>PR_CR_10_Liq_3_inCRDRAFT_1000443_pt1 | contig 11242 bp, 12 predicted proteins | sample PRCRCaboRojoPR_2_FD_10240 | JGI IMG/M metagenome (IMG submission 10240)
AACCGTATCGACCACCTCAAAACCCGCGGCTTGCAGCCGCTGGGACAGTGCGGTCACCGCGTGAAAGGGGGTCGTTGCCTCGGATAAAAAACCCAAAAGATCTTCAATAGAATCAGACATTTATGATCCAAAAATAATAACTAACACTAAGACCAAGCCCAAGGTTAAGCGATACCAAACAAAGGGCATCATGCCGATGCGCCCCAACAGACCAATGAACAACGCGATAGTGGCATAGGCACTGAGGGCTGACACCAGCATCGCCGCCAACATCTGCGCCACGGGTACCCGGGTGAAACCTTCAGCCATGGCATCTAGCCCCAGAAAGAGCATGGCACCGGCGATAATCGGCATCGACATCAAGAACGAAAAACGCGCCGCTGTGGCACTGGAATACCCCAGAAACAAGGCCGCGGTTATGGTCACACCCGACCGCGACACACCCGGAATCAAGGCCAGCATTTGAGCGCAGCCGATGATCAGCGCGCCGGACCACGTCACCGTTTGCTGGGCCTCTGCGGGTGCCTGCTGGGCCCGGCGACTTGACCAACCCAACAGCAAACCGAACGCAATAGTGGTGGCTGCGATGACCCCTAACCCCCTTAAGTGCTGCTCTATGGTGTCGCTAAGCAGCACACCTGCCACGACCGCAGGCACAGTGGCCACAGCCAGGCGCCACAGCTCACCACCGGCGCCCTCATCGGTTGCCAGTGGGTGGTAGATGTCCCCGAGTAAAACCCACAGATCACGACGAAAATACACCATCACCGCGACTAGCGTACCCACATGCACCGCCACATCGAATAGCAAACCCTGATCGGGCCAGCCCAAAAGTTGCGACGGTAGCACCAAGTGAGCAGAGCTGGAGATGGGCAGGAATTCACTTAAACCTTGAATGAGCGCCAGTACCAGGGTTTGCAACCAATCGGCGGTTGTCTCTGCTGCAACGGTCACGGTGTCGGCTGCTCGGCTAAGGTCTTCCAACCCACGTCTTGTTGAACATAACAGGGGATAACATCGTGAGCGGAGCCTGCGTGCTGCCAGTCGGCATGTGCCAGCGCCCACTGGGCCATGACAGCGCCTCTGGGGCGCTGCTCTGGGTATCTCTCGCGAACGGCACTTTGGGGGTTAATACGGCACCAACTGTCTTCGATAGCGGACTGATAACGACAGCCCGACCCAAGAATAACCAAGCCGTNGCNTGGGTCGAGACCGGGCAAACAAAGCTGCTCAGGCACCGCCATCAGAGGGTCTGACAGGCTCTGCAACTGACCCTTGTTGTGGAGCCATAGTCGGTAATAGCACTGACCAATTTGAGCNTCGGTCGTCGCCAGTATGTAGCCTTCGTAGGATGGATTTTCTGCCAGCCAAGCCCGCGCCTGGGCCTCNAGGGAGCACATGCCCAGCACCGGTCGTTCNAGGGACCAAGCCAAACCTTGAACTACACTGGCCGCAATGCGCAAGCCGGTAAAGGAGCCCGGGCCCAAACCGCAGACAAACCCCTCTATTGACGATAGGGGAGCCCCTGCCAATACCTCGTCCAGCATGGCCAGCAGATGACGATTATGGGCACGGGGTAGCACACGGTGCGCTTCAACGACCCCTTGCTCAGTCGCTAGACCCACCGTACAGGCGTCAGTGGAGGTATCAATGGCGAGAACAGCGCGCATGGGAGAAGGAAAAAGATCCGGTAAACTCAAAAGCCTATCATCCCACAGCTCAAGGAAGATGTGCAGCGTGCAGACCCTGACAGTTGGTATTTTAGCGGGCGGCAGAGGGAACCGTTTAGGTGGTCGCGATAAGGGCATGCTGGTCGTTGATGGCGAGCCCTTTATCGCACAGCTACTACACAGCGTTGATCGCAATCTCCGCGCCGTCCCCGAACTGAACTGGGTCGAGACAGTAATCAACTGTCCTCGCAACAGCGCATTTTACAGGCACTATGCCAACCGCCTGGTGTGCGATAGACAGTTGCATGGGGGGCCTGGCGCGGGCATAGCTGCACTGCTAGCCGCCTGCACCACAGACTGGCTACTGGTCTTGGCCTGTGATCATCCGCACCTGCCTGTTGAGAGCATCGACAAGCTGTGGAGGGCCACGGTAGTTGGGTTTCGAGGGCCTGGCCCCGGGGGTAACCCGGGCGCTGGTAGCTACGCTACTGACCAGGGTCGTCATACCCCATGCATGTTGATCAATGCAGCGAGGGTAGTGGCGGATACGTCACAGCCCAGCCTGTTGCAGACTATTGAAAACCTAGGATTAACAGCCGTAGACATTCCCGGTTCAGGAGTCGATGTGGACACCCCCATCGATCTCACTGAACTAGGCCGCTAGTGGCCTTGAAAAGGCCAAGCAATGACCCCGCACGGAGTCGCGCAGGATTAAACGGGCGTTAACCTAATAAGGTTCGGATACGTCCGGTGATCTCATCGACCGAGCCGACACCCGCAACCCGGTGATAGCTAGGACCTTCGAGTGCTTGGTAGAACGACACCAAGGGCTGTGTTTGCTGCTGGTAGACCTCAAGGCGCTTGCGCACCGTATCTTCCTTGTCGTCATCCCGTTGAATCAAGGGCTCACCGGTTTCGTCATCCAGCCCCTCTTGCTTTGGCGGATTGTGGCTGACGTGGTACACGCGTCCACTACCGGGGTGTACTCGGCGACCACTCAAGCGCGCCACAATCTCTTCATCGTCCACGTCGATCTCGATGACATGATCAATATCGATGCCCTCGGCCACCATTGCCTCAGCTTGAGGGATGGTGCGAGGAAAACCATCGAATAAACAACCGTTGACACAATCCGGCTGAGTGATGCGATCTTTGACAAGACCAATGATGATGTCGTCAGAGACCAAACCGCCCGCATCCATAATGGCTTTGGCTTGTTTACCAAGCTCGGTGCCGGCGGCGACGGCTGCTCGTAACATGTCGCCGGTTGAAATCTGTGGAATGTCAAAATGGTCGCAGAGGAACTTGGCTTGGGTTCCCTTACCGGCACCCGGTGCACCGAGAAGAATTATTCGCATGGAGAGCTTCCTTGAAAGTGACGTGCAGCACATCGTGCGATGTGACCTGTGATGTAAAACTACACAGGCTGCCACGGCGTGACAAGCGCTATTGCGACGCCTTCGCCTGCTCCCAGCGCGCTTGTAGCTGTTTGGTTGACTCACTAGCCAGGTCACTAGCTTCATCAAGCGCAGCCTGCTCCATGGCCGTAAAACGCGTTTCAAACTTGGTATTTGCGTATCGTAGCGCCGTTTCGGCATCGAGGCCTAGGTGACGTCCAAGGTTAACCGCACTGAACAGAACATCGCCAAATTCATCGCTGATATGTCCGTCATTGCCAGCGGCGAGGGCGTCACGTAACTCACCAATTTCCCCCTCTAGGTTAGCGAGTACATCATCGAGGGCTGTCCAATCAAAGCCAACGGTGGCTGCTCGTTTCTGCAATTTCTGCGCCCGCTGTAACGCCGGCAGGGTCACCGGAATATCATCCAAAACACCGTGACGGGCCTTTCCCGCGCGCTCCTCGCGTTTTATGGCCTCCCAATTGGCCTTAACCTCGGCTGGGCTGATAGCGGCGTTGAGCCGGCCTTCAATAGCACCCTCGGCGAATACGTGGGGATGGCGACGAATCAACTTTTGAACCAGGGTGTCGACGACCGTATGAAAATCGAATGCCCCCTGCTCGCTGCCGAGCTGACTGTAAAAAATCACCTGGAACAGCACATCACCCAACTCTTCGGCAATGTGTGGCAGATCATCCCGCTCAATAGCATCAGCTAGCTCGTAACACTCCTCGATGGTCGAGGGCACAATACTGCGGAAATCCTGTTGCAAATCCCACGGACAGCCGTCCTCAGGATCCCGCAGGCGCGCCATAACACGCATTAAATCAGCCAGCGTGTAAGGGGTATGGGCATCGGCTGATGGGGATTTATCGGTCATGACGCTATCACTCGCTGTGCACTGATGACGTTATCGAGTTGTCCCAACTTACCCAATACACGGGCCAAAGCCTCGATAGAATCCACTTCACAGCGAACCTGCATGTGCGCGGTGTTGTCACTGCGGTCACTGTAAGTATTGATGGCAGTCACGTTAACCCGTGCTTGCGCCATGACGCCGGTCACATCCGCCAGTAGCCCCTGACGGTCGTAGGCATGGACAGCAATATCCACCTCGAAGCGCTGCTCATCAACACCACCCCAGGATACCGCTATGATGCGCTCGGGGGATTCCTCGTGCAGAGATAGCAGTCGGGAACAGTCGGCTCGATGAACACTGACACCTCGCGAACGGGTGATATAACCCTCGATACGATCCCCGGGTACGGGCATGCAACAGCGCGCATAGTGACTCAGCATATTGCCAACACCGTCGATCTGAATAGCGCCGCTATGGGGATGACGCGAGGGCGCCACCAGCCGTAACGAATGATCAGGGGTTGTACCCGTAACCGCTTGTGCTGCTCTTAGCAACTGCCCCGCGGTCAAATCGCCGGCGCCAATGGCCGCGAATAAATCGTCTACCGTTGGCTGCCCTAACTGACGCGCTATCGCTTTGTAATCGAGGGACGTTAGCGCGAGCCGGGCACATTCCCGATCGACCAGCGCGCGCCCCGCGGCGATGTTGTCATCACGGGTCTGGGCTTTAAACCATTGTTGAACGCTGGCGCGAGCCCTGTTTGTGCGTAAATAGCCCGAACCGCTGAGTAACCAATCCCGCCGTGGACGCGGTTCATTACCGGTTAATATCTCGACCCGCTCGCCGGTATTAAGACAGTAGGTTAAGGGCACAATGGCGCCGTTTACCTTGGCGCCTCGGCAGCGATGACCCACTTCTGTATGTACGTGGTAGGCGAAATCAAGGGGGGTGGCCCCGTGGATTAAACTGACCACATCACCTTTGGGGGTAAACACATAAACGCGATCTTGGGCCGAATCGAAACTGAACTGCTCAGCCACCTCACCGTCATCACCAACGGTCTCATGCCACTCGAGCACCTGCCGTAACCAGGCTAATTTTTCTTCGTAGGTATCGCGCGCCTGTTGGCTAACACTGTCGCTTCCCTTATAGCGCCAGTGCGCACAAACACCCAGCTCCGCCTCTTCATGCATGGTATGCGTGCGGATCTGCACTTCGAGTATTTTGCCCTCGGGACCGATTACCGCGGTGTGCAACGACCGGTAACCGTTGTCCTTGGGGTTGGCGATATAGTCATCGAACTCGTTGGGAATATTGCGCCATATGCCGTGCACAATACCTAGGGTGTGATAGCAGTCTTGAACCGTATCAACCAGAATACGCAGAGCCCTAATATCGTGCACCTGTGAGAATCCGATGCCCTTGCGCTGCATCTTTCGCCAAATGCTGTAAATATGTTTTGCGCGACCCGATATTTCGAAAACCAACCCCGCATCGGACAATGCTCGCGTCAATTCACTGCGAACCCGCTCAATAAAATCGTCGCGCTCCAAACGCCGTCCATCGAGCAGTTTGGCGATGCGGCGATAAGCGTCTTCGTGGGTGTAACGAAAAGACAGGTCCTCAAGTTCCCACTTTAGGTGACCGATACCTAAGCGGTGTGCCAGTGGCGCATACACATTGAAGACTTCCCCAGCAATGCGCTGACGCTGTTCCTGGCTGGCTGTTTTCAACACCCGCATCGCCACGGTGCGCTCGGCAAGCTTAATCAATGCCACACGCACGTCATCAACCATGGCAATTAACATACGTCGTATGTTGACGTTGGGCGTGGCCGATTGTCCCAGCACGGGTGCATCACTGGCACCTGTCAGTTCACTCACTGCGGCCATCCGCAAGACACCGTCAATCAGCGTGCCAACACTATCGCCATAGCGCTTGGTTACCGCCTCGACCGTCATGCGTTGCTCTCGAACGGGGCGATAAATCAAGCCGGCAATGAGCACATCAGGGGTTAGCCGCAACTCGGCCAGTATGTGCAGAATCTCGAGCCCCACCATGAGCGGATCGGACCGTCCAGCCCAATCAGCGGTGGGTGTCACAAGCTCATCATCGAGGCCTTGAACATCTGCAATGACCTCCTGCAAACGTTCAATTTCGGCATCTTCAAGGGATAAGGGCAACGCCTCAAGCCACTCGCGCAAAGCGGGGCTACTGAGTGTGTCGGTATCCGGTAGCTGGCGTACCTGTACCATTCGGTCGTGCCCCCTAGTGGTCGGCGTCCGCGTAAACGCCAGTCGACAAGTAGCGGTCGCCTCTATCGCAGACGATAGCGACGATAGTGGCATGCTCAAGCTCGCGGCTGAGCTGTAATGCGGCGCTAATCGAGCCCCCCGAGGACACTCCCGCAAAAATCCCCTCCTCTCGCGCTAACCGACGCATGGTCTGCTCCGATTCACGCTGGGAAATATCAATCACCCGATCGACACGGGCGGCGTCGTAAATAGAGGGCAGGTATTCGGTTGGCCAGCGTCGGATGCCGGGAATTTGTGAGCCATCCTCGGGCTGCAAACCAATAATTTGTATCGCTGGGTTCATCTGCTTGAGATACGCCGAGGTGCCCATAATGGTGCCAGTGGTACCCATCGAACTGACAAAATGGGTGATTCTGCCCCGGGTCTGACGCCAGATCTCGGGGCCGGTGCCCTTGTAATGGGCCAAGGGGTTGTCGGTGTTGGCAAACTGATTCAGCACTTTGCCTTCACCGCGATCGGCCATAGCGAGGGCTAAATCTCTAGCGCCCTCCATACCCTGCTCGGAGGTCACTTCAATCAGCTCAGCCCCATACGCAGCCATTGCCCACTTGCGCTCGCTGCTCATATGAGCGGGCATGATTAACACCATACGATAACCGCGAATCGCCGCCGCCATCGCGAGGGCGATCCCTGTGTTACCACTGGTGGCTTCGATGAGTGTATCCCCAGGCGCAATGTCACCCCGGGCCTCGGCCTCGGCAATCATGCTCATCGCGGGACGATCTTTTACCGAGCCTGCAGGGTTGTTGCCCTCTAGCTTGGCAAGGATCGTGTTGCTGGTCTGGCCTGGCATTCGCTGCAACCGCACCAAGGGTGTCTCGCCTATAACACTCTCAATAGTCGGGTAGTCGATGCTGCTGGCGGTTGTGGAGCTATCGGTCATCGGCAGGATTCCTGCTGTAAAGAGTCCGCTGTCGGCGGCTCTGCTGTGAAAGTTCCGCTATCGGTCGTGAGCTTGATAACGCGAGTGCCTGTTGGCTGAGCCCGTCGAGCCGATAGTGTACGCCTGATCTGTCTGCGCTTCAGCCGTGTCCTTAATCTCAACTGACAACGGCAAACGCCACCACGTAATCGCGCTCGTCAGATAACGATAGCAATACCTGCGATCCGCCCAGCACCTGCAGTCGCTCCCGTGCAGCGCCGTGCAGGGTGACCGCAGGGCGTCCCAATGTATCGCGATGAATGCGAACATCATGCCAACCGATACCCTGCCGAAAGCCTGTGCCCAATGCCTTTACCACCGCTTCCTTCGCTGCAAACGCCTTGCCCAATGCGTGAGCATCTGTGCCGTCGATGCGCTCACGCTCCTCGGGGGATAGCACGCGCTGAGCCAGTCTCACGCCCGTGCGCTCGAGTGCGGTGGCCATGCGTTCAACCGATAAAATATCGGTGCCAATACCAATCATTCAGCGATCTCCCTGTACTGACGCGCCAACTCTCGAGCGCGCAAGGGTCGATCCCCCAACAGCACAGCCAGTGCCGCTCGGGTCACCCCCTTTAACGCCCGACGACAGGTCTGGTTTAGCACCGCCGTATCGTTCAACCAGTGGTCGATAACATGCAACTGGCCACCGGAGTAGCGCCCCCCACCCTCATCATTAGATCCCGCCTCACTAAACACACAGCGCTGAAAACCCACAGCGGGGTCGAAGGTGTAAAGATACTGCGATTCAATAGCATCACCGTCACCATCGCGATCGAATGCCAGCGCGTAACCGAGCGAGCTCAGTAGCGATAACTCAAAGCGCCGCAGCGCTTCCTCCCCTGCCACAGGAAGACCCGAAGCACCCGTGTCCGCGTCGAGGCCCGCACTCGCCAATCCCTCGAGGGCAGCACCGTACTGGGCAAATAGGGATGGCTGCCCATCAAAGCGCGGTAGCACCCGGATCAGCAACTCATTGAGATACAAGCCTGACAGCAATTGCAGTCCGGATAAGTTCAAACGCGGTCCGGCGCTTTCGAGTTGTTGCAATGATTTCAGTTCGGCGCGGCCCCTGACCGCGACCAGCAGCGGGCTGAACGGTTGCAGTAAGGCCAGCACACTGCCGCCATGGGCTTTGCGACGAGTACCGCGCACGACCGCTGAAAACCGCCCCGTGTTGAGACCCAGTAACTCGATGAGCAAGCCGTTGTCACCGTAGCTTCGGCGATGCAACACCCAGGCGGGTTCAAGCCCCTCGGCCATGGTGCATCAACGGTCTTCGTAGCCAAGGGAACGCAGCGCTCGGTCATCGTCCGACCAGCCCGATTTCACTTTGACCCACAGTTTCAACATGACCTTGCTGTCGAAGGCCTGCTCCATATCTTTACGGGCATCGGTGCCGATGGCGCGCAGGCGTGCGCCCTTATCACCAATCACAATTTTCTTCTGACCGTCCCGCTCGACATATATTAGGGCATCAATGTGCAGCACCCTGCCCTCTTGACGGAAACCCTCGATCTCAACCGCTGTACTATAGGGCAACTCATCCCCTAGCTGTCGGACGATTTTCTCGCGGATAAATTCAGCGGCCAAAAAGCGCTCGGTGCGGTCGGTTATCTGATCATCGGGGAAAAAATGCGGGCCCTCGGGCAAATGACCACGAATGTACTGTCGCAGTTGCTCTAAGTTATTGGCTCGCAGGGCCGAAATGGGGATGACCGCGTCGTATCGATCCTGAGCACTTAAGGATTCCGCCCAGGGCAGCAGCACGTTGCGATCATCGAGCATATCGATTTTGTTGATCACCAACGCGACCGGTGCTTTGACCGCTTCCAAAGCCCGGGCCACCATATCGTCTTCTGGGGTCCAACGGGTTCGGTCCACCAGAAACAGAACCACATCGACATGACTCAGCACGCTACTGGCCGCCCGGTTCATAAACCGATTAATCGCTTTCGGTTGCTCCCGATGCATACCGGGGGTGTCGACGAAAATCATTTGATCGTCACCTTCAGTGACGATACCCAAAACCTGATGGCGGGTAGTTTGGGGTTTGCGCGATGTGATACTGAGCTTTTGCCTCAACAAATAGTTGAGTAGAGTTGATTTGCCCACATTGGGGCGCCCCACGATAGCGATGTAGCCGCAGCGACTTGAGTGATCACTAGTCATTGAGTTGCTCCAGAGTGCCTTTGGCGGCGTCTTGTTCTGCCTGGCGCCGGCTCTTGCCTTGCCCTACCACCGGCTCTTGCAACGGCGCCACATGACAATGGACAAAAAAGCATTGCTCGTGATCGGCACCCTGAACATCAACCAGTTGGTAAGTGGGCAGATCAAACCCTCGACCTTGGAGCCATTCCTGGAGACGGGTTTTAGCATCGCGCTCGTCACTCAGGGTTAAACCCTGGAAACTATCTGTGAACCACACCATCAGGGTATCCCGAGCTGCCGTAAACCCCGCGTCGAGGAAGATGGCCCCCACTAATGCCTCAAGGGCATCAGCCAAAATACTGCTGCGATGTCGGCCACCACCTTTGCGCTCTCCTGTACCCAAAATAAGACAGCTGCCGATATCTAGCTGGTTGGCAATTTCCGCAAGATACGAGCCGCGAACCAGCTTGGCGCGCAAGCGACTGAGCTGTCCTTCCCGCGCCTCGGGGAATTGGGTGAACAGACGCTCCGCGACCACATGGTTCACCAGTGAATCACCCAAAAACTCGAGTCGCTCGTTATTCTCTTTTGCGGCACTGCGATGGGTCAGCGCCAGCTGCAACAGGGCCTTGTCACGGAACTCGTAACCGATCCGCTGCTGTAACTGCAGCAAACGTAATTGTGGGCCAGCAGAGGTCACGGGTAATCACTACTCGTAACCGTTACCACCAGATCGTCGAACACCATGACACCATCTAGCCGCCACAATAAATGGAATCGAACTTCGTAGTTGGCATCGATAACAACGCGGCCTTTCTCACGATAGATATCAATATCATCGGCGGTAATGTCGTATACCTGGGATGTCATCAACAGCTTGCGGATACGGGTTCGCAGGTCACCCAGGGAATCACGATCTGCGTCGTACTCGGCGCCAGCGCGTGTAATGACATTGTACACCGATCGGTATTCGATATACGGTGGCACCACACGCAACAACAGTACCAGGGCACCGGCAAACAAACAGATGATCAGTGCCATACCTAAAAAGCTGAAGCCGCGCTGACCGCCTAGTCGTCGCGGGGGCTGTGCCGTTATCCGAGTTGCCATGGATTACTCAATCCAGCCCATGCGGCCAAAGCTTGGGACCGAGAAAAATGACTCCCAGTGCATCCATACCGCCACCGCTTTGCCGACAATGTCCTTCTCGGGTACCTGACCCCAAACACGGCTATCACTGGAGTTATCGCGGTTATCACCCATCATAAAGTAGTGCCCGGGTTTCACCCGAACGGCAAAATCGCGACTGGGCCGGTTAACATCAATTTGCATAAGATGGTCGTCGCCACCGATCTGTTCCTCGGCGACACGAATACCGGGCCGGGTGCCGGGCTCTGGCTCGAGCCACTCGGTGGGCGCCGGTATGCCGTTAATGGATAACTGTTTATTACGATACTCAACAACGTCTCCGGGAATCCCAATCACCCGCTTGATGTAATAAGTTTTATTTTGATGGGGCGGGAAAAACACCATGACATCACCCCGCTCGGGACTGCCCACGTCAACCACTTTGTTGCGCACTACCGGCAAGCGAATGCCATAAGTAAATTTATTCACCAAGATATAGTCGCCCACTTCAAGTGTGGGCACCATCGATGACGAGGGAATTTGAAAGGGCTCAAATAGAAACGAGCGCAAAACAAACACCGCGGCCAACACCGGAAAGAACGACCGAGAATATTCCACAATCAACGGCTCGCTGGCACTGCCTCTTACCGCATTCGCAAAGGCGGCGGCGTCGCCACTGTCGGCTACCTGCCATTGGGGATACTGCTGCTTCAAGGCCGCCAGGCGCGCCCGTCGAGGTTTGGCGGCAAACAGCGTATCGAGCAGCCAAATAAGGCCGCTGCCAAACACCAAGATCA
>PR_CR_10_Liq_3_inCRDRAFT_1000448_pt1 | contig 11187 bp, 18 predicted proteins | sample PRCRCaboRojoPR_2_FD_10240 | JGI IMG/M metagenome (IMG submission 10240)
TGCGCCCGCTTCGACTCGCGGGCGATCATGCTCTTTTTTGCCATAACTCGCTCTTATGTCCGAAACGGAAAACTGAAGGCGTCCAGCAGCGCACGCCCCTCCTCGTCCGTCTTGGCGGTGGTGCTGATGGTGACATCGAGGCCGCGGATGGCGTCGATCTTGTCGTAATCGATCTCCGGGAAGATGATCTGCTCGCGCACACCCATGGAGTAGTTGCCACGGCCGTCGAACGCCTTCGGGCTCAGCCCGCGAAAATCGCGGATTCGCGGAATGGCGATGTTGATCAGCCGGTCCAGGAACTCGTACATCCGTTCCCGGCGCAGCGTCACCTTGCAGCCGATGGGCCAGCCCTCCCGGATCTTGAAACCAGCGACGGACTTACGCGCCTTGGTGACGATGGGCTTCTGCCCCGAGATCCGCGTGAGATCGCCGACGGCATTCTCCATGATCTTCTTATCGTTGATCGCCTCTCCGACGCCCATGTTGAGCGTCACCTTCACCAGCCGGGGCACCTGCATCACGCTCGTGTAGCCGAAGCGCTGCTGCAGCTGGCCGACGATCTCTTCCCGGTATTGCGTTGCCAGTCTGGACATACTTGCTCAACTCAAACGTCGACGACTTCGCCGTCGGATTTGAACACCCGCACCTTTCTACCGTCACCAAGCACCTTGAAGCCCACACGGTCCGCGGCCCCTTTGCTGGGGTTGTAAAGCCCGACATTGGAGACGTGCAGTGGCATCTCTTTGTCCATGATGCCGCCCGCGACGCCGCGATTCGGATTCGGCTTCTGATGCTTCTTGGCAATGTTCACGTTCTCGACCACCACATGCTCGGCGTCGATGACACGCAACACGGTGCCCCGTTTACCCTTGTCTTTACCGGCGACCACCATGACATCGTCGCCCACTTTGATCTTACGCATGAATTTGAACCTGTCAGCCCTGCCGGCTGCCGCTGCACGCTGCGCGCCGTGCTCAGAGCACCTCGGGCGCAAGCGAAATGATCTTCATGAACCGCTCGCTGCGGAGCTCACGGGTTACGGGCCCGAAGATGCGAGTGCCAATGGGCTGCAGCTGATTGTTCAGCAGCACGGCCGCGTTCCCATCGAAACGGATCAGCGACCCATCAGGCCGCCGCACGCCCTTGCGCGTGCGCACCACCACTGCGTTAAAGACATCGCCCTTTTTCACCTTCCCCCGCGGGATGGCGTCTTTGACCGTCACCTTAACGATGTCACCGATGTTGGCGTAGCGCCGATGCGAGCCGCCGAGCACCTTGATGCACTGCACGGCCCGCGCACCACTGTTGTCCGCGACCGCGAGGCGGGTTTGCATTTGAATCATTGTCAGTACCTACCTCTGCCAAAATTGCCCGGCTTGTACCCACCCTGCCGACGCGGGGCTGTGCGCGCATTTGCGCTGCACTCCCGTCAGGGCGCAACGGCCGGCACACTCAGCGCGCGCGCTCCACGATCTCCACCAAGCGCCAGCACTTCGTCTTCGACAACGGCCGGCATTGCTCGACCCGAACCAAATCGCCGGTGTTGCAGGCGTTGTCGGCGTCGTGTGCATGCAGCTTCATGGAGCGCCGCAGGAACTTGCCGTACAGTGGGTGCTTGACCCGCCGCTCCACCAGCACGGTAATGGTGCGGTCCATCGCGTTGCTGACGACGCGACCGCTCACAATTCGATTGCTCTTGTCTTCGGACATGTTGTTCTGTTCCGTTGTCGCCGGCTTCACGCCTGAACCAACCCCGATGACCGACGCTTACTGCGGACCGACCGTGGCAGCCTGCTCTGCGAGCACCGTCTTGATACGGGCAATCTCGCGGCGCACCGTCTTGAATTGCGACGGCCGACTCAGCTGGCCACTGCCCTTTTGCATGCGCAGATTGAACTGCTCCTTGAGGAGCTCCAACAGCTGCTTCTCCAGCGCCTCACGGCCCTGGCCCCGCAATTCTCCGGCCTTACTCACAGCATCGACCTCTTCTCGAACTTGGTCTGCACCGGCAGCTTCGCTGCCGCCAGCCGAAACGCCTCACGCGCCAGATCCTCGGACACGCCCTCGATCTCGTACAGCATCCGGCCGGGCTGGACCAGTGCCACCCAGTATTCGACGTTGCCCTTGCCTTTACCCATGCGCACTTCCAGCGGCTTCTTCGAAATGGGCTTGTCCGGAAAGAGCCTGATCCAGAGCTTGCCGCCGCGACGCACCTTGCGCGTGATAGCACGGCGGGCCGCCTCGATCTGTCGCGCTGTGAGCCGCCCCCGGCCGGTGGCCTTGAGCCCATACTCGCCGAACGACACCTGATTGCCGCTTTGCGCCAGGCCGCGGTTGCGGCCCTTATGCTGCTTACGGAACTTGGTTCTTTTCGGTTGCAGCATCGATCACCCCCTACGTCCGCCGCGCTTCTCGGCCGGCTGCGGCTCTTCGGGCATCCCTTCGAAGACCTCGCCGCGGAAGATCCATACTTTGACGCCGAGGATGCCGTAGGTCGTCCGTGCCTCGGCAAAGCCGTAATCGATATCGGCACGCAATGTGTGCAGAGGGACACGACCCTCGCGATACCACTCCGAGCGCGCGATCTCGGCGCCGTTGAGTCTGCCCGCAATATTCACCCGGATGCCCCCGGCGCCAGCACGCATGGTCGATTGCACGGCGCGCTTCATCGCGCGCCGAAACATGATGCGACGCTCGAGCTGCTGGGCGATCCCTTCGGCCACGAGCTGCGCGTCGAGCTCGGGCTTGCGGATCTCCTCGATACTGATGTGAACCGGGATTCCCATGCGCCGGGAGACCTCGGCCCGCAGCTTGTCGATTTCCTCGCCCTTCTTGCCGATCACGACGCCCGGCCGTGCCGTGTGAATCGTGATGTGGGCGTTCTTCGCCGGACGATTGATCTGGATCCGGCTCACCGAGGCGGCGGCGAGCTTCTTCTTGAGGAAGCCCCGCACCTCGATGTCGTTGTTCAGGAAATCGGCATAGTCCTTCGAATCGGCATACCAGGTGGACGTCCAGTCCTTGACGATGCCGAGCCGAATGCCGGTCGGGTTAACTTTCTGTCCCATGACCTCTTGCCACCTCAGCCTTCGGCCACAGTCACACTGATGTGACTGGTGCGCTTGAAAATACGCGACGCCCGGCCCTTGGCGCGGGCGCGAATGCGCTTCATGGTGGGGCCTTCGTTCACCTGGACGGCGACCACCTTGAGCTCGTCCACGTCGGCCCCTTCGTTATGCTCGGCATTGGCGATGGCGGACTCCAGGATCTTGCGGAAGATCTCCGCCGCCTTCTTGGTGTTGAACTGAAGGTCGTTCAGGGCACGCTCCACGTGCCTACCCCGGATCTGATCCGCCACCAGCCGCGCCTTCTGCGCCGAGATACGGGCGTATTTGAGTGTCGCCACCGCTTGCATGATGCTTCTCCAACTGGTCCGAGTCAGCGCTTCTTCGCCTTGCGGTCGGCAGCGTGACCGCGGAACGTCCGGGTCAGCGCGAATTCGCCGAGCTTGTGGCCGATCATGTTCTCGTTGATGAGAATGGGCACATGCTGACGGCCGTTGTGCACGGCGATGGTCAGGCCGACCATCTCCGGCAGGACCATCGAGCGACGCGACCAGGTCTTGATCGGCCGCTTACTGTTCTGGGCCACCGCATCGGACACCTTCTTTGCCAGGTGGTGATCGATGAACGGGCCTTTTCTGATTGAGCGTGGCACTGGATCGAACCTCGAAACTGTTCCTACTTGCGGCCCCGGCGGCGCACGATCATGCCGTCGGTGCGCTTGTTCTTGCGGGTCTTGAACCCCTTGGTGGGCACACCCCAGGGAGTGACGGGGTTGCGGCCACCCGAGGTGCGGCCTTCGCCACCGCCGTGCGGATGATCCACCGGATTCATCACAACGCCGCGCACGGTCGGCCGTACACCGCGCCACCGCGTCGCGCCGGCCTTGCCGAGCTTGCGCAGACTGTGCTCCCCATTGCCGACCGCACCGATGATGGCCCGGCACTCGGCGTGGACCTTGCGCATCTCACCGGAGCGCAGTCGCAGCGTGGCGTGATTCCCTTCGCGAGCCACCAACTGCACGGAGGCGCCCGCTGATCGGGCCATCTGCGCGCCCTTACCGGGCCGCAGCTCCACGGCATGAACCTCGGTGCCCACGGGGATGTTGCGCAGCGGCAAGCAGTTGCCGACAGCAATGGGCGCGGTTTCGGAGGCCACGACGGTATCGCCCGCCTTCAGCCCCTTCGGCGCCAGCACGTAGCTCCAGTCGCCGTCGGCGTATTTGAGCAGGGCCAGATTCGCGGAGCGATTCGGGTCGTACTCGAACCGCTCGACCGTCGCCGGGACATCCTGCTTGCGCCGTTTGAAATCGACGACCCTGTAGCGCTGCTTGTGGCCACCACCACGGTGACGGACGCTGATGCGACCGGCGTTGTTGCGGCCCCCGCTGCGGGATTTCTTCTCCAGCAGCTGGCTCAAGGGCGGCCCCTGATACAGCTCGGGGCTGGTCACCTTCACCATGAACCGGCGGCCAGGCGAGGTCGGTTTCGTCTTTGCGATTGCCATCTCGGTTTACTCCCGTGCGACGCCGCTCAGGCGCCACCGCCGAAATCGATATCCTGCCCCGGCTTCAGACGCACGTAGGCTTTGCGCCAATCGGGACGACGGCCGTTGCGGGCACCGAAGCGCTTGCGCTTGCCCTTGACGTTCAGCACGCGGACATTGTCCACTTTCACGTCGAAAAGGAGCTCCACAGCGCGGCCGATCTCCTGCTTGGTCGCATCCGTCGTGACCCGGAAGACGAACTGACTGTTCTCATCCGCCGCCAAGGTTGATTTCTCGGAGATGACGGGACCGAGCAGGACCTTCATCAAGCGTTCCTGATTCATGCGAAGCGCGCCTCCAGCCGCGCGAGCGCCGCTTTCGTCAACACCAGATGCTCGAAACCGATCAGACTCACAGGATCCACGCTCACCGCGGCGGCCACATCCACGTGTGGGAGGTTGCGCGCGGCCAGGGCCAGCGTGTCATCCTGCCCATCGATTACGATCAACGCCTCACGCAGGCCCAGCTCGTCGAGCTTGGCCCGGAGCGCCTTGGTCTTCGGCGCATCCAGCCCGAGCGACTCCAGAACATGGACGCGACCGAGCCGCGAGAGCTCGGACAGGATCGCGCGCATGGCGCCGCGATACATCTTACGGTTGACCTTCTGCTCGTAGCTGCGCGGCGCTGCCGCGAAGGTCTTGCCGCCGGAGCGCCACAGCGGGCTGCGCGTGGTGCCTGCCCGAGCGCGGCCGGTACCCTTCTGACGATACGGCTTGGAGCCGCCGCCGCTCACCGCGGAGCGGCTTTTCTGCGCCTTGGTGCCGGCACGGCCACCCGCCAAGTAGGCGGTGACCACCTGATGCACCAGGGGCTCGTTGTAATCAGCGCCGAAGACCGAGTCGGACACCTCGACCGTGACGCCATTTGCCGCGCTCAGCTGCATGACCGCCTCACCCCTTGTTCTTCTGCTTCACCGATGGCAAGACGACGAGCCGACCACCCGCGGGACCGGGCACACCGCCCTTGACGAGCAGCAGGTTGCGCTCAGCATCCACACGCACGATCTCCAGGTTCTGCTGACAACGCTTCGCGTTGCCGTGCTGACCCGCCATACGCTTGCCCTTGAACACCCGACCCGGCGTCTGGCACTGGCCGATGGAGCCTGGGGCGCGATGCGACAACGAGTTGCCGTGGCTGTTGTCCTGGCCGCGGAAGTGGTGCCGGCGGATGCCGCCAGAGAAGCCCCGGCCCTTGGTGACACCACGTACATCGATCTTTTGACCCGGCTCGAACAGACCCACACCGAGCTCGGCCCCAGCGTCGAGGTCTGCGCCCTCATCAGCCGCGAGCCGAAACTCGTGCACAGTGTCGCCGGCCTCGACGCCGGCCTTCGCAAAGTGCCCGGCCATGGGCTTGGTCACGCGCGACGCGCGGCGGGCCCCAGCCGTGACCTGCACGGCGCGATACCCGTCGGTCTCGTCGCTGCGGACCTGACTCACGCGATTGGGCGTCACCTCGATGACTGTCACCGGAATGCTGGCGCCGTCGTCGCCGAAGACGCGCGTCATGCCGGCTTTGCGCCCGATTACTCCAATGCTCATGTCTGCCTTCCCGTTCAGCGCGGCGCCCGGCCGTCCACGTCAGCTTCGACGTGCACGGGCGCCGCTACAATCGTCACTCTGTCAACTGAGCCGGATCGAGACGTCCACGCCGGCCGCCAGATCCAGCTTCATCAAGGCATCGACGGTCTTGTCGGTGGGATCGACAATGTCCATCAGCCGTTTGTGTGTCCGCAGCTCATACTGATCGCGCGCGTCCTTGTTCACGTGCGGCGAGACCAGCACCGTGTAGCGCTCGTGCTTGGAGGGCAGCGGCACAGGGCCGCGCACCTGGGCGCCGGTACGCTTGGCGGTGTCGACGATCTCCCGCGCGGATTGATCGATCAGGCGGTGATCGAATGCCTTGAGGCGGATACGGATACGTTGGTTAGCCATCTGTTCTGACTCGATCCATCACTCGATGATCTTCGCCACCACGCCGGCGCCGACGGTGCGACCGCCTTCGCGCACGGCGAAGCGCAGCCCTTCTTCCATCGCAATCGGCGCGATCAGCCGCACGACCATCTTCACGTTGTCGCCCGGCATCACCATCTCCACGCCCTCCGGCAGCTCGCACGCGCCCGTCACGTCGGTGGTCCGGAAGTAGAACTGCGGACGATAGCCGTTGAAAAACGGCGTGTGCCGACCGCCCTCTTCCTTGCTCAGCACGTACACCTCCGCCTCGAAATGTGTGTGCGGCGTGATCGTCCCGGGCTTGGCCAGCACCTGGCCACGCTCGACATCATCGCGCTTGGTGCCGCGCAGCAGCACGCCGATGTTGTCACCGGCCTGCCCCTGGTCGAGCAGCTTGCGGAACATCTCCACGCCCGTGCACGTGGTCTTGGTCGTGTCCTTGATGCCGACGATCTCGATCTCCTCGCCAACCTTGATCACGCCGCGCTCCACGCGACCCGTCACCACAGTGCCCCGACCGGAGATGGAGAAGACGTCTTCGATCGGCATCAGGAAGGTGCCGTCCACCGGGCGCTCGGGCTCCGGAATGTAGCTGTCCAGCGCCTCGATCAGCTTGTCGATGGACTGCGTGCCGATCTCGCTCTCGTCCCCCTCCAGCGCCTTCAGCGCCGAGCCGGTGACGATCGGCGTGTCGTCGCCGGGGAATTCGTAGCTGTCGAGCAGCTCGCGCACTTCCATCTCCACCAGCTCCAGCAGCTCCTCGTCGTCCACCATGTCCGCCTTGTTCAGGTAGACCACGATGTAGGGCACGCCCACCTGGCGCGAGAGCAGAATGTGCTCGCGCGTCTGCGGCATCGGGCCGTCCGCCGCCGACACCACCAGGATCGCACCGTCCATCTGCGCCGCGCCCGTGATCATGTTCTTCACGTAGTCGGCATGGCCGGGACAGTCCACGTGCGCGTAGTGACGCTGGTCGCTCTCGTACTCCACGTGCGCCGTCGCAATCGTGATGCCGCGCTCACGCTCCTCCGGGGCGTTGTCAATCTGGTCGTAGGCGCGCGCCTCGCCTCCGAACTTCTTCGCCTGGTGCACCGTGATCGCCGCCGTCAGCGTCGTCTTGCCGTGGTCCACGTGACCAATGGTGCCCACGTTCACGTGCGGCTTCTTGCGCTCGAATTTTTCTTTGGACATGGTCTGTATCCTCGGGATGGAAGTCGGGGTATCGAAGTCGGGGATCGGCGTCGCTTATTGCTTCTTGGTGACGGCCTCGGCGATGCTGGCCGGCACCTCAGTGTACTTCGCGAACTCCATGCTGTAGGTGGCCCGGCCCTGGGTGGCAGAGCGCAGATCAGTCGCATAGCCGAACATGGAGGCAAGCGGGACTTCCGCGCGGATGACCTTGCCGGAAGGCGCGTCCTCCATGCCCTGGATCATGCCGCGGCGGCTGTTGAGGTCGCCCATCACATCGCCCATGTTTTCCTCCGGCGTGACCACCTCGACCTTCATGATCGGCTCCAGCAGCACCGGCTTGGCCTTCGCCGAGCCTTCCTTCAGGGCCATGGAGCCTGCGATCTTGAAGGCCATCTCGCTCGAATCCACCTCGTGATAAGACCCGTCGTACAGCGTGACCTTCACATCCACCATCGGGAACCCGAACGAGACGCCGCTCCCCATGGCCTCCTGAATCCCTTTGTCCACCGCCGGGATGTACTCCTTCGGAATGACGCCGCCGACGATCGCGTTGACGAATTCGTAGCCCGCACCGGACTCCTGAGGCTCGAGGCGAATATACACATGCCCGTACTGGCCGCGACCGCCCGACTGCCGCGCGAACTTGGTTTCCTGCTCGACCTGCGCCCGGATCGTCTCGCGGTAACTGACCTGCGGCGCACCGACATTGGCCTCGACGTTGAACTCGCGCTTCAGCCGATCAACGATGATCTCCAGATGCAGCTCGCCCATACCGGAGATGATCGTCTGGCCCGACTCTTCGTCCGAGCGCACGCGGAAGGAAGGGTCCTCCTGCGCGAGCTTGGACAGGGCCACGCCCATCTTTTCCTGGTCGCCTTTGGTCTTCGGCTCAACGGCCACCGAGATGACAGGCTCCGGGAACTCCATTCGCTCGAGCGTGATGGGCTTATCCAAAGCGCACAGCGTGTCGCCCGTGGTGACGTCCTTGAGACCGACCGCGGCCGCGATGTCCCCGGCGCGGACCTCTTTGATCTCTTTGCGATCGTTGGAGTGCATCTGAAGAATACGGCCGACGCGCTCCTTCTTGCTCTTCACCGGGTTCAGAACCGTATCGCCGGAGTTGAGCACGCCGGAGTAGACACGGAAGAAGGTCAGCGTGCCCACGTAGGGATCGGTTGCAATCTTGAACGCCAGCGCAGCAAAGGGGGCATCGTCGGTGGAGGGACGCTCCTCGACCGTTTCTGCCGCGTCGTCGAGCACGCCCTGGATCGCCGGCACATCGCGCGGCGCCGGCATGTAGTCGATGACTGCATCCAGCATCGCCTGCACGCCCTTGTTCTTGAAGGCAGACCCGCAGAGCATGGGCACGATCTCGTTGGCGAGGGTGCGCATGCGCAGCCCCTTCTTGATATCGGCCTCCGACAGCTCGCCGTCTTCGAGATAACGCTCCATCATCTCCTCGTCGGCCTCCGCTGCCGCCTCCACCATGTTCTCGCGCCACTCGCTGCAGAGCTCGACCATGTCCGCCGGAATGTCACGCGCGTCGTAGGTCATGCCCTTGGAGGCATCATCCCAGTAAATGGCCCTCATGCGCACCAGATCGACGACACCGGCGAAGTCGTCCTCGGCGCCGATTGGTAACTGGATCGGCACCGCCTGGCCACCCAAGCGATCCTTGACCTGCTGCACCACGCGCAGGAAGTTGGCCCCCATACGATCCATCTTGTTCACGAAGGCGAGGCGCGGCACGCGGTACTTGTCAGCCTGGCGCCAGACGGTCTCCGACTGGGGCTCCACACCGCCGACGGCACAAAAGACGGCGCAGGCACCATCGAGCACGCGCAGGGAGCGCTCGACCTCGATGGTAAAGTCCACGTGTCCCGGCGTATCGATGATGTTGATTCGGTGCTCCGGGTATTGCTGGTCCATGCCCTTCCAGAAGCAGGTGGTGGCCGCAGAGGTAATGGTGATACCCCGCTCCTGCTCCTGCTCCATCCAATCCATGGTGGCCGCACCGTCGTGCACCTCGCCGATCTTGTGCGACAGGCCGGTGTAGAACAGGATGCGCTCTGTGGTCGTCGTCTTGCCGGCATCGATGTGCGCCATGATGCCGAGATTCCGGTACCGATCGATGGGTGTACTACGTGCCACGGCTCTGTCCGCCTGTCTGAGAGATTGAGGTGCTGCCTGCGTGGCCCGGCCTGCGCAGGCTCCGCGCGCCTACCAGCGATAATGAGAGAAGGCCTTGTTGGCCTCCGCCATACGATGCGTGTCTTCCTTCTTCTTCACCGCGGTGCCGCGCGAATCGCCTGCGTCCATCAGCTCACCCGCGAGCCTGAGCGCCATGGACTTCTCCGAGCGTTTACGGGCTGCATCGATGAGCCAGCGCATCGCGAGCGTGTTGCGGCGCGTCGGACGCACCTCCACCGGCACCTGGTAGGTGGCACCGCCCACGCGCCTGGACTTGACCTCCACCGCCGGGCGCACGTTCTCCATGGCCTGATCCAGGGTTTCCAACGGATCGACCCCTTTCTTTTCGGAAACGTGCTCAAGCGCGCCATACATGATGCGCTCGGCCACGGCCTTCTTGCCGTCTTCCATCAGCATATTGATGAACTTCGCAAGCAGCTCGCTGCCGTGCTTCGGATCCGGCAGGATCTGGCGCTTGGCGATGACGCGTCTTCTCGGCATCTCGTCTGTATCTCCGACCTTGACTGAAAACCGACCGCAGGGGATGGTCCGGCGTGTCAGCTTTTCGGGCGCTTGGCGCCGTACTTGGAACGACCCTGCCGGCGCTTCTCCACGCCCGTGGTATCCAGGGTGCCGCGCACCGTGTGGTACCGGACGCCCGGCAGGTCCTTGACGCGACCGCCGCGAATCAACACCACGGAATGCTCCTGCAGGTTATGCCCCTCACCGCCGATGTAGGACGCCACCTCATAGCCGTTGGTGAGGCGCACGCGGGCGACCTTACGCAGCGCCGAGTTCGGCTTCTTCGGCGTGGTGGTGTAGACACGGGTGCAAACGCCGCGCTTCTGCGGGCACGCCTCCAGCGCCGGCACATTGCTTTTCTCCGCCCTGCGCTTGCGCGGCTTGCGGACGAGTTGGTTGACAGTCGCCATGAAAAGCTCCATCCAAACGGGGCGCAGCGCACGACACGACGCGACCCGAGCCCGCAATGCCGCAGCCTTGACTGGGCATTGCGGAAACGCACAAAAAATAGGAAGCAAGCAGCGGGATTGACCGACCAGCGGAGGCCTGAACCCCGGGAACAAACGCGCCGGCTCAATGGCCGGCGAGCTAAGAAGAGAAGTGTAACAAGGCCGCATCAGCGTGTCAACCGTGTGACACGCTGATCAGCCCTGAAGCATGATCGGCCGCCAACGCAGCCGGCGGCGCCGGCGCGGCGATGTCGGATGTCGCCGAGCCGTTCCGCA
>PR_CR_10_Liq_3_inCRDRAFT_1000449_pt1 | contig 11187 bp, 16 predicted proteins | sample PRCRCaboRojoPR_2_FD_10240 | JGI IMG/M metagenome (IMG submission 10240)
GGCAACGCACTGGAATTTAAATCCTTCAGGGATCCCGAGCAGATTTTTGCAACCTAACCTTTGATTTGTGCACTGCGTCTGACATAGCGTTTCTCCATAATAAAAAAATGAGGCGCCTATGCAGACAGAACTCTTGGCTGCGCAAGCACTCCTGCTTGCGCTTGAAGACAGTGTGGATAATGGGGTCACCCAAGGCATCCGATTTGAATCATGGGATTTGGTGTTTTCAGATGGCGGCCCGTTGCTATCCAGTTTAATCGCGTTCGATCGGGACTGCCCTTTCTCGAATCTGGATTTACCAAGTCGTGAGCAGGTGCAGCTGGTCTATGAAACCTATCGCTCCAGATTACAGGTCATCAGTTGGATGCCACCAATGCAAGCCTACGCCCGGGCACTCCTGATCGATCAGATTTACCCAGAGGCCTGCGCCTCCATGGCTGTTCATCCGGTCTGCTTGGACGGGCTCAGCCGGTTACTCGATAGCGAATTTACGGTTTAAGCCTGCGGTGAAGCCAGTAGATTTTGAATGTCCTCAAGCATGCCATCGGCATCGCCATGACGGACGGCGATCGGGTAGCCCTGTTCGTCGCGAATAAGAAGTAGACTTGGGTAACCAGTCACTTCAAGGCGTTCAGCAAGCGCGCGTTGCTCGTCGTGAACAGCTCGGACGTCTGCACTTTCAAGCTCGCTCCTAAAGGCTTCACCCCGAAAGCCAAAGGACGTCTGCCAAGTTCACCAGCACCTCAACATCCCACACGTTGGTGGCCTCGTTGTAGTAGGCATCCTGTATGCGCTCTGCAAACGCTTCACCACGACCGGCCAACCGTTCAGCGGCAATCACCGCACGACAGGCGATATAGGTTGTTCGTGGAGGTAAGGGCTTTTGTTCCCAATAGCTATAATTAAAGGGGACAGCACAGACAGACTCGATCCGCGTCCACACTTCCTTCAGATACGCAGCTGTTTCCGGCGCCATTGGCACATCAGAATCATCAGCCAGGCCACCGAGTAAAGACACCACCGGAAGTGTTTTGGGAAGCTGTTTTTTGAGCGCTTGCCAGGTCGGACGGAAGCCGTAACACCAACTGCACATGGGATCATGCACATAAATCAGTATGTGATCTGGTGCATTGGTTGTCTCAGTCATGCGCGACCTCCGATATCACATCCATCGCATTTCGCATCGCTTCAAGCCCGGCTGGGCACCCACAGTAGGCTGCGATTTGCAAACACACATCGCGTATTTCCTCGGGAGTCACCGAATTATTTAAAGCGCCACGCACATGCCCTTTAAACTCAGTCGCGCGGTTCAGTGCGGCCAACATTCCCAAATTAATTAACGAGCGCTCTCGATCTGACAGGCGCGTTTGATTCCAAATCTCATCCCAAGCCACACGCGTGACAAAGTCTTGCATCGGCATCGTCAACGGATCGGCTGTTGATAAGGCGCGATCCACAAATGCATCCCCCATCACCTGACGTCGCTTCTTGAGTCCGCGCTCAAAGGCATCTGTTGTCATATCGAAATCCCAATACATCCATATTTCACTTCCAAAAACTCATCGATACCGTGCGGCCCACCCTCTCGACCAAGCCCGGATTCTTTCACGCCACCAAAGGGCGCGACTTCAGTCGAGATGATTCCAGTATTCACACCCACAATGCCGTAATCCAAAGCCTCGTACACGCGATAGGTGCGCGATACATCCTGAGTGTAGAAATACGCAGCCAATCCAGACTGAGTTTCATTGGCCCAAGAGACCACCTCGGCTTCTGTTTCAAACCGATACACCGGCGCCACCGGGCCAAACGTCTCTTCGCGTGCCATACGCATGTCATGCGTTACACCGGTCAACACCGTTGGTGTGTAATACTGTGGCCCTGCAGGGTGTGGTGTTCCACCACACACAATCTGTGCACCCTGAGTCGTGGCGTCCTCAACATGCGCAACGACCTTCGCCATGCCATCAGCATTGATCAATGGCCCAATCTCGACCCCGCGCGCGGCACCATCACCGACCTCCAGCGCAGAGACCCGCTTGGCAAACCGAGCGACGAATTCATCATGAATCCCGCTCTGGACATAGATGCGATTTGCACAGACGCAGGTTTGTCCCGCATTTCTAAACTTACAGAGCATGGCACCATCGAGTGCTGCCTCAAGATCTGCGTCATCAAATACGATAAAAGGTGCGTTCCCACCGAGCTCGAGGGACAACTTCTTGACGGTCTCTGCAGACTGCCGATACAGCACTTTACCAACGGCTGTCGATCCCGTGAATGTGACCTTCCGAACACGCGGGTCTGCGATCAGTCGCGCACCAATTCCAGGTGCGTCAAGGCCTGTGACACAATTGAGGACACCTGGAGGCATACCCGCCTCTCCCGCCAGTGCACACAATGCCAAGGCGGTCAACGGCGTATCTTCAGATGGCTTCACCACCACGGTGCAACCAGCCGCCAGTGCTGGAGAGACTTTCCGGGTAATCATCGCCAATGGAAAGTTCCACGGTGTAATGGCCAATACGACGCCCACGGGCTGCTTAATCGCCATAATCCGCTTATCCGGCATGTGTGCCGGGATAATCTGACCATAGGTTCGCCGTGCTTCGGCAGCAAACCAATCGACGAAGCTGGCTCCGTAGTTCACCTCAGCCAAGGCCTCTGCGCGGGGCTTACCCATCTCTTGAGTAATCAAATCAGCCAGTGCATCGGCATGATCCCGAATCAGGTCATACCAACGCATCAATATGTCTGAGCGCGCTTTTGCGGTGTACTTGGACCAATCAGAAAACGCATTCTCAGCTGCATCGAGTGCAGCCATCGCGTCATCCGCCGACAAATCGGCCACCGATGCAACGACGGTTTGCGTGGCCGGATTGATCACGTCAAATGTCTTCAGATCCCCTGCATCGACCCAGTCACCTTGGATATAAGATTTTGGCATGTATTGCATTTAAGCACCCTCAAACCGAATGATTTGGCGAATTGCGTCACCCCGAGCCAGTCGCTCCATCGCCAGATTGATGTCATCCAAAGCCAGCGTGTGTGAAATCATTTTTTCCACGGGTAAACGCCCCCTTTGATGCAAAGCAATAAAGTTCGGAATATCACGTGAAGGTACACAGGATCCCACATAGGAACCCATTAACTGACGTTCCTCTGCAACTAAACGCGCAGCCTGTAATGACAGTCGGTCGCTTGGGTTGGGTAGCGCTGCCGTGACCGTACGCCCTCCACGACGCGTCACCTCCATTGCCAATTCCAACGCTGGCATCACACCGGCAAATTCAGCCGCGAGCTCAACACCACCACCTGTGGCTTCTCGGACTTTGGCAATACAGGCATCATCACGCGCATCGAAAAAGAGGTCTGCGCCCAATTCATATGCGATGTCTGCTTTTTCGGGGTTGGCATCAATGGCAATGACTTGGCGTGCCCCGCCTGCAACCGCACCGATAAGACCGGCCAAACCGACACCACCTAAGCCAATGACAGCGACACGCTCACCGGCGTGTAACTTGGCCGTATTCAACACCGCTCCACATCCCGTGAGCACCGCACAGCCAAAGACCGCTTGGACAGTTGGGTCTAAATCCGAGTCAATGGGCACAAGACTGCGTCGGTGACAGACTGCCAAATCAGAAAAACATGAAATCCCAAGATGATGCAAAATCGGTGCACCATCGATCGAAATCCGTGTTTCGCCTGACAATAAAGTCCCCTCAGTATTGTGCTTCAAACCCGGCTCGCACAATGCAGGACGGCCCTCAGCACAACAACTGCAGTGACCGCATGATGGAACAAAAACCATTGAAACGCGCTGCCCGGGTTTCAGGTCTGAAACCTCAGAACCTGTGGTCACCACCTCGCCCACAGCCTCATGACCGAGCGCAATCGGCGTCGGACGCGGCCGATCTCCATTGATCACTGACAGATCCGAGTGGCACACACCGGCCGCTAAAATTTTGACCAATACTTCATGGCGGCCAGGTGCCTCAAGATCCGCCTCCACCACATGCAGGGGCATCGACTGGTCATAGGGTCTTGGACGACCCATTTCCGGCAGCAATGCAATCCGAGTATTCACATCTGACTCCTCAATTGAACTGAGCGCCCCGTCCATGGGAATCATTTTTATTCATTCAACCGTGCCGTCGTCCGAACCGCACGACGTCCCAAAAATACGGTAGTGACCACCAAAATAGCAAACACAACCACTGATGCCGTGAAGGACTCATCTAAAATCAGCCATCCCCAAAAGAGCGTCAAAAACACCTGCAATAGCTGAACTTGACCAATCTGCGCAATGCCACCCATCGCAAGTGCCGCATTCCAGGCAAAAAAGCCCAAAAACATCGAAAATACCCCAAGTGCTACCACGGCATACAGAGCACTCTCAGGGCGCGCCCAAATAAAACCCGGCCAACTGATCCAACTCAATACAACACCGAGCGGCAATAAACCGATCAACGACCAAGAAATGACCCACCACCCGGGGCGACGACGTGACAGGTCACCCGCAATCACGTAGCCCGACGAGGCCATCACAGCTGCCAACACCAACCACAGATCAGCCCACAGCACCTGTCCCTGGTGCTCGAAGAGTACAAAACACAGCACAAAAACAGCGCCAACAACTGACCACAGCCAAAACCGAAATGAAGGACGGTCGCCATGCAAAATCACCGAAAGCACCGCCGTGAGTAGGGGCAATACGCCTAAGACGACAGCCCCATGATAGGATGGAACATCTTCAAGACCCATGGCCATCGCCATGGGGAAGCCAAAAATCAACGCACTTCCACTGATGAATAACGGCCGCCATTCATGACGAGCCGGCCACGGGCGACGCGTTAAAAAAACGACACACAGTGCCAAAATACCGGCAATCACCGCTCGGATCGATGTGATAAACAGTGGCGAGAAGTCTCGTAGTGCGATTTCAGTGAGCGGCAACGTGGCTGCAAAGCACAGCACACCAAACAACCCAAGCGCATACGCAATTGCATCGGTTGGCTTTATCAACTTAGGTGGTAACCTCATGCCCCTCCCGGGTCTCTATTCAGGATTTCAAATGCAGACAATTCGAGAAATCAAAGCCGAAGACGCCGCACACTCGATCGACGCAATCAATGCCGTTGTTGCCGACGCCATGAAACGCTGGGAATTGTCCGATCGATTGTATCGCTTGAGCCTCAAAGCCTATCAGTACACACCCTCTGACTGGATAGACCATCGGTTCCATGCGTTATGTGATGATGACACACTCGTCGGCATCCTCGTGACAACCGACGCCCTGGATGATGATCTCACGCATCGCCCGAAGGGTCTTTTGATTCACGGTCTCTATGTTGTCCGACATCATCAAGGCCAGGGCGCAGGGGGTCAACTGATACATGCGGCACTGACACAGGCCAAGTCACAGGGTGCTGATGGCTGTTTCGTCAAAGCCCATGAAACGGCCGTGTCTTTTTTTCAGCACCAGGGATTTGAATTGCTGCCTGTGCATGATCCTGTCCGCGATTATCCTTATCGCTTGTTTCGGTCGGTGAATAATTCGCTTGGTTCGAGCAAGTAGCCACCGCCATCAAAATACGGCCTCACTGCGGCATTTAACCGCTCGATTTCAGACCGGATACGCACCTCATCCTGGCGTGTAAAGGATCGCTCAGCGTCTTGTAAGTAGGCATTGGCTTCGGCTTCGAGTGCCTTCAAATCGGCTTCTGAAAATCGAGCCAGCTCCGCTTCAATCTGTGCTTGGATGGCTGCATTTTGTAATTCCAAAGCAGCCATTTCTGCGGCGATATCTGCTTCCCACCATGGGCGTTCAGCGGCACTGACTGTTGCACAAAATAGCAGAACAAGCGCACCATACTTCGGCATTTTCAACCCTTATCATGGATACCTGCGATGACACAGACCATTGGTTTTATCGGACTTGGAACCATGGGACGCCCCATGGTGCAACATTTAATCAATCGGGGCCATCGCCTGAAACTTTACGCGCGCCGTCCCGAAGCCTTCCAGCAGGAGGCACGTCATTTGGTCGAACAAGGCGCGTTGGCGGTCTCAACGTTGGCGGATTTCGCAACCGACTGTGACGTCATCATCACCAATGTACTCGGCACCGCCGACGTACAATCCGTTCTGATCGACCATGCAGACGCCATCATCCACTCGGCATCGCCGGATACCTTGGTCATCGATCACTCCACCATCGACCCAATTGCAACACAAGCGATCGCGCGTCAGTTTGCACAGGCACGCGTTCAATTCGTTGACGCCCCTGTGTCAGGCGGCGTGTGGGCGGCCGAGGCTGGAGAATTGGTCTCCATGCTCGGTGGGACCACCGCGGCATGCGAACACGCCGTCTCGATCATTTCAGCCTATACCAAAGCTCAAACCCGCGTCGGTGATGCCGGTCATGGACAGATCGCAAAGCTTGCCAATCAAATTGCACAAACCGTTACCATCCAAGGTGTGGCCGAATCGCTGACATTTGCGCGAACCATGGGTGCTGATCCACAGGCTGTTTTTGAGGCCATCAAGGACGGTATGGGCGGGAGCCCCATGATGTCGCTACTGGCACCCAAAATGATTGCCGAAGACTATCAGGCCGGCATTGCAGCAAGGCTCCACGCGAAGGATGCAGCCATTGCAGACGAGGCTGCGACACACGCTGGGCAAACATTGCCTGCCTTCAACAGGTCAGTGCACTGTATGCAGAATTACTTGCAGCAGGCGACGGCGATGCCGACACCTCCAAATTGATTACTCGCTTGGCGTCGCGGTCCGTTGCATAACAAAAGCGCGCTCCTGCACAAACCCACCGGGTGCACGGTTGGTGCCATGTGTAAATCCATCGGCTGTCAATCGATCCCGGAACTCCTGATTAAATTCAGGCGAACCACAAATCATAATGCGGTCCTCAGAGACCGACCAGGGCGCTACACCCAGATCACTCCACAGAGCACCTGAGTCAATACGCGTCGTGATACGACCCGGGGTTGGAAAAGGCTCGCGCGTCACCGTTGGATAGTAGGTGATTGGCAATCCACTCAGCAGCTCGCGGTAGGCGAGCTCGTCTGCTGTCCGTACCGTGTGAGTGACAAAGACACGCTCATATTTTTGAAAAGTCGACGGATCGCGCACAATCGATAAAAATGGAGCCAGCCCCGTTCCACTGGCAACACACCACAGATTCGGGGCCTCTGTCAGGTTATCCAAAACAAGTGTTCCGGTGGGTCGATCTCCGACTTCAATCTCATCACCGGGCTGGATGGCTTTCAACCGCTCTGTCAACGGACCACCTGGCACCTTGATCGAGAGAAATTCCAGGTGATCTGCATCCGGTGGCGAGGCGATACTATAGGCACGCAGAATGTCATCATCACCCATGCCAATCATCGTGAACTGACCCGCACGAAACGGACGAATCGCGTCACTTCGCGTGGTTTTGAATGAAAAAAGCGACGGAGAGTAATGCTCAACACTGAGCACGGTTTCAAGATTCATGGATCACCGATGATGCAATACAAACCGCCAGAGTCTACCCTGACAAGCGCTCTGCATCGAGTTCCAAAATAAAGGCTTCGGCAAGTCGGCTGCTGAAGCGACGCATAAATGCCGCCTCTGTCAACTCAATGGCTGCCTCAGACAGCGCATGATCCGTGTCCATCCGCTCAAGACGATTGCTTTCAGCCAATCGGTAAATGACACCTGCCTCTGTCACCATCCACGGATCTTGATTGACATCGTAATATCGCATCGTCATTGTGTGCTTCCTCTCATTCCCGGATGAACCATGGACACCATCGCAGTTGCCCTGACTCTGTTTTTGATCATTGACCCACTCGGCAATATTCCAATTTTTATGTCGGTGCTCTCGCCGGTCGATCCGTCTCGTCGTAAACGGATCATCGCACGGGAGTTACTCATTTCACTGTGTCTCATGTTGTTATTTTTATGGGCGGGATCTTACGCTTTAAATGCTCTGGACCTCTCACCTGAGGCAGTCGCCATCAGCGGCGGATTGATTTTATTAATCATTGCCGTACGGATGATCTTTCCATCCCGCGGCGGCGTGATGGGAGATGAGGAACCCAATGACGATCCCTTGATTGTACCCCTGGCAACGCCACTGATTGCCGGACCCTCCATCCTCGCCACCCTGGTTTTATTGTCAGAAACCAATCCTGAACGAAATGTGGACTGGACCTTGGCGCTGATTGGCGCCTGGGGCATCAGCGCCATCATCTTGATGGCCTCAGATGTTCTGTTTCGAGTCATTGGAACCCGCGGCCTCAAAGCCATCGAGCGACTGATGGGCATGATCTTGATCTCAATCGCGGTGCAAATGCTCTTGGATGCGTTCATGGCACTGCCTATACGGACCTGAGTTCGGCCATCAATGCGACCGGGTCATCGGTGAACACCGCATCAATCAAATCGGTATCAATGCCCTCAAGCTCAGCCAGTGCGTTGACGGTATACACGCAGGCCGCACGCTGATTCTGGGTAATTTGCTGGAGCGCTGCATTCGATAATCCATCAACCGAAAGATGCACGCTTTCGATGCCCAACTGATCCCAGTCGAGATGTTCGATTTCAATCAGTTCATGGCAGGCAAGACCGAGCGAACTCTCTGGCATCTGAGCTCTTACGCGCTCAATTGCCGCGACCGAAAAGGAAGAAAATCGAACCTGCGCAAGCGTCAATTCGGACGCATGGAATGCATGCAAACAGGCATCCACGACGCGCCCTACCTCAGCATCATGGACCTTGATTTCACAGTGCAAGTAAAGCTCAAGACGTGCGACTTCATTAAACCACTGAACTGCCGTCGGAATCCGTTCTGTACTCGGCGCACCGTTAAACCAAAGCCGAAGGGATTCAAGCTCCGACGATGAGGTGGCGAGAATTGCACGCGGGTCACCCGTCATGCGCGTCAAATATTCATCGTGAAAAACAACGGCTACACCATCCGATGCCACAGAAATGTCGCATTCAACCTGTTTAATATTGTGAGACGCGACGTAGTGAAGCCCGGCAAGTGAATTCTCCGGTGCTTGAATGGCTGCGCCGCGATGGCCTATCAGTTGCATACCGCCTCCCAATGAAAGGATGACACTGCAATATGACAAAACGTGTAACCGATCTGAGCCTACCATCTCAGGCGCTTCGACACGCTGCACTGGATGCACTGGATCAACATGCACCCTATGCGCAGTGGCGATCGCAATTTGCGTGCTTGGACGAAATCCATCGAATCCCGGCCGACCACGAAGACAGTGCTCCAGACACACTGCATATCGGCGCCTGGAATCTCGAGCGCGGCACACATTGGCAGGATGCCTGCCAACTGATTCAAGCACTCGATTTGGATGTCCTCCTGCTCAGTGAAATGGACCTTGGCATGGCGCGTTCGCAGCAACAACATACAACCCGTCAGTTGGCCGATGCACTTGGTTTCCATGCCCTTTTTGCTGTTGAATTCATCGAACTTGAGTTGGGCAGTGAATGGGAAGTTGCAGGACTTCAAGATGCACACAATGAGGCTGGATTGCACGGCAATGCCATTCTCAGCCGATATCCCTTGCATCAGCCTTGGATGATTCGATTCACCAATACAGATGGGTACTGGTGGCATCGAGACTTCCATGAACCACGCGCAGGCGGACGCATTGCCTTGGGTGCAGACATCATGACTGAGACGGGCCCGTTGACCTGCATTTCAACGCATCTTGAAAATAACACCAGCCCGGCAGCGCGCGCGGTTCAGGTCTCAGAGATCCTCGCGCGCATCGAACCAATGGACACCGCCATCGTCCTCGGGGGTGATTTCAATACATCTACGATTGATCCGACCACCGCCACCGATCCATTTCGATTGAGGACTGAATTGATTGACCAAGACCCCAATCGATTCCTTGCACCCTTCCCTCATGAGCCCCTCTTTGATCTGCTGGCTGCACATGGGTTTTCACGCGGGACCGCCAATACGGCAGAGATCACCCAACGCATGCGTGAACGCGGCTACCCAAAACCACCTCTGGGTCGGATTGATTGGATCTTCAATCGCGCTTGTATGGCATTTGATGCGCAGTGCCACCCGGCACTGAGCGCGGCGCATCAAACGCTGTCAGATCATGAACTCATCACCTGTAGGATTCGTGTGGACTAGCTCTCAGACTCAGATTGCAATGCACACTGCCACACCGTCGTCACCATATCCCAATTCAGCTCAGGGTCGCCCTCGGCAAGCCGCCGGAGGGTCGCAGTCCGGAAGGTTGTCTCGCCCATCCGTCCAGAGAATTTGTCCAGATGAAAAAATCGTGAATACATGATGGCCACACGCTGCGTCGCCATTGTCAGAATCGAATCGGAATTCACGACTTTTAAAAGCGGATCCATCGTTCCCAAACGCGCATGCTCCCAGGCAACCGAGTTCTCGTCATTGACCGTGAACGTCAATTGTTCACGTTCTTGATCCGCATGCTCACAGATCCAGGTCTCTGCCGACACTGAACTGGCCAATCCCACCAACAGACATCCAACGATTAATCGCATCGCATCATTCCTTTTTTTAATGGTCAAAGACCCTGATTCAATTGAAAATTTTTCTGTGGTCGTCTTGTTTCGACCATGCAGCGCTTGCACACCAACACGCACCCGTGCAGGATACTGTGACCAAGGTGGTAACCCAAGACATGGATCGTCACTCAACCCGACTGGAGTTTAGTGATGAGTACACAAGATTCAATTCCCGGCGTTCAGTATCCACACCAGATGTCCGAAGACGAATTCCGTACATGGTGGAATTCCATTCACGCTGACGACGAGCCTGTGGTGCGCCCGCTCCCTGAGATCATTTATCTCGGCCAAGAATCCGCCACCGCATCTGAAGCTGAGTAAAGACCGCGGCGGTTGGTTTTAAACCACGAGACTACAGTTCTTTCTTGGGACCAGACATTGTGCCAACGCCTCACACCATCTGCTCGAGAACACAGCGGCGTGCTGTGTGGTAAGGCACCAGTGGTGTCCCCCTTGGCAAATACAACGGATGGCGAGGCTCACCGGACTGCGTCAACCCAAAACACAGTGGATCGTCGACCATCGCAACGACTTCGTTGCGACAGGCACACTGTAACGCCCCAGCACCCCAAGCGAGCACCACAGCGTCTG
>PR_CR_10_Liq_3_inCRDRAFT_1000451_pt1 | contig 11174 bp, 8 predicted proteins | sample PRCRCaboRojoPR_2_FD_10240 | JGI IMG/M metagenome (IMG submission 10240)
TGCGACGCCGCCTCTGCGGTGTTAGTGGTGTCCGAGGAGGCGCTCAAACGCTACAACCTCACGCCCCGCGCCCGCATCGCGCACATGACTGTGCGTGCAGCAGATCCTATTTGGATGCTGACAGCACCCATTCCGGCGACGGCCCACGCGGTAAAGAAATCGGGTATTGCCTTGAGTGATATTGGCCTCGTGGAAATCAACGAGGCCTTCGCATCGGTGGCAATGGCCTGGCTGAAAGAAACCGGTTATCCCCACGAGCAAACGAACGTCAACGGTGGCGCTATCGCCCTGGGCCATCCATTGGGTGCAACGGGCACCAAATTGATGACAACGCTGCTACACGAGATGGAGCGGCGTCAGGTGCGCTACGGCTTACAAACCATGTGTGAGGGCGGTGGTCAGGCCAACGTCACCATTCTTGAACGACTCTAACGAGGACACCATGAGCGGAATTTGTGAAGGCAGGGTAGTGATAGTCACCGGTGCGGGTGGCGGGTTGGGTGCTGCCCATGCTCGGGTACTGGCAGCAGAGGGCGCCGCGGTTGTGGTGAACGATATAAACCAGGACGCGGCTCAAGGGGTGGTCGATGCCATTGTGGCCGCCGGTGGTCGCGCGGTCGTGAATGACTCGGACATCACCAACTACGCCAGTTCAGAACTCGCAGTGCGCCAAGCGATCGATACCTTTGGGGATTTGCACGGGGTCGTCAACAACGCGGGCAACAATCGCGATCGTATGTTTGCGTCCCTAAGCGAAGCCGACTGGGATGCGGTGATGGCGGTACATCTGAAAGGGCACTTTTGTATTGCCAGTCACGCGGTGCAGTACTGGCGCCACCAATCGAAAGCGGGTCAGTCGGTCAGCGGGCGCATTGTGAACACCACGTCGGGCGCTGGATTACAGGGCTCTATTGGGCAATCGAACTACGCGGCGGCAAAGGCCGGCATCGCGGCACTGACCTTAAACCAAGCGGCGGAATTGGGCCGCTATGGCATTACCGCCAATGCTATTTGTCCGGTGGCGCGTACCGGCATGACCACCGCGGTCCCTGCAATGGCTGAGCGGATGGCAGCCCCAAGCGATGGCAGCTTCGATCACTTTGCCCCCGAGAATGTGTCATCGGTTGTGGCATGGCTGTGTGCCGAGCGCTCCGCCCATGTCACCGGCAAAATTTTAGAGGCCGAGGGCGGTCGTATCGCCATCGCCGACGGCTGGCGTAGTACCAAGGGGGTGGATAAAGGCGCCCGCTGGGAGCCCGCTGAAGTGGATGAGGCAATGGCTACCTTGCTGGCCGACGAGGTGCCCGCACAAGCCGTTTGGGGTAGTTGAGGAGCCATTGTGAATTTTCGATTCAGCGATGAGCAGCGCATGATCTTCGACACCGCGAGTGCGTTTCTCGCGGAGGTGTCTGACAGTGCGGCCACTCGAGCAGCCATGGCCAGCGACGCGGGTTTCAACCCCGACGTATGGCAGCGTCTGTGTAACGAGATGTTTTGGCAGGGCCTACTGATACCCGAAGACGAGGGCGGCCTCGAGCTCGGCCACGTCGAGATGGTGGGCGTACTAGAGAAAGCCGGCGAGCGCTTGTTCAGCGCCCCCCTGTACAGCACCGTATTGGCAACCACGTTGTTGCTTCGCATGCCGGCCTCTGACACGCGCTCAGCACTGCTGGCCCGAATACTGGCGGGAGAGCAAGTGGCTGTTGCCCATACCCGAGGCGATCGTGACTGGGCGACGGGTGGCATTACCGCCAGCGTCACCCAAGACAGAGTGACATTGAAGGGTAGTAGTCGGTTTGTGAGCTTTGGTCACAGCGCCGAGGTGTTGCTGATTTGTGCCCACGACAACGAGCAGCAGTTAAATGTCTATGGCCTAGAGCGTGAACACCCGGGTCTTTGTTGTGAACGGCTAGCCACCATGGATCAAACGCGAGCCATGGCGCAGCTGACCTTGAGCGATGTCACCGTTGAGCCATCGGCCTGTCTCGGTACGGATGTCGAACACGTAGTTGAAGACGTCCTGAATGTAGCACGTATTTTGGTGGCGGCCGACCAGGTGGGGGGTGCCCAAGCCGCCCTCGATATCAGTGTTGACTACGTCAAAGAACGGCAGCAGTTCGGTCGCACGATTGCCTCCTATCAGGCCATCAAACATAAAGCCGCCGATATGATGACCAAGGTAGAAGGCGCGCGTTCGCTGCTGTACTACGCGGCCTGTATTGCAGATGAATGGCGCGCCGGTTACGCCGACAGCGCCACCTTGGCAGAAGCCGCCGCAATGGTGTCGGCCAGCGCCGGCGAGGCTTATTTCTTTAACGCGGGCACGGGCATCCAACTGCACGGCGGCGTCGGCATTACCGAAGAGTACGATATCCAGCTGTATTTCAAGCGAGCACGTGCCACCGAGAGTTACCTGGGCAGTCCCGCCGACCACCGCGAGCACATTGCCCGGTTATTACTGGACGGAGACTGATTATGGAATTGCGCTTTACGCAAGCGGATGAGCTATTTCGCGCCGAGGTGGCAGATTGGCTGTCGGCGAACCTTGCCGGCGAATTCGAGAAAATTCGTTATCGGGGAGGACCCGGTGATGAACACCATTTTGTCGAAGAGCGCAAAGCCTGGGAGCAGCGCTTAGCCGAGGGGGGTTGGACCTGCATTGGCTGGCCCGAAGCCTGGGGTGGACGTGGTGCATCTATTGAGCAGCAGGTGATTTTTAACGAGGAGTATGCCCGCGCCGGTGGTCCCGGCCGGGTCGGCCACATTGGTGAAACCCTCACCGGCCCGACCTTGCTGGCCTTTGGCACCGAGGCGCAAAAATCCCGCTACCTGCCGGGCATTAGAGCCGGACAAGAACTCTGGTGCCAGGGTTATTCAGAACCGGGCGCGGGCTCAGATTTATCGTCGGTTCGCACCCGCGCCGAGTTTGATGAGGCATCGGGTCGCTGGCGTATCAATGGGCAAAAAGTGTGGACCTCACTGGCCCATGAATCTCAGTTCGTGTTCGTGCTGGCCCGTACCAATCCCGATGAGAAAGCACACAAGGGCCTGGGGTTTTTCTTGGTCCCGATGGATCAGCCTGGCATCACCATAAGGCCTATACCGCAACTGACGGGTACCAGTGAGTTCAATGAAGTCTTTTTCGATGACGCGTACTGCGATGCCAGTGACATCGTCGGCGAGCCCGGTGACGGCTGGAAAGTTGCCATGGGTTTATTGGGCTTCGAGCGTGGGGTCTCGACCTTGGGTCAGCAGATGCTGTTTCAGACAGAACTCGATGAAATTGTGCGCATCGCCAAAAGTAATGGTGCGGCACAAGATCCCGCGTTGCGACAGCGCATTGCCGAGGCGCACATTGGCCTGAGAACACTGCGGTATAACAGTCTGCGCATGCTCTCGGACAACGCCGACGATGGCAGCCTCAGTCGCGAGTCGATGATTTACAAGTTGGCCTGGTCTAGCTGGCACCGGAACTTGGGCAAGCTGGCCATGGATGTATTAGGCCCAGAAGCGGAATTGTTAGAGGCAGCCCCTTACGAGTTAAGCAAGCTGCAATCCTTATTTTTGTTCACCCGCGCCGACACCATATACGGCGGCACCAATCAAATTCAGCGCAATATCATTGCCGAGCGAGCGCTTGGCATGCCGCGGGAACCCCGCGGTGAAGCGCGTTAAGGAGTCCCTATGAGCGCAGCCATTCCACCCTATGTACCAGGCCACAATTTGCTTGGGGGTAAACATGTCCTCATAACGGCTGCTGCTGGCGCGGGCATTGGTTTTGCAGCGGCACAAAAAGCGGTGGAAGAGGGCTCTACCCAGCTGGTCATCAGTGATATTCATGAGGGTCGGTTAGAGCAAGCAGTGGCTACCTTAAATGGCCTGTCGGACACCTGCACGGTTCACGGCAAGCTCGCCAATGTGACTGTCGAAGACGACGTACAAGCCCTAGTGGCCTTTGCCGAGGACGTTACCGGCGGCGTCGACATTCTGATTAATAACGCAGGCTTGGGCGGGAGCCGTTTGCTGGTCGAGATGAGTGATGAGGAGTGGTCGCGGGTACTCGATATCACCCTCACCGGAACTATGCGTATGACCCGCGCCATGCTGCAGGTCATGCAAGCCAAAGGGGCGGGGGTTATCGTGAACAATGCCTCGGTGTTGGGCTGGCGGGCCCAGAAAGAGCAGTGCCATTACGCGGCCGCCAAAGCAGGCGTCATGGCGCTAACCCGCTGCGCTGCGGTTGAGGCTGCGGATTACGGTGTGCGTATCAATGCAGTATCCCCGAGCATCGCCATGCACGATTTTTTGCGAAAAACCACGCCCCCCGAGCTGCTTGAGCAACTGGCATCGAAAGAGGCATTCGGCCGTGCCGCCGAAGTTTGGGAAGTTGCCAATGTGATGATGTTCCTCGCTTCAGACTATGCCAGCTACATGACGGGAGAAGTGGTGTCAGTCTCCAGTCAGCACCCTTGATGTACCCACCCACATGAAATTCACCCAACGATATGAAATACCAGAGGGAATGTGAGCGCTATGAGCACAGCACAATGGGATCGTGAAGTCGATATTCTCATCGCCGGTACCGGCAATGGCGGTTTGACCGCCGCGGTATGTAACTGGGAAATGGGTACAAAAGATCTGCTGGTTATCGAGAAGGCAGACAAAGTCGGTGGGACTAGCGCTACCTCTGGTGGTGGCATCTGGATTCCCAACAACCATTACGCCCGTGAAGCAGGTGCCAGCGATAGCCCCGAGGATGCACGCAAGTACCTGATGAGTACCTTGTTCGGTGAAGACGTACCCGAGGAGCTCATCGACAACTACATCGAGAACGGCCCTAAAATGCTGCAGTTTTTGCACGACTGCAGCGACGTCCGTTACGAATCCCTCGAACACTACCCCGACTACTACACCAATGTTGAGGGAGCTAGAGAGGGGCACCGGTCTTTGGAACCCGCACCGATCATGGCCTCGGAGCTTGGGGATAACTGGCGCAACATGACCTGGACCCATCATATGATGCGCCTGTTCAATCGCATTCACTTTACCCAAACCGAAGCACATACCTTAATGGTGCAGCTGCCCGGTTGGAAAAAACTGACCGCGAAGCTCATCTGGGATTACATCAAAGATATCCCCTGGCGCTTGAAAACACCTATCTCTAGGCGGCTGGCCTGTGGCTCGGCGGGGGTCGCACGGCTCTATTTGTCGGTGTTGAAGCGCAACATCCCCATTGAACTGAAGACTCGCCTTGTCGAGCTTGTCGCTGAAGACGGACAGGTGCTGGGAGCCGTTATTGAGCACAATGGCAAGCGCTCACGGATACGCACTCGGAAAGGGGTCATCATGGCCGCGGGTGGCTTTGAGAAGAATCAACAGCTACGTGAGCAGTATTTGCCCGCCCCCACCAATACCCAGTGGAGCGCCGGTAATCCGGCGAACGAGGGTGACGCACTGTTGGCTGGATTATCGATTGGCGCCAAAACGCGATTGATGAAAGACGCCTGGTGGACCACCACCCTATGTGTGCCCGATGAACCCACGCCACGCTTGGCTATCATGGAAAAGTCGTTCCCCGGCTCCTGTGTGGTGAACAAGGCGGGTAAACGGTTTGCCAATGAGTCTCAAAACTACATGGCCTTTCAGAAAGACCTGTTCCGCAGTCACACAGAGGACAGCCCGAACGCCCCCGCCTGGCATGTTTTCGATGCTCGTTTTCGCAAAAACTATATTGTCGGCCCCATGATGACCGCCAGTATGAAGCCCGATTGGCAGATACCTAAAAAGTGGTTCGACACCGGATTTGTGGCCAAAGCGAATACTATTCGGGAATTAGCCGACACCCTGGGTATCGATGCGGACGGATTAGAGGCCACCATTGCGCGCATGAACGAATTTGCGAAAACCGGCGTTGATGAAGATTTTGGTCGCGGTGATTCCGCCTACGATCGCTACTACGCCGACCCCTCGATAAAGCCCAACCCCTGCCTGGCCCCTATCGATCAAGCACCGTTTTACGCCATGCGCATTGAAGCGGGTGATTTTGGTACCTTGGGTGGTCTCGATACCGATACCTATGCACGGGTCAAGCGGGCCGATGGTGGTGTTTTCGAGGGTCTCTACGCCATTGGTAACTGCTCAGCCGCTATTTTGCCGACGTACCCCGGCCCCGGTGCCACTTTGGGCCCGGCGATGACTATGGCGTATCAGGCAGCCAAACACATTAACGACAAGGCCGCTTGAAGCCGCAACTGGACAGCCCAGCAGGCTTATCGTAGGAGAGCGCATGTTAGATCTTGAAGCAATCGAATTGATTAAGCAGCTTAAGGCTCGCTATTTTCGGTTCCTGGACACACGAAATCTGGAGGGGCTGCAATCGGTGTTCACCGCTGACGCGACAGCCCATTTTAAGGGCACCGATTACGAATTCGATGTTAAAGGTTGGGACCAGCTCGAAGCGTTTTACCGCAAACAGTTCACGCCCACGACCTTCGGTATGCACAACGGGCACCATCCAGAGATTACCGTCGATGGTGACACTGCGACCGGCATTTGGTACCTGCAAGACATTTTTGTCGAGCTCAACCATAAGCTCACCATCATGGGTAGCGCCCTTTATCATGATCAGTACCGCAAAGAGGACGGGCAATGGAAGATTGCCGCTACCGGCTATGAGCGCCTGTGGGAAGAGTTCCATCCCCGAGGGCCAGAGATTAAATTACGCAAAAAACCTATCGCCGACGGTTAAGGCGCCACCTGCCATTACAGGAGTTTTATCATGAAAGATGTCGTAATCGTCGATTGCGTCCGCACCGGCTTGGCCAAGTCATTTCGGGGGAGTTTCAACCTCGCGCGCTCCGATGATATGGCGGCGCACCTCATTAACAGTTTGCTCGAGCGAAATCCTGCGCTAGATCCCGCTGAAGTTGACGATGTCATTTTAGGTGCGGCAAATCAGGCCGGTGAGCAGAGCTATAACCTGGCACGCATGGCGGCCATTTTGTCGAATCTGCCCATTGGTACCACAGGCACTACCGTCAATCGCTTCTGCGCCTCGGGACTTCAGACGATTGCCATGGCCGCCAATCAGATTGCATCCGGCTGCAGTGACGTAATGATGGCCGGTGGCGCCGAATCGATATCCATGCGCTTGCGGCAGGATCAGGGCAGCTTTCAACAGAACCCGCGACTACTNGAGGAAAAACCCGCCATTTATATGGAGATGGGTAACACCGCCGAGGTCGTTGCACGGCGGTACGGGGTGACTCGCGAAGCGCAGGATGCCTACGCACTTCAGAGCCAGCAGCGCTACGCGAAGGCGGTGGCAGCGGGTGTTATGGCTGAAGAAATCGTACCCATGGCGACCACTATGAAAAAGGTTGATCGCGAGACGAAGGCGGAAACCCTGGTCGATGTAGTGGTCGATCGCGATGAATGCGCCCGTGCGGATACAACCTTGGAAGGTCTCAATTCCCTGAAGCCGGCCTTCGAGGAGGATGGGTCGGTTACCGCCGGCAACGCCTCTCAGCTATCGGACGGCGCCGCTGTTGCGCTACTGATGAGCGCCAGTCGTGCGGAGCAATTGGGCTTGGAGCCCCTGGGCTATTTCCGTGGTTTTGTCACCGCTGGCTGTGAGCCCGATGAAATGGGTATTGGCCCGGTATTTGCCATTCCAAAATTACTGGCGCGCACCGGACTGAGTATTGATGACATCGATCTCTGGGAACTCAATGAAGCTTTCGCGTCCCAGTGCCTCTACTGCCGGGATGAGCTGGGCATAGATAACGACCTATACAACGTCAACGGCGGCAGTATTGCTATTGGTCACCCCTTTGGCATGACCGGCGCGCGCATGGTGGGTCACGTGCTGCGCGAACTCAAACGGCGCAATGGGCGCTTTGGCGTGGTGACTATGTGTGTGGCTGGCGGCCAAGGGGCAGCTGGGTTGTTTGAGGCTATTTAATGCTCAGTGCCTTGCCAAGGTGATCGCAGCAAGGGTTTAAGCTATCCTGCCCCCCAATCAAAAGTGGTCGGCGGACGTTATTGTTCGTCGACGATCGTGTTGTATCGGGGGAAATACAATGTTGAATCGAGTAGGTTGGCGGCTGCGCAAGCATGCACGCCTCGCACTAGTGTGTGCGGTGGTTTTATTGGTAGCGGGTTGTGATAGCAACGATAACGAGAATTCCGAGCCAGCAGAGCCAATAACCGGTAGTTTCGAGGCTACGGTGGTGTCGAGTCCTGCGGACGCTGTCAGTGGTGGTATTGCAAGGGTAGGGATACAAGTACCCGATGGTTTGCCTGTAAGCGATGTTGCCATCACCGTTAACGGCAATGACGTCAGTGATCAATTTAGTACCGGCGACGCCGAGTTCACGCTGATAGGACGAGTGACCGATTTGCTCGACGGCGACAATGCCCTAGAGGTCAGTAGCACAGGCGCCGAGCTGGCACCGCTATCGCTTACTTTGGTGAATTACTCCGATAAGGGGCCGATCTTTTCAGGTCCCCAGCAGCAACCCTTTTTCTGCTCCATCGACGAAGACCTAGAGATCTTGGAATTGGGCCCCTACACCGATGACAATTGTAGTGTCGAAAGACGGGTAACGTTTAAGTACCGGACTACCAGCGGAACGTGGACTGATTGGACCCCTGGACAGGTACGCCCCGATGATATGGCAACTACTACGACATTGGACGGTACCACCACCGACTTCATTGTTAGGTGGGAACGGGGCACGATTAACCGGTTCCTGTATTCCCTGGCAGTGCTGGTCTCTGGGGACGACGTGAATGACGAGCCCAATTTAGATGTTTGGAATAAACGCCTCATTTACTATTTCGAAGGGGGCGTTGGCATTGGTCACTATCAGGGCTTCCCCTTCATTGATACAGCACTCTACGCCGATGGCCTGGGGCTCGGCTACGCGGTTGCGTACTCTACGGGTACTACCACCGAAACCCATTACAACCTTCAACTGGGCGGTGAGACTGCCATCATGGTCAAAGACCGCTTTGTCTCTGCTTACGGCAAGCCCGATTACACTGTGGGGCTTGGGCTCTCTGGTGGCAGCGTGCAGCAGCATATTTACAGCCAGAATCACCCTGGACTTATTGATGCGGGTATTCCCCAGTTGTCCTATCCTGACATGATCACTCAGGTGATTCATGTGGCCGATTGTGAGTTGCTCGAGCGCTGGATCGACGTTGAAATCTCGTTTGATCCGAACTCCAAATGGGCCAATTGGGAGAATCGGAGCTGGCTCATTGGCCTTAATGCCATTCCCGGGTTCCCGAATGATGTCTTGAGGTCCGGTTGGACTGAGTGGCTACCCCCTGGTGCGAGTGAATGCACAGCCTCTTGGCGAAGATTGTCACCTCTGGTTTTGAATCCGAAATTTACCACCACACCGGGGTTAACACCTGAAGAATTCGATGAAGTGGAGTGGACTCACTACGCGGATCTCATCAATATTTACGGTCGTGCGGCCGACGGCTACGCCCGCAGTAACTGGGATAACGTGGGTGTGCAATACGGCTTACAGGCTCTACTCGATGGCAATATTTCGCCCATTGAGTTCCTCGACATCAATGCCTCGGTAGGTTCTTGGAAAGAGGAGGGTGAAATGGTGCTTGAAGGCTGCCCTCTCAACCCTGAGCTGTGTCTCAGCGTAGATTACAACCAGCCCCTTTATCCCAACCAAATTGATCCCTGGAGCTGGCGCAATGCCAATGTGGGCAGTTTGGCTAACCCTGCACCCCGTCGCGCAGCAGATCCGGGCGCCATTGAGCGGGCCTTTGAATCGGGCATGGTGAATCGCGGCGAGATAGAAATTCCGCTTATCGATTTGCGCCCCTACCTCGAGGGCCAGCTTGATATGCACAACTCTCGTCAGTCCTTTGTGACCCGCCAGCGCCTTCTGGATGCGGACGGCGATGCCAGCAATCAGGTTATTTGGTTCCAGCAACCTCCCGAGGGTGACTACCCGCAAAATATTGCCCAGTTAACCGTACGTGCCTTGGGCGTTATCGATGACTGGATGGCGAATATCAAAGCCAATCCAGAGGTCTCGGTAGGCGAGAATAAGCCCGCCGAGGCGGTCGATGCCTGCTTCAATGAAGATGCCAGTGTTATTGCAGAGGGACCTGACGTTTGGGATGGCATCCTCGATGACAAGCCGGCGGGCGCCTGCACACAAGTCTTTCCTATCTACGGCACCTCACGCACGGTGGCGGGTGCACCCTTTAGAGGCGATGTGTTTAAGTGTGATCTCCAGCCGGTCGCTGATGCGATCGCTGCAGGGGTTTACGGCGACTGGGTCCCAAATGCCCAGGGGCAAGCACTGTTGGAGACGATCTTTCCAGAGGGCGTATGTGATTACGACTGAGCAGCTTACGCCCCATGCTGGGCTAGTAAACCACCGCCTCTGAGCGCGGCGGTGGACCACCCAGTAAAGACCGATGGGAGGGCGGTGTTCGCCCCTCATCGGTAATACCCAGCGCCTCTCCGAGTTCGGCGCCGACGATGACTTCGCCACCGTAGTGTTGGGCTCTCTGGTCAGTGGCTCCTATCATTCAATGGGCCTAAGCTAACCGCCGTAGGACGGCCTAGTATCCCCCAATTGGACGATGCTACTTGCTGGGCATCACCGCAATGTACGGCCATTCCCAAACCATAACAGAGAGAATAGCCATGCATGCTCCTACGTACCGACTTCATCGATTGGTTGGCGCCTGTGCTCTCGCTACCGGCGCGGCCGCCGTCAGTGCCCAACCCATGCTTGAAGAAGTGATTGTGACCGCCCAGAAGCGCGAGCAATCCCTGCAAGATGCACCCATCGCAATTACGGCGTTTGGTGCTGAGGATATCGAAACCCGCGGTATTCGCGACGTCCAAGATATCGGCTTGTTCGTACCCAATGTGCAAATTGCACCATCACCTGGTGGCAGTACCGGTGCGACTATCGCCATTCGCGGCTCTACCACCATTAACCCCGCTATCACTTGGGAGCCCACCGTTGGCTTGTACCTCGATGGCGTGTTCCTGGGCAAAAACCTGGGGGCTATCTTTGAGGTGGCTGAGTTAGAGCGGGTAGAGGTGCTGCGAGGTCCCCAGGGTACTCTATACGGTAAAAACACCGTGGGTGGTGCGGTTAATTTGATTACCCGCCAAC
>PR_CR_10_Liq_3_inCRDRAFT_1000452_pt1 | contig 11169 bp, 11 predicted proteins | sample PRCRCaboRojoPR_2_FD_10240 | JGI IMG/M metagenome (IMG submission 10240)
TTCTCGAGGAGTGCGTTCGACAGACACCCCTTGGCGCGCCAGTTTGTACCATGGCTGACCGTCTTGTTTCAGTGCAGAGATCAGCGGTGGCAATTGCATTTGTGGTCCACGAAACTTCTCGAGTACGGCTTCGATCAACGCCTCGTCAAGCGCCGGGATGTCGGCAGTCTCGGTGATTTCACCGTCGGCATCCAATGTGTCAGTTGCGGCTCCGAACTGAATTCGGCCGAGATACTGTTTATCCGCATCCAAACCAAACTGACTAAACTTTGAGGCTTCACCAAACACCAACGGCAACACGCCTGTGGCCATTGGGTCCAATGCGCCGGTGTGGCCGACTTTTTGTGCGCGGGTCAGGCTTTTGACGCGTTGTACAACGCGGTTAGAGGACAGTCCGGCCGGTTTATCAACGACCAACACACCGTTGATCGGGATTCCCTTTCTCCGGCGTGCCATTATTCAGACCGCTGGGACGCCAACGCTTGATGGATCAGGGCGTTGATCTCTGCACCACGCTTCAACGAATCGTCATAGTGAAAGCGCAAATGCGGGACTTTCCGGATCTTTAATCCACGTCCGAGCTCCGAGCGCAAAAATCCTGCCGCCTCATTGAGGATGGTCAGACTCTCAATAATCCGTGTCTCGTCGTCATTAGGAACCAAGACCGTGACGTTGATGTCAGCGTAGCCCAAATCCTTAGACAGACTCACATCATTGATTGTGATCATGCCCACCCGGGGATCTTTCAGTTCTCGCTGAATCAACATGGCCAGATCCCGCTGGATCTGACCCCCGAGGCGTTGTGTACGACTGAACTCAGCTGGCATCAGATCTGGCGAGCCACCTCACGAACATCAAAGACCTCGATCTTGTCGCCGGCTTTGACGTCTGTGTAGTTCTTCACTCCAACGCCACATTCCATCCCATTGCGGACTTCGTTGACATCATCTTTAAAGCGACGCAAGGACTCTAATTCACCCTCATAAATCACCACGTTATCACGCAGTACGCGGATTTTCTTATTCCGGAAGATCGTGCCTTCAACCACCATACAACCGGCAATTTGACCAAACTTTGGCGAGTTAAACACATCACGGACCTCGGCCACGCCAACAATTTCTTCACGCAACTCAGGCGCCAAGAGACCCGACATTGCGGCCTTCACATCGTCGACAATGTCATAAATCACGCTGTAATAGCGGAGCTCGAGCCCATCACGCTCAATCACCTGACGCGCTCCCGCGTCAGCTCGCACATTGAATCCCAAAATAATGGCATTCGCTGACGAGGCCAGGGTGGCATCTGATTCTGTGATGCCGCCAACGCCTGAGGCAATCAAATTGACTCGAACCTCATCAGTGGCCAGCTTTAAGAGCGCCGAACTCAAGGCCTCCAAAGTACCTCGCACATCAGTTTTCAGTACCAAGTTCAGGTTGGATACATCCCCGGCTTCCATGTTGGCGAACATCTGATCAAGTTTCGCCGCCTGCTGGCGCTTATGCTCGGTATCTCGAGAGCGCTGCGATCTGAACTCAGCAACTTCACGTGCCTTCTTTTCGCTCTCAAGCACGATCAGCTCATCGCCNGCATCCGGCGTGCCAGACAGACCCAAGATTTCAACCGGAATAGAAGGCCCGGCCTCTTTGGTTTGCTTGCCGTTTTCATCAACCAGCGCTCGCACCTTTGCCAACTTGCTCACCAACAAGAATCGCATCTCCCACGCGCAGCAGTCCGTTTTGGACCAACACAGTCGCAACCGGNCCACGACCTCGGTCTAAGCGAGACTCAACAACCGTACCTCGCGCAGGCCCTGTGTGGACTGCCGTCAACTCCAAGAGCTCCGCTTGCAATAAGACGGCATCAAGCAGTGCATCGATCCCTTCCCCAGAGTGCGCGCTTACAGGGATAAATTGAACATCCCCGCCCCACTCTTCGGGAATGACCTCTCGGCCAGCCAACTCATTTTTCACACGCTCTGGGTCAGCTTCTTCTTTATCGATTTTATTCACAGCAACCACCATCGGCACGCCGGCGGCCTTGGCATGCTGCACTGCTTCTTCAGTCTGTGGCATGACGCCATCATCTGCAGCAACCACCAGAATCACCACGTCGGTGACCTGCGCACCGCGGGCACGCATGCTGGTAAATGCTGCGTGACCGGGCGTATCAATGAAGGTCACCATGCCGTTATCGGTGGTGACGTGATATGCGCCAATGTGCTGCGTAATGCCACCGGCTTCGCCAGCGGCGACACGCGCTTTTCGGATGCGATCAAGCAACGATGTCTTACCGTGATCAACGTGCCCCATCACCGTGACAACCGGAGCACGGGGTGACTGCTCCCCTCTGACTTCCTCAAAATCACCGAGCACCTCTTGCTCGAGTGCATCATCGGCAACGACTTCAATCTTGTGACCCATTTCTTCGACAACAAGCACGGCCGTGTCTTCATCGAGTACTTGGTTGATGGTTGCCATGACACCCATCTTCATCAAGACCTTGATCAATTCTCCAGACTTCACCGCCATCTGATTGGCCAGCTCAGCCACGGTCACAGGACCAGAAATCTTCACATCACGAATGATGGGCGCTGCTGGCTTTTCAAACTTGTGTGAAGACAATTCCTCGGCTGCTTTGCCTGGCTTGCGCCGTCCGCGCATCTTCGGGCCACGCTCATCATCCACCGGTACGCGACCGCGCTTTTCGTCGCGCTTCGACAGGGGTTTACCATGCCGTTTCGGCTCATCATCACCGCTACGCTCGCGCTTCGCATGCGGATCTTTCTTATGGCGCTTGCCATCACCTTCTTTCGGCGGCGGAGGTGGTTCGACAAACGCAGGGTCAGGTGTAGTAACGACCGGTTCAGGAGCCGAGTCGACTTCAGCGCTGTCGGCTGCAGGTTCAGGAGTCTCGGCTGCTTTTGCCGCCGCTTCTTCCGCGCGTTTCGCTGCCTCGANGGCTTCCTGTTCCTCGCGCGCCTTCGCCTCTTCAAGTTCGCGNTGCTTTTCCGCTTCNGCNGTTAGATCGCGNTGCACATAGGTNCGTTTCTTGCGGACCTCAACATTGACGGCACCGGTGCCGGCCTTAATGGTCGACGTTGACTTCCTGCGNAATGTGACTTTTGCTGGCTCGGCAGCAACCCGTGTCTGGCCCGACCGAATGTGCGCCAGTAATTTCTGCTTCTCATCATCTGTCACAACGTCATCGGCAGAAGATTTTGAAACCCCTGCGTCTGTCATTTGTGCCAAAAGTTGTTCAGCTGGAATACCAACGACGGACGCCAGCTGTTTGACTGTTGTTTGCGACAAAACTTACTCCTGCTCGCTCTTGGCTTCTTCGCCTGCTTCCGCATCCTCTGCGTCGTCTGCGAACCACGGCTCTCTAGCCTTCATAATCAGCGCCGCTGCAGACGCTTCATCAACGCTCTCAATCTCTGTCAGTTCATCCACCGACAACTCTGCCAACTCATCCATGGTGCACACACCACGATCTGCCAGTTTATATGCAAGCCCAGGACTCATGCCCTCCATCGCCAGAAGATCATCGGCGGGCTCTCGCGACTCCTCACCGGCAAGCGCGGACGTTAACAGCACGTCACGTGCCCGAGCTCGGAGTGTCTCAACAAGCTCTTCATCAAACCCTTCAATGGCAAGCATTTCCTCGACAGGAACATAGGCCACTTCATCAATCGAAGTGAATCCTTCATCAACCAAGATCCGCGCCAATTCATCATCGGCGTCGAGGCGCACCATGAACATGTTGACCAGTTTTTCAGACTCGGCTTCTTGGCGCTCGACGGCCTGATCTTCACTCATGACATTGAGTTTCCAGCCGGTGAGATCAGACGCTAAGCGTACATTTTGTCCGCCGCGACCAATGGCCTGGGCCAAATTATCATCTGCGACAGCGACATCCATCGAACGGTTGTCTTCATCCATCACGATCGATGACACCTCAGCCGGCGCCATGGCATTGATCACCAATTGCGCTGGATTGTCATCCCACAACACGATATCGACGCGCTCACCGTTCAACTCATTGGAGACGGCCTGCACGCGCGCACCCCGCATGCCCACACAAGCACCGACCGGATCAATCCGACCGTCGTTGGTTTTCACAGCAATTTTTGCGCGCATGCCCGGATCACGCGCCGCACCCCGAATCTCGATGGTCTCTTCGGCGATCTCAGGAACTTCGATCTTAAACAATTCAACGAGGAACTCAGGCGAGTTCCGTGACAAAACCAGTTGAGGGCCGCGACCCTCGGTCCGAATCTCTTGCAAGATGGCACGAACACGATCGTTGACCCNAAAAATCTCGCGACCAATTAAATTCTCACGGGGTAAGAGTGCCTCGGCCGCTCCACCTAGATCGACGATGACTGCATCGCGAGTGACTTTCTTGACAGATCCGTTGATCAACGTCAGTAAGCGGTTTTCATAGTCGGCGACGACTTTTTCACGCTCCGCCTCCCGCACTTTCTGTACGATCACTTGCTTGGCTGTTTGCGCCTCAATCCGGCCAAAGTCTTCAGACTCGATTTGAATAGAGTGCTCATCACCAACCTTTAACTCCGGGTCAATCTCGCGGGCTTCTTCAGTAGTGAGCTCACAACCTAGGATTGCCAAATGGTCATCAGGCACAACAACCCAGTGGCGGAAAGTCTCGTATTCGCCGGAGGCAGGATCAATCACAACGCGGATGTCAGCCTCTTCACCTTCAAACCGCTTACGTGTNGCAGTCGCCAGCGCCTGCTCAATCGCTTCAAATACAATGCTCTTCGGGATGCCTTTCTCATTTGAGAACAATTCGACAACCTGAAGAATTTCCTTACTACCCATGCTTGCTTCCGCCTACGTCTGTGACATCTGTCACGATTAATTGACCTCGTTCAATCTGCTCTTCTGGAAACTCATATTCAGTTTCGTCTTGCTGTAAGAGCACCGCTTGATTCTCAACTCCGGTAATCACACCGGTAAAATTCTTTCGTCTTTCAAAGGGGATCTTGAGCTTGATCCGAGCTTGGTATCCAACAAAGCGCTCAAAGTGTGCCAGTGTGTGGAGTGAGCGCTCGATACCCGGCGACGACACCTCCAGTGTGTACCGTTCGGGCAACGGATCCTCAACATCCAACACCCGTGAAACCTGTCGACTGACGCTTTCACAGTCTTCAACGGAGACTGGACGGTCTTGATGATCAATCACCAATCGAAGTGTCGATCGATTTCCTGTGCCAATGATTTCGATCGCCCACAGTTCCAAGCCGAGCGCAGTCACAGTCGGTCCGAGTAAATCGGTCAGTTGTTGCTGCTTTGGTGTCATTTTCGATCCGCCAAAAATGAAAAAACCCCATAATGGGGTTCTCGCTCTGCGTATTCCCTTTCAACCACTTTGGATAAAACGCAACTTTATCCAGAGCCCCCTCATCGAAAGAGGGCGCATTATGCAGAAATCAAGGCGCAAGATCAATGCTACGCGTGGACCCGGCGATCCACAGAGCAATGCTCACCGTGTTGACACAATAAGTTACGAAGCACTGCATCGCGACGCTCGTTCATATCATGCGCGCGATCAGGCGTTGGATAGGGGCGAAAACTCCAAAGACGAACGTCTCTCAAAAAACGAACGATACCGACCGGCCGACCATGACGAAACACCTCAAAGCTTCGTCGTCCCAAACGTTGAATCGTCAACATCACGCTCCTCCTTTCGGTTTTATTATTCTCTTTGTGCGTTTAAAGGTAGTGGGCACGCAGGTGTTTTTCAACGCACAGAGGTCGAAGGGCTCTGTGCAGATGCGACACCAATTAACCGATGCGATCCCATAAAACGGCCGACCACAACATAATGACCAAGGCCAGTGATACAAAGACAGCGGCGGACCCTAAATCTTTGGCGCGTCCAGATAATTGATGTGGCTCATCACCAACGCGATCCACCACCGCCTCAACAGCTGAATTTAAGAGCTCAACAATCACAACCAAAAGCAGCGAAGCAATTAAAACTGCGATTTCAAACGGATCTCGACCCAGCCACACGGCAAAGGGCATCAAGGTGACGGCCAGAACGACCTCTTGTCGGAATGCGGACTCATATTTCCAAGCCGCACGAAATCCCTTTGCGGAATATCCGGCTGCTTTGATCACCCGAGTCAGTCCCTGATTACCAGGTTTCGCCATTGACGACTCCAGACTTGGGTCCGTAACACGGACACTGCAGGATCAGATGGTGCCGAAGGCCGGACTTGAACCGGCACGAGCATTGCTCACTACCCCCTCAAGATAGCGTGTCTACCAATTCCACCACTTCGGCAAGGGATGCGCAGAGTAATGAGCCCCGTGCAAAAAATCAAGATTCAGTCAACAGTTGTCGGAATCTCGGGTGGAGCTGGCTCACCGGTCTGCTCAACAGGAATTTCAGGGAGACCCACCGTCCCTGCCTCTACAGCCTTTTGTTTTGCAACCATGGCAAGACCGAGGCTGGTTGCGAAAAACAAAGCTGCAAGTCCCGCCGTGAGCTTGACCAAAAAGCCCCCGGCGCCAGCGGATCCAAACACGGTTTGCGAAGCACCACCGCCAAAAGATGCCCCTGCATCGGCTCCCTTGCCTTGTTGCAAAAGCACAAGTCCGATGACGGCAGCACCAATGATCACGTGTACGATTAAAAGAACGGTTTCCATTATCTCTGTTCCCAGGCAGCCACGATGGCTGCGAATTTTTCAATATCTAATGAGGCGCCACCCACCAGTGCCCCTGACACGGCCTGCGACGCAAACACATCTGGAGCGGACTCTGGCGACACGCTTCCTCCATAGAGCACCACTGCATCGTCACGATCCAATATCGCCCGAATGGTTGTGTGCATGGTGTCAATATCCGATTGACTGGCCGACAACCCGGTTCCAATGGCCCAGACTGGCTCGTAGGCCACCACCAGCCCATCTAAATCAAGCCCTGCTGTCAGTACAGGCGCTAATTGCGCATCGACGACCTCAATGGCCCGACCCTGGTCCCGATCGTCACGCGTTTCACCAACACACAAAATCGGGAACAGACCTGCCTCAAGCACTGCTTGCAGCGCCGGTATCAACGTATCCGTTGTCTCTGAGAACCGCTGACGTCGCTCTGAGTGCCCAAGCACCACGAATTGACATCCGGCGTCACGCGCCATCGCTGCATTTACACAGCCTGTTTGCGCCCCAAATGGGTCGCCAACACAATCCTGTAATCCAACCATGACTGGAGAGCCTTTGAGCACCTCACCCACAGTCTGCTGCCAGATCACAGGTGGACAGACACCAACACGCGTGGTGGGTTGTACCGGCAACTCAGCAAGTGACTCCGCGAGAGTACGCGCCTCTTCACGCAACGTATTCATCTTCCAGTTGCCGATGATCATCCGGTTCTCTCCACTACGGGGCGCGTACGTTACGCGATTGTCGCCACGTTTTCCACCGAGTCGGCGATTTGTCGCGCATGCACACTGACCGACTGGTCCGGCCCCTCAACCATCACGCGAACAACCGGTTCTGTTCCCGATGGGCGAAGCACTACGCGACCCTGATCACCCAATGCCTGCTCAACCTGCTCGACCGCTGCCACAACCGAAGGATGCGCCAGATGTTCTGGATCGACTAGCGGCACATTGACCAGGACTTGTGGATACTTCTTCATACCAAGACGGGCCTGACTGAGTGTCATGCCGGATTGGCGCAATGCGTTGACGACCTGTAAGGCCGCGACAATTCCGTCACCGGTCGATGTCAAATCTGAGCAAATAATATGTCCAGAAGTCTCTCCACCTAATGACCAGTCACGCGCTGTCATTGCCTCAATGACGTACCGATCACCGACCTGAGTGCGGACAAAAGGAATCTGCATGTCAGCCAACGCGTGCTCGAGTCCTAAATTCGTCATCAGGGTTCCAACCACGCCTCCGTGCATCCGTCCCCGCTGATGCCGTGCCGAAGCGATAATAAAAAGCACCTCATCACCATCCACTAATGTCCCGGCCTCATCGACCAAGACGACCCGATCAGCATCACCATCGAGTGCGATACCAAGATCAGCCTGCTGACTTACCACAGCCTCAACCAAGGCACCCGGTGAGGTCGAACCTACGCCGTGATTGATATTCAAACCATCGGGCGCCACACCAATGCTCTGAACCTCAGCGCCCAGCTCACTGAAAACTTTCGGTGCAATTTGATATGCCGCTCCGTGCGCACAATCGAGAACCACCTTCAGCCCACTCAAATCAGTGCCAAGCCGCAGCGTGTGCTTGCAAAATTCAATATACCGACCTGCAGCATCATTGGCGCGCGAGGCTCGACCCAGCAGTGGGCCGCTGACCGTTTCAAACCCCTGATTCACCCAGGATTCGATCTCGACTTCCATGGCGTCTGGCAGCTTGGTTCCATGCTCATCAAAAAACTTAATGCCATTGTCTTCGTAGGTGTTGTGACTGGCACTGATCACAATGCCGCCAGCTGCTGAAAATGTACGCGTTAAATAGGCAACCGCAGGGGTTGGCATTGGACCGAGCATGACCGGGTCAACGCCGGCCGCGATCAAACCTGCTTCAAGTGCAGTTTCAAACATGTATCCGGAGAGCCGAGTGTCCTTCCCAATCACAACACGCGGACGCCCTGCATGTTTTGCGCGAACCACTTGTCCAAAGGCCCAACCGAGCTTTAAGACGAATTCAGCGGTAATACACCCTTCCCCAACACGGCCACGAATGCCGTCTGTCCCGAAATACTGTCGACTCATTTACTGCATTCCCTGCGAAATCCCTTGCCATACCGCCAGCGCATCCCGTGTCGCCTCGACATCATGCACTCGGACGACATGCACACCCGCTTGCACAGCCAAGGCGGCAGCCACAGCACTGCCAACCGCACGCTGCTCCACCGGCTGACCTGTCAGCTCTCCAATCATCCGTTTTCTCGACACACCGATCATGATCGGATAGCCCGTTTTCACAAACGCGTTCAAATTCTGAAAAAGCGCTAAATTATGCGCCAGCGTTTTGCCAAAACCAAATCCTGGATCAAGCGCCACCTGATCTGCCTCGATGCCGGCTTCAAGACAAGCCGCAACGCGTTGCATGAGCCAATCCAAAACAGTACGCACGGGATCATCATAGGTGGGTGCAACTTGCATGGTTTGCGGCGTCCCTTGCATGTGCATCAAGCACACCGGCAATCCGTTGCGGCCGCGACCTCAAGTGCGTTGTCACGTGTGAGCGCCCTCACATCATTGATGCAATGTGCACCCTGCTCTGCTGACTGCTGCATGACTGAGGGCGTTGAGGTATCCACAGACAGAACACAGTCAAACCGTGTCGACAGCGCTTCGATGACAGGAATGACACGCTCGAGTTCAAGATGCTCCGGCACTGGATCTGCACCCGGACGTGTGCTTTCTCCACCCACATCCAAAATATGCGCTCCAGCCTCTACAAACCGGGCCGCCTGATCGATGACTGCATCCATTTTGACGGCACTGTTAAACAGTTGCCCGCCATCTGAAAATGAATCCGGGGTGATGTTCAAGACGGCCATGATCCGAGGCTCATTCAGCCCCAGATCATGCCAGGTTCGTGATGTACGCACGTTCAGTGTGTGGTCGCTTCGCCACCTTTTGGCGCATCACGATCACTTGCAGAGACATCCGCTTCTTTCAGGTCGTCATTGGCATCTGGTTGACCACCTTGTGGCTTATCGCGGTCGTCCCACCCTTCGGGAGGGCTCGGCTTCTTGCCTTCCATGATCTCATCGATCTGGTTGGTATCGATGGTTTCATACTCCATCAAGGCATCCGCCATCAGATGTAACTTGTCCATGTTGTCTTCAAGCGTTTTCTTCGCTGTCTGGTAACACGAATCCAAGATGTCTTTGACCTCCTGATCAATCAATCGCGCTGTATCGTCTGACTGATTGTGTGCCGGACGACCCATCGAGCGCCCCAAGAAGGGCTCATTGTCATCCTCGTCATACATCTGAGGGCCCATTTTTTCAGACAGACCCCACTTGGTCACCATGTTGCGAGCGATTGATGTCGCGCGCTGAATATCATTCGAGGCGCCTGTGGTCACACCGTCCGCGCCCAACGTGAGCTCCTCAGCAATCCGGCCGCCGTACAGTGAGCAAATCTGACTGATCAAACCACGCTTGGAATGGCTGTACTTATCTTCTTCAGGTAAGAACATAGTCACACCCAACGCACGTCCGCGAGGAATGATGGAGACCTTGTACACAGGATCGTGCTCTGGCATGAGCCGACCCACAATCGCGTGACCTGCCTCGTGGAAGGCGGTGTTCCGTTTTTCAGACTCTTTCATGACCATCGAACGCCGCTCTGCGCCCATCATGATCTTATCTTTGGCCTGTTCGAAGTGACTCATCGCCACGACGCGCGTATTTGCTCGCGCTGCAAACAATGAAGCCTCATTCACCAAGTTCGCCAAATCGGCACCAGAAAATCCAGGCGTTCCACGCGCAATGATGGCTGGGTCCGCTTCCGGCGACACAGGCACCTTCTTCATGTGCACTTTCAAAATCTGTTCGCGCCCACGAATATCTGGCAAACCAACAACCACCTGTCTGTCGAAACGACCGGGCCGCAACAACGCCGAGTCCAGGACATCCGGACGGTTGGTCGCTGCAATCACAATGACACCATCGTTGACATCAAATCCATCCATCTCAACCAGAAGCTGGTTCAGTGTTTGCTCACGCTCATCGTGTCCACCGCCGAGACCCGCTCCCCGCTGTCGGCCAACCGCATCAATCTCATCGATAAAGATNATNCAAGGNGCTTGTTTCTTGGCTTGCTCAAACATGTCGCGCACACGTGAGGCACCGACACCGACGAACATCTCAACAAAATCCGATCCGGAGATTGTGAAGAAAGGCACTTTCGCTTCACCGGCAATCGCCTTCGCCAGCAATGTCTTACCGGTGCCCGGAGGACCTGCCATTAGGACGCCTCTTGGGATCCGACCACCCAATCTCTGGAATTTTCCAGGATCTTTGAGGAATTCAACAAGCTCAGCCACATCGTCTTTCGCTTCGTCACAGCCGGCCACATCACCAAAAGTGGTCTTGATTTGATCTTCACCAATCAAGCGTGCTTTTGATTTTCCAAATGACATCGGACCGCCGCG
>PR_CR_10_Liq_3_inCRDRAFT_1000453_pt1 | contig 11169 bp, 10 predicted proteins | sample PRCRCaboRojoPR_2_FD_10240 | JGI IMG/M metagenome (IMG submission 10240)
GGCGGTGGGGGAGCGGCTCGAAGGTGGCGAGGGCGTCGACGAGGTCCCAGGCGGCGGGGCCGAGGCGCCGCTCGACCAGGTGCAGCGCCAGCATCGCCGCATCCGCCTGGTGGGCGCCGTGCAGGCCGGCCCGGCCGAGCGCGGCGACGACCGCGGGTGTGGGGGCCCCGGCGACCGTGTCGAAGCGGTCGGTCAGGCCGCTGGCCGCCACCTGCGCCCCGACCGCACGGTGCTCGGCGAGCTCGAGGAGTCGCAGCTTGTCGGCGTGGTACCGGGCGACACTGCCGTGCCAGGGGACGTGGTCGACGAACAGGGTCGTCACCGCGGCGACGGCCGCCGGTCGGGGCAGCGTGAGGTCCGCGAGCTGGTAGCTCGACAGCTCGACGACGAGATCGTCGCGGTCCTCGTCGGGGTCGACGGTGGTGAGCGCCACGCCGATGTTGCCCGCGAGGACCGTCCGGCGCCCGGCGGCACGCAGCAGGTGGGCGGTGAGCGCGGCGACGGTCGACTTGCCCTTCGTCCCGGTGACGGCGACGAGATCCTCGGGGCGGTGCTCGGCCAGCCACAGGCCCGTCGGCGTCGCGCAGGGCGCGCGGGCGACCAGCGCGGCCGGACCCGGCCGGTACGGGCTGACACCGGGGGAGCGGACGACACCGCTGACCGTGCGGTCGCCGACGAGCGTCAGCACCGCGTCGGCGTCGTCGAGGTCGACCCGGTGGAGCTCGACACCGGTCGGTGGCTCGGCGGCCCCGTCCGCCGCCTCGTCGAGCACCAGCGTGGGGTCGGCCGACGGCTCCCGGCGTGCGAGCCAGGCCCGCGTCTCCCTCCCGAGCCCGAGCACGACGATCACGTCGGATCCTCGCGGGTCACGTCGGCGAGCCAACCGTCGTAGGGCGGGGGCGGCAGCAGCGTCGCGTCGGCGGCGAGCAGCGTCGCGGTGCGCTCCGCGAGGTCGGACGCGTCCGGGTCGGCGAGCGCACGGACCGCGGCCGTGCCACGCCAGTCCGGACGGGACGCCAGCAGATCGAGGGCGAGCCGCACCTCGGCGACGGTCCCCACGCACTCGAACGGCTTCGTCGCCGGGTCGAGCATGCGGGCGAACCCGTCGACCTGCGCGGGGTCGTCGAGCGCGTCGAAGCCGAGGTCGGCGACGAGGCGCTCCCGTGGGGTGAACGGCGCGAGGACGAGCTGGACGAAGCGGCACTTGTCGCAGCGGCCGCACCAACCCTCGCCCGGGCCGTCGAGGGCGAACGCGGCGTTGCAGCTGGTGGTGCGTGCGACGAGCCCAGGCTCCCGGGCGACCGCCCGTCCCACGGCGAGCTCCCCGAGCGGCCGGAGCAGGGAGACGACGCGCACGCCCGCACCGGCCTCGTCGAGCGCCGCCCCGAGGAGGCGCTCGAACGCCCGGCTCTTGCTGTACTGGTGGTTGACGCGCCAGCCGTCGACGTCACGGGTCGCCGCGTCGGCGGAGCGCTCGTTGGACACGAGCACGGTCCCGCGGCCGAGCAGCGCCGCGGCGACCGACGCGGCCGCCATCACGATGGCCGTGATCGGTACGTGCCCGTTGATCGCCCCCCGGTCGTTGAGTGCGAGCAGCTCCCGGTCGAGCTCCCGTTCGACGCGCACGAGCCCGACCTCCGCCCAGGCGGCGGTGCGCTCCATCGGGGGACGGGCGTTCACCGCGAGGGCGAGCACGTCGGGGTCGTTGCGGGCGGCGAGGGCGAGGGACAGCGCCGAGTCCTTCCCGCCGCCGACGGTGACCAGCGTGCCCGGGCGCGTGTCCGCGGTCGCCGGGGACGACGGTGGCGTGGCCGGGGGAGGTCCGAGCGTGATCGTCCCGTCGAGCGGGCCGAGCCCGGCGCGCAGCGCGAGCTCGGCGAGCCCGTCGGTGAGCAGCGCCGCGAGGAGCGCGTGCCCGGCCGGCCCGATGGGGCGTCCCACCAGCTCGACCCGGCCCGGGAGGGTCGCCTTCAGGTACGAGACGCTGACCGCGAGGGCGAGGACGTCCAGTGCGCCGGCGACGGCCGGGTCGTGGGCGTCGGGCACGAGCGGCGCACCGTCCGGCGCGTGGAACCGGAAGCGCTCCACGAGCGTGGCCACCCCCGACAGCTCGGTGGTCAGCCGCACCTCGGGACCGTGGAGCTCCCACCCGTGGACGCGCCCGACGTGCGTGGTCGGGTCCGCGTCGACGTCCCCGGTCAGCGCGACGAGCACGTCGCGGCGCCGGGCTGCGAGCCCGCCGGTGTCGGCGCGCCCGTCGGGGGACGTCGCACTCATCCGCGTGCGGCCGAACGGAGGTGGGTGCGGGCCTCGTCGTCGGTCGCGACGGCGATGACGGTGCGTGCCATCGCGAGCGCCCCGTCGAGCACCGCACGGTCGGCCGAGGGGTTGACGGCCGCGTCGGTGAAGCCGGGCTGATGGTTCACCGCCCCGCCGGTCTCGATGGCGAGCATCGGGTGGATCGTCGGGACGCGCAGCGAGACGTTCGCCATGTCGGTCGAACCGGACAGCGGCGCCGACGCCCCCGCGGTGTCGAGGGGCCGGCCGATCGCCGTCGCCTCCGCCGCGTAGGCGCGGAGCAGCACCTCGTCGGGACGGAACTCGCTGTAGCGGGGGCCGGCCAGCTCGACCTCGACCTCGCAGCCGGTCGCGACCGCACCGGCCTCGAAGCAGGCACGGACGCGGGGGGACAGCGCCTCGAGGTCGGCGAGCGTCTCCGCCCGCACGTACCACGCGCCGCTCGTGGCGCCGGGCACGACGTTGGGCGCCTCGCCGCCGTCGGTGACGATCCCGTGGATGCGCTCGGCCGGCGTGATGTGCTGCCGCAGCAGGCCGATCGCGACCTGCGCGACGGTGAGCGCGTCGGCCGCGTTGACGCCGAGCTGCGGGTACGCGGCCGCGTGCGCCTCGCGGCCGCGGTAGCGGACGATGAGATGCTCGACGGCGAGGCAGTCGATGGTCAGCGACTCCGTCGGTGCCGGGTGGACCATCAGCGCGGCGTCGACGTCGTCGAAGACCCCGGCGTCGAGCATCAGGATCTTCCCGCCGCCGCCCTCCTCCGCGGGTGTGCCCATCACCTTCACCGTCAGCCCCAGCCGGTCGGCCAGCGGGGCGAGGGCGAGGGCGGCGCCGGCGGCCGCCGCAGCGATGACGTTGTGCCCGCAGGCGTGCCCGATGCCGGGCAGCGCGTCGTACTCGGCGCACACCGCGACGGTGAACGGTCCCGACCCGGCGGTCGCCACCAGCGCGGTCGCCATACCGGCGACCCCGCGCTCCACCGTGAAGCCCCGCCCCTCGAGCAGCGTCGCGAGGCGCTCGCTCGACCGGTGCTCCTCGAAGGCGAGCTCGGCGTCGGCGTGGACGGCGTGGGAGAGCGCCAGGAGGTCGGCCGCGGCCCCGTCGATCGTCGTCGCCGCGGCCGCCCGCAGGTCGTCCGCCTCGGTCCCTGCGCCCATCGCCCCACCTCCGTGCGAGCGGCCGGTGGTCGCCCGCTAGCGTCGCGGCCTCACCAACCTAGACGAGCCAGGGGGTCGTGGTGGCCGTCCATCGCATCGCCGTCGTCGGTGGCGACGGCATCGGTCCCGAGGTCGTCGCCGAGGCCCTCAAGGTCCTCGACGCCGTCGAGACGCTGGAGGGGTTCCGCACCGAGCGCACCCCGTTCGACCTCGGTGGCCGCCGCTACCTCGCGACGGGGGAGGTCCTCTCCGACGCGACGCTCGCGGACCTGCGGACCTTCGACGCGATCCTCCTCGGTGCGGTCGGCACGCCGGACGTCCCCCCGGGCGTCCTCGAGCGTGGCCTGCTGCTCCGCCTCCGGTTCGCGTTCGACCAGTACGTCAACCTCCGCCCGGTGAAGCTGTACCCCGGTGTCGTCTCGCCGGTCGCCGGGCTCACCCCACAGCGGTGCGACATGGTGATCGTGCGGGAGAACACCGAGTCGGTCTACGCCGGTGCGGGCGGCGCCGTGCACGTGGGCACGGCGAGCGAGGTCGCGACGCAGGAGAGCGTCAACACGCGGCACGGTGTCGAACGGGTCGTGCGGTACGCGTTCGAGGCGGCCCGCCGCCGCCGCGGACACCTCACGCTCGTGCACAAGACGAACGTGCTGGTCCACGCCGGCGGCCTCTGGCAGCGGACCTTCGACGAGGTCGGCGACGCGGAGTTCCCCGACGTGGTGCGCGACTACGTCCACGTCGACGCGGCCTGCCTCTACCTCGTCACCCAACCGGAACGCTTCGACGTCGTCGTCACCGAGAACCTCTTCGGGGACATCATCACCGATCTCGCCGCGGCCGTGCAGGGCGGGATGGGACTGGCGGCCAGCGGCAACCTCGATCCGACGCGCGCCGCACCGTCGATGTTCGAACCCGTGCACGGCTCCGCGCCCGACATCGCTGGGACGGGACGGGCCGACCCGGTCGCCGCCGTCATCAGCCTGGCGCACCTCCTCGACGCCCTCGGCGAGACCGCGGCGGCGGGCCGGGTCGACCGCGCGGTGTCGGCGCTGCTCGCCGAGCGGGGCGGTGCGGTCCCCGACGGGACGACGACGACCACCGCCGACGTGGGCGACCGGCTGGTCGCCCTGCTCGACGGCTGACGGAACGGAGGCAGGGATGTCCAACGTGTACAAGAAGGTCGAGCTCGTCGGCTCGAGCCGGGAGGGCGTCGACGACGCCATCCGGCGCGCCGTGGCGAAGGCGGGCGAGACGCTGCGCAACCTCGACTGGTTCGAGGTGAAGGAGATCCGCGGCTGGATCGACGAGGGCGCCGTGCAGCACTACCAGGTCACGATCACGGTGGGCTTCCGCCTGGAGGACTGACGCGCTACCGTGACCGCGTCCACAGGAGCGCCGATGCACCGCGTCCCGCACCGTCCCACCGTGACCGCTGTCCGGTCGACGGCGGCCGCCGTGCGCGCGATCATCATTCGGACGCTCCCGTAGCCGGCGCGTGCCGGGCTGCGGGAGCGGCCCGGCGGACCCGGCCCCTCCTGCACCCGGCACCGACGGTGCGTACGCGTGCCCGGGGCACCGGAGGAGGAAGCAGGATGACGACGACCACCGGCGGGGACGCCCCGCTGCCCGGGCCACGGCCCGACGTGGACCTCTACGACACGACGCTGCGGGACGGCACCCAGCGTGAGGGCATCACCCTGTCGGTGGAGGACAAGCTGCGGGTCGCCCGCACGATGGACGAGCTCGGTGTCGCCTACATCGAGGGGGGCTGGCCGGGGGCGAACCCCAAGGACACCGAGTTCTTCGCCCGGGCCGCGGACGGCGAGCTGCAGCTCGAGCAGGCGACGCTGGTCGCGTTCGGGATGACCCGGGCGGCGGGACGCGCCGCGGAGGACGACGCGCAGCTCGCCGCGCTGCTCGCCGCACGGACCCCGGTGATCACGCTCGTGGGGAAGTCGTGGGGCTACCACGTCGACGAGGCGCTGCGGACCTCACGGGCCGAGAACCTCGCGATGGTGGGGGACTCGGTCCGTCATCTGNTCGCGGAGGGGCGACGCGTCATGTTCGACGCCGAGCACTTCTTCGACGGCTGGGCCAGGGACCGGTCCTACGCGCGCGACGTCGCCGTCGCGGCCGCGGAGGCCGGCGCCGAGGCGGTCGTGCTGTGCGACACGAACGGCGGGGCGATGCCGTGGGACGTCGCCGAGGTCGNTCGTCGACGAGATGGTCCGGACCCTCGGCGTCGACGTCGGCCTGCACTTCCACGACGACGGCGGCTGCGCCGTCGCGAACTCGCTGCTCGGTCTGGAGGTCGGCGCGCGCCAGGTGCAGGGCACGGCCAACGGCATCGGTGAGCGCTGTGGGAACGCCAACCTGTTCACGCTCCTCGGTGACCTGCAGCTCAAGCGTGCGGTGCCGCTCGTCGCGCCGGCGCAGCTCGAACGGCTCACCGAGATCAGCCACGCGGTCGCCGAGCTGTGCAACCAGTCGACCCCGTCGGTGTCGCCCTACGTCGGCCACACCGCCTTCAGCCACAAGGCGGGGCTGCACGCGTCCGCGCTCGCCAAGGCGCCGGACATGTACCAGCACGTCGACCCCGACGTCGTCGGCAACCGGCAGCGGCTGGTGGTCAGTGAGCTGGCGGGCCGCTCCAACATCCTCATCAAGGCCACCGAGCTCGGCCTGACCATCGGGGACGAGCAGGCGCGCGAGGTCCTCGCCGAGGTGAAGCGACGTGAGGCGCTCGGCTGGTCCTACGAGGCCGCCGACGCGTCCTTCGCGCTGCTCCTGCGCCGCTGCGTCGGCTCGCTCACCGACGCCGACGAGCCGTTCCGGACCAGCAGCTTCCGGGTGACCGTGAGCGGGGGCAGCGACGACGCGGGGCCGCGTGCGGAGGCGACCGTCGCCGTCGAGGTCGGCGGCGACCGGCGACTCGGCGCCGGGGAGGGGAACGGTCCGGTCGACGCGCTCGACCACGCGTTCCGCAACGCCGTGAACGGCACCTGGCCGGTGCTGCGGGACGTCAGCCTCGTCGACTACAAGGTGCGGATCCTCGAGGCCACCGCGGGCACCGACGCCACGACGCGGGTGCTCGTCACGTCGAGCTGCGGTGGGCGGATCGTCGACACCGTCGGGGTCCACCCCAACGTGGTCGAGGCGTCGTGGCTCGCCCTGTCCGACGCCTACGTGCACGCGATCATCACCGCCGCCGAGGAGGCCGCCGTATGACCAGGTTCGTCCGCTGTCTCGTCGACGGGGAGCCGACCTACGGCGTCCTCGACGGGGACGAGGTCGCCCTCATCGAGCCGCACCCGTTCGCCACCCACCGCCCGACCGGTCGGCGGGTCCCCGTCGAGGGGCTGCGTCTGCTGGCCCCCGTCATCCCCTCGAAGATCGTCGCCGTCGGCCGGAACTACGCCGACCATGCGGCCGAGCTCGGTGGCACCGTGCCCGACGAACCGCTGCTGTTCCTGAAGCCGTCCACCGCGGTCATCGGACCGGGCGACCCGATCCGCCTGCCGACGGACGTGTCCGCGGACGTCCACCACGAGGGGGAGGTCGCGGTCGTCATCGGTGCGCTGATCTCGCGCGTCACCCCCGAGGTCGCGGCGAAGGCGATCCTCGGGGTCACCTGCGCGAACGACGTCACGCTCCGGGACGTGCAGCGTCGGGAGAGCCAGTGGGCGCGGGCGAAGGGCTTCGACGGGTCGTGCCCGCTCGGCCCGGCGATCACCACCGGGCTCGACCTCGCCGACCTGCGGGTCCGCACCAGCGTCGACGGGGAGCCGCGGCAGGACGGCCACACCCGCGAAATGGTGTTCGACATCCCCGGGCTCGTCGCCGAGATCTCCCGGACGATGACCCTCCTTCCCGGTGACGTCGTGCTCACCGGCTCGCCGGCGGGGGTGGGGCCGCTGCGTCCCGGCGAGCGGGTCCGCGTCGAGATCGACGGGGTCGGTGCGCTCGAGAACCCGGTGGTCGACCGGGACGCGGAGCCGTCGGCGGCGACGGCGTAGGCTCCGCCGTCCGACGACGAGGAGTGGTCGTGGAGCAGGAGCGCGGGCTGGCGTCGTCCGTCCCCAACGTCCTCGCGTCCCGCTACGCGAGCGCGGCGATGGTCGACGTCTGGCGTCCCGAGGCGCGCATCCGCCTCGAGCGTGAGCTGTGGGTCGCGGTCCTCCGTGCGCAGGAGGAGCTCGGCGTGCCCGTCCCCGACGGTGCGGTCGAGGCCTACGAGGCCGTCATCGACGACGTCGACCTCGCGTCGATCGCCGCCCGGGAGCGGGTCCTGCGCCACGACGTGAAGGCGCGCATCGAGGAGTTCTGCGCCCTCGCCGGGTTCGAGGTGATCCACCGCGGCATGACGTCCCGCGACGTGACCGAGAACGTCGAGCAGCTCCAGGTGCGCCGCGCCCTCGAGCTGGTCCGTGACCGCATCGTCGCCGCGCTCGCGCTCCTCGCCGCACGGGCCGTCGAGCATCGTGACACCGTCGTCGTCGGTCGCAGCCACAACATGCCGGCGCAGCCGACGACGTTCGGCAAGCGGCTCACCAACGTCGGGCAGGAGCTGCTCAGCGCGTACGAGCGGATCGGTTCGCTGCTCGAGCGCCAGCCGCTGCGCGGGCTGAAGGGGCCCGTGGGCACCCAGGCCGACCTCGTCGCGCTGCTGGGGGATGCGGCGAAGGTCGAGGCGCTCGAGGCCGCCGTCGCCGAGCATCTGGGCTTCGACCGGCGGCTCGACGCCGTCGGACAGGTCTACCCCCGCTCGCTCGACCTGGAGGTCGTCGGCTCGCTCGTCCAGGCGGCGAGCGCACCCGCGTCGTTCGCGAACACGGTGCGGCTGATGGCCGGCGACGAGCTGATCACCGAGGGCTTCGCCGCCGGGCAGGTCGGCTCGTCCGCGATGCCGCACAAGATGAACCCCCGGTCCTGCGAGCGCATCGTCGGGTTCAAGCACATCCTCGAGGGCCACTTCACCATGGTCGCCGGCGTCAGCGGCGGCCAGTGGTTCGAGGGCGACGTCAGCTGCTCGGTGGTGCGTCGGGTCGCCCTGCCCGACGCGTTCCTCACCATCGACGGGCTGTTCGAGACGTTCCTCACCGTCCTCGGTGAGTTCGCCGTGTTCCCCGCCGCCGTCGAGCGGGAGCTCGACCGGCACCTGCCGTTCCTCGCGACGACCCGCGTGCTCACCGCCGCCGTCGCGGCCGGCGTCGGACGTGAGGTCGCCCACGAGGTCGTGAAGGAGCACTCGCTCGCCGTCGCGGGTGCACGGCGCGAGGGGCGCGACGACGACCTGTTCGGCCGGCTCGCGGCGGACCCGCGGCTGCCGCTCGGGGCCGACGAGCTCGACGCGATCCTCTCGGGTGCGCGCGACCTGACCGGCACGGCCGGGGACCAGGTCGACCGGTTCGTCGAGCGGGTCGCCATCGTCGGCGCGCAGCATCCGGCCGCCTCCGCCTACCGGCCGCAGGCCATCCTGTGAGTGGCCCGACGGCGTCCGACGGGCCGCCCCCCGTCGCCGTCGAACGGGGGACGACGACCACGCCCGACGGGCCGCTGCGCGTGCGGTTCTGCCCGGCCCCCTCCGGCTGGCTGCACGTCGGCAGCGTCCGCGCCGCCCTCTACAACCATCTCGTCGCGCGCCGCAGCGGCGGCACGTTCGTGTTCCGCATCGAGGACACCGACGCGGAGCGCGCGACGGCCGCGTCGACCCGCGGGATGACCGAGGCCCTCGCATGGATGGGGCTCGACTGGGACGAGGGGCCCGAGCTGGCGGCGGACGGCACGATCACCGACCGCGGCGACCACGGGCCCTACCTGCAGTCGCGCCGCGGCGCGCTGTACGCGGCGGTGGCACGCCGGCTCATCGACGCCGGTGCGCTCTACCCCGACCATCGCACGCCGGCGGAGCTGGAGGCATGGCGCGCCGGCCAGCGCGCCGGTGACGGTGACGGCCCGCCGGTCGTGAAGCGCCGCACGTTCGCGCACACCGAGGACGAGCTCGCGCGGCTGGTGGACGAGGGGCGGCCGGCGTCGTGGCGGCTCGCCACCCCCGAGGAGGGGACCCTCACCGTCCATGACCTCGTCCGCGGCCCGGTCACCTTCGACTGGGCGCACGTGTCCGACCCGGTGCTGGTCCGCTCCGACGGGTCGGCCACCTACCCGCTCGCGAACACGGTCGACGACGTCGCGATGGGCATCGGGCTCGTGTGCCGGGGCGAGGACCTGCTGTCGGTGACCCCCCGGCAGGTCCTGCTCGCCGACCTGCTGGTCGCCGACGGACGCATCGACGCCGCCCTCGCGGAGGTCGGGCTGCCGCCCCGTGAGGACGGGTGGGACGTCCCGCGGGCGTTCGCCCACCTGCCGATGGTCGTGGGGATGGACCGCAAGAAGCTGTCGAAGCGGCACGGCTCCGTCGCCATCGAGGAGTTCCGCCGCCGTGGGTTCCTCCCGGAGACGCTGCGGAACGCGCTCGTCCTGCTCGGCTGGTCGCACCCGTCGGGCGAGGAACGCCTCGACGACGCGGCGATGACCGCTGCGTTCGCGCTCGAGGACGTCGGACGCTCCGCCGCCGCGTTCGACGAGGAGAAGCTCACGGCGTTCAACGGGGAGCGGATCCGGGCGATGGACCCTGACGAGCTCGCCCGCCGCCTGCTCCCGCACCTCGACGGCACCGAGGGCGACGTCGCCGTCGTCGCCGCACCGCCGACCGACGAGCAGTTCGCGGTGGTGCGCGGGCTCGTCCCGCTCGTGCAGGAGCGGATGCAGCGGCTCGACGAGGTCGAGGCGTACGCCGCGCCGTTCCTGCTCGACGAGATCACCTACGACCCCGCGGCGGTCACCAAGGCCCTCGCCACCGAGCAGGGGCGTCGGGTGCTCGCCGCCGTCCCCGACGCGCTCGCGGACGTCGCGTGGGACGAGGAGGCGCTCGAGGGGGCGCTGCGCGGGCTGGCGGAGGAGCTCGGCATCGGCTTCGGCAAGCTCGCCCAGCCGGTGCGGGTCGCCGTCACCGGTACGACCGTCAGCCCGCCGCTGTTCGGCACGCTCGCCCTGCTGGGCCGGGAGCGGGTCCTGCGTCGGCTCGCCGACGCCGCAGGACGGGCCGGCTGATACCCTTCGCACGCCTCCTTCGGGGGTGGTGTAATCGGTAACACGACTGGTTCTGGTCCAGTTATTGAGGGTTCGAGTCCTTCCCCCCGAGCTCCGGCGCCCGTCAGGGTCGCCATCCCGGATGCGTTAGCCTGCGCCTCCGCACGTCCTGCCCCCGTCGTCTAGCGGCCCAGGACGCCGCCCTCTCAAGGCGGTAACGGCGGTTCGAATCCGCTCGGGGGTACGCGCACGGCCGCGGACGGGCGCGCGGTGTCCGTGGTGCTCCCGCAGCGACCGGGGTCCGCGCCGTTGCGCAGGCGCCGTTCAGCAGGCCGCGGACCGCAGCAGCACCCCACCGGGCAGGTCCGCGACCGCCGTGAGGCGGCCGGCCCCCGTCTCCCGTGCCAGCGCCCCCGGGTCCATCCCACCCCACCGGTCGGGCACGTACAGCCATGCCAGCCCGAGCCGGCAGGCCTCGGCGCCGACCCGGGTGTCGGGCCAGCCCGACCGGGTGAACAGGGCCATCACCTCGGCCGCGGCGGCCCGTTCCGCGGGGAACGACAGCCAGTCGGAGCGGCTCGCGACCGCCGCGTCGACGCCCAGCGCCTGCAGCCACCAGCCGGCC
>PR_CR_10_Liq_3_inCRDRAFT_1000462_pt1 | contig 11101 bp, 11 predicted proteins | sample PRCRCaboRojoPR_2_FD_10240 | JGI IMG/M metagenome (IMG submission 10240)
TCTCGACTCTTCACCCGACCAAGTTCCGCTATCTTCTTACTGGGCTTCAAGCAATCGTGCTCACAGATGTGAAAAAACTAGTCAGTCAGGTGGATGCTCTGCGACTGGTTAGCTTTATTGATCGTGCTTATGAGCAACAGATTCCTATCAGGGCTACCGGCGAGGTACCTCTTACAGATGTCTTCACCGATGAAATGACCTCTGGTGGGTATAGAAAGAAATACCTAAGGTGCGTATCAAGGGCATCCGCTCTGTCTTCTCGGGCGTTTCCAGTTTCAGCCTGATTCTCGCTAAGTCTTTGCTTCTCGGCCGGTTGTAAAGTACTAAAAATTTTTACAAGCTTGAAACAATTCCAGCGAATGGTTGTAACACCACCCGTCGACTATGTAACCACGAGAAATATTCTTGGAAAGGAAATTCTTATGGATACTGGTGAACTCACCTTTGCGGTCGTCGCGACCGCACTTGTACTTCTGATGACCCCCGGTCTTGCTTTCTTCTATGGAGGATTGGTAAAGGCTAAGAGCGTTGTCAGCATGATGATGATGAGCTTTGGGTCTCTAGCATTGATTGGAGTCCTGTGGGTGCTTTACGGATACAGCATGAGTGCCGTAGAGAATCCTTACGACTTCAGCGGAAACCCCTTCGCATCATTCGGCCTTTCAGGACTGGGTAATGAAGACCTGGTCGGTGCCGCTTTCGGAGCCACCTTCGCAATTATCACCGTTGCACTGATCTCTGGTGCGATTGCAGACCGCGCCAAATTCGGTGCTTGGATGGTGTTCGCGGGCATCTGGGCCACCTTGGTTTATTTCCCCGTAGCCGCTTGGGTATGGGGTGGCGGATGGATTATGGAGCTGGGAGCAGCTCTCGGTCTTCCAGAGGTCATTGACTATGCGGGTGGTACTGCCGTACACATCAACGCTGGTGCTGCCGCTCTAGCTCTGTCTATCGTTCTCGGCAAGCGCTTCGGATTCTCTAAGGGAATTATGCAGCCACACTCAGTTCCACTGGTGCTGCTTGGTGCAGCGTTGCTGTGGTTCGGATGGTTTGGTTTCAACGTAGGAGCAGAGGCCTTCAACAGCCTCGCAAATGCTGGACTGATTACCATCAACACTCTTGGTGCGACCGCAGCCGCAATCCTCGGATGGATGGTTGTTGAGAAGTTCAAAGAGGGTAAGGCAACAAGCGTTGGAGCAGCCAGCGGTGCAGTTTCAGGTCTGGTAGCTATTACTCCCGCATGTGCCAACGTAACCCCAGGGTTCGCCTTGCTACTTGGTGTTATTGCGGGTGCAATCAGCGCATACGCAATCGAGCTGAAGTTCAAGCTTGGTTACGATGACTCCCTAGATGTAGTGGGTATCCACCTAGTTGCCGGAATGGTGGGAACTCTGTACCTGGGATTCTTCGCAATCGACACTGGTCTGTTCACCGGTGGTGACTTCGGACAGCTCGCCGTGCAGGCAATTGCAGCCTTCGGTGTGCTTGCCTACGCCTTCGTGGTTGCTTTGGTCTTGGCCTTCGCAATCGAGAAGACATTCGGCTTCCGAGTTACCTCAGAGGATGAGATCGCTGGAGTTGACGTTGTTGTCCACGGAGAGGCTGCCTACAGCTTCGGTGAGGACGCAAGCGCAACCCAGAAGTAATGCCATAACAGTGAAAAGGGCGGAGAATTCCTCCGCCCTTTTTGCTGTTTCTTGGCGATTAGTTTCAAGCACTTTAGATTTATGGCATAATTAGCGAACACTCAAGTGAGAGCATGCGGATGTGGCGCAGCGGTAGCGCATCACCTTGCCAAGGTGAGGGTCGCGAGTTCGAATCTCGTCATCCGCTCTGATTGAGAGATTTTCTCTTGGTCTCACGGTGGAGTGGCCGAGAGGCGAGGCAGCGGCCTGCAAAGCCGTCTACACGGGTTCGAATCCCGTCTTCACCTCGAAGTAAAACTGAGGGCGATTGGCGCAGCGGTAGCGCGCTTCCCTGACACGGAAGAGGTCACTGGTTCGAACCCAGTATCGCCCACCACTATTTTTTAAGCTTCAGAGTCTTTGCAGTTTCTCCGAGTAATTTTTTGGCTAGCTTCTCGTCTGAGTTGATTTGCCTCTTGAAGCTTGGGATCATCTCATTAATCAGTGATTGTTTCTCGACTACCATTTCTGGCTCCATAAGTTCCAAAACATCGAGCATTACCTTGGCCGAGACACTTGCTCCTGGGCTTGCTCCGAGGAGACCGCTAATTGTTCTGTCTTTCGCGCTGATTACTTGTGTTCCAAATTGTAGAGTCCCAAACTTGCCCTTCGGTGCTATCACCTGCGCCCTCTGCCCGGCTTCATATAGTGTCCAGTCTTCGTATTTTGCCTCTGGCACAAACTCCTGCAATCCCTTGAACTTTTTCTTTTTGCTTTTCAATATCTCTGAAATTAGGTATTTCAACAAGCCCAGGTTTGTCAAAGCCACGGAGATGTAGGGAAGTAGGTTGGCTGCACGAACACTCAGGGGAAGGTCAAGAACAGAGCCCTTTTTGAGAAACTTGGGATTGAAACCCGCAAAAGGCCCAAACAATAGTGAGGGTTTTCCATTTACAAGCCTTGTGTCAAGGTGCGGAACGCTCATAGGCGGAGCACCAACGGCTGCTTGTGAGTAAACCTTTGCCCAGTGTTTTTCAACAACCTCTGGGTTGTCTGTTCTAAGAAAATGACCGCTGACGGGAAAAGTCCCATACCCCTTGCACTCTTCGATGCCAGAAGACTGCAGAAGCTTAAGCGCGTATCCTCCCGCACCAACAAAGAGTTTGTCAGCAGCTAAATACTTCAACCTAGGGTTCATGGTCTTAATTTCCCAACCGGTATCCTTCAGCTTTCTGAGCCGAATCACATCTGTGCCGGTTATTAGTTCAACTCCCTGGTCTTCAAGCCAATGAACCATTTGACGGGTCATTTCCCCGTAATCAACATCGGTGCCGCTGTCAATTTTGGTTGCAGCGACTACCTCATCCTCACGACCCTCAATCAGAAGTGGCGACCACTGGCTAATCTTTGAGAAATCCTCGGTGTATTCCATTCCTTCAAAAAGTGGCTGATCCTTGAGCGCGCGGTGTCTGCGTCGGAGGTAATCTACGTCTTTGGTGCCTCTCACAAATGTCATGTGCGGCACCGAATTGATAAAGCTCTTTGGGTCTTCCAGGATTCCATTTTCAACCATGAATGACCAAAGCTGTCTGCTTTGCATGAACTGCTCGTTTATGTCGATTGCCTTTTCAGGAGAGGGTAACGACCCATCTTTGCTGTCTGGCATGTAGTTCAACTCACACAAAGCTGCGTGGCCGGTTCCAGCGTTGTTCCAAACATCGCTTGACTCCATGGCTGGTGATTCCAACCGCTCAACCATTGCAATTTTGAGCTCGGGATTCAAAAGCTTTAGATACACCCCGTAGGTTGCAGACATAATTCCCGCACCAATTAGGACATAGTCATAGCGAGGAGTGTTATCTAGCACCTTAAAAGACTATCGGTTAGAGCACAGCTACGCCGAAGGCTAGACCAATTAGATAGCTAAATGCCATGGTGATCACGCTGACCGCCACAATCCGGATTGCTCCCTTGATTGGGCTAGAGTTCCCGGCAAATGCGGCTGAGACCCCGGTTATTGTGAGGGCAATGCCAACACCTAAAAGGATTGCTGCAATTTGTAAATCCGGCGGAAAAACCACAACGGAGAGCATCGGAAGTGCCGCACCACCGACGAAGGCAAAAAACGAACTAAGAGCGGCCTGCAGTGGGTTGGCTGTTATGTCAGAACCTTTGCGTCCATGGCTTACCTCGGTGTCTTTCTGGGCTGAGACACTGACATATTCACCTCCACCCATAGAAAAAGCACCCGCAACTGTTGCGGCAATGCCGGCAATCAGAACTTCCCTATCACCAACGCCCGCACCAACAACGCCCATCAGAACTCCTGCAATGCTTACGATTCCATCGTTGGCACCCAGAACTGATGCACGAAGCCAATTGAGCCTTCTGTCTAATTCTTTATTCACAACTGACAATAATGGCCCATTATCGGCGTAATTCAACTTAGCCACCCCTTACCTGGGGCTAGACTTCGACTCGTGAGAGTTTCAGTTGAAGGTAAATCCGTTGAATTAGATGGCCATCCCACTGGTTTTGATGTTTTCCCCGACAGGGAAATCATCGCAATGCATGTCAATGGCACGCCCGCTGACCTTGCTAGAGCTCTTCAAGAGGACGATGAACTTGAGCCAGTAAATATCTCTAGCCCAGAGGGCTTGCAGATTCTTAGGCACAGCGTTGCTCACATCACCGCACAGGCGGTTCAGGACATATTTGAAGCGAAGTTGGGTATCGGACCGCCCATTGAAGACGGGTTTTATTACGACTTCATGATTGACACTCCGCTAACTGAGGAAGACCTTGGAAAAATACAAAAGCGGATGAAAGAAATCGTAAAAGCCAATCAGCGCTTCACAAGAGTTGTCGTTGACGAATCAACCGCTCGTGAGCAAATGAAAAATGAGCCCCTCAAGCTTGAGCTTTTGGACAAACGAAACGAATCGCTGGACGAGGGAAACGTAGAGGTTGACTCCGGAGAGCTCACCATCTACCAGAACATCGATCCGAGAACTGGCGAAATAAAGTGGCAGGATCTCTGCCGCGGACCCCATGTTCCAAATACCAGAATCGCCGATAAGGGTTTTGCCCTGACCAGAGTCAGCGCAGCTTACTGGCTAGGTAATCAAAATAACCCGTCCCTTCAAAGGGTGTACGGAACCGCTTGGCCCGACGCGGAGTCGCTAGCTGAATATCAGCAGAGAATTGAAGAGGCTCAAAGGCGCGACCACAGAAGGTTGGGCCAAGAGCTCGATCTTTTCAGTTTCCCTTCTGAAATTGGTTCAGGATTGCCTGTTTTTCATCCCAAGGGCGGGATTATGCGTCAGGTGATGGAGGACTACAGTCGGAAAAAGCATCTAGAGGCCGGCTACGAATTTGTTTATTCACCGCACATCACCAAACAAAATCTTTTTGAAACCAGCGGCCACCTCCAGTGGTATGCAGACGGCATGTTCCCACCAATGCACGTGGATGCCGAATATGACGAAAATGGGGAATTAAAACGGCAAGGTCAGGATTACTACCTGAAGCCGATGAACTGCCCGTTTCACATTCTCATCTACAAGTCAAGATCCCGAAGTTACCGTGAGCTACCACTGAGGATGTTCGAGTTCGGAAGTGTTTATAGATACGAAAAAAGCGGGGTCATTCATGGGTTGACTCGTGTTCGAGGCATGACTCAGGACGACGCCCACCTGTTTGTGACCCAAGATGATCTAGAAGTTGAGATTGAGAACGTTCTGAGGTTTGTTTTGGATCTTTTGAGGGATTACGGTCTTGAAGATTTCTATCTGGAACTGAGCACTAAGGACGACGGTGAAAAGTTTGTTGGGGACGATCAGGCTTGGGAGTTAGCAACTTCAACTTTGAAGAGAGTGGCCGAATCAACTGGGCTGGAACTGGTTCCCGATCCCGGTGGTGCAGCCTTTTACGGCCCAAAGATTTCAGTTCAAGCTAGAGATGCAATCGGTCGAACCTGGCAGATGAGCACCATACAGCTTGATTTCAACCTGCCTGAGAGATTTGAACTGGAATATGTGGGAAGTGACGGTGAAAAGCATCGTCCAATAATGCTTCACCGGGCACTTTTTGGCTCAATTGAACGTTTCTTCGGCGTGCTTACCGAGCATTATGCGGGACACTTCCCGCCCTGGCTAGCACCCGTTCAAGTTGTATGTGTTCCAATTACCGAGGATCAGCAACCATACCTTGAGCAGTTTGCCAATTCATTGAGGTCAGCCGGGGTGAGGGTCGAAGTTGATTCAACCGATGAACGAATGCAGAAGAAGATTCGAAACCAGACTCTGGCGAAAGTTCCCTTCATTGTGATTGCTGGTGAAAAGGATGCCGAGGCGAACGCGGTTAGTTTTAGGTTTAGGGATGGAACACAGCGCAATGGAATCGAGTTGGATTTGGCAGCTCAAGAAATCGTTGACGCCATAGAAAGCAGGAAGCAGGTTTAGGTGGAAGCCGAATCAAGCCAGGGTCTCGGGGCGCAGTGGGATGGTTTTGAAAGGCTTTGGACGCCTCACCGACTTGTGTATATACAAAACGGACAGCAGCCCGCTGACAAAGATTGCCCATTCTGCCTAGCGCCCGAAAAAAGCGATGAGGATGGGTTGATTGTAAGACGTGGAAAAACCGGTTTTGTTTTGATGAATCTTTTTCCATACAACGCCGGCCACTTGCTTATCTGTCCTTACAGGCACTATTCAACATTGGATCTGGCGACCAAAGAAGAAAGTGATGAGATTACACAACTCACTCAAGAGGCCATGCGCGTTCTTCGAGGCGTCAGCGGAACTCACGGGTTCAACATTGGGCTCAATCAGGGTGAGATTGCAGGGGCTGGGATTGCGGGCCACTTGCATCAGCACATTGTTCCAAGGTGGAGAAACGACGCGAACTTTTTCCCGATTATCGGCCAAACCAAGGCTTTGCCTAAACTGATCGGCGATGTCAGAGAAGAATTGCAACAGCGTTGGGATGAATTCAAAGACCCCCAGGGTTGATTCAAAAGTCGTAACATATGTATTTCTAGCCCCATGAATTTTTTAGAATGGACAACATGACAGATTTCGAGACCGGAACTCCACTTGTAAAACGTGGCCTTGCAGAAATGCTTAAAGGTGGCGTCATCATGGATGTTGTAACAGCCGAGCAAGCAAGGATTGCAGAGGATGCTGGAGCCGTGGCTGTTATGGCGCTTGAGCGAGTGCCTGCAGACATTCGTGCCGAGGGCGGCGTGGCCAGAATGAGCGATCCGCAACTAATTGATGAAATCAAGGCGGCAGTTTCTATTCCGGTGATGGCCAAGGCCCGCATCGGCCACTTTGTTGAGGCTCAGATTCTTCAGTCCCTAGAGGTTGACTACATAGATGAATCTGAGGTTTTGTCTCCAGCGGATTATGTAAATCACATCGACAAGCTTGGCTTTGAGGTGCCCTTCGTTTGCGGCGCTACCAATCTCGGGGAAGCCCTTCGGAGGATCACTGAAGGTGCGGCCATGATCCGAAGCAAGGGCGAGGCCGGCACTGGTGATGTAAGTGAGGCCACCAAGCACATCAGAACTATTCTTGGTGAGATTCGAAACCTCAGTTCAAAGTCTTCCGAGGAACTGTTTGTTTCCGCAAAAGAATTGCAGGCCCCATATCCTCTTGTCAAAGAGGTGGCAGAAACAGGAAAACTGCCTGTTGTCTTATTCACCGCCGGCGGAGTCGCAACACCTGCTGATGCTGCGATGATGATGCAGCTGGGAGCGGACGGTGTGTTTGTCGGTTCGGGAATTTTCAAATCTGGCAACCCGGAGCAGCGTGCAAAAGCAATTGTGAAGGCAACTACCCATTACAACGACCCCAGGGTGATTGCTGATGCAAGTCGCAATCTCGGAGAAGCAATGGTTGGCATCAATGTTAATGACTTGCCCGCGCCACACAGACTTGCTGAACGCGGTTGGTAACTTTTGGCGTACTAGCCCTGCAGGGCGGAGTTCGAGAGCACATAAACCTGCTTAGGAATCTCCAGGTCGAAACCAAAGCGGTAAAGACCGAGAAGGACTTGGAAGATATTGACGCGCTAATTATTCCCGGCGGCGAATCCACCACAATTAGCAAACTTTTAGACATTTTCCACCTCAAGGTCCCCATTCTCAAGCTCATTGAGAAGGGATTACCAGTGCTCGGAACATGTGCTGGACTGATACTGCTGAGCGAACATGTGGACAACGAGGATGGGTTTTTCCAAGTAATGCCATGCTCGATAAAAAGAAACGCCTACGGCAGCCAGCTGGCCAGCGGCGAGGCCGTCGTTAGCTATGACGATGGGTCCAAGGAAAATGCTGCATTCATTCGAGCTCCAAAAATACTTAATCACGGCAAAGCAACACCAATTGCCTGGGTTGGGAACGAGGTAGTTGCTATTCAGCATGAGAACTTAATTGGTGCCAGCTATCACCCTGAATTGACCAATTCCACAATGCTGCACAGAAAACTTATTGAACTAATAAAAGCAAACTAAAATAGAGCCTCATGTCAGGACACTCCAAGTGGGCAACCACCAAGCACAAAAAAGCCGCCAATGACGCAAAGCGAGCAAAGCTGTTTGCCAAGCTGATTAAGAACATCGAGGTTGCTTCAAGGCTGGGTGGTCCAGATCTTGAGGGAAACCCAACACTTTATGATGCCGTCCAAAAGGCGAAGAAAAACTCGCTTCCAGCCGACAATATTGACCGTGCAATTAAGCGCGGAGCCGGGATTGATGGAGCAGGTGTTGAATATACAACCATCATGTACGAGGGTTATGCAGCTGGCGGGGTTGCGGTTCTAATCGAGTGTCTGACTGATAATAAAAACAGAGCCGCTGCTGAGGTTAGATTGGCAATGAGCAGAGCTGGCGGCAGCATGGCGGACCCAGGAAGTGTCAGTTATCAATTCGCTCGAAAGGGTGTGATTGTTCTCGATAACGTTAGTGAAGAAGCAGCCATGGAAGCCGCTCTGGAGAGCGGTATTGAGGATATTGAACAAAACGGCACCCAGTTGGTGATAACTACTGAACCCCAAGACATGGTCGCAGTTAGAACAGCCCTACAGGGTGCAGGTTTAGATTACGAGTCGGCAGACGTTGAGTTTGTCAGCAGCCTCAAGGTCACTTGCGACAAAGAGACTGCTGAAAAGGCGATCAAACTAATTGATGCCATGGAGGACTTGGACGATGTGCAGTCGGTCTTCACCAACATGGACATTTCCCCTGAGGTTATTGATCAGCTCGAGGGCAGTTGAGAAAAGTCCTGGGTATTGATCCCGGCCTAACTCGTTGTGGAGTTGCCGTGGTTGAAGGCAAGAGCGTCAATAAGGGCAATCTGCTGTTTACTAACACAATCAGAACAGCGGCATCTGAGGATTTAGACCAACGCATCCACCATATTGGCCAGCAAATAGAGACTTACATTCAGAAATTTGAACCCACCGAGATTGCGCTTGAGAGAGTCTTTGCCCAGGCAAATCTCAGAAGCGTCATGGGGGTTGCTCAAATAAGCGGCGTTATTCTGTTTATGGCGAGGAAGTTTGATTTACCTATTCGTTTTTTTACACCCACCCAGGTAAAGGCAGCCGTTACTGGTGATGGAAGGGCCTCAAAAGAAGCCGTATCCAAGATGACTAGCACACTGCTTGGAGATGGAGCCGTTTTTGACACCGCTGACAGCGCAGACGCCGCTGCGGTGGCCCTAACGGCAATAGCAAATCCTTCAATTGAATCTTCCCAACCGACCAAGGCCCAACGGGCGTGGAGTGAAGCCATAAAGCAATCTAGGAAGTAATCTGAAGGGGTGATTGGACACTTATCAGGAAAAATTCTTGCCAAGACCGGTCGAGAACTTATCTTGGACGTAAACGGAGTTGGGTATCAAGTGTTCGTCAGTTCTCGAATGAACCTACCGACTGGGGTTGAAACATCTATGTTTGTTAGAACTGTTGTCAGGGAAGATGAAATCTCGCTATATGGGTTCGAGCAAACCGACGAGAGAGATCTTTTTGACTCACTTTGCGATGTGAGCGGAATCGGACCGAAACTAGCCATGACAATTATCGAAGAACTTGGCTACGAGCAAACCGTCAGCGCAATATCCGGTGGTGACGAAAGAGCTCTTCAGTCGGTTACTGGGATAGGCTCCAAAACGGCAAAGTTAATGATTCTCTCCCTCGGTGGAAAATTCGATGCCCCGCTGAAGCCAAGGGATTCCTCCCTTGTGGATGCGCTTATGAATCTTGGCTGGAAAGAACGCGAGGCTATAGATGCACTCAACAGTGTTGGAAATTCTGCAAGTTCTCAACAAGACCAGCTGAAAGCGGCTCTAAAGTATCTTGGAGGGGCTAAAACTAAGCCATGAATAGAGAAACAGAACCTTTTGCACACGCTGACGAAACCGCTCTGGAAGGTCAGTTAAGACCCAGTAGCCTCTCTGAATTCGTGGGTCAGAGCAAAGTGAAAAAGCAACTTGAGGTTTTACTTCAAGCAGCGCAGCAGCAAAATAGGGTGCCGGATCATCTTTTATTTAGCGGTCCTCCCGGGTTGGGTAAAACAACACTTGCCATGATTGTTGCAAGCGAGACCGGACGGGCTCTTAGAGTTACAAGTGGTCCAACTATTCAGCATGCCGGCGATTTGGCTGCGATTCTGAGTTCCTTAGAGCACGGAGAAATACTCTTTATTGATGAGATTCACAGAGTTAGTCGGGCTGCCGAGGAGATGCTTTACCTTGCAATGGAGGACTTTAGGGTCGATGTGATGGTGGGAAAGGGGCCCGGCGCAACAAGTGTCCCTTTGGACTTGGAGCGTTTTACCCTGGTCGGCGCAACCACGAGAGCAGGAATGTTGCCTAACCCGTTGAGAGACAGGTTCGGATTTACCGCCAGCATGGAGTTTTACGACCATGGCGAGCTGATAAGCGTGTTGCAGAGGGCTGCCAAGGTTTTGGGCGTGAACTTGGATGAAGAAAGCTTGCAGCTCATCGCTCAATCATCTAGGGGAACACCCAGGGTTGCAAACAGACTGCTTAGAAGGATCCGCGACTACGGGCAGGTAAAGAAAGTTAGTGCCATAGACGCAAAGACAACTGCGTCTGCCCTGGAGGTCTATGAAATAGATTCAACCGGCCTAGACAGACTAGACAGGCAATATCTCTCCGCTCTTGCAGAGAATCGTCAGCGAGCTCTTGGCCTGGGAACTCTGGCTACCAGGCTCGGGGAGGAGCCTGAGACAATTGAGATGGTTGTGGAGCCCTATCTGCTTCGTTTGGGCCTGATTGAGAGAACTCCTAAAGGAAGACTTATCACAAATTCTGGACTGGAAAGTATAGGAATCCCCTCCGAATCAAGCAGTTTGTTTGACTAACCCCCTATAATTTCAGGGTTACCGAGTTGTGAGGTCGTTTTGATTACACCAGACATTATCTTGGTGCTTGCCCTTGGTGTTCTGAT
>PR_CR_10_Liq_3_inCRDRAFT_1000467_pt1 | contig 11047 bp, 9 predicted proteins | sample PRCRCaboRojoPR_2_FD_10240 | JGI IMG/M metagenome (IMG submission 10240)
CGCGCACCTGCCACACCTCGCGGGTCTGTTCTGAGTCGGGCTGAACCAGGAAAATCGGCTCAGGAATGGCCGATCGCGTCCCCTGGGTTTCGGTATCTTCGTAGCGGTAGGTTGCCGATACCTTGGGTGCGTGCTCGTAGCGATTTGCTTTGGCGCTTTGGCGCGCGGCTTCCTCTGCATAACGGGCCGCAGCGAGTTGATAGTTGTTATTCAGGGCGAAGTTCACCCACTCTGAGCGATCGGCCGGCGCCGGTGGTTTCGCCTGAAAGTCGTCAGACAGGGTGAACAGCTGCCCGTGCTCCTGGCCGGTTAGCACTGATAAGCGCTCCTTAGCCACAGCTACGTTGTTCTCTTCGACAATACGACCAACCTGAGCTAAGTCGCGGGCGGCCTCTGCCTCGTACACATCGGTAATGGCGATGAGCCCCACTTCAAAGCGCTGACGTGTTTGTTCTAGCTGGCGCTCAAAAGCCCGTTCCTGTGCCTCTGCGGCGGCCAAATTATCCTGGGCGCGCAGTACAGCAAAGTAGGCCTCAACGGTGCGGACGATGAGGTTTTGCGTATTTGCGGCAAATTCTGCCTCTGCCCGCTTGCTGACTTCCTCACCGGCCTGATAGTTGTACCAGGCGCTCAAATCGAACAGGGTTTGAGATAGGGATACGTCCCAGCCATCGGTATCGGTATCGCTGCGGTTGAAACCCTCTCCAATGACAGGAGCACCGGTGGGATCAAAACCGAGAATTTGTTGGCTGGTGCTCTCGTTTACTGTCCCCGAAATGCCATAACCCGCGGTTACTTGTGGCAGCAAGGCCGATAACGCTAGGCGCTCTTGTTGCAGATTAGCGAGGTACTGGGCTTCCTGAGCTTTCAGCTGTGCGTCGTTGTTTAGCGCAAGCTCATAAATATCGAGTAGGGACTCCGCTTGCCCCAGTGGACTGGCTAAGAATAAACAAGCCGCCGCGGTTTGAACCAAGCGCTGCCGGAATAATAAACGCGTCATGGGGAACTCCTTTTCGCCGTGCGCAGTGAAATTGCGCCGCGAAGTGTAGCATTTGGTGTCGTCGTGCACAGGCTTTGGTATTGGCAGTATGTTGTGATGTGTCAGAAGGAAGTCGAGTAAAGCCGTAAATAAGCTCCCGAGGAGCGGTTCCTGTTGCTACACTGCGCCCATGGAGGGCCTACAATAATGACTCAGTCAGGTTGCGGCGTTAAGTCGCGCTACAGCGTCGATCTGGTTGATTTGCACAGCTTGTGCGAAAGCAACTACATGCGCCTGCGTCGGGTGTTCCCTGACTATGAGAATACCAATGAGCGCACGGTACGTATTGGCGACGCCAACAGTCTCACCTTATCGGTCAGTGAGCGCAGTCGCTACACGACAACCTTTCAACTGACACATCTCAGCGCTTTATCGAAGCCTTTTGGTGGTGTTCGCTTGCATGTTCGTCTCTATCACGATGCCCGGATGGCCGAAGTGCTGGGTTTCCAACAGCACCGTCAACTCGAGGGTCGTTATCTGTATCCCAATCGGCAAATGTACCAACGGGATGAGAAGCAGCAGCAAAATCGATATTTGGGTGAGTTACTCGCTTTTTGCCTTGCTGAGGGTCGCGATCCGTCAGCTCAGCTATTTTCTGGTGCCCATTGATGCCCGGTAACCTTCTCAACGGCGAGTTCACCCTTGAGGGTGATGGTACTCTGGCACTACTGCAGATTACTGATACCCATCTAATGGCCCAGCCGGGTGGTCGTTTGTTGAATGTCGATGCGGATGCTTCCCTCGATGCGGTGCTGGCGGTGGCTCGACAGCGGCAATCTGTCCCTGACGCGATATTAGTCACCGGCGATATCTCTGGTGACGCCAGCGCCAATGCCTATGGCCGACTAGCCGATAAACTTGCGGACTTTGAAGCCCCCAGTTTTTGGTTGCCGGGTAATCATGATGGTTGTGGCGAAGCTAACATTGACCAGGTGTTCTTCACCCGCTTTCTGCTATCACCTCACTGGTTAGTTGTCATGCTCAACTCCCAAGTGGATAACGAAGTGGGTGGGCATTTAGCGGCCATCGAGCTCGATGCTTTGGCGCGCGCTGTCGACATTGCCAACGGCACCGCTCGACACTTATTGGTGGCATTGCACCACCCCTTGTGGCCCCTTGGCTGTGCCTGGCTCGATCCACAACGTGTTGCCAATGCCGAGGCCTTTGCGACGGAGATTCATCGTTGCCGCAAGGCTAGGGTGGTGCTCTCGGGCCATGTTCATCAGGCGAGCGATACAAGTATCGATGGGGTGCGCTATCTCACGACGCCGTCCACCTGCGTCCAATTTGCGCCTGGGGCCGAGGACTTTAAGGTGGATACCTGCGGCCCAGGTTATCGCTGGTTGTCACTGCACCCCAATGGCCACATTGAAACGGGTGTCGAANGGGTTACCGATCAGGTTTTCCCAGTTGATCTTGATTCAGGTGGTTATTTATAACCACAGCCAGTACTTATTCACGCTGTTCCCTGCCGACAGGAGGTCGGCCGACTACCGATGAGCCAACAATACAACGCTGATGCAATTGAAGTCCTCACAGGACTCGAACCGGTTCGCAAGCGGCCCGGTATGTACACCGATACCACGCGCCCGAATCATTTGGCGCAGGAAGTTATTGATAACAGTGTAGACGAAGCGCTGGCGGGACATGCAGACCAAATTGACGTCACTGTGCACAGTGATGGCGCTATTACGGTGGCGGACAATGGTCGTGGTATGCCCGTCGATTTACATCCGGTGCAAAAAAAGCCTGGTGTCGAGGTGATCCTGTCGACCTTACATGCGGGAGGCAAGTTTTCCTCAAAGAACTATCAGTTCAGTGGTGGTTTGCACGGGGTGGGCGTTTCGGTGGTTAACGCCTTATCCAAGCGTTTAGATATTGCCATTCGTAGGGATGGCCAAATTTGGGAAATGGCTTTTGAAGGTGGTGAAAAAGTTGCTGCGCTAGCGGTCACAGGCAGCTGCGGTAAGCGTAACACTGGCACCACCATTCGTTTTTTACCCGATGCCGGTTATTTCGATTCGGGCCAATTTTCACTGCCACGCTTGACCCATGTATTGCGAGCCAAGGCGGTGCTTTGCCCGGGTCTGAGAGTCACACTGCTCGATGAGCGCAAAGGGGACAAAGTCGAGTGGTATTACGAGGACGGTATTGCCGACTATCTGGCCGAGAGTACCGCCGATTTTCCCGCTATCCCCGAGGCACCCTTCACCGCTGGTTTCAGCACCGAGACGGGGGCTGCACATTTTGCGATTCAGTGGCTGCCAGAGGGCGGCGAATTGGTCACTGAGTCATATGTCAACCTGATCCCTACCGCGCAAGGGGGTACCCATGTCAATGGTTTGCGGTCGGGACTCCTCGAGGCACTGCGTGAGTTCTGTGAGCTGCGCAACTTATTGCCCCGTGGTGTCAAACTGACCGCAGAGGATATATGGGACCGATGTGCCTATGTGTTGTCTTCAAAGTTGGTTGATCCCCAATTTTCAGGTCAAACCAAAGAGCGTCTATCATCTCGAGAGGCCGCAGGCTTCGTTTCGGGGGTTGCCAAGGACGCATTTGCCCTGTGGTTGAATCAGCACACCGCTGAAGCGGAATTGCTCGCGGAACACTGTATTAATCGCGCCCAAGCTCGGCTGCGCTCAGCGAAAAAAGTTGTCCGTAAGCGGGTAGCCTCGGGACCGGCGCTGCCTGGCAAGCTGGCGGATTGCAGTTCTGAAGATCCCGCTCACAGTGAACTCTTCTTGGTCGAGGGGGACTCTGCGGGCGGCTCTGCCAAGCAGGCTCGCAACCGTGAATATCAGGCCATCCTGCCTCTACGTGGCAAGATTCTGAACACCTGGGAGGTAGATTCCGCTGAAATTCTGGCTTCAGCGGAGGTACACAATATTTCGGTGGCTCTTGGTATTGATCCGGCCAGTGATGATTTAAGCGGCTTACGCTACAACAAAGTGTGTATCTTGGCAGACGCGGATTCCGATGGCTTACACATTGCGACATTGATCTGCGCCCTGTTTCTCCGGCATTTCCGACCACTTGTCCGTGCTGGCCATGTCTTTGTTGCTATGCCGCCCCTGTATCGAATTGATGTGGGTAAAGACGTCTACTATGCCCTCGATGAAGCCGAGCGTAACGGTATTCTCGATCGCTTGGCCGCCGAGGGTAAAAAAGCCAAGCCCAATGTTCAGCGCTTTAAGGGACTCGGGGAGATGAATCCACCGCAGCTGCGTGAGACCACGATGGACCCGGATACTCGTCGACTGGTGCAACTGGTACTGGACACTGACGACGATACCCACAGCTTATTTGACATGTTGTTGGCCAAGAAGCGCGCCGGGGATCGGAAGGTATGGCTTGAATCAAAGGGCGATCTTGCGGACATCGCTGTTTGAGGGTGGGCCGGGGGAGCTCTTTGCTCGTAGTAACAACAGTAAACATATTTGGCCGGCGCTCTCAGTTAATGGCACAGGAGAATCATCGATGACCGACTTATCTACAGGGTTCAAAGGGCTAATCTGCGCATCGTTACTGTCGATGGCCACCGCTGCCCAAGCTGCTTGGCAAGTCAGTGATAGTTCAACGGTGGGATACCTATCCTTAAAAAACAATGCCATTGCCGAGTACAACTATTTTTCTGGTGTTAGCGGCATGCTCTCGGAAGAGGGCGAACTCAATCTGAGCATCGCCCTCGATACGGTAGAGACACAAGTAGCTATCCGTAACCAGCGTATGCGCGATTTATTCTTCAAAGTGGCTGACTACCCAGAAGCCACGATAAGCGCCACCTTAAGCCCCGATGATATCGCCTCCCTCGGCGATGGTAGTGTGATTGATCGAACGATTCCGGTGACCCTGCAGTTACACGGTCAGAGCGCCGAATTGTCGGCGATGGTCCGGGCGCAGATCAGCGATGGCCACTTGTACGTCACAACCCTGCGGCCATTGCTGCTATCGGCTGCAGATTTCGGCCTTGAGGAGGGTGTTGCGACACTGCAAGAAATTGCGGGTCTGCAAGCGATTGCTCGGGTTATTCCGGTGACGGTCGATCTGCACTTTGTACCTAAGTAGCCCGTTACTCGGGGTTTAACGCAGAGCCGATATCAGAGCTTGCAGCTGTTGCCGGTAGCGGGCACTGCGCTCCCTCGCCCCGAGTTCTAGGTTGTAGTTAACCAGCGCCTGTAAGACATCGGGATTACCCGGCAATTCGGTGTTGAGTCGCTCTAGCTGCGCCACAGCTTTTTGTCGATTACCGCTGTCATGCAGTGCGATGGCATAAACAAATCGATGTCGACTGCCCTCTTCTTCCAGCTCGGCGGCCTTAGCCAGGTGTGTCATAGCTTTTTCCCGATTACCGGCGCGTATTTCCAGTAATCCAAGGCTGTGGTGTATGTTGCCTGCGCTAGGGTTGAGCGCCAGACCTGCCTCGAGTAGAGCCCGTGCCCCAGTGTCATTGCCCGATGCCCGCTCAAGATCGGCCAGATTGAGTCGAGCGGCTTCCAATTGCGGGTTCAACTCAAGGGCCGACCGCAGGGCGTCACCGGCCCTTTGTCGGTCGCCGCGGTTGCGCCAAAAGGTCGCCAATTGAACCCGTGTCGACGGCATATCCCAATGGCCTAGCAGTGTCGATTCGTACTCGTTGAAGAGGGGCACTAGACGTGCATTATCTTGGTCCCGAAGCTGATTTGCGGGAACGCTGGCCAGTTGCTCGGCTATTGCCATGCGCACCGCTAGAATTGGGTCGTCAATCAGTGCCCGAAGCATGAGAAAACGCTGGTCTGGGGGCAGCGCTGCAGTGGCTCTAACCGCAGCCATGCGTAATAAACTGGAGTCAGATTGCAGTAACAGCGCGCTGATTGACGCCAGGTCGGGTGCACCGAGCTGGGCATAGGCCTGGATCGCCGATGCGCGCATCATCGGTGACTTGGTATCGTCTCGAATGACCTTACCTAGTGCAGGCAAGACCCCCACATCATTGCGCTGGGCCCGGTGTCGAAGGGTGCCAGGGTGTTCAGTATCCGGTTCTACGCCCCAGCCACGTAGTTGCTCGAGGGCCCAACTTGCACTGCGCTGATCGTGGCACTGGTTACAGGCGTTGGGTGCTCCAGTACTCAGCGTCAGCTCGGGTCTGGGTATACGCATGCTGTGATCTCTGCGCCAATCGACACCCATGTACAGCTGCGGTGGCATATGACAAGCGACGCACTGACTGCCCTCGCTACCGGCCGTGTGGCGGTGATGTTTGGGTGTGTCGAACTGGTCAGGTTTGTGGCACTGGCCGCATACGTTATTACCCTGTGCTGTTAGCTGGTTGCTGTGGGGATCATGGCAGTTGCTGCATACCACCCCCGCTCGGTGCATTTTGCTTTGGATAAATGACCCNTAGACAAAGACCTCATCGCGTATTTGCCCATCGGGCCAGTACAAGTTCGGCTCGAGTAATGCCAATTGGTGGGTGTCGAGTAAATCGGCACCGTAATGGTAGTCACCCAGGGTACTGCGTCGGGCATGGCAGCGACCACAGGTATCAACTTGTTGTTGGTTTGTCAGTGGCTCGACACGTTCGGCGATGTTGGCACCCTCTTTGAGGTGCCACCGCCCAGTTGCTTTCAAGCTCATGGCGAAACCCGCGTGCTTTGCAGTGTTAAGGGCGCGTTTTTCCGCGAGTGCTACGTGTTTTACCCCCGGCCCGTGACAGCCTTCGCAGCCCACATCGATCTGTTTGAAGGTGGTGTCAAAGGTGTCGGTTGCTAGGTTGTAGCCTTTTTGCACATCGGTGCTGTGGCACTCGGCACAGCGGGTGTTCCAGTTATGGTATGGCCCTGTCCAGTGCAGCGGGTCACCGGCCACAATCGCTTCGTTGGGGAAAAGATGGTACCAGCGCTGCCCACCGTCACTGGCCGGCCGTGCATCCCACGCAATTGTCAGGGCTTGAAGCCGGCCACCGGGCAAGGCTAGCAGTAACTGCTGCAGTGGATATACGCCAAACACGTACTCGACTTTGAAGGTTTGTAGCTCGCCGTTGGCGTTATCGGTCTCGACCCAGAAGGCATCATCTCGACGAAAAAAACGGCTGGTAATACCGGCATAGTTAAAGCTTGCATCATTGAAGTTGCCCAATACGGTATCGACCGTGGCCACTTGCATAGCAAGGTCATGATGGGAGCCTTGCCAGTCCTTGGCTTGTTGCTCGTGGCAGGCAGTGCAGCGGTCATTCCCCAGCCACTGATCAGCGGCCGCGCTTTCGATGCTGGTCGGTAAGCTCAGCCAACAGACTATCAACGCCAGATGGGGGAGACGAAACAAGGCCTGACAATGGCCAGCTGAGAAAGAGCGTGTCATATCGTACCGATGGCGTAGCAAACCCATGCAGGCAGCGTTATTTAATGGTCCCAAAGCTCGCTACAGAGTATATCGATAGGCTCGCGTGCGCCATTGGCTAACCATTCGGCAAGGCGAGCGGCGACGTCACTGAAGTGCACTTTGGGTGCCTCCCGTGGCCGCTCGAGCCAGGCCCGGGTATGGGCGCTGTCAAGTTGGTGCATGACTGACGCGTAACCCAGGGATTCTAAGGCCGCCGCATTTGATAGCTGCTCCATTTGCCCTTTTAGTGGTCGTGTCAGTACCGGCTTATGCCATTGCAGACATTCACTAATAAGCTCAAAGCCACTGTTGCAGATGACCCCTTTGCAGCGTCCTAGATCCCGCTTAAAGCCTTTGATGTTGGCCCTGCGACGACCGACATTGCCTCTATCCTCGTCGATGATGCCATTGGCATACTGAACAAATTGCTGCTCTGGGAAGCTCTGTAGCCACTGGCTAATCTGCGCCTGATCTTCAAAGGGTAGATAGACAAGAATCAGGTCGTCGGGTGGTTCATTACTCAGGGCGGGAAGGTCGAGAATGGGCGGCAGTACATGACTGTCGAACGCTGCCCAATGCAGTCCTACCGGCCGACTNACCGGTGCGAACCGCTGCATGATACCCTGCTGGATTAGGGAGTTCCCAGCCTTAGGTGTGTTGGCACCAAAGGCATACTGATGACCAATACCGATAACCTCTCGACGTTGACGCCGACCCGCCCAAGCGGTTACGGGCTCATAGTCGGTAACAATCAAATCGAACGGCGATAAGTCCAGTGCGGCGACATCACCCATAAACTGCAGCACATTGTTGCGCATGGCGGTCTTTCGATAGCGCAAACGACCGGCCTCAGTCACAAAGGTCAGCCCTTGTCGGTGCTGATAATCCCCAAAGATGCCCATGTCGAACAGCTGATCTTTTGGCCGCCCCGACAATAGCCAAGTGACGTTTATGTCGTGGTGGGCGAGGGCCTCGGCCATTGCGCGGGCACGACTAATATGCCCTTGTCCAGTGGCCTGAACGCCATAGAGAAGGTTCACAGTAACGGGGCTTACAGTAGGCCGAGTTGGCTGGCGGTTAAGACAGCAATACTGCTACCCATAATGGCACCCGCCAGGGTATCACCGGGAAAATGTACCCCCAACAAGACCCGAGAGAGGGCGACCGCGCTGGCCCAGATATACATAGCGATGAATGGGCCGCCAAAAACGATGCCGGTGCTGGTCGCTAGACAAAAAGCCGCCGATGTATGGCCCGAGGGGAAGCTGAATTTATCGGATGCTTGAATGATACTGCGGAAACCGGGCACAAAATCTTGGGGCCGACGGCGGCGCAGGGTATTTTTCAGCACGAAGTAAACAAGGCGCTCAACGAACATGGCGCTACCTAATAACACGCAGTAGGCAGGCAATTGCTCGGTGCCGATCAGGGCTAGCAGAGCGGGCAGCGCAAGATGAAGCAGACCATCACCGGTGCGGGACAGTATTTTTGCCATCGAACGCAGCAGGGTTCGCTGCTCGCCGTGTCGGAAAACCCGGGCGAACAGTTTCGTATCAACCTGTTGCAATGTTGCCAAAATAGCCATCCTCACAGCATGTCGACTTCGTGTAACAGTATTGTGACGGTTGTTTGGCGATTTTGTGAACAATTCGTCCGCTGGTGTTTGGCAATTTGCCACTGTGACGATCTGCGGCGCTACACTTCATCTTCTTCGTTTCGTTTGGAATCAACACATCATGCACATAGGTATATTGAAAACCGATGCTGTTCGTCCCGAGTGGGCATCACAATTCGGCGAATATCCCGATATGTTTCAGCGCCTGTTTTTAGCGGTCGATGCCACCCTTAGCTTCACTGTTTGGGATGTTGAATGCGGGGAGTTACCCGATGACGCCAGCTGCGTCGACGGCTATGTCATTACAGGCAGCAAAAGCAGTGTCTATGACGACAAGGCCTGGATTCGTCAGGCTGAAACGTTTATCCGTGAGTTGCACGCACAACGACGCAAAGTCGCGGGTATTTGCTTTGGCCACCAGCTGATTGCGCGCGCCCTTGGGGGTGTGGTTGATAAGTCGACCAATGGCTGGGGGGTAGGTATTCATGAATATGAGCTGCTCCATAGTCCGGAGCAGGGTCGTGGCAAGCTTAGTCTAATAGCTTCACACCAAGATCAAGTTATGGGGTTGCCGCCGGGGGCGGAGATTATCGCTAGCAACAGCCACTGTCCTATCGCAGGCTTCCGAATTGGTGACCATATACTCACCTTTCAAGGACATCCTGAGTTCATCCCAGAGTACGCCCGGGAGATTATTGGTTTCCGCCGGCAGATGATCGGCGATACCCGCGCCGACGAAGGCTTAGAGACATTGTCTAGTCGCACCCAAGAGGGACCTTGGGTAGCCCGCTGGATATTGGACTTTTTGCGCGCGTAATACTTACCAGCTGCCCTCGTTGGGCATCGACAGCCAGGGTTCGCTGGGCGCCAAGGGAGACCCTTCCTGCAGTAGCTCAATGGATATACCGTCGGGGGAGCGCACGAAGGCCATACGTCCGTCCCGAGGTGGTCGATTAATGGTCACCCCGCCATCCATCAAGCGTTGGCAAACCGCATAAATGTCGTCAACACGGTAGGCGAGGTGGCCAAAATTCCGACCGCCCGTATAGTCCTCAGGGTCCCAGTTCCATGTGATTTCAAGAAGCGGCGAGCTGTGTGTGGCGGCCCGCTCTGCATCGGCGGGCGCCGCTAGGAAAACCAGGGTGAAGCGGCCCTGTTCACTGTCGTAGCGCTGCACTTCTACCAAGCCCAGCTTGTTACAGAAGAAATCGAGAGTGGCATCTAAATCGGATGCTCGGATCATGGTGTGCAAATAGCGCATTCGGAGCCGGTCCTGTTGGGTGTGGGTTGAGTGTTTGTGTCGCTGAAGGGATCTGCCCTGTTTGAATTGTTACTGTGCATCAGCTTGACGTAGCTGCCAAGGGTTGGTGGGTTAGCCCCTTGAGCGCTCGGCTTGAAACCGGTACCTTCGCCGGCTGCTGTAATCATCGGCACACTGACCAGATGACGGGTTCTATCCTACACCCGTGCCTGCCTTTCCCACGACACGACTCGGCGAATGCCGCCAAGGGACACTGCTATGTGGTTTAAAAATATTCGCCCGTACCGACTGACTGAGCGCTGGGGTCTATCGGCCGATGACCTCGAACAGCGATTGGGCAGCCGGCCTTTTGTACCCTGCCGTCCCACTCAACCCCAGAGCAGTGGTTGGGTCTCGGCCCTGGCTGATAGTGCCGATACTCTCGTGCACGCCGCCGGACCTTATTGGTTGTTGCGTCTTAAACGGGAAGAGAAGTTGTTGCCAACAACGGTTGTGCGCGAAGAGGTCAATAATCGAGTCGGCCAAATTCAGGTGGCAGAGGGCCGAAAGGTTTACCGTAAAGAGCGTCTGACCATTGCCGATGAGGTAACCCAAGACTTTCTTCCCCGTGCGTTCAGTCGATCGAGTGCTGTCGAGGCATTGGTCTGTGAGCGCGATGGTTGGCTTTGGGTCAATAACGCCAGCGCACCCCGTGCGGAAGATTTTTTGAGTCTGCTCCGTGAGGCATTGGGCAGTTTGCCGGCGGCACTGCCGACGACCCGCCAGTCACCGGCTC
>PR_CR_10_Liq_3_inCRDRAFT_1000469_pt1 | contig 11045 bp, 11 predicted proteins | sample PRCRCaboRojoPR_2_FD_10240 | JGI IMG/M metagenome (IMG submission 10240)
TTTTTGCGAGCCGCTGGCAATACCGTAACCGGCAATTTAGTACCCGATATGCCGCGCTGGGCCTTTAAGCCGGAAATGTCACCGGTGCTGGTTGATTTGGTGGCGTCCTACTTACAAGGACGCGTATCAGCCGACGTATTGAAAGAAGCTAGCCGTGAAGATCCCAGTGTAAAGGCGCTGATACTCGATACTCGCAGTTTTTTACGGGGACAGGATCGCGACCTGGAACAAGATATTCCGCACTAGCGACTCAAAGCTTCAAGCAGCTCATCAATCATCATGAGCGACAGTCCCCAAATACGATTGCCCTCATACAAGTAAGAATCGGACTCTACCGCCGTGCCCCGCCACTCCCAGCTCAAGGGCACCCGATGGCGCCGATCCATCAGGAAACTCAGCGGTACCCATACAATACCGTCGACCTCGTGGTTTGGCTGCAGCTCAGGGCAACAATCGGTCACAAACACAAATGGGGTAACCAGCATCTCCGGGCGATCGGGGCGCCATCCCGTATTGACATCGCCCAACTCGCACAGGGCTGTTGCGCTTTGTTCAAGGTCGAGCCCAAGTTCCTCGCGGGTTTCACGCAGGGCGCAGGCAAAGCTTGAGACATCTTCCGCATCCCGTCGCCCCCCAGGGAAGCCCATATGTCCCGACCAGGGATCACCCTCACGGGTGGCGCGCCTTATCATCAGCATGACAGGGCCTTCGTCGCTGGGCTGCAGCACAATGGCTACCGCCGCTTTTTTTTGCACCGGCCCATAGTTTTTGGGGGGTTTAGCGTGACGCTCTAGACGTTTGATGAGTTGTGGAAAGGCAAGGGACATAAACACCGCAAAAGTATGATCGTGGGGTCAGTGTAGCCCGACCAGCAGCGATGTGCCCGTGACTTCCGCCTGTAGCTTACCCAAGCGCCTAGGTAGCAGGGTTCAATCGCTGCCCTGTGGTGTCATTCACCCGGAACCAACCGGCTACCGAGAAGCGATCTCTGGTGACAGGTAACACCTCGTGGGGAATATCTTCCGATAAGAACAGCACTAGAGTGCCCATCAGTGGCGTGACCCTAACCGTACCCTGATCGTCGAGGCCTGGTTGTGTGTACAGCACAAGTTCACCCCCTTGCTCAGGCGACCAACCTGAATTCAGGTAAGCCACAAGGGACACCCGTCGGTTTGAACGACCGCGAAACGCATCGACATGCCGTTTATAAAATGCCCCCGCCTTATAGTGGGCCAAATGGCATTCAAAATCCCAGAGCCCCAAAAATAATCGCTTATTCAAACCCTCCCGCAAACACTCAAGACCCGCAAACCATCCATTCAAAGCCGATGTGGCCGGGTCCAACCATGCAATTCGGTCACGTCGAACAAACTGATTTTGATGCTCATCCTCACCTCGACCGATAGCGGCTGGGCGCAGCGTTGGTTGCGTAATCTTAACCGTGGCGAGCAGCTCTTCCCGGATAGGTTCAGGTATGATGTCAGGCAGGATGATAAATCCTCGTGTTGCCAAAGCCTCGCTGATGTCATCGGCAGGCAGCCAGTCGTTGCCCATCGAGGGCTTTTGTAAATGCGTCAAATGCGGAGTCGGCTCCTACCGGGGTCGAAGATCTGAGTGACATGACGAGCATGGGATGCTGCGCAATGTACCGCTATTTTCACCGAGACAAACGCTTTTTATTGAAACACCGTTAACAAAACAGGAAATGAATGTGAAAACCTATGCTGCTTATGCTATTGGCGCCGCGCTAGTCGATACCGAGCTTGAAGTCGACGATAACGACTTAAACGCGATGCAAGTCGAAAAAGGCATGATGACACTCGTTGACGAGGCTCGGCAGGCGGAGCTGCTGGGACACCTACAGGACCATCTCATCCGCGCCAGTCATGCGTCGGGTGGCAGTGCTGGCAACAGCATGATTGCCACCGCCCTGTTTGGTGCACCCACCTTCATGAGTTGTAAGGTGGCTAACGATACCGATGGCGATATTTACTTGGGCGATCTGGAGAACTCTGGTGTTGCCCACAGCCTTCACGATAAGCGCGGCGAAGGCACAACGGGTAAATGTATTGTGCTTATTACCCCCGATGCCGAACGCAGCTTGAATACCTTTCTTGGTGTGTCAGAAACCCTTTCGGTGGCAGAGGTCGACGAGTCTGCTATTGCAGACGCCGACTGGGTTTATCTTGAGGGTTACTTGGTGACATCACCCACGGGGCTTGCGGCTGCTATTCATACCCGGGAAACCGCCGAGCGCAGTGGTGTACGCACCGCCGTCAGTTTTTCTGACCCGGGTATGGTCGCGCATTTTCGCGACAATATGCAGCAGCTGCTCGGCGACAAGGTGGATTTAGTGTTCTGCAATGAAGCGGAGGCCATGGAGTGGGGCAATACCGACTCCCTTGAGGAAGCCCTCAAAGCCATCCAGTCCGTGGCAAGAACCTGTGTCATCACCCGCGGCAAAGAGGGCGCTATTACCTGGGATGGAGAAAACATCGATTATATACCCGCGCACACAGTAAAAGCCGTCAATACCAACGGGGCGGGTGATATGTTCGCTGGCGCGTTTTTGTACGGATTACGCCGCGGTGAAAACTATAGGCGATCGGCGGAATTTGCAGTTCGCGCCGCGGGTGAAGTTGTAAAATATTTTGGTCCACGATTGCAGCCCGACGGCTACCGAGCGCTGCGTCAAGAGTTCTTCGGCGACTAATCATCGCCCGCACACTATAGGCCAACAGCATGAAAGACGACGTTAAACCAGAAATTAAGCAAGACCCCCTGTACAAAATGCTGCGACAGGAAGATGTCGACAGCTTCAATGCTCAACGGGATAGCCTGGACACCGGTCAGCTAAAAAGCGGTGACTATCGCGGTCGAGACTTACGGCGCATGAATGCCCGTGGACTCGACTTTAGCAACGCCTATTTTCGCAATGCGGATCTATCGGGCATCGATTTTCGGGAGACAAATCTTGAAGGCGCGAGTCTCTTAGACGCTAAGGTGTCGGGGGTGTACTTCCCAGAGGAACTGAGCGCCGATGAAATTCGCTTATCCCTCGATCACGGCACGCGTTTGCGCTACGACCGACGGAACTAGAGCTATGGACCAGGGACAGCGGTTACTGGCCACGTTGCTTTGTCAGCGATCGTTACTGACTAGAAGGGCATTGCTGGCCATGGGGTTATTGCTGGCCACGCTGCTACTTACCATAGCTGCGCCGGTGACACTGCAAGCCCAAACCGGTGGCTTGGGGGGTGCGCTGAGTCAACAAACGGGGGATTTTTTACCCGTTGAACAGGCCTATCAGCTTGAAGTTGAACGCACCGGCCCGCAACAGCTTCGCTTGTATTGGCAAATCACCGACGGCTACTACCTATACCAGCATCGCTTCAAGGTGAAACTGGAGGATGCTGGAGGCACCGTGGGAACGGACATTCAGTTTCCAGAAGCACTACTCAGGAATGATGAATTCTTTGGGGACGTGCAGGTTTACTACCACCAAGCCGATCTCAAGGTCTTTACTGAGCGTAGCTTCGAAACGGCCACACTGACCGTCACCTCTCAGGGCTGCGCTGATGCGGGCTTGTGCTACCCCCCGTACACCGAAACCTTTGAGTTAACGGGGTCTAATGAGCCGGCGGTGGCGACGATCCCCACAAGCAATGACGCAGGGATTAACGGGAGTAGCCAAGGGACCTTGGGGCTACTCGCGGCGCTGGGTTTCGCCCTCTTGGGCGGCGTGATTTTGAACGCGATGCCCTGCGTGTTCCCCATCTTGTCATTGAAGGTCCTTAGTTTCGCGACCGGCGATCCGACCGAGCACCGTCGCCACGCTTGGTGGTACCTATTGGGGGTTGTCAGCAGTTTTGTTGGCGTCGCCGCTGTACTCGCTGCATTACAAAGTGCCGGACAACTCATCGGCTGGGGTTTTCAACTGCAGTCTCCGGGGTTTGTCATCGCCTTGGCCTACCTGTTTACAGCCATGGCGCTATCCTTATCGGGATTGGTGCATTTTGGCGGCGGCATCATGAATCTTGGGCAATCCCTTGCGGGGCAAGGTGGTATCCGCGGTAGTTTCTTTACTGGGGTGCTTGCGGTTGTGGTGGCCAGTCCCTGTACAGCCCCCTTTATGGGTTCGGCCTTAGGTTTCGCTCTTACACAACCGACCCACATTGCCGCCCTAGTATTTACGGCATTGGGCGTGGGTATGGCCGCACCCATGGTGATGCTCAGTTACTCCGCTACCGCCCGAAATGCGCTGCCGAAACCGGGCCCATGGATGGAGCGCTTAAAGGAGTTAATGGCCTTCCCCCTGTACCTCACTGCGGTGTGGCTATTGTGGGTTGCGGGTAAACAAGCGGGGCTCGATGCCATGACCGCGGCCCTAGCGGGCCTCGTACTGCTTGCTTTGGGGCTTTACTTGTACCGAGGTGCACTCTGGCAGCGGCTTCTTGCGATGACAATCATCGTCGCGGCTGTGGCTCTGGCCACTGTCCGAGGGGACACACCGGAAACTGAATCTGCTCGCGCCCCGGGTACAGTTCCCTATAGTGCCCAAGCACTTTCGGGTCTGCGGTCAGAGGGCGTACCGGTGTTTGTCGACGTAACCGCCGACTGGTGCATCACCTGTCTAGCGAATGAGCAGGCAGTACTGTTTACCGAGAGTACCCGCAAGGCTTTCGAGGCAGCAGGCGTGGTGTACATGGTAGCCGACTGGACCGATTACGACGCCGATATTGGTGAGTTTGTACAGAGCCATGGCCGCAATGGGATTCCCCTTTACGTCATGTATCCGGCAGACTCGAACAAGCAGCCCTTTCTTCTACCCCAACTGCTAACCTCATCGATCATTCATGAAGCGCTCGCTAAGGTAAGCCCCAACGAGAACAACCTGGAGCATGACACTCAATGACCCGTAAGCCCGTGGCAACGAAAAATCGATTAAAACGGCTCGTCATTGCAGCAGGAATGACAACAAGCCTCATCACTGGCGTCGGGGCAAGGGCGGCTATTGAGCTGGAAAACTGGTGGGTGCGAGCCCTGCCGCCCACCCAAACCATGACCGCAGCCTATGGTGTCATCACGAATACCGGTGACGCTACGGTCACCTTGAGTGATGCCACCACACCGCCGGCCAAACAGGTTGAATTGCACACCACCCAACAGATCGATGGTCAAGTACGCATGCAGCCGATGGGCTATCCAAGCTTGGCACCCGGTGAACGTTTGATACTAGAGCCAGGCGGGCCCCACCTGATGCTCATGGGAGTCGATAGGATGCCCGCCTTGGGGAGCACGGTGACCCTCTGCGTTCACGTATCAACCAATGAATCGATTTGCACCGACGCAGATGTTCGGCGTACTGCACCAAAAGATCACAGTCACCACAGCATGCATCATTAAGCTAGCCACCTCTGGAGCTTCCAATGGCCATCCTCGAACCCGTCAAAGCCTTCTTTGCACAACTAAAAGATACCCTCGTGCTCAGCGGGGCGGGACAGCACACACACCTGCGGCGCTGGGCCCTTGGACTGGTCGTCGTTTACGGTGTGGCTATGCTGGTGCTTGGCAGCTATTGGAGCGGCGCCCCCGAGCCCTTTGATGTGGAGCAGAGCGCCGAGGCTCGCCTTGAAAATCCCCAGCAACGTGTCACCGGCACCGTTACGACAGCTACCTTGATGGCGGTTATCGAGACGCTACTCGATAAAAAGGGCGGTTACATCCACAACGATATTTTTCCCCCCGGCGTTTTTATGGACAACATGCCCAACTGGGAATACGGCGTGTTAATTCAGTCTCGGGACCTCGCCCGGGCGATGCGCGAAGTGCTGAGTCGCTCACAGTCACAGTCCAAAGAAGACGTTGACTTAACACTGGCGGAACCGCGTATTAACTTTCAATCCGATAGCTGGGCATTACCCGCGTCGGAGGGTGAGTACCGGGACGCGGTTCGCTATCTTGATGCCTATTTCCAGCGCTTGCCCCAGCGCGGTGAGCGGGGCGCCCAGTTTTACGCCCGAGCCGACAACTTAAGCTACTGGTTGAGCATGGTTGAAAAACGGTTGGGGAGTTTGTCTCAGCGGCTATCAGCCAGCGTCGGTCAGCGCCGGCTCAATATTGATCTTGCGGGGGATTCCGCTGCGGTAGCTTCAACTAACGAGCCCATGGAGCAAGAGATACGAACCCCGCGCAGTGAAGTCGACGACGTGTTTTACGAGAGCCGCGGGGCCGCATGGGCGCTCATTCATTTCTTGAAAGCCGCAGAAGTCGACTTTGCCGACGTGCTCGAGAAAAAGAACGCGCGGGTAAGTTTGCAACAAATCATCCGTGAACTAGAGGCTACCCAGGCAACCGTGTGGAGCCCCATCATTCTGAACGGGTCTGGCTTTGGCCTGTGGGCGAACCATTCACTGGTAATGGCAAGCTACATTTCAAGAGCCAATGCTGCGCTTATCGACCTGCGCGAGTTACTCGCTCAAGGATAAGCAGCAGCTGACTGTTGCGTCGCGCTTGGCACAATCTAACGGGTGAGTTAGGTTGCCAAGCGACCTTCAAGCAGTACCCACTCCTCAACCTGACTCATCACAGACAAGCGGATATGCGGTTGGTAGCGTTCTATGAGTGCATCGGCCTGATCGGCCAATAATCCGGCCAACAACAAATGTCCTTCAGGTTTTAATAGAGCCAGTAACCTCGGAGCCAACTCACTGAGTGGGCCCGCTAGGATATTGGCAACAACGCAGTCTGCAGCGCCTTCCCATTCAGATACTTCAGCACTATCGGGTGCTACAACCGTAAAACGCGATGGGCTGATGCCATTGCGCTCGGCATTTTGGTGGCTGGCGGTTAAGGCCTGGGGATCATTATCGACACCCAGCGCGCAACGGGCACCTAACTTCAAGCCAGCGATGGCAAGAATGCCGGTGCCACAACCATAATCGACAACCGTCATGTCCGGGGTGATCAGGCGATCTAACGCCGTTAAGCACATAGCCGTTGTTGGATGGGTGCCCGTACCAAAGGCAAGGCCCGGGTCGAGCAGTACATTGACCGCATCGGGCTCGGGTGGCGCGAGCCAACTTGGACAAATCCACAAACGTGACCCCATTTGCATGGGGTGAAAGTTATCCATCCAGGCCCGCTCCCAGTCCTGATCGGGCACGTGGACAGGGGCGCCAGCGGTTGCAGTGACCCAACCACTAGGCACTGAATCGAGGACAGGCGTTAAATCCACTCCTTCGTCGAACAGGGCCGATAAGCGCACTTTTTGCCACATGGGCGTCTCGCCCGGACCGGGCTCCAGCAGTGGCTCATCGGCATTATCTTCAAGGGTTACCGCAACGGCACCCTGCTCAAATAACCAGTCCTCGAGAGCTTCAACATGGCCATCGTCTGTCTCGAACTGCAGTTGCTGCCAACCCGCTTCGCTCAATGCTCGTGTTCCAACTTGCTCTCGAGATAGTGGATACTGACGCCACCGGCCTTAAACGACGGGTCCACCACCAGTTCCCGATGCAGGGCCGCATTGGTGCGAATGCCCTCTACAACGAGCTCATCGAGAGCCTGGCGCATTTTGGCAAGAGCCGATGTTCGGGTGTCTCCGTGGGTAATCAGCTTACCGATAAGGCTGTCATAATGCGGCGGCACGGTGTAGCCGTTGTACACATGGGAGTCGACGCGCACACCCGGGCCACCCGGCGCATGGAAGGTGTTAATACGCCCCGGTGATGGCATGAAATTGCGAGGATCTTCGGCGTTGATGCGGCACTCAAGGGCGTGCCCACGAAATACGATATCCTCTTGTCGTACCGATAATTTCTCGCCGGAGGCAATAAGCAGCTGCTCGCGCACAATATCAATGCCAGTGATCATCTCGGTCACCGGGTGCTCCACCTGAACCCGGGTATTCATCTCGATGAAATAAAAACCACCGTCTTCGTACAGAAACTCAAAGGTGCCCGCGCCGCGATAACCCATATCGATGCACGCCTGTACACAGGCGTCTCCAATGGCGGAACGCTCGGCATCGCTGATTCCGGGGGCCGGCGCCTCTTCGATGACCTTTTGATGACGACGCTGTAAAGAGCAATCGCGATCACCTAAGTGCACCGCATTACCCTGACCGTCGGCGAGCACCTGCACCTCGACGTGGCGCGGACGCTGTAGGAATTTTTCGATATAGACGACCGGGGAGCCGAATGCCGCTGCCGCTTCCGACTGGGTCACTTGAATAGAGCTGAGAAGCACCTCTTCATTGTGGACCACGCGCATACCACGGCCGCCACCGCCCGCTGCCGCTTTAACAATAACGGGGTAGCCAATATCTCGGGCAATGCGCAGCACTTCGTCCGGATCATCGGGAATAGCACCCTCAGACCCCGGTACGATGGGCACCCCCGAGCGCTTCATCTGATCCTTAGCCGAGACCTTATCGCCCATTAAGCGGATTGTTTCAGCGGTGGGGCCAATGAATACAAAGCCACTCTTCTCCACCTGCTCGGCGAAGTCAGCATTCTCAGAGAGAAAGCCATAACCCGGGTGGATACCGTCTGCGTTCGTCACCTCGGCGGCACTGATAATGGCGGGCACATTCAGGTAACTCAACTTCGATGGCGGTGCGCCGATGCAGACCGCCTGATCAGCCAAGCGGACATGCTTCAACTCGCGATCGACCGTGGAATGCACGGCAATGGTCTCTATGCCGAGTTCACGGCAGGCTCGCAAAACACGCAGTGCAATCTCGCCGCGGTTAGCAATTAGGACTCTTTCAAGCATGGGAATATCTCCCGATGGGGCGACAGCTGCCGCCCAGATCGTCAGGCAATAGAAATTAAGGGCTGGTCAAACTCAACGGGCTCGCCGTTCTCCGCGTGAATAGCAGTCACCGTACCTGCCCGATCGGCCTCGATTTGGTTCATCATTTTCATCGCCTCGACGATACATAGCACATCGCCGACGCGTACGGTCTGGCCCACTTCCACAAAGGCTGCAGCGTCGGGGGATGAAGCGCGATAAAAGGTGCCAACCATCGGTGACAAGACAGCATTGGTTTTGTCGGGGGATGAAGACGCCTCTGTAGGTGCAGCGGGTTCAGCCGGGGCGGGGGCTACTGCTACCGGTGGTGGCGCGGGCGCGGGCGCGGGCGGCGCATAAGTGGCAGGTGCTGGTACCGCGTTCATATTGCGGCTGATGCGAACCGATTCCTCACCCTCTTTGATTTCGATTTCGTCGATATTTGACTCTTCAAGGAGTTCAATGAGTTTTTTTACTTTTCGTATATCCATGGTACGTCCTCGTTAGGAATCCGCGGTGGCTAGAGCGTTTACGGCCGTGGCCAAAGCACAGTCGTACCCAAAGCTACCAAGGCCACAAATGACACCTTGGGCAACATCGGAGAAGTAACTGTGTTGACGGAACGGTTCGCGCGCATGCACGTTAGAGAGATGAATTTCAATGAAAGGCAGAGCAACGCTTAACAAGGCATCGCGCAACGCAATACTGGTATGGGTATAAGCACCGGGGTTGATGATAATGAACTGCACACCGTTCGCACCCGCCTGCTGTATGGCATCGATCAGCTCACCTTCGTGGTTACTTTGGAAGCACGACACAGTAACCCCTGCGCGTTGGGCCTCCGACACTAGGCGCCGATTAATATCCTCAAGCGTCTCGTTGCCATAAATAGCAGGCTCGCGACGGCCCAACATATTGAGGTTGGGTCCATGCACTACCAGAACGTCTGACATCGCACCGAGTTCCCTGCTACTTAGCGCCACTTCCCGACCAGATCACGCAAAACCCGGCCACCATCGGTGTAGTGTGAACCAAACCCTATCGCCGTGTCTAACAAAATGCACGTTTAGGGAAGATTACCGACTTTTCGCCGACGTTAACCGGTATTTAAGTCACCATAAATAGGTGTGGTTAAAAAATAACCATATCCTCTTTAACCCCAATGGCAGCAGTAGTATCATCGCCGGCCCGTGCGCACAGTGCAGCACCTATGCAGGTACTACCACTCATCTTGCAGTACCACTAACTAAGCCACCGCCCATGACCNNTNGCACANCCATCACCATAGGTAAGCACACCCTGCCCAACGGCGTGGTGTTGGCACCCATGGCGGGGGTCAGTGATGCGCCCTTCAGAGAACTCTGCCTGAAGCTAGGTGCGGGCATGGCAGTGGCCGAGATGGTAAGCGCCGATTTGCGACTCAAAGACACGCGTAAAAGTCGCCTGCGACGACAAAAAAGCCCGTCGGAGACTATAAGGTCGGTACAAATTGTCGGCAGTGAGCCAGTGATGCTGGCCGAGGCCGCACGATTTAACGAAGCCGAAGGCGCCGATATTATCGATATCAATATGGGCTGCCCTGCAAAAAAGGTGTGCCGTAAGGCCGCGGGCTCGGCACTGCTAGCGGACGAGGCCTTAGTTGCAGACATACTATCGGCGGTAGTCAATGCAGTAGATGTTCCGGTGACCCTCAAAATCCGAACCGGCATCCATCCTGATGCGCGCAATGGCCGGCGCATTGCCCGCATTGCCGAAGATTGCGGCGTGGCATTGCTCACTGTCCATGGCCGCACCCGCGCCGATCGCTTTAAGGGTGAAGCCGAGTACGACACCATTGCAGATATCGTTCAGCACACACAGATACCCGTGCTCGCCAACGGCGACATCGATAGCGCTGTAAAAGCGCGGTGGGTACTTGAGTACACCGGTGCCGCAGGCATCATGATTGGGCGCGCAGCACAAGGCCAACCGTGGCTTCCGGGCTTAATTGCTCGGCAACTCGCGGGGGACATTAACGCCCTGTCACCGCCGTTAACTGAACAGTGCGCCCTAATGTTGATCCATCTGGACGCGCTGCATCAATTCTATGGCCCGCTCATGGGGGTACGAATTGCCCGCAAGCATATCGGTTGGTTCTTAGATAGTCTCGGTGCTGCCGGCAATCCCTACTCAGACCATGACGGGCCAGAATGTCATCAGGAAACCCCTCTGTCATCGCTGACCGTGATGAAGCGAGATTTCAATCAGCT
>PR_CR_10_Liq_3_inCRDRAFT_1000471_pt1 | contig 11023 bp, 9 predicted proteins | sample PRCRCaboRojoPR_2_FD_10240 | JGI IMG/M metagenome (IMG submission 10240)
TAGCCGACCAGCGAGGGCTCGGTCGTTTGCTCGAGTCGGATATTGACGGGCAACGTCGACTCAAGCATCGACCCGACCTCGCCGACCACGGCTTCGATACAGACGTCTTCCAGCGCCGGGGGCTGATGACTACCCAGCACCATCAAACCCGATGTCGTGATCCTTGCTTGATCAAGCGCGGTCCCCATAAGCTCCAGCGCAGCCGGACGCACGGGCTCGTGGCGTTTGACCTGTTCGGCGACCTCTCCATACCCCAACTGCAGCACACCGAGGATGTTATTGGCGTCGTGGGCGACACCGCGGGCGAAATGCTCGATCGTATCGGCGCGCGCATCCCGCAGCTGCGCTGCCTGGACACGGCGTTCGGCCCATCGCGCCGCCACCTCATTCGTCAGCCGCTCGCGAGCCTCGAGGGCTTTTCGATCGGCCTCTTCCTTTTTCAGCAACACAAACGTTGGCCCCTGGACAAAAGCAAGGAAGATCGCGGCCATGAAGAAAAGGCCGTTGGGAATCGCGGAGTTGTCAAAAGGGTAGGGGTCGAGCAGATCCGAGGGGACATTGGCTTGAGCGATGTAGACAAAGCGCGCCAAAAACGCCAGGCCGAGTGCGATGTGGGATGCACGCAAAAGATTCAACAAACGGACGTATTGGGCCTTCACCGTCCAGAGAATCACCACGGCCAGCAGCTGACTGGTCGCCACCAGCACCGCAATGATCATGACCCGAACATCGACGGGCGCCAGCACCGGCGGGCTGGCCGCGACATTAAAAATCACCGCGCTTGCCAAAAACCAGAGGGCAACCGCAAAGATCATCCCCGAGCGCTCTGCATAAAGCGCCAGCGCCCCGACCATGCAGGCCACGCCCGCGAGCATGATGGTGTTCCCCACCTGAATGCTGATGACCGGGGGAATGAGGCCACGCAATAAAAGCAGCAGAAGCCCGGCGCCGCCCAGCAGAAACCCCGTCGCCCAAAAACGCGTACTTCGATCGCCGGCGTGAGCCGCTAAAAGCAAGGCACCGCCGAAGGCCATGGTCCCCAAGGACAGCATCAAGACCAGCGTTCCGGCGTCAACGAATTCAGCCAATGGGGCGTGCTCCGAGGCCTGACAGAGAAAAAACTACTTTCTTTTAACTAGGTCAGCAGCATCGCATGTTCGCGAGCGTGCCCGAATACCCAAAAGCGGGTAAGGCGCCGTCATAGTCCGCCTTGACCCACCAGGACGCTTCGGGTTGAATACAGGGCTTCCGGCGGCCAGGTAGCTCAGTCGGTAGAGCAGACGACTGAAAATCGTCGTGTCGGGAGTTCGATTCTCTCCCTGGCCACCACCTACTCAACGCCACAGCAGTGGCGCCACAAAGCGTCCGCCCAACGCACCAGCCATGAAAAACCCCGAGACAGAATCCTCAGCGGTCATCGGCTTCGGTGTACGGGCGCATCTGGCAAGCGAACTCCACGCCGAGGGCGACATCGAGGTCTACGGGACCATCGAAGGCGACATCCGATGTCAGTCCCTGCTGGTAGGCAGTTCCGGGCATATCAGCGGATCGGTCATCGCCGATACGGTCGAAATCAAAGGCCACTCCGCCAGCGAGATCACCGCCGGCCATATCCTTTTGCGGGACGGCAGCGAGGCGAGCGGCAACATCGGTTACACCACGATAACGGTCGATGCCGGCGCAACCCTGAACGCCACGCTGACCCGCATCGAGCCAACCGCAACGACGGCCGATGCGGCGATCGACGCAACGATCGACGACCCGGGTGCGCAGGCAGCCACCGATGGATAATCTGCGCGCCGACCAGTGGCTTGAATCGCTAAGGGGCAAGCTGCCGGAGCGAGGCCATGGCGAGGTCATTGTCATCGGCGATGGCGACAGCACCCATATCCCGATTGCCCGGGCCGACATCGAGCGAATGATCCGGCGGCAAAAACGTCGCGCCGCGCTGCGCGGCTGGCTCTACAAAGGCGTCGCGGCCATGGCATGCGCCGGGCTGGTGGCGTTTGCCCTCGGCACGTTCGACAAGTACATCCACCAGGTGGTCGAGTCGACCAAGTACCAGGCACTCGCCGAAGAGCGACAGGCCGCCGTCGAGGCACTGGATCTCTACAGTCAATTCACCGCTGACATTGTTGCCGAGCACGAGCAGTCGCTCGAGACACAAGTCGATGCGCTTGGCACGAACATGCGGACCGTCGAGGAGAGCATCGACTCGATCCTGGGGACCGGTGGCATGATCTCCGCGCGGTCGGCATCAGCGGATGTTCTCAACCAACATGTCCCCCAGACCTCGCTCGAGTCACTGCAGCGCATCCGCAGTATCGAGGAGTTCATGGCCAAACTGCCGGCCCGCGTGCCAATGGCCGCCAGTCACATGACATCGGGCTTTGGCATGCGCGAGCACCCGGTAAGCGGCCATCTTCTGCCCCACCGGGGGATCGACCTGGTCTCGTGGGACGAACCGGCCATCCTCGCCGGCGGGCCCGGACGGGTGACTTTTGCCGAGGCGGATGGCCCGTCGGGCAAGATGGTGATCATCGACCACGGGGCCGGCGTCGAATCCTATTACCTGCACATGGCACGGATCGATGTCGAAGTCGGCGATACGGTGGCCGCCGGCGATGTGATCGGGCTGATGGGTGACACCGGCCAGACCGATGGCGGGCATCTGCACTACGAGGTCCGGGTGGCGGGACGCCACCTGGACCCAGCCAAGGTCCTAGAGGTGGTGGGCGATGTGGAATAAGGCCGCGTTTCGTCTGCGGGCCGCCACACCGGCCGGTCCCGAAGCCGATCGCAGCGGCAACGATCCGGTCAGCGAGTCAGCCGCCCCCCTGGGCCCTGCCCTCGAGCCAGAACATCGCTCATCGGTGATCAGCGAGGGCGTGATCGCGCGGGGCGATATCAGTTCGCCCGGCAGTGTCCACGTCAACGGCGCGCTCACGGGCAATGTCGAAGCCGATGTGGTGCACGTGGGACGCAACGGATCCCTTGAGGGGAATGTGCAGGCCAAGCAAGTCACCGTTGCCGGACAGATGAATGGCGATCTTCGATGCGAGCAGGCAACCCTGAGATCGACCGCATTACTCACCGGAAGCATCGAGGCTTTAACGCTTCAAATCGAGGCGGGCGCCATTACCGAGGGCAGGATTCGGGTCGAAAACCGGGTGTAGCGTTGCAGGGACCGCCATTTACCATCACCCTACGCTGGCCCTTGATCAAGCAGCCCTGACCGGCCTCATGCAATCAGCCCTCTCCGTGCTCGCGCTGTTTGGCGTTTTCTCTCCGGCCCTGATGCTGCCCGGGCCGGATTTTGTCGCCGTGGTGCGCAACACCATCGCCAAAGGTCAAGGTGCCGGCATCCTGACCGCACTGGGTGTCAGCCTGGGCATCAGCTTTTACGCCGGCCTGAGCGCCGTGGGCCTGTCCACCCTGCTGGCCCGCGTTGAGTGGTTCGAGTGGGTGGTGCGCGCCGGCGGTGCCGGTTTTCTGGGGTATCTGGGGGTGCGGTTGCTGACAACCCGGGGGCCGACCCGCCATATCGAAAACGAGCCCCCCCGCCGGCCCAGCGGCCCTGACAACCCGGTGCTGCTGGGTCTGATGGTCAATCTGACCAACCCCAAGGCCATCGTGTTCTTTGCCAGCGTCTTTGGTGCGGCCATCAAACCGGGTACCCACCCCTGGGTAATCGGCGGCATCGTCGCCGCAGTCGGCCTCGCCGGCCTGCTCTGGTTCTCTCTGGTGAGCATGCTCACCGCCTCGACCGGGCTGCTGGTCCGCCTCGAAGACCACCAGCACTGGATCGAACGACTCGCCGGGCTTGCCTTTCTGGGCTTTGCCGGGCGCATCACCTACGAACTCATCATCTCTTCATAAAGGATTGGTTAATGACCACGAGTAATGCCGAGGCCATCGGTTCGTCCGATCATGCCCCAACGACCGACAAGCGCTTCGGTGATCCCTGGGTGCTGGGGCTTAGCATGGGCTTTGTCCTGGCCTTTGTCGGGCTGTCCCTCTACGACGTCGAGCTGGTCTCGGCGCTGGTCGGGGCCGGGTTTAGCTGGACGGCGCGGTATCTGGGTTCCTACTTTCAGATCCTGCTGCTTTTGACCTTTTTCATTGCCCTGGGCGTGGCCGCCTCGCCGGCCGGGCGAGCACGGATGGGCAACCTGGCCCAGCCCGAGATGAGCACCTTTCGCTGGCTGGCCATCATCCTGTGCACACTGCTTGCGGGCGGTGGCGTTTTCTTCGCCGCCGGCGAGCCGGTCTATCACTTCATCGCCCAGACACCACCGGCCTTCGACGCCGAAGTGGGTACCGCCGAGGCGATCCGCGGCGCCCTTGCCCAGTCATTCATGCACTGGGGCTTTCTGGCCTGGGCGGTGCTGGGTGGGCTGACCAGCCTGGTACTGGCCCACGCCCACTATGTCCGCGGCCAGGCGCTGCGGCCCCGGACACTGCTCTACCCGGTCTTTGGCGAGGCCATCATCAACGGCCGGCTCGGCAGCCTGATTGATGCGGTCTGCGTCATCGCCGTGGTGGCCGGCACGGTCGGGCCCATTGGCTTTCTGGCGACGCAGGTGGCCTATGGCGGCAGCGTGCTTTTTGGTCTGCCGGATGGCTTTGCCACGCAGCTTGTCGTGCTGGCGGTACTGGCGGGCATCTACGTGAGCTCGGCGGTCAGCGGCATCCACAAGGGCATCCAGCTGCTCAGCCGATTCAACGTCTATCTGGCCCTGGCCATTGGCCTTGTCATCATCAGCTTCGGCCCGACTGTGTATCTCATCGATGCCTACACCCAGGGCATGGGAGCCTATCTGGGCGAGTTCATGAGCATGGCCACCATGACCGCTCAGACCGCGCCGGATTGGTGGATGAAGTGGTGGACGGTGTTTTTCTTTGCCTGGTTCATCGGCTATGGGCCATTGATGGCATTGTTTGTGGCGCGCATCTCGCGGGGCCGTTCCATTCGCGAGATGATCATCGCGGTCTGCATCACCGCCCCGATTGCCACCACCATCTGGTTCACGCTGCTGGGCGGCTCGGGCATTTTCTATCAGATGAGCGGCGCCATCGATCTGGCCGAGCCACTCAGTAACTTCCGCTTTGACGTCGCCACGCTGACCGTGGCCCAGGCGCTGCCACTGGGCACCGTGATGGCGGTGGCCATTCTGCTGCTGACCACCATCTTCGTGGCCACCACCGGGGATTCGATGAGCTACAGCATCTCCATGGTCACCTCGGGCGATGACAAACCAAGCAGCGCACTGCGCGCCTTTTGGGGCTGCACGCTCGCCCTGATGGCGGCCATCCTGCTCTACATGGGGGCCGGGCAGATCTCGGCGCTGCAACAGTTCATCGTCGTGACCGCCATCCCGGTCTCGCTGGTGCTGCTGCCATCGCTATGGACCGGGCCCAGGGCGGCTTATGCCATGGCACGCGAGCAGGGGCTGGTCGGCTAGCGAGATGGTGCGGACAGGGTAGACTGGGCGTGTGAAAGGCCAATCTTGGGAGACCGCATGACCGCTACCCTGTCCACCCATGTACTCGACACCGCCCGCGGCGTACCGGCCGCCGGGCTTGCCATCCAGCTAAAGCGCTGCAGCCCCGATGCCGCGCTGATCGGCGAGTTCGTCACCAATGCCGACGGCCGGGTAGACGGCGGTTTGCTGGCCGATGGCCAAGCGACGCCCGGGACGTATGAGCTCACCTTCCATGCCGGTGACTATCTGCGTGCATGCGGGGTCATACTCACCGAACCCCCCTTTCTCGATGTCATCCCCATCCGTTTCGGGCTGGGCGCGAGCGGTCACTACCACGTCCCGTTGCTGCTCAGTCCCTACGGCTATTCCACCTACCGGGGCAGCTGAATGAGGCATTGACCGATCGGTCAAAAACTTTTGCATTCGCTTTTCATATCCGTATGCTGATTTTGACGTCGGTGGACGTGAGAAGCGGTGATGAAAGCGACAATGACCTGGCATCAGGCCCTGCAGGCCTGCAAGGACGCCGACCAACCCTTTGTGCTGGCCACGGTGCTGTCGGCTGCCGGGTCAACGCCCCGGGACACCGACGCCAAGATGGTGATCACCGCCACCGATCAATATGACACCGTCGGGGGTGGCCGGCTCGAGCACGAGATCATCACCCGGGCCCGGCGACGGCTGGAAAGCGGCGAGCAGGGACCGGCCATCGAGAAATTCGCACTGGGCTCGCAACTGGGCCAGTGCTGTGGTGGCAGCGTCAGCATCCTGCTCGAGAGCTTTGGCGCAAGCCATTTCAACATCGCGCTATTTGGCGCCGGCCATGTCGCCACCGCACTGACCAGCATCCTCGGCCAACTGCCCTACCGGGTCGAGTGGGTGGATTCACGGGTGGACCTGTTCCCCGACTCGCTGCCCGACAACGTTCACCCGCGCCCCGCCAAGGACCCGGTCGGCTGGATCAGCCAGATCCGCAGCGGGGCCCATGTGCGGGTCATGACCCACGACCATGACCTGGACTTTCGGCTCATCCACGCGGCATTGCATCGCGCCGATCTTGGCAGCGTCGGTGTCATCGGCTCCGAGACCAAGGCCCGGCGGTTTCGGCGCCGGCTGGAGCAGACCGGGGTGGAGCCGGCCACGATCGACCAGCTGATCTGTCCCATCGGACTGGCGCAGGTCCCCGGCAAACGCCCCATGGAGGTCGCGGTTTCAATCGCCGGCGAGCTCATCGCATCGGCCAACGAGGACCAGGTCGACGCCGGCTGGCGGGGGCTGGACAAGCAGACACTCAAAGAGGGGCTGGGATGATCCGTTTTTTGCTCAACGACGAACTGCGTCACGAGGATGACCTCGACCCCAACCTGACCGTTTTACGCTACCTCCGCGAGCAGCGCGGCAAGACCGGCACCAAAGAGGGCTGTGCCTCCGGTGACTGCGGCGCCTGCACGGTCGTGCTTGCCGAGCCCCATGCGGGACGGCTGCGCTACCGGGCGATCAACGCCTGCATCACCCCGGTGGCTGCCTTGCATGGCAAGCAGCTGATCAGCGTCGAAGACCTCAAACAGGGCGAAGCGCTGCACCCGGTGCAACGGGCCATGGCCGATATGCATGGCTCGCAGTGTGGTTTTTGCACGCCCGGGTTCGTGATGTCGATGTTTGCGTTTAGCAAGAACACCGAGCAGTACCACCGCGAAGAGGCGCTCGAGGCCCTGGCCGGCAATCTGTGCCGCTGCACCGGTTACCGGCCCATCCTCGATGCGACCGCCGCGGCCATGCAGCAGATCGAGCACACCGACGGCCCGGTGGATGCGTTTGACCGGCAAGCGGACGAGACCCTCGAGCGGCTCCGGGCAATCGCCGTCGATGATGGGTCGCTCAGCAAACGGGATCATCAAGGCTATCTGCCCACCACGCTCGACGAGGTCACCGACCGCCTGGCCGCCAACCCCACCGCGCGCCTGGTGGCCGGTGCCACCGATCTGGCGCTTGAGATCACCCAACAGCATCAAGCCCTGCCCACATTGATCCACCTCGACCGCGTCGAGGCGCTGCAGACCATCACCGAGGGGGATGGCTTTCTGGATATCGGCGCCGCGACTCCGCTTACCGATTGCTATGACGCCCTGGCAACGGCTTTCCCGGATTTTGGCGAACTGCTGGGGCGCTTTGCATCCACACAGATCCGCAACCGGGCGACGCTGGGCGGCAACATCGCCACAGCCTCGCCGATTGGCGATACACCGCCGCTGCTCATCGCCCTCGGGGCCACCGTGAGACTGCGATCGGCGAACGGTTATCGGGATCTGGCCCTGGAGGATTTCTTCCTCGACTACCGCAAGACCGACCTGCGGACGGGCGAGCTGATCGAGCGGGTATTCATCCCGCTTGAAAGCAAGCGCCGGCTGTTTGCCTACAAGGTATCGAAGCGCATCGAGGACGATATCTCGGCGGTCTGCGGGGCATTTGCCATCCGGCTTGGCGACGATGGCCGGCGGGTAGACGAGGCGCGAATCGCCTTTGGCGGCATGGCGGCCACACCGGCAAGGGCCAGGGCCTGCGAAACCGCACTGCAGGGCGCACCGATTACCCAGGCCAGCCTCGAGACCGCCTGTGCGGCGCTCGATGGCGACTTCACCCCGATCAGTGATTTTCGGGCGAGCCGCGAATACCGCCAGCGCGTCGCCCGCAACCTGCTGCGCCGGGTTTTCATCCGGATTGCCGAACCCCGCCAGGCGGTGATGGTGAGCGATTATGAGTAACCACCCCGATCAGCAACCCAGCCAACAGGCCATGGAAGCGGCCTTTCGCGAGTCCCTGGTCACCGGCGCCAGCCGGGCGGTCAAGCACGAAAGCGGCGAGAAGCACGTCACCGGCGAGGCGCAGTACGTCGATGACCATCTTCAGTTTCCCAATCAGCTCCATATCCAGGCACGCCTCAGCGAACACGCCCATGCCCGGATCCTGCGCATCGATACCGCGCCCTGTCGGGCGATGCCCGGGGTCGCCGCCGTGATGACCGCGGCGGATGTCCCCGGCAAGCTCGACATCGGGCCGGTGTTCGAAGGCGACCCCCTGCTCGCCGACGATCGGGTGGAGTATGTGGGCCAGCCGGTACTGGCCGTCGCTGCCGACACCCCCGAGCAGGCCCGGGCCGCTGCCGATGCGGCCATCATCGAGTACGAACCCCTCGACCCGGTGCTGGATCTGGGTGAGGCGCTGGACAGCGCCCATTACGTGCTCGAGCCACATCAACAGCAACGCGGTGATGCCGACGCCGCGCTTGCCAGTGCCCCTTATCGCATCGACGGCGAACTTCGCATCGGCGGCCAGGAACATTTCTACCTCGAAGGCCAGGCCACCACCGTGGTCCCCACCGAGGACGGCGGCATGCTGGTGCACTCATCCACCCAGAACCCCACCGAAATCCAGAAACTGGTCGGCGAGGTGCTTGGCGTGGACATGAACGCCGTCACCGTCGATACAAGGCGCATGGGCGGCGGATTCGGCGGCAAAGAAACCCAGGCGGCCGCACCCGCCTGTCTGGCCGCCCTGGCGGCGCGTCTGACCGGCCGGCCGGCCCGGATGCGTCTGTCACGGGCCGATGACGGCATGATGACCGGCAAGCGCCATCCGTTTCTGGCGCGCTATGACATCGGCTTCGATGCCAAGGGCCGTTTTCACGGCGTGGCCATCGATCTGGCGGCCAACTGCGGCTACTCCCCCGATCTCTCCGGTGCGATTGTCGACCGAGCCATGTTCCATATCGACAACGCCTACTATCTGGGGGATGCCCGCATCCGCGGTTATCGCTGCAAGACCAACACCGCCTCGAATACCGCGTTTCGAGGATTTGGTGGCCCCCAGGGGATGGTGGTGATCGAGGAGATCATCGATCGTATCGCCCGCCACCTCGATCTGGACCCGCTTGAGGTGCGGCGACGTAACTACTATGCCGCGCCCGATCGCAACGTGACCCATTACCACCAGGTGGTCGAAGAAGAGATCATCGCCGATATGACCGATGATCTTGCAGCGAGCGCGGATTATGCAGCCCGCCGCCGCGAGATTGCCGCTTTCAACGCCGGCAGCGAGATCCTCAAACGCGGCCTGGCGCTGACGCCGGTCAAGTTCGGCATCTCCTTTACCACCACGTTCCTCAACCAGGCCGGCGCGCTCATTCACGTCTACACCGACGGCAGCATCCATTTAAACCACGGCGGCACCGAGATGGGCCAGGGGCTCAACACCAAGGTCCAGCAGATTGTCGCCGAGGTTTTCCAGGTAGAAACCGACCGGATTCGCATCACCGCCACCAACACCGACAAGGTGCCCAACACCTCACCCACAGCGGCCTCCTCGGGGGCAGACCTCAATGGCATGGCCGCCCGCAACGCCGCCGAGACCATCCGCCAGCGCCTTGTGGAATTCGCCGCCGGGCATTTCCGGGTGACCCCGGAGGAGGTGGTCTTTCGCAACGGCCATGTGCGCATCCGCGACGAGTACATGACCTTCGAGGCATTGATCCGTCTGGCCTATCTATCGCGGATCTCGTTATCGAGCACCGGCTACTACCGCACGCCCAAGATCTACTATGACCGGGACAAGGCGGCCGGTCGGCCGTTTCTCTACTATGCCCACGGCGTGGCCTGCTCGGAGGTCCTCGTCGACACCCTGACCGGCGAATACCGCATCCTGCGCGCGGACATCCTCCACGATGTCGGCCAGTCACTGAACCCGGCCATCGACATCGGCCAGATCGAGGGCGGATTCGCCCAGGGCGTGGGGTGGCTGACCACCGAAGAGCTGGTGTGGAACGCACAGGGACGACTGATGACCGCCGGGCCGGCGACCTACAAGGTGCCGGCGGTCTCGGACATGCCCGAGGCTTTCCATGTCCGGCTGGTGGAAAGCCGCAAGAACCCGGAGCAAACGGTATTTCGATCCAAGGCCGTCGGCGAGCCACCGCTGATGCTGGGCATCTCGGTCTGGGCGGCGATCAAGGACGCGGTGGCGAGCATCGGCGATTACCAAGTCCACCCGCGCATGGATGCGCCCGCCACACCCGAGCGGGTGTTGTGGGCCATTGAATCCGTTCGCCCGCCGGCCGATGGCGATGCGCGCACCACCCTCGAGCCGGACGACTCCCGCGAGGTCGAGGACATGCCCGGATGAGCACGACGGCCTCATCGCGCCGGGCCTGGCGCAGCCAGCTCGCCTTTTGCACGGCCGATCCATTCCACGAGCCAACCGCAGAGGCCTTTCACTTCATCAGCGATGGCGTGGTGGTCTGCGAAAACGGGCGCTTCGCCGCGGTGGGCGAGGCCGAGCGGATTCTGCCGACCCTGGGCGACGAGATCCCCATCGAGCATTATCCGGATCACATCATCATCCCGGGCATGGTGGATGCCCATGTGCACTATCCCCAGCACGGCATCATCGGCGCCTATTCCGGCGAGCTGCTCGAATGGCTCGAGCAAGTGGCTTTCCCCGCCGAGGCGGCTTTCGCTGATCGTGCCCATGCCGATGCAGTGGCC
>PR_CR_10_Liq_3_inCRDRAFT_1000472_pt1 | contig 11021 bp, 9 predicted proteins | sample PRCRCaboRojoPR_2_FD_10240 | JGI IMG/M metagenome (IMG submission 10240)
TATTTCCGAATGATTATTACAGAGCTGTCTGTAAAGATAACTATTTGCACCCAAAGGTAAGGGTCTTTAATTTTATTCATCATAAATCCCCGGTCCTGGTTCCATTATTAAAATTAATACTAAGTTTAGAAAAATTCATACTACTCAGAATCCACAATTTCTTGTACAAAGCTTTCTATCAAAAATGAGGAATACCTCAGTTCGGAAAGTAGTATTTGTGACGCCTGAGTTTTTAACCGATGGGGAAATTCATCCCGGTGGTTTAGCAACCTATACCCTAAAAACTGCTTTAGGGCTAATAGAAAAGGGGGTGGAAGTTCAGGTAGTACAAGGAAGCAGCACCTGTTCAGATGGGATATTTCAGGGGATCAGGTACCATATGGTTAAAACCAAAAACAGGCCCGTTCAAACATTCCTCAAAAACATCACTTTTGGACGGCTAAACAGAACAATTGAATGGATTACACAAAGCTTTTTGCTAAATCAAAAACTTAAAAAACTTCATAAGAAAGAAAAATTTAGTATAGTTCATTACAGCAGTTACAAGGCTGTCGGATTATTCAGGATCAAGAAAGTGCCCGGAATTGTCCGGATATCCAGTTTGCAGCGCTGGTGGGACTTATTCGAAGGTAGGGGCCTAAGTAAAGACCGGCAATGTAGTCATGGGTTAGAATTGTTTACTACCGAACGTTTTCGACACATATTTGGTCCCGGAGACTTGATCTTAAGGCTTTTACGCAGAAGAAAACCAGGCAAATCTACTTACCATCTTTTGCAGACAAGTGTTCCAAGAACTGATTCCCTAAAAGACTCTTCATTGTATCGTGAATTTGATCCTAAAAAGGAAAAGCGCTATCTCCTTTATTTTGGAACCTTGTCGGAACTTAAAGGATTCTCTGTATTAAAACAACTAGTACCTGAAATTATTGAAAACCTAAAGGTGGAATTTGTATTGATTGGCAAATCCAATATAAATCCGGATGGAACTACTGCAAGGGCTTTAATACAAAATGCTGTTCATGAAAATATGCGGTCTGATTTTCATTATTTTGATTCACAGCCTTTTTCAAAGATTATTCCTTTTATAGAGAACTGTCAGGGAGTAATCATCCCTTCCCGAATAGATAACTTTCCTAACACAGCTATTGAAGCTATGAAATATGGCAAAGTCGTTTTTGCAAGTGACCGAGCTTCTTTAGGGAGCCTCATCAAAGATGGCTATAATGGTTATTTATGCCGATACAACAGAGTTTCCGACTATTACCAGAAAATAAAGAATTGGCTAAATAGCGATGAAAGTTACAAGTATGAAATAGAAAAAAATATTTTACAAACTATTCCTTCTCTGGCTAGTGATAAAATAATGGATGAATTGTTGTCTCTTTATGAACTCGCTATAAACGATGCAAAGACTAAATCATGAAGTCAAAACCAATCAAAGTTCTTTATACAATACCTAACTTTGATACCGCAGGTAGTAAAATTGTCTTGTACAAGATACTAGCACATATAGACAAAAGCCGTTTCGAACCACACGTGATGGTACTTCACAATCGGGGCTATTGGTACAAAAGGGTGACACAGCTAGGTATCCCTACTCATACCCTTAATTTCACTCATCGCATGCGTCCCATTTTGGAAGGGATAAAGCACTGCTGGAAGGTATCTCGATTCTTTAAAGAAAAGCAATTTGATATCATTTATTCTTTTCACTATCATGCAGATTACTCTGAGCCCTTAGCCGCAAGAATGGCAGGTATTCCCTGGATATACGTAAAAAAGAACATGGGATGGTTCGGCGCAAATCATAATGCCTGGCGATTGCGCAGTTTTCTAGCTAATGAAATTGTGGTACAGAACACGGATATGTTAAAAGAATTCTTTCCTAATAGTAGGAAAACTCATTACATACCAATTGGGGTAGATACCAATGAGTTCTTTCCATATGACCTTCCTCTTGAATTTTATCAAAAAAACGGTTTGATTCCTTCTGATTTTAATATCATCTCAGTATCATCCCTATTACCAATTAAGGGAGTGGACCTAATTCTTCATGCCTTTTCTAGGTTTCAATCCAAAATACAGAATTCTAAACTGATTATAGTTGGTGATGATTCGTCCGAATATGCAGGTCAACTCAAAACATTGGCAAAAGAGCTTCATATCAACGAAAATGTCATTTTTGCTGGGAGTCAAAACAACATCAATGAATGGTTAAATGCAAGCGATTTATTCATTCAGGCCACTAAAAATGAAGGGAGGAGAGAAGGAGCGCCTATCGCTCTTCAGGAAGCTATGGCGGCAGGCTGTATCGTTTTGGGCAGTCGGGTGGCAGGGATAAAAGATCAACTTGGTACATGTCCAGAACTATTATTCACAGCTGGGAACATTGACGAGTTGACGACGAAAATCAATTGGGTGTTTTCCTTCAATGATTTGCAGAAAGAAAACTACAAAAAAATACTAATGGAACTAATAAATAACAGATACTCGCTTGATTTAGAAATCCAAAATCACCAGCATCTTTTAACAAAAACCGTAAACCCAAGTCATTAAAACAAGCACTAAAAAATCAAAATGCTAAATCGACTCTTTAAATATAAGTTTTATTTAGGTGTAAGAGATGCTATTATTCTTTTTTTCATTTTCATGTCATTAAAAAATATTTTGTTAAACTTAGCAGATTTCGGCATCCTTTCGCAATGAGGAAAGGTGACTTTGCTGATATGCAAACCTTTAATGAAGTCATTTTGAGGAATGCATACCACATAAGCGGATTGTCACAAGTTAAAGTCATTGTAGACTGTGGCGCTAATATTGGTTGGGCTAGCTTGGCTTTCCTGAATGAATTTCCTGACGCAAAACTAATCAGCATTGAGCCAGAGAAAAGAAACTATGAACTAGCTGAAGCCAATCTTAGACCTTACCGAGTAAAAGACAACCGAGACATTGAATTACTCAGAAAATGCGTACATAACAACATAGGGTATTACAGCCTGGTTGATTCGCGATATTCTAATGCATATCGCATTTCAAATGTAGAAAGTGAAGACGATTCGCAGAACTATGTTGAGTCGATAACTATACAACAAATTATCCAGGATTTTAATCTAGAAAAAATCGATATCTTAAAGATTGATATAGAAGGTTCAGAATACGATCTATTTGCAAAAGACACTGAATGGTTAAGCCACGTCAAATGCTTAATTATTGAAACTCATGATAACATAAGGCAGGGATCTACAAAAATGCTATTCAATGCGATTTCTTCCTTCGACTACAGGATGGTAATCGAAGGAAGAAATCTTATATTCCACTTCGGATCATAATTGTGAATAGTAAGATTATCGTTTAGTGATTGCGATGGATAGAGAAATGACCATGAATTAATTTTATTATCAAACATATTTGACTTCATTCCTAATCAGAAAAACTGCTTCCCTACCGATGATAATCAAACCCTCATGTAATGCTATATGAAGTATTGCCTCAACCACAAGACAATATAGAAAGTGTATATGATTACGTATCGATATGTGAATATGTAGCATTTGGCACCTTCCTTGGTACTAAATCTTTTAAAAGACATAAAAGAGTCGTTGAACTAGAAAACTTAGCCCATTCCCTTGAAAATAGTTCCCAAAATCAATCTAAAGTATTTTGTTTCACTTACAATCCTGTATTGGACTCTGCCACTGCTGTAAAAAAGGTTGACGCAGTATTGAAAAGGATCTTTTCCCAAACTATTCACAATAAGTCAGGTATAGTTATTCCTCTGAATAATCCTCCGATAGATTTATATACATCAAAAGCGCTAAAAGAACACCCTAAAGTATTCTCTTACAGTTATAGTCTGAAGGGGGGAATAAATCATAATGCCAGAGGACAAAAAATCGCAAAAAGCTTTGGATTTAAGTTTCGCCAATATATGATTCAACCAGGATTATTTTGGAGAAAGTTAAATCAATTCCAGAGAGATAGCTTTCCAGATATTCTTAGTAATTTTTTTGATTTAGAGCCTATTGCCTATGAAGAAGATTTATCCTATTTGGGGGATACAGTTTTACTCAGCTACCTTGGCAAGGAAATCTTTGGTCCCTTGAGTCAAATAAATTGCACCATGAAATCTGATCAAGAGCTAGCGAGTTGGATTATAAAGAAGTTTACCACACCAACTTCAATAACTATAGCCAATCATCTATGGGAATATTGGATAGGATCTAAAAATAAAGGATTTGAAAATCATCTATTTGAAACCGTATACAATGAGCTAAACAGCTATCATATTTCTGACTACAAAAGAAAATTAAGGGTTTTTTTACTAAAAAATATTCATCATAGGCACTACCTTCAGAATATTTACGTACATAAACTTCATAATAATCCTATTTTACCATTTTATTCAATTGATATTTTAAATTTTTTTAATCTTATTCCTGAGGATTTACTCAATGAGGGACGATTCTTAGATAAGCTATGTTTTGGGGAGCAAAAAAGTGAGGTGCCTCTTCATTCCTATAAATCTGACAAGAACAAATCGATATCGAGTTTATTCAAACATTTATTTTTCAATCCTCAACCTAATCGAATACAACATTTATGGGAATTAAATTTTAAAGGAGAAAATAATTTAAAAAGGCTTAAGCATTTCTTTGAAGAACGCAAAGACAATATTCTGCCCAAAAGTTTGATTGACCAAGCCGTAAGTGATTTTGAAAATCAGCCAAATTCGCATACTGCACAAATTATCAATACCTTTACTTCGATATCTTCAGTCCAGACCTAAATGATTTACTACCTCATACTAGCTCACAACAATCCATTTCATCTTAAATCCATGATTGACTTAGTCAATGTGCCTAATCAGACAACATTCATTGTCCACATTGATCAAAAATCTACAATTGATGATTTCCGGCTGAGTTGCAAAAACGTCGAATTTGTTGACCGAAGAATTGATGTGAGTTGGGGAACTTTTTCGGTAGTAGAAGCAACGATTGAACTTCTTAGACATCTAGAAAGCAAAAGCTTCAATGAAAAAGATAGATTCATTCTATTGAGCGGAGCTGACTTGCCGCTATGGAGAAAGGAGGAAATTTTAACATGGCTAAATAATTATCCTGATGAAATATTCATAGCTTATGACGCCTTTCCTATTGCACGGCTGGCAGGAGGCGGTGCAGACAGGGTCAATAATCAATGGGTGAATTTATCCGGCAGGAAAGCTTTAATTCCTATTGCCCCGTACAAAATTAATCGACAAAACGTTTTTGGGTTCTTTCAGCTCCTTAAACATGAACCGTCCAAACTGCATAAGTTTTTTTCTCTATTTTTAAAACCTATAAAAGACCCAAGAGTCCAGGAATATTATTTTGGAGAAATGTGGTGGTCCGCTCCGGTTCGATTAGTTAGGCCTTTAATATCGTTCTTAAATCAAAATAAATGGTACATCAATCGTTTTAGGTATTTCAAAGTGCCAGATGAGAGCTTCTTCCAGACCCTTTTCATGCTTCCAGAATTTCAAAAAATTCTATCTCAAAATAGATTTAAACTAGAAAACCAATGTCTGACTTTTGTCGAATGGTCTGATTACCGTTGGCCACGACCGACAACATTTATCCCGGAGGATTTCTGGTCGCTGTTACCTGCCCGAAAAACCAGGCAGTTCCTATTTGCCCGCAAATTCAACCTGAATTCAGAGACAATGCTTGAAAATTACCGAGCAACCCTACTTAATGAAACAAGTCATTAAAACACCAATTATACCGACGAAGCCCATTTTCATCGGTTCGAAAATCAACTTAGACCTTAAGGCAATTTGCATTTATGCCGCCACAGGTTTTTTTCTCGAATCTGATACTTTCTACAAAGAGGAAAAAGTATTACAACCCGGACGGCAGTACGAAGTATGGGATGAACAGGTAATTAGCCAAAAGCCCTACTTTTCCTGGTACTATGCCCCCAAATACAGATGCCTAAAAGAACTCGTAAATGAATTTCAGGAATTATTCGAAATGATTCTTAAGGAACAATCCAGCGGGCAATCAGTCATATTACCACTATCTGGAGGATTGGATAGCCGAACACAGGCTGCAGGGCTAAAACGAGTAGGCGCCAAAGTCAATAGTTATTCATATGAGTTTGAAGGAGGGTTTCCCGAAACAAGCATTGGGCAGGAAATTGCCGAAGTTCAAGGATTCCCATTTGAAAGATTCGTTGTTGAGACAGGGTATCTTTGGAATGTCATAGATGATTTGGCGAGCACAAATGGTTGTTACTCCGAATTCACAAACCCAAGACAAATGGCGTTCATTCAAAATTATGATCGCATGGGTGATGTTTTCAATTTAGGTCATTGGGGAGATGTGCTATTTGATGATATGGGAGTCCCTGAGAACCTCTCAATTGAACAACAAGTTGAAGTCATTCTGAAAAAGATAATTAAAAAAGGCGGACAGGAGTTAGCAGAAGCCTTATGGCATGAATGGGGAATAGAAGGTACTTTTATGGCCTACCTAAGAGAAAGAGTTAGGCCACTCCTGGAAGAAATTGATATTCCTGATTCAGCCAATGCGAGAATACGTGCTTTCAAAAGTTTGTATTGGGCGCCAAGATGGACTAGTGTAAATCTTATCATATTCGAAAAAATAAAGCCTATTCATTTACCCTATTATGATAATAGGATGTGTCAATTCATTTGTACTGTCCCCGAGGAGTTCTTGGCTGGAAGACGCCTGCAAATAGAATACTTGAAACAAGTGGCACCGTCCCTGGCAAAAATAACCTGGCAGGATCACAGACCATTTAATTTATACAATTACCATTGGAACAAACCTCCATTTAATCTTCCGTACAGAATTTACCATAAACTAAAACGAGTAACTAGCCGTAGAAAATACATCCAAAGGAACTGGGAATTACAATTTTTAGGTTCAAAAAACAAAGTGCTCTTAGAAATGGAACTATTTGGCAAAGAAGAGCAGGAAAATTTTATTTCTTCGAAACTAAAGCGAGTATTTTATGAGAAGTTTTTGACAGTTGATAATGTAAAATATGCCCATCCGATTTCTATGCTACTAACATTAAACGAATGGAAATCAAGTCAAAAAAGCACGGGTTGAGAATAGGGTTGGTGTTGAGTAGGCCGCCTGCCTATTCGGAAACCTTTTTCACAAATAAGATAAAATATCTACAAGAGTCAGGTTGCGACATTAGACTTTTTGTAAACAATTCCAGTAACTCAAGTTTCGATTTATGTCCTGTTCATACAGGTTTCAGCAACACTAAGTCAGCACAAATCATCTGGCGTGGGATAAAGGCGATGATTCAACTCCTCCTAAGCTTCCGTAAGTCAATGGCCCTATGGAATGCAAACAGAAGGCTTGGGTTTTCAGCTAAAAAAAATATCCTCAGTTTGTTGACTTCCTCACATATTCTAGGTAAAAAGCTAGACTGGTTGCACTTTGGTTTTGCTACAACAGCAATAGGTCGTGAAAACTTGGCAGGTATAATCCGAGCACAAATGGCTGTCAGCATCCGCGGGTACGATATTGCCGTATTCCCACTGAAAAACCCCGGCTGTTACAAACATCTATGGGATCGAGTCGATAAACTACACTATCTATCAGAAGAGCTATTAAGCTTAGCAATTTCATATGGGTTTAAATTAGATATACCACATATGAAAATCACTCCGGCTATAGATACAAATCTTTTCAGTTCTTCAAAGGGTTCTAGAAGATTAAAGTCTAAAGGCGTCAAACTGATTACCGTTTCCCGGCTACATTGGATAAAAGGTCTTGAATATGTAATTATTGCGCTTGCCCAACTAAAAAATAAATCTGTTGAACTTATTATCATTGGTGATGGGCCTGAATACGAACGCTTAGTGTTTACTGCTTTCCAATATGATGTTGCAGATAGGGTATCCTTTTTAGGAAGGAAGACACCATCTGAGATAAAAAATCACCTTTCACATACTGATATATTTATTCAATATAGTCAGCATGAAGGTTTCTGTAATGCAGTACTAGAAGCACAAGCGATGTGCATACCGTGCATTGTAAGCGACGGAGGAGCGCTAAAAGAAAATATTATAGATAGGACAACAGGATGGATTGTAGAAAAACAAAATCCCACAAAGCTAGCTCAGGTAATCGAAGAGGTTATGGCAACACCTACAATTCAAATTGAATTAACGACAAGAAACGCCTTGAAGAGAATCAATTCAGAGTTCACTTTAAATCAACAAAAAATAAAGTTTCTAGAGTTTTATAATCACACCGGAGAGATATAGCATACACGCTTTCGACAGCCTTTAACAGAATAAAACACTGCAATAAATTGTTTCTATTCCTCCAATACGTCTCCCCTACCTGGTACTACCGTTTAGCGCAGCAGTCTAAGGCGGCGGTGCTGATCGACTACGACTTGCTTTCGGCAGAACTGCGGGAGCTTGTTGAGCTAGATACGGCTTACATCACGGAGCAGGCTATCCGGCTTGATGCCGCTTATCAGGGTTTAATCAAAGGCATTATACCCAATGAAGAGCAGTGCATCACGGATCCTGCTGAAAAAGAACCCGTGGAAAACGTTTTGGACAACTACCGCTTCCTTCGTAAATACTACGGAACGCATTGGTACGTTTACGTTTTCATCCTCCGCTTGCTTTCGTTTCATAATCCCTTCCGGGAAACATCGGCATTTCTAAAAAATCTTTTTGTCAAAAGAAAGCCCCTGTACCCTGATCAAGAGGTACAACAAAGAGCATTAGCCTCCTTTGACCAATATGATTCAAAGCTGCTGCGCGCTCAGCCATTGGTGAGTGTGATTATCCCAACGCTCAACCGCTATGAATACCTCAAAGATGTTTTAGCGGACCTGGAGCAGCAGGATTATCCCAATTTTGAAGTGCTTATCTGCGATCAGACTGCTCCTCTAAACCATTCGTTTTATGAGGGGTGGAGCCTTGATATCAGGCTAATCCCTCAAGAGGAGAAAGCCTTGTGGCTGGCGCGCAACCGCTGTATTCAGGAAGCTAAGGGAGCATACATTCTGCTATTTGACGATGACTCCCGCGTTGAGGCAGATTGGATAGCGCAGCACCTAAAAGCATTAGACTATCATAAAGTAAACATTTCTGCAGGTGTCACGGATACCTTAGTAGGCGGGGGACTAAGCCAAAAGTCTGCCTATTTCCACTTCAGTGATGTTTTTGATACCGGCAACGCCATGGTCCATAAAGAAGTCTTTCATAATGTTGGCTTGTTCGACCGGCAGTTCGAAAAACAACGAATGGGGGATGGTGAATTTGGGCTACGGACCTTCCTCAATGGTTACCGGCTGATTTCCAACCCAGGCGCAAAGCGCATTCATCTGAAAGTTGGAACAGGAGGGCTACGTCAGATGGGCAGTTGGGACGCCTTCCGGCCTAAAAGCCTATTGGCACCAAGACCAATACCGAGTGTATTGTACCTGTCGCGCAAGTACTTTGGGAATAGCTCCTCTGTATTTTGGTTGCTCATCACGGTACCTCCGTCTTTGATCCCCTACAAATGGAAGCGGAATAAAAAACTACGCCTGCTTGGGATAATGATTAGTTTTCTGTTGTTCCCATTAATTTTCATCCCCGTTGCTATATCATGGCAACAGTCCAGTCAAAAAATCAAACAAGGTCCAAAAATCACTTGGCTATAAACTAAATAAATAAAAATTCTTTATGGTGAATAGAAAGGTAAGAAAAGCGCTAAAAGGTTTGAAAATGTTACTCAAACCCCGAACAACTACTTTGGTTGAAACCTATTTATGTGGCATCCCTCTAAAAACGGTTCAAGGAACAGTTCGATCAAAGCCGGATAAGGACGATGCGTGGTATTTCTATTTGTCCGGTAAATATTCAAAAGTATATGACATTGGAGCTAATGTTGGGTACACTGCTCTACTTACAACAATTCAGAATAAAAAAACCAAAATCCTATTGGTTGACCCAAATCCGGAAGCACTCTATATCGCTGCAAAAAATTTAATCTTAAATAACCTTGCCCAAAGGACTAGCTTTTCTAACTATTTTATTGGTGATCAGTCGGGAAAACATATTAAGTTTTATTCAATTGGAGCTGATGCAGCGGGCAGTATGTTTTCAGGACATGCTGAATCAGCATCCGCGATTAACCAATACTACATGGTTCCAACGATAACAATTGATGACTTGGCAATGAAAACAGGTTGGGCCCCTGAATTAATAAAACTTGATGTCGAGGGGGCTGAATCGCTTGCTTTACAAGGTGCAACTGAAACAGCCAAAAAAGAGTCGCCTGCATTTTTTGTAGAGATGCACTCTTCAAAGGATTTACCTATTATGGAAAACACTAAAGCGGTTTTGCAGTGGTGTGTATCAGTCAATTACAATGCCTGGTATTTAAAAGAAAAAAGAGTACTTAAAAGTCCGGAAGAAACAAAAGGCTTTGGAAAATATCACTTACTGCTTCTCCCTCAAAAAAGTGATTTCCCGGAAATTTTATACAAAATTGAAGAAAGATCTCTCCTTCCAGATTCTATTGAATAGTGAATGGTATCATCGCCAAAAATTATTGTGGTTAGCACCGAGTTCCCCCCCGGTCCGGGCGGTATCGGGCACCACGCCTACAGCCTGTGCAATGCCTTGCATCGACGAAGCAAGGCCCTTACCGTACTTACTCCTGCTGATTATACCGATGCCAAAAGTACACAGGCGTTTGATCAGCAGCAACCCTATGCGGTCCTCCGGTTCCCGAGAAAAGGATGGCGCACTTACCTTCTGCGCTTGCACCTCACGCACCGGGCCATCAGGGACATACAACCGGACCACATTATCCTCACGGGCAAATTTTCACTTTGGATCGGAAGTTATCTGAAGTTATTTTTCCCGGATATCCCAACAATAGCTATTTTGCACGGCTCAGAAGTCAATCTGCCGAACCGTTTGCTGCGGAGGTTCACCCACTATGCCATCAATACGGCAGACCAAATCGTAGCCGTATCTA
>PR_CR_10_Liq_3_inCRDRAFT_1000474_pt1 | contig 10961 bp, 8 predicted proteins | sample PRCRCaboRojoPR_2_FD_10240 | JGI IMG/M metagenome (IMG submission 10240)
GCACCTTCGAACGGGCCCAGCCGCGCCGCCGTGCTGGCGCGCGCCGCGAATTTCGCCATCAGCTGTTCGGCAAAGGCGAGGACCGTCGGGACGAGCCTGCTCTCGGTCGTCACGAAGGCCCCGATATCCTGNTCCAGCTCCCACAGNGCGCCATGCAGCGCCANNTGCGCGTTGTCGGTCAGNACCTCNTCGACCTCGCCGATCTCGACCGTTTCCTCGGTCGCGTGCGGCGCGATCAGAAAGGCGGTCGCATTGGCGAAGGTATAGGCGACGGCCAAAGCCTCCGCAGTCAGCAATTCGCTGAACTCGGCCTTCTTGCCCGCAGGTAGACTGCCTTCAAGGTTGGCGCGTTTCAGGTCGGCAAGCCCGGTGCGTTCGGAATATTGTTCGCCCATGGCCAGCGCGATGGCCAAGGCCCGGCGCAGCCCGTGCAGCACCGTGGCCTGTATGGGCGACATCAGCGCATCGCCGCCGTCACTTTCCTCGACCCGCGCCACCAGTTGCACGCCCTCGGTCCGCACCTGCCGCCGCGTGACAAGTCCTGGCGTGGTCGAGCGGAACGCCCGCCGCGTGCCGATCCCGCTGGAGCGTTCCTTCGGTGCCTCCTCTTTCGGCTTGGCAATCCGGGGGGCGTGATCAAAGCCCTGCAACATCGCTGTCGCAGCCTCGTAGTGCTTGACGATGTCTTCTTCGCGAAGCTCCATCTGATCGCTTGTCTGGCTCATCTCATACCTCTCTGCGGGACGACCGGAATTCCAGAATTCCGGTCCACCTCAACGATAACTCAAAACCCGCCCCGCGGGGCTGACAACGAATTTGCGGACGTCACGGAACCCCGGCGGGTTGCGGTCTTCCAGTGCCTGATAGGGCCGCTGCGGCAGGATGATCGACCGTTCCATCCGCGTCGCCCCGGTATCAGCCCCCTGTCCGGCGAACGGGTCCAGCGCGAAGACCTGTCGTTCCACCGACCCGAACCAGCCGGATTTCTCTCGCTCGACACGATCGCTGACCAATTCTTCCTCGGTCCAGACCAGCGCCCAATCCTCGCCCTCGGGGGCCTTGGCCAGTTCCAGAACCTCACGCAGCGGACCGGCCTGCCGGGTGAAGGCATGGGAATACATCGGGCCGACATGGAAACGGCGCAGCCGCTTTGGGTGCAGATCGTCGAAATCCTTGTCGAAGCCGCGGGCAATCGTCAGCAGTTTCAGATGCGCCAAAGCCTGCGCCATCAGGTGCGCCTGGGCCTCGGGCCAGCGGCGGTCGTCCTTTGGCAGGCCGACCCGTCCGGAATCCTCCACCTCCATCAGGTAGATCGTCGGCAGGTTGATCTGGCTGTCATAAACCGCCCAGTGGATCAGGAACCGGCGCCGGTCCGCGTCATCGCCCAGCCAGATCGCCTGCGGATCGTTGCGCGCCCAGAACAGCTCGCCCCGGGCCAGTTCCTCGTAATAGAGCCTTTGCGACAGGGCGTATTGCAGCTTTGTCGGGATCTCCCGGTCACGCAGGATGACGCGGACCATTTCATCTTTCAGCTGCTCTTCGGTGCGCATCCCCGCAAGGTGCCGGTCCGCCTGTGCCGCGTCGTTGGCCATTGTCATCAGTTCCGTGGCCACCGGAAAGCCGCTTTCGACCCGGTCGAATGTCAGCTTGCCCGCATGGGCGAAACGGCCCGAAAACTGGTATTTGTGGGCCAAGGCCCGAAAGGTGAAGGTCAACGCGGTCAGGTAGCGGGCCAGCACCTCGACCTCGCGCTTCGACAACCGGCCCTCGACCTCCATGTTCGCCGCCACCCGCGCCAGATGCCCGGTGATCCGTTCGAACTTGTCGAAATAGCGCCGGGTGACGCGGGTATCTTCAAGCTGGAAATGGTCGAGCGGCGTATCAGTCATGGGCCGCGCCCTTTCGTCTGGCGCAATCCGGCGGCATCAGGCGCCGTAGAGGTTCTTGTCGTGCTTCTCGACGATCTTCTGGAACCGGCGGACAAAGCGTTCATCCGCCTTGGCCTTCTGTTCCAGCACCTCGCGGGCAAAGACCATGTGATCCTCGTGCGCTTCCAGCATGTCGGCCATCCGGGCGTTGGTGGCTGAGCCGATGGCGGCCATGGCCGTCTGGGCCTCTTCGTCCGTCTTAACCCCGATCTCGTTGATGCGGTGGGCCACGTCCTGCTGCTGCGCGGTCTTCAACGACTTCGTCAGCGCATCGTAAAGCACCACGCGCTGCTTGGTATCGGTCTGCAGCTTGTTGATCAGCACCATCTGTGTCGCCGCCTGGTTCTGCAGGCTGTCGATCCAGGTCTTGCCCTTCTCGATATAGCGTTCCAGCGTCTGGCTCTTGGCCAGCTTCACCTGTTCGGTCTGCACCAGTTCGTTGTATTTCGCGTTCAACTCGGCCAGCTCGGTCTCCAGCTTGGTGCGGGCAGCGGCATCCTGTTCGACGCTGATCTTGTTCTCCAATTCGATGATCTTCGGGTCCATCGCCAGAATCTCGGCTCGCGCGGTCTCCAGTTCGCCCACCACGGCCTCGCGCTCATCCAGGGTGACCGACAAGTTGCCCTCGACCTTGTCTTTTTGCTCGTTGAGCACGGCCAGCTGCCCCTCCAGAAGGCTGGTGATGACATCGGACTTGGAAATCAGGTCCTGCAGTTTGTCATCCACGCTGGCGGTGCGCATCCGCTCTTGCCGCATCGACTCGGCCTTGCCCTTGGAAAAGAAGCCGACAAATGTCTCCCAGCCGGTCTTGGACCGCATCTCGTCGAAATCCTTCTGGAAACCGGCGGTGACATCGTCCAGCCCCATGATGAGTTCCGCGATATTGGCGTTCATCGCCTCGGTATGGGCGTGAACGTCTTCCAGAGTGGCATTTTCGATATCAACGGCGATGTCTTCGCCGCTTTCCATCTTCTGGCGCGCGATCTCGATACGGCTGGTCAGCTCCTGGATCTTTGCCTGCGCGTCCTGGACCTGGGTTTGCGACTCGCGAATCTGGGCATCGAAATCGGCCATTTGGAATCCTCACTGTTTCAACTGTCTGAACTGATATGAGCGATATTAATGGCAATTTGACGACCGGTGTAGCGGGAAATGCCGACACACCGATCTGACCGACCCGGAATGCCGGGCCGACCTGGAACGCCATAGCGGCCCCACCTGTCAAATCAGGCGTCTTCGCTCTCTGCCTCGGCAGATGGATCGGCGTCGGCGACGGTTTCGTCCTGGGCTGACGCCTCGCCCTCCGTGTCCTCACCGGCCTCGACATCGGTTGCGCCATAAATGGATTCCGGGTCGATGATCGTGGGCGGCAATTCAACGCCGCGATTGGCCAGCTCCTCACCTTCGGCGGCCACGCTTTCCTCATAGGTGCGCACGGTGACGCGGGCGCCCCGCTCGACCCGCTCGTAAAGGTCGATGACATCATGGTTGAACAGCCGGATGCAGCCCGCCGACCCGGAATTCCCTATCGAGGGCAGGTCATTGGTGCCATGAATCCGGAAGAAGGTGTCGCGCCCGTTCTGATAGAGGTAGAGCGCCCGGGCGCCCAAGGGGCTGGCGAGCCCCCCCTCGACCCCTTCGGCGAAGGGGCCGTAAACCTCGGGCTGGGTCCGCAGCATGTTGGCCGTCGGCGTCCAACCCGGCCATTCCCGCTTCATGCCCACCGTGGAATCGCCGCGCATACGCAAGCCAGCCCGTCCGACGGCGATCGGGTAACGCATTGCCGCGCCATCCTCTTCGACGAAATAGAGAAACTTGGCATGGGGATCGACGATGATCGTGCCAGGCTCTTCGGGGCCGTCATAGACCACTGCTGTGCGGCGATTGACGCCCTGCAGGTATTCCGGCGGCACAGGTGGCAAGGTGTAGTCGCCATCCTCGATCACGCCGTAGTCGGCCACGATTTCGTTCACCGGAACGCCGCCGACGAGTTCAGGGCCACGCGCACAGCCCAGAAGGGCCAACAACGAAACCAGCGGAATAAGAAAACGAAGCATTGAGCGCATGGAATTTTCCTTTGTCAGTCGACGGCAGACTAGCACCCACGGGCTGCATGGCAATCCCGGCAAAAGGAACGGCAGCGCGCTTTCGGTCTCTGGGCCTGGGCCGGGAAACGGAAAGCGCGCATTCCGGCCTAGCCGACCACGTTGAATTCCGGCCCGTACGGATAGCCGGTGATGTTCTCGTTGCCCTCCTCGTTGATGACCAGGATATCATGTTCACGATAGCCGCCCGCGCCCGGCTGGCCCTCGGGGATGGTCAGCATCGGCTCCATCGAGATCACCATGCCGGGTTCCAGCACCGTGTCGATATCCTCGCGCAGTTCCAGACCCGCCTCGCGGCCATAGTAGTGCGACAGGACGCCAAAGGAATGGCCGTATCCGAAGGTCCGGTATTGCAGAAGGTCGCGCTCGGCGAAGAAAGCATTGATCTTCTCGGTGACCTCGGCACAGCTGACACCCGGCTTCAGCAGGGACATGCCGTATTCATGGGCGGCGACATTGGCCGCCCAGATCTTCAGGCTGGCCTCGTCCACCTCGCCCACGAACATGGTCCGTTCCAGTGCCGTATAGTAGCCGGAAATCATCGGAAAGGTGTTCAGTGACAGGATATCGCCGCGCTGCAACTTGCGCGCCGTCACCGGGTTATGGGCACCATCGGTGTTGATCCCCGACTGGAACCAGACCCAGGTGTCGCGGTATTCGGCGTCGGGAAAGCGCTTGGCGATTTCCAGTTCCATGGCATCGCGCCCGGCCATGGCCACGTCGATCTCGCGTGCGCCTTCGCGCACCGCGTCGCGGATCGCGTAGCCGCCCACATCGGCCACATGGGCACCAGCCCGGATCAGGGCGATCTCGGCCTCGGACTTGCGCATGCGCTGCGCCATGGTGGCGGGGGCGATATCGAGCGTCACGGCCGGTTCAAGGAAGTCCTCCAGCAGATCGCGCTGCGCCAGCGTCAGGTGGTCCGCCTCAATCCCGATCACGGCCCCGGCGCCGGTGACGGACTTGATCGCCCGCCAGTAGTTGTGCCGCTGCCAGTCGGTATAGGTGATGCTGTCGCCGAAGGATCGCCGCCAGGGCTGGGCCGCGTCGATCCCGGCGCTGATGGTGACGCAGTCGGTCTCGGTGACAACCAGCCCGTAGGGCCGCCCGAACGCGCAGTAAAGAAAGCCCGAGTAATAGGCGATGTTGTGCATCGAGGTGAAGACGCAGGCTGTCATGCCATTGTCTTCCATCGCGGCGCGCAGATCGGCGAGCCGCGCTTCGTATTCCGAGGCTTCGAACGGCAACACCCGGTCGCCTTGATGAAAACGGTAGAAGTCAGGACGGTCCATGTTTGGCCCCCTTCGCTAAAAGAGGTCCCGGCGTTCAGGACGGACAGGCGCAGGAAATGGGGGCGACGCCATCGCGCCCCGCGCAAGACCCTCCTTAGGCAGACAGGCAACGAAATTCCAGAATTTTGTTGCCGCCCGGTCATAACTGCGGTGCAGTGTGATTGGCGGGCCAGAGGTCGGCATTTCCCTTTTCGCCAGTTATAAGGCCAACCATGACCGATAGCCGCCGCGCCCTCATGCCCGATTACCTACGCCTTGCGGCACTTTTTGGCATCGTGGTCGTGAATGTGCAGTACATGGCCTTTTCCTCGCTGCACGGCTTTGCCGATCCGGGCGGCGCCACCCCGGCAGACGCAGTGACGCTCTGGCTGGTCAACGGAGTTGCAACGCTCAAGACCTACGGCTTGTTTTCCTTCATGTTCGGGGTCGGGCTGGGCTTTTTGATGCGATCGACGGAACGGCGCGAGCTGGCCTTCGGCCGCGTTTATCGCAACCGGATGCTCGGCCTGCTGGCCCTCGGTTTCGTCCATGGCTGTCTGTTCTTTCCAGGCGATATCCTGGTCATCTACGCGGTGACCGGCGCGGCTCTCTACCGCTTTCGAACCTGGCCTGCCGGCAGGCTTGTACGGGTCGGGATGGCACTTCTGTTGGTCCAAGTCGTGATCGCGCCACCCATCCTGCTGTCAATCCCGGACGCACCGGCCGACATGATTGCACTGGAACGCGAGATCATGACCCGTGGCGGTTTCCCGGAGGTGATCGTGTTCCGAACCATCGGCTTCGCGTTCACCCTTCCCGCCTTCCTGATCATTCAGGGTATTTCAGCACTGGGGTGGTTCTGCCTGGGATTAGCGGCGGTGAAGTCGGGCATGATCGACAACGCGGCGCATCCGCTCTGGCGCCGGGCACGCCGCTGGTGCCTTGGCCCCGGCCTCGTCCTCAGCCTCGGCACCGCCGCAGCATGGCAATGGGGTCCGACCGTTGCGGGCGCCGCCCTGACGATCGCGGTCGCGCCAGTGGCAACGCTCGGCTATCTCGGTCTTATCGCCGCCATCGCCCGCCCACCGGGTCCGATCCTGTCACGCGCCCTCGCGGCAGGCGGGTCAAGCCTGACCATCTATCTCGGCCAGTCCATCCTGCTGTCGACCATATTCGCTGGCTATGGCCTGGGGCTATGGGGGGCGCTGGACCGGGCCACCGCGACGGGGATCGCCCTTGCCGTCACCGTTGTTCTGATCGCCCTGGTCGCGGTCTGGCGCATGTTTTTTGCCTTGGGACCCTTCGAATGGGTCTTGCGGCGGATCACATATGCGGGCCAGGAAAACGCCTGATCCAGGGACCGGGCACGGATGGCTGGTCATCGGCGGCCTGATGCCGCAGAGTGCCGGGCATGAGCCATCGCACCATGACACCTGTCGGCCCCGGAGGCTGCGCCCGATGACACCGGGTGCGCGCAACCTGATTACGGACGTGGCCGGTCTACAGGTGGGCAATGCGCAGGATGCCGGATTGAAATCGGGCGTTACCGTCTTGACCGCCGATGCGCCTTTCGTCGCCGGTGTGGCCATTATGGGCGGGGCGCCCGGCACCCGTGAAACGGATCTTCTGGCCCCCGACAAAACCGTCGAGCAGGTCGATGCGCTGGTCCTGTCGGGCGGCTCTGCTTTCGGACTGGCGGCCGCGGACGGTGTGATGACCGGGCTCAGGGCGATGGGCCGCGGCTTTGCTGTCGGTCCGCACCGGGTGCCGATCGTGCCTGCCGCGATCCTCTTCGACCTGATGGCGGGCGGCGATCACGGTTGGCAGGACACCCCATACCCCACCCTCGGCCGCACCGCGCTGGACACGGCGTCAGCGGATTTCAACCTCGGCAGTGTCGGTGCGGGAACCGGCTGCACCACGTCGACATTCAAGGGCGGGCTCGGCTCGGCCTCGGCAATACTCGACAACGGCCATACCGTCGGCGCTTTGGTCGCGGTCAACGCGCTCGGCAGCGCCACGGTCGGCGATGGCCGGCATTTCTGGGCCGCGCCCTTCGAGCAGGGCGATGAATTCGGTGGCCTCGGCCCCGCCCGAGACTTCCCGCAACAGCACCGGACGAAGCTCGACGCACCACGCAACACCACCATTGCAATCGTCGCCACCGACGCTGCGCTGACCCAGGCCCAATGCACGCGACTTGCCACCGCTGCCCATGACGGCATGGCCCGCGCCCTGGTGCCCGCGCATACCCCGATGGATGGCGACCTTGTCTTCGCAGCCAGCACCGGGGACAGGGCGCTGAACGATCCGGCTGGAGACATGCTCGCCCTTGGTCATGCCGCGGCCACTTGCCTGGCCCGTGCGATTGCGCGGGGCGTTCATGCCGCCACGCCCGCCCCGGGCGATGTGTGTCCGTGCTGGGCCGAGCGTGCATGAGTTTTCGATAGGTCCAGTCCGCTAGGTGGCTTGGCCCACGCCGGGCAAGACGTTAGGTCTGGCGGAAATCTGTTCGCTCATATTGGAGGCCACGGCATGACCGGCACCACAGAACTCAAGGACATCCTTTCGCGCCCCGACCTCATCATCGAAAAGGCTTTCGTCGCCGGGGAATGGGTCGATGCGGAGGAGGGCAAGACCTTCGACGTGATCAATCCCGCCCGGGGCGACGTCGTCGCGCAGGTTGCGGACCTGTCCCGCGCCGATGTCGCGAAAGCCATCGAGAAGGCCGAAGAAACCCGCCACGCCTGGGCCGCGCGAACCGCCAAGGAGCGCGCCCAGATCCTGCGCCGCTGGTTTGACCTGCTTATGCAGAACCAGGAGGATCTGGCCCGGATCATGACGGTTGAACAGGGTAAACCCTTGGCAGAGGCGCGCGGCGAGATCGCCTATGGCGCCTCGTTCATCGAGTGGTTCGGCGAAGAGGCCAAGCGGCTCTATGGCGAGACCATCCCCGGCCACCAACCCGACAAACGCATCACCGTGATCCGCCAACCGATCGGCGTGTGCGCCTCGATCACGCCCTGGAACTTCCCCAACGCAATGATCGCCCGCAAGGTCGGCCCGGCCCTGGCCGCAGGGTGTGCGATCGTCGCGCGTCCCTCGGAACTGACACCGCTCTCGGCGCTGGCCATGGCCAAGCTGGCCGAAGAGGCAGGCCTGCCACCCGGTGTCTTCTCGGTCGTGCCCAGCCTTGACGCCCCCGCGATCGGCCAGGAATTCTGCGAGAACCCATTGGTGCGCAAGCTGACCTTCACCGGGTCCACCAATGTCGGGCGTATCCTGCTGCGCCAGGCGGCCGACCAGGTCATGAAATGCTCCATGGAGCTGGGCGGCAACGCGCCGTTCATCGTCTTCGACGACGCGGATCTCGATGCCGCCGTCGCCGGGGCCATCGCCTGCAAGTTCCGCAACAACGGGCAGACCTGTGTCTGCGCCAACCGCATCTACGTGCAGGACGGGGTCTATGACGCCTTCGCGGCCAAGCTGAAGGACGCGGTCGAGGCGCTCAAGGTCGGTGATGGGCTGGAAGATGGCTCGGACCTCGGCCCGCTGATTTCTACCGCCGCGATCGACAAGGTCCGCGACCATCTCGACGATGCTCTGGCCAAGGGCGGGTCCGTCCTGACCGGCGGCAAAGCCATCGAGGGTTTGTTCTTCGAGCCAACCATCGTCTGCGACGCGACCACCGAGATGAAAGTCGCCACCGACGAAACCTTCGGCCCCTTCGCCCCGCTGTTCCGTTTCACTGACGAGGACGAGGTGATCGCCATGGCCAATGACACGATCTTCGGGCTGGCGTCTTATTTCTACGCCAAGGACATCTCGCGGGTCTACAAGGTGGCCGAAGCGCTGGAATACGGAATCGTCGGGATCAATACCGGCATCATCTCGACCGAGGTCGCACCCTTCGGCGGGGTCAAGCAATCGGGCCTCGGCCGTGAAGGCTCGTCCCACGGAATCGATGAATTCACCGAGATGAAATACATGTGCCTCGGCGTCTAGGCGCCCGGATGCAATCCTCCCGATCCCGCGGCCCCTTGCGCCCCGAAACCCGCACGGACCTCTTTTACCTCAGCTTTTTCACAATTGCCGGGGTGATGACCGCCTATGGCGGATTGTGGTTCGCCCATATGGGCCTCAGCGAGGCGCAGATCAGCCTGATCAGCGCGGCGCCGATCCTGGTCATGCTGATGCTGAACATCGCGGTCGGGCGAATCGCCGACCGGGCCTCCGACTGGCGACAGGTGATCATCTGGGGGGCGATGATCGGTGGCCTGTCCGGGATCGGCCTGATCTGGGCGCAGGGGGTTTGGTCCATCGGGCTGGTGATCCTACTGGTATCGGCCACACAGATCGGCACCATGCCGGTCCTGGACGCGGCCACCATCCGCATGACACGCCGCCGCGGCAGCAGCTACGGCCCACGGCGCGCCTGGGGCACGGTGGGCTATATCCTGGCCCTGGTCCTCACGGGCGTGCTGGCCGACCGTTACGGCCCGGCCGTCTTCGTGCCGCTGTTCGTCGGGATCGGCCTGTTGCGCGCGGCGACCTCCCTCTTGCTGCCGCGGTTCCGCGCCCCGGAAGACCCCCGTGACCCGGTGCCAGTCCAGAGCCTGCGGGCCGTGTTGAAGCCATGGTTCGTCCTGCCGCTGCTCGGAGCGGCACTGGTCTTTGGCAGCCACCTCATCCTGAACACCTTTCAAAGCCTGCTGCTCGTGCGGCAGGGGATCAGCGAAACCACCGTCAGCCTGCTGATCGCGCTGGGGGCGGTGGCCGAGACCGTGCTTTTCTTCACCTTCGCCCGGTTCAGTCACCTGCTCGCCGCGCGGCAGTTCCTGTTGATCGCCGCGCTTGTCACCGTCCTGCGCTGGGTCGCTTTCGGGTTCGAGCCGGGGGTGGGACCGCTGATCTTCCTGCAAGCCCTTCACGCGATTACCTTCGCTCTCAGTCTCATTGCGGTGGTCGGTTTCATCGCCAACCATACGGACGAGGGGATCGCCGCCCAGGCGCAGAGTTTCTACGTGATGCTGCAACAGGGGGCCTCGATCCTCGCACTGATGGTGTTCGGGTCACTGGTCGGATCATGGGGGGGCGAGGCCTATTTCCTGTCCGCCGGCATCGCGGCCCTCGGGGCGGCCTGCATCCTTGCCTCGCTGGTGCTGAAACCGCCACGCGAAAAATCGGACTGAGCGGGCGAGCCCTTCAACCGGTGTTCAGCCAGCCAAGCCCGTTCCCCGTCGTCCCGCGTGGGTGATACTCGGCGCTGACCCATCCCTCGTAGCCATCTGCATCCAGCTGCCTGAAGAAAGACGTGTAGTCGATTTCACCGTCGAGCGGCTCATGCCGCCCTGGCGCGCCCGCGATCTGGACATGACACACATGCGGGGCGACGGCCGCCCATGTTCCGGGCACATCACCGGTTATGCGATGGGCATGGTAGGCATCGAATTGCAGGCCCAGATTCGGCGCGCCGACCTCGTCCAGAAGCGCCAGCGCGACCGAGAAATCGTCCAGGAAATAGCCCGGCATGTCATGCGGGTTGATCGGCTCGATGGTCAGCTGCCGCCCCTCGGCCGTGTCTGCCGCCCAAGCAAGGTTGTCGGCAAAGACCGCGGCGGCCTCCGGCCCCTCGGCAAGGCCCGCCATGATATGCA
>PR_CR_10_Liq_3_inCRDRAFT_1000476_pt1 | contig 10923 bp, 10 predicted proteins | sample PRCRCaboRojoPR_2_FD_10240 | JGI IMG/M metagenome (IMG submission 10240)
CTATGCCCCGATGATGCTGGAAACCGCCAGCCAGGCCTGGATCGTCCATGACCCGATGGTGCCCGAGGACGCGATGCACGCGACTCTGTTCGAGGCGCCGAACACCACCCTGCTGCGCACGCCGCATCTGGGCCTGACGCCGGAACGCGACCTGTCGCTGATGCGGGTGCTCGACGACATGATCGACGAGGCCATGGACGGCACGCTCAATGCCGCAAGCTTTGCCGGCTACTGGCGCGCGCGCCAGGGGCACCTGCCCTATCTGCGCACCCTGTTTCACATGCTTGAAGAAGATGGCCGCGACCGATTGCTGGCAAAACTGTGCCGCTTCGTGCTGCGCGATACGAACCGCCCGCTCTTCGCCAAGAAACTCGCCCAGATCGAAGCGCGCGGCGCGGACGCCACGACCATGCCCCAGTCCGAGGACGCCTAGCGCCCGCGTTTTTCCAGGGCAGCCTGCGCCGCCGCCAAGAGGCGCAGCGCGAAATAGCCCAGTGCGGCCGCAATGGCGACGCCCAAGGGCGACCCCGTATCGAACAGCGCACACAACACGCCCGCCCCGACCAGCGCCAGGATGAAGGCCAGCAGGCGCGTTTCGCCCTCTTCGAAAGGGATGTGCGGGGCGAGGGCCCGGGCCAGCGGCCGCGCCAGCGGAGCCTCGATATGCGGGGTCAGGAACCCCGCGACGAAAGCGATGATGAAACCGAACATGCCGTTCTCCTTGGACTGTCGTAGATTTGGGCAAGACGGCCGGCCGTTCAAGGTGAAAACGCATCCTCTGTCATCCGGGGAATGCAGGCTGGAAAGCGCGCGCGCGACGGTGTATGGCCACCCCCATGACCAAACCTGCGCCCACACGGTTGACGATCCGCCGCCCCGATGACTGGCACCTGCATCTGCGCGATGGCGCGATGCTGCAGGGTGTCCTGCCCCATTCCGCCGCCCATTTCGGCCGTGCGATCATCATGCCGAACCTCGTGCCCCCGGTGGTGACCGGTGCTCAGGCCGCGGCCTATCGCGACCGGATCATGGCCGCCCTGCCCGAGGGCAGCACCTTTACCCCGCTGATGACCCTCTACCTGACCGAGGACACCGACCCCGAGGACGTGGCCCGCGCCCATGCCGACGGGCTGGTGACGGCGGTNAAGCTTTACCCGGCGGGGGCGACGACCAATTCCGCCAGCGGCGTGCGCGATTTCGACAAGGTGCGCCCTGTGCTGGAAAAGATGGCCGAGATCGGCTGTCCGCTTTGCGTCCATGGCGAAGTGACCGACCCGGAGGTGGACATCTTCGACCGTGAAGCGGTGTTCATCGACAAGGTCCTCAAGCCGATCCGCAAGAAGACCCCGGACCTGCGCGTGATCATGGAACATGTCACCACCCAGGACGCGGTGGATTACGTGCGCGACACCCACAAGAACCTGGCCGCCACCATCACCACCCATCACCTGATCATCAACCGCAACGATATCCTCGTTGGCGGGATCAAGCCGCATTTCTACTGTCTGCCCGTGGCCAAGCGCGAACGTCATCGCATCGCCCTCGTCCAGGCCGCGACCAGCGGCGACAAGCGGTTCTTCCTTGGCACGGACAGCGCCCCGCACACCGATGCCAACAAGTTGCAACCCTGCGGCTGCGCCGGCTGCTTCACCGCGCCCAACACCATGAGCTGCCTTGCAGAAGTCTTTGATGCGGCGAAGAAACTTGGCCAGCTGGAGGCCTTCACGTCACTCAATGGTCCGCGCTTCTACGGGTTGCCGGTCAACGAAGAGACCATCACGCTGACCAAGGGCGAACCGGTTGCCTATCCGGCGCAGGTCGATACCGGCGACGGGCCCGTGACGGTCTTCGACCCCGGTTTCCCGCTGCATTGGCGGATCGAGGCCTGAACCGCCGGGCCATGAGTTTATTTGCCAAGATGAAGACAGGAGCACCGCGCCCATGATCCCCGCCTCTTTCCCTGACAAGTCCGAGATCGCGCGCCTGACCGCGCGGATGCTGATCGAGATCGAGGCGATCCATTTCAACGCGCGCGAGCCCTTCACCCATGCCAGCGGCAAGCAGGCACCGACCTATATCGACTGCCGCAAGCTGATCTCCTACCCGCGGCTTCGGTCCGTTCTGATGGATTTCCTGGCCGTGACGGTGATGCGCGAAGCCGGGTTCGAAGCTTTCGACAACATTGCCGGCGGTGAAACCGCGGGCATCCCCTTTGCCGCCTTCGTGGCCGAGCGGCTGGCCTTGCCGATGACCTATGTGCGCAAGAAGCCCAAGGGCTACGGCCGCAATGCCCGCATCGAAGGCGCCATGAGCGAAGGCCAGCGGGTGCTGCTGGTCGAGGACCTGACCACCGATGGCGGCTCGAAACTGTCTTTCGTGGATGCGATCCGCGAGACCGGCGCAACTTGCCGGCACACTGCCGTGGTGTTCTATTACGGCATCCATGCCGGGGTCGAGGAAACGCTGGCCGAGCATGACGTGAACCTGATCCATCTGTGCACCTGGTGGGACGTTCTGGCCGAGGCTCGCGCGATGGAAGCCTTTGATGCCGAGACCCTCGATGAGGTCGAATCCTACCTGCGTGATCCGGCCGGATGGGCCGAGGCCCGAGGATAAGCCGAGATTTCTTGGGGACAACCTGTGGGCTGATTGGCCGGGTTCCGGGCCTTCGCCGCACCGGGCAGCGCATATATCGTGGGACTTGGACAGGCACCCACCAGATATGCTAGGCTGGCGCCGGCAATGTCGTGCAAGGCGGCCTTGCCCACAGGCTGTCCACAGGGTTTTGCAGATGGCGCGCACGCCGCACCGCGGGTAAACCGGGCGCTTACAGGACAGGGCAGGATTCGGGGCGCGGAGCAGATGAACGAGATCACCACATTCAACGCCAGCGGCAGCGAGACCGAGGGCGCCGACCAGATGCCCCATTCGATCGAGGCCGAACAGCAATTGCTGGGCGCGATCCTGACCAACAATGATGTCTTCGACCGCATCGCGTCCATCGTGAAGCCCGATCACTTCTACGACCCGGTCCATGCCCGGATCTTCGAAACCGCCTCCGCGCGCATCCAGAAGAACGCCCTGGCCTCGCCGGTGACGCTGAAGGCGTTTCTCGAAGACGACGAAGGGCTCAAGGAATTGGGCGGCCCTGCCTATCTGGCGCGGCTGGCCGGGGCGGCGATCTCGGCCTTTGCGGCCCGCGACTATGCCCAGATGATCTATGACCTGGCCGTGCGGCGAGAGCTGATTCAGGTCGGGCAGGAAATCTCGGCCAAGGCCGCGCGGGTCGATGTGGACAGCGAACCGAAAGAGCAGATCGTCGAGGCGGAACAGAAGCTTTACCAACTCGCCGAACAGGGCCAATCCGAGAGCGGTTTTCAAAGCTTTCTCAAGGCTGTAACAGACGCTGTTAATGTCGCCAACGCGGCCTATCAGCGCGAAGGCGGGCTTGCCGGTGTCGCGACCGGCCTGACCGATATGGACCAGAAGCTCGGGGGGCTGCATTCCTCGGACCTGTTGATCCTGGCCGGGCGCCCGTCCATGGGCAAAACCTCGCTGGCGACCAATATCGCCTTCAACGTGGCCAAGGCCTACAAGCGCGGGAAGCTGCCGGATGGCTCCGAGGGCGCGGTGGATGGNGGCGTCGTGGGGTTNTTCAGCNTGGAAATGAGCGCCGAGCAGCTGGCCGGCCGCATCCTGGCCGAAGCCTCGGAAATCTCGTCCCACAAGATCCGCCAGGGCGACATGGACGAAGCCGAGTTCCGCCGCTTCGTGGATGCCGCCAAGGAGCTGGAGGCCTGCCCGCTCTTCATCGACGACACGCCCGCCCTGCCGATTTCCCAGGTCGCGGCCCGTGCCCGCCGCCTGAAACGGACACACGGGCTGGACCTGCTGATCGTCGACTACCTGCAATTGCTGCGTGGCACATCGGACAACCGGGTGCAGGAGATTGCCGAGATTTCCATGGGCCTCAAGGCGATCGCCAAGGAACTCAACATCCCGGTCATGGCCCTGTCGCAGCTGTCGCGCCAGGTCGAAAGCCGTGACGACAAGCGGCCGCAGCTGTCCGACCTTCGCGAATCCGGTTCGATCGAGCAGGACGCGGACGTGGTCATGTTCGTCTTCCGCGAAGAGTATTACGTCGAGCGGGAAAAACCCTCGGATGACCGGCTGGACGAAATGGCCGCCTGGCAGGAACGCATGGCGCGTCTGCACGGCAAGGCCGAGGTGATCATCGGCAAGCAGCGGCACGGCCCCATCGGCACGGTCGAGCTGTCCTTCGAAAGCCAGTTCACCCGGTTCGGCAACCTCGTCAAACCCTGGCAGCAGGGCGGCGGCGATTTCGGCTGAGGCCGACGCGCAAAACCGCGCTTGCCCCCTTGCCTGCCACCTGTCAAAACCCCGCCCATGTCGACTGGTTTTCTGAATATAGATCTGACAGCGCTGGCCCATAACTGGCAGGCGCTGGATGCGATGACGAGTGTTGAGACCGCCGCCGTGGTCAAAGCCGATGCTTATGGGCTTGGCGTGGACAAGGTGGCGCGTGCGCTGGCGCGGGCGGGGGCAAAAACCTTCTTCGTGGCCGTCGCCGAAGAGGGCGTGAAACTGCGCCAGGCCCTGGGGCCGAACCCGGCGATCTGCGTCTTTTCCGGCCATATGCGCGGCGATACGGACATGATCGGCGATATGGGCCTGACACCCATGATCAACACGGTGGGCCAGCTGACACGCCATCTGGAAAGCCTGCCTGGCCATCCCTTCGGCATCCAGCTGGATACGGGCATGAACCGCCTTGGCATGGAGATCGACGATTGGGCCAGCGTGGCCGAGATCGCGCTGGGGCAAAACTGCCAACTGGTGATGAGTCACCTGGCCTGCGCCGACGAACCCGATCACCCGATGAACCGTCAGCAACTGGACCAGTTCCACCTGATGACCGACGGGATCGACGTGCCCCGCTCGCTTGCGCAGACCGGGGGCATCCTGCTGGGGCCCGAGTATCATTTCGACCTCACGCGGCCGGGGGTCGGCCTCTATGGCGGCCTGCCCTTCGCCGATGCGCAGCCCGTGGCCCATCTCGATCTGCCGGTGATCCAGCTGCGCGACGTGGCGCCGGGCGAAACCGTGGGGTATGGCAACACCTGGACGGCCGAGCGTCCGACCAAGCTGGTCACGGTGGCGGCGGGCTATGCCGATGGCGTCCATCGTATCCTGTCGAACAATCTGCAGCTTTGGCACGGCGCGCATCCGGTTCCCATCGTCGGGCGGGTGTCCATGGACCTGATCACCGTGGATGTCACCGACCTCGACGAGGTGCCGGGGTCGCTGTCGCTGTTGTCTGCCAACCAGACGGTCGATCATATCGCAGACCGCGCCGGGACGATCGGCTACGAGGTGCTGACCTCGCTCGGTGCCCGTTACCAACGGCGGTATTCGGGCGGATGAGCCGCCTTCTGGCCGCGATAGGGGCAACGACCCTGGGCCTTCTGGCGGCGATCGGGCGGCTGGCGCTTTTCGTGGGCGAGACCCTGTCGCACCTGTTCCGACCCCCCTTCTACCCGCGCGAGTTCGGCCATGCCCTGATCCAGATCGGCTATTTCTCGCTGCCCGTCGTGGGGCTGACGGCGCTCTTCACCGGGGGCGCGCTGGCCTTGCAGATCTATGCGGGCGGGTCGCGGTTCGACGCCCAGGCGGTGGTGCCACAGATCGTGGCCATCGGCATGGTGCGCGAACTGGGCCCGGTGCTGGTGGGGCTGATGATCGCAGCGCGGGTGACATCCAGCATCGCCGCCGAGATCGCCACCATGAAGGTGACCGAACAGATCGACGCGCTGGTGACGCTGTCCACCCACCCGATGAAATACCTGACCCTGCCGCGCGTGCTGGCCGCCACGCTGGTCATGCCTGTCCTGGTGGGGATCGGCGACATCATCGGGATTTTCGGCGGCTATCTGGTGGGCACCGAACGCCTTGGTTTCAACGCCGCCGCCTATCTCAAGAACACTGCCGATTTCCTGACCCGGCTCGACATCATCTCGTCGCTGGTCAAGGGTGCGGTGTTCGGCTTCATCGCGGCGCTGATGGGCTGTTATTACGGGATGCAATCGGACCGGGGCGCGATGGGCGTGGGCCGGGCCACCAAGTCCTCGGTCGTGGCCGCCGCCATCCTTATCCTGGCGGCGAATTTCCTTCTGACAGAGGCGTTCTTTTCCGCATGATCCGGCTGACCGACCTGCATAAATCCTTTGGCACCAACGCGGTGCTGCGCGGCGTGGACCTGCATGTGCCCAAGGGCGAAAGCATGGTGGTCATCGGCGGGTCGGGCACCGGCAAGTCGGTGCTGATCAAGTGCATCCTCGGCCTGATCACACCCGACAGCGGGGTGATCGAAGTCGACGGTCAGGATGTGACCGAGGCCGACCGCGATGCCTTCCTGGCCCGGTTCGGGATGCTTTTCCAGGGCGGGGCGCTGTTCGACAGCCTGCCGGTCTGGCAGAACGTGGCCTTTCGCCTGCTGCGCGGCAGCCTGAAACGGCCCAAATCCGAGGCCCGCGAGATCGCCATCGAGAAACTGCGCCGGGTAGGCCTGTCTTCGGACGTGGCCGACAGGTTGCCCGCCGAATTGTCAGGGGGCATGCAAAAACGCGTCGGCCTGGCCCGCGCCATCGCCGCCAACCCCGAGATCATCTTCTTCGACGAACCCACGACGGGGCTGGACCCGATCATGGCCGGCGTCATCAACGACCTGATCCGCGAGATCGTCACCGAGATGGGCGCCACGGCCATCACCATCACCCATGACATGGCCTCGGTCCGCGCCATCGCCGATGACGTGGCCATGCTGCATGCGGGCAAGGTGCGCTGGTCGGGCCCGGTGGCGCAGATGGATGACAGCGGCGACCCCTACCTGCACCAGTTCATCACCGGCAGCGCCGAGGGGCCGATCGAGGCGATCCGGTGATGATGACCAGCCTCCGGATCCTGAACCTAAGCCTGTTGGTCCTGTTCCCCGTGGCCTGGTTCGCCCCCTTGCTGCGGGCGGCCTTTTTGCCGTTGTTTGGATTGAACGAGATTTCCATCGTAAGCGGGCTGCAGGCCCTGTGGGACAGCGACGTGTTCCTGGCGGTGATCGTCACCGCGCTCGCCCTGTTCGCGCCCTATCTCAAGACCATCGGACTGGCCCTGGTGCAATTCCGGCTGCTGGATAGCCGCGCCCTGCCCGCGATTGGCTATATGGGCAAGCTGGCCATGGCCGATATCTTCCTGATCGCGCTTTACGTGGTCGTCGTCAAAGGGGTCAGCCGCGCCCATGTGGAGGGCGCCTGGGGGCTCTATCTCTTCACCCTCTGCGTGCTGTCCTCGATCATCTTGTCGATTCTCACGGAACGCCATATGCGCAAGGGCTGAGCACGGCCCGTAGACAGGCCGCGCGAATTGGTCCAAAAGGTGAACATGGCCAAGGATCTGTCTTTCATCTGCACCGCCTGCAACGCCGCCCATTCGAAATGGTCGGGCCAATGCGATGCCTGCGGCGCGTGGAACACGATCGAAGAGGCCAAGCCGCTGTCCTCGGGGCCGAAATCCAAGGGGCTGGGCACGAAACGGGGCCGCGCGCTGGACCTGACCGACCTGGCGACTGAGCAGCCCGAGCCGCCCCGCACCCTGGCGGGCGTGGACGAGTTGGACCGCGTCCTCGGCGGCGGGTTGGTCAAGGCCAGCGCCCTTCTGGTGGGGGGGGATCCGGGCATCGGCAAATCCACGCTTCTGTTGCAGGCCGCCGCCCGCTTCGCCCGCAACGGGCTGAAGGTGCTTTATGTCTCGGGCGAGGAATCGGCCGCACAGGTGCAGATGCGCGCGCGACGCCTGGAATTGACCGAAAGCCCGGTGCGACTGGCCAGCGAAACCAACCTGCGCGACATCCTGACCACGTTGGACGCCGAAGCACCGGATCTGGTCATCATCGATTCCATCCAGACCATGTGGCTGGATACGGTCGAGGCCGCGCCCGGTTCGGTCAGCCAGGTGCGGTCGGCCGCGCATGAGCTGACGACCTTTGCCAAGCGGCGCGGCATTGCCGTGGTCATGGTCGGCCATGTCACCAAGGAAGGCCAGATCGCCGGTCCCCGCGTGGTCGAGCACATGGTCGATACCGTTCTCTATTTCGAGGGTGAGCGCGGCCACCAGTTCCGCATCCTGCGCGCAGTAAAGAACCGCTTCGGCCCCGCCGACGAGATCGGGGTGTTCGAGATGACGGGCCGTGGGCTGGTCGAGGTCAAGAACCCCTCGGCGCTGTTCCTGTCCGAACGGGGCGAGCCGGCGCCGGGGTCGGTGGTCTTTGCCGGGATAGAAGGATCGCGGCCCATGCTGTGCGAGTTCCAGGCCTTGGTCGCCCCCTCGCCCCACAGTCAGCCACGCCGCACGGTCGTGGGCTGGGATGGCGGCCGGCTGGCGATGATTCTTGCGGTGCTGGAATCGCGCGCCGGCATCCCCTTTACCGGGCTCGACGTCTACCTGAACGTCGCCGGTGGCCTGCGGGTGGGCGAACCTGCCGCGGACCTTGCCGTCGCGGCCGCGCTGATCTCTGCCCGCGAGGACGCGGCGCTGCCCAAGGATTGCGTCGTCTTCGGGGAAATCTCGCTTTCGGGCGCCTTGCGTCCGGTCGGACAGACCGAAAATCGGTTGAAAGAAGCCGCGAAACTTGGTTTTAGAACGGCGGTAACCCCTGTGCGCGCAAAACGCGTGGGGTCCGGCGGGGTCGAGTTGCGCGAAATGCGTGGCCTGCCGGAATTCGTCGAAGAGGTCTTCGGGGCACGATAGGCGCCAAGGCCCACCAGAACAGGAAGGGCCGGCACATGGGCGATTTCACCCTCATTGATGGCATCGTCGCCGTCGTCATCGTCTTGTCGTCCCTGCTGGCCTACAGCCGCGGCTTCGTGCGCGAGGCGCTGGCCATCGCGGGCTGGGTCGTGGCGGCGGTGCTTGCGTTCATCTTCGCCGACCAGGTTCAGCCCTTGGTTCGTCAGATTCCCGTTCTTGGCGAATTCATCGGCGACAGCTGCGAATTGTCCATCATCGCCGCCTTTGCCGCCGTTTTCGCGGTGGTGCTGGTGATCGTCTCGATCTTCACGCCGCTGTTTTCCTCGCTGGTGCAGCGGTCGGTGTTGGGCGGGGTCGACCAGGGCCTCGGATTCCTTTTCGGGGCGCTGCGCGGCATCCTTCTGGTTGCGGTGGCCTTCTTCGTCTACGACACGATCCTCGAAAGCCAGAATGTCGAGATGGTCGAGGACAGCCGCGCCAAGGCGGTTTTCGGCAGTTTCACCGAACGGCTGCAATCGGAAGATCCCGAGCAGGCCCTTGGCTGGATCACCACGCAATACGAACAGCTTGTCGGGGGATGCGGGCCGCAGTGATCGGGCGCGCCCTCATGTGATAGTTTCGTGACAGTGCGGGTCCATGCCAGTATGAGGGGGCCAAGGTTCAATCCGTGAGATTCGGAGGGTCCATACGTGACCAAATCGCTGCCACCTGCCCACCCCTTTGATGATGACAAGCTGAAAGAGGAATGCGGGGTATTCGGCACCGTCGGCGTATCCGACGCCGCCTCGATCGTGGCGCTTGGCCTGCACGCGCTGCAACATCGCGGGCAAGAGGCCGGGGGCATCGTCACCCATGACCCCGAACAGGGTTTCAACTCCGCCCGGCGCTTCGGGCTGGTGCGCGACAATTTCACCTCGGAAAAGCTGCTGAACACCCTGCCCGGCCCCATCGGGATCGGCCATGTGCGCTATTCTACCGCCGGGTCCAAGGGCGGCACCCAGATCCGCGACGTGCAGCCGTTTTTCGGCGAATTCGCCATGGGCGGCGCGGCCATCGCCCATAACGGCAACATCACCAACGCCCTGCAACTGCGCAAGGAACTGATCGAGCGCGGCTCGATCTTCCAAAGCTCCAGCGACAGCGAATGCATTATCCACCTGATGGCACGGTCCATGGGCCGCAACATCCCCGACCGGATGGAAGAGGCGCTGCGCAAGGTTGAAGGCGCGTTTTCCGTCGTCGCCATGACCCGCACCAAGCTGATCGGCTGCCGCGACCCGCTGGGCGTGCGTCCCTTGGTGCTTGGCAAGCTGGGCGACGGCTGGGTGCTGGCCTCGGAAACCTGCGCCCTCGACATCATCGGCGCCGAGTTCCTGCGCGAGATCGAACCGGGCGAGATGGTCGTCATCTCGGCCGAGCATGGCATCCAGAGCCACTATCCCTTCCGGCCGGCCAAGTCCCGCTTCTGCATCTTCGAGCACGTCTATTTCAGCCGCCCCGACAGCATCCTGGGCGGTCAGTCCGTCTATTCGACACGTGAAAACATCGGGCGCGAACTGGCCAAGGAAAGCCCGGTCGACGCTGACCTCGTCTGCCCGGTTCCCGACAGCGGCACGCCGGCGGCAATCGGCTATAGCCTCGAAAGCGGTATTCCCTACGCGATGGGGATCATCCGCAACCAGTATATGGGCCGCACCTTCATCGAACCGACCGAACAGATCCGCAACATGGGTGTCCGGCTGAAACTGAACGTCAACCGGGCGCTGATCCGGGGCAAGCGGGTAATCCTTGTCGATGACAGCGTTGTGCGCGGCACCACCAGCCGCAAGATCAAGGATATGATCCTTGATGCCGGCGCCGCCGAGGTGCATTTCCGCATCGCCAGCCCGCCCACGGCGTGGCCCTGTTTCTATGGCGTGGACACACCGCAGCGCGAAAAGCTGCTGGCTGCCACCATGTCCGAGGACGAGATGTGCGAGCATCTGGGCGTCAACAGCTTGAAATTCATCACGCTCGACGGCCTCTACCGGGCCGTGGGCGAGGCGCGTGGCCGCGATGCCTCTTGCCCGCAATATTGCGACGCCTGCTTCTCGGGCGAATACCCGG
>PR_CR_10_Liq_3_inCRDRAFT_1000477_pt1 | contig 10923 bp, 6 predicted proteins | sample PRCRCaboRojoPR_2_FD_10240 | JGI IMG/M metagenome (IMG submission 10240)
CCGGCGGCGGGGCTGTGTGATAATTTTCCGCTCAACCGCGTCGGCCGCATGCCGATACGCACAGGCACGACTGTCCCGGAGTGACGATGGACGAGAACCGCAAGAAGGCGCTGGCGGCGGCGCTGAGCCAGATCGAGAAGCAGTTCGGCAAGGGCTCGGTGATGCGCATGGGCGACGCCGGCGCCATCCCGAACATCCAGGCCGTCTCCACCGGCTCCCTCGGCCTCGATGTTGCCCTCGGCATCGGCGGGCTGCCGCGTGGACGCGTCATCGAGATCTACGGGCCGGAGTCCTCGGGCAAGACGACGCTCTCGCTGCATGCCGTGGCCGAGGCGCAGAAGGCCGGCGGCACGGCGGCCTTCGTGGACGCCGAGCACGCGCTGGACCCGATCTATGCCGAGAAGCTCGGCGTCAACATGGACGAGCTGCTGGTGTCCCAGCCCGACACCGGCGAGCAGGCGCTGGAGATCACCGACATGCTGGTGCGCTCCGGCGCCGTGGACCTGGTGGTGGTGGATTCCGTCGCCGCACTCACGCCCAAGGCCGAGATCGAAGGCGAGATGGGCGACAGCCACGTGGGCCTCCAGGCGCGGCTCATGTCCCAGGCGCTGCGCAAGCTCACCGCCAACATCAAGCGCTCCAACGCCATCGTCATCTTCATCAACCAGATCCGCATGAAGATCGGCGTGATGTTCGGCTGCTTCGACTACCATGCCCGGGTCGTGCTGGCCGATGGCTCGACCGAGAAGATCGGCAAGATCGTCAATCAGCGGCTGCCGGTGCAGGTGCAGTCCATGGACCCGGAGACCGGGGCCATTGTTCCGCGCCCGGTGGTGGACTGGTTTCGCAACGGCGAGACCGACCAGTGGCTCTATCTGGAGGTCGAAGCGGGCGGCGGCAGCGGTCGCCGCAAGCTCACCTGCACGGAGAACCATCTCATCTTCACGCCCGCCGGCGAGCGCCCGGCGGGTGAGCTTGCGGTCGGCGATGAGGTGATGGTCGCCACCAAGCACTATCTGCTCTCCGATGACCAGAATCAGCTGATCCTCGGCGCGGTGCTCGGGGACGGGTCGCTGCGCTACGCCTCCGAGCACAATGTCGCGTTCCGGGTCGGGCACGCGGAGCGCCAGCGTGAATACTGCGCGTGGAAGCAGGAAATGCTCGCACCCTTTGCGCACGAGATCGCCCCCACGGGTAACGGCATCGGCTTCGATACCATCCCGATGGGACAGCTCGCCGGCCTGCACCGGGCGGCCTACGGGGCGCAGGGCCGAAAGATCGGCGACGGGATGCTGCAAGCGATCGACGCCCGCGCCGTGGCGGTCTGGTACGGCGACGACGGTACCTTTTCCGGCAGCTGTGAGCGGTGGGGGCATGGCATGGCCGAGATCGGCTGTGTCAGCCTGTCGCTGGCCGACAAGGAGCGGCTCGCGGACCGCCTGGCCGAGCTGGGCATGGGGCGCCCGACGGTCAGTGAAAGCAGGCTGGTCTTCAGCGGCGAGCGGACGCGCTCGCTGCATGAAAAGATCGCCCCGTACCTGCATCCGTCGCTCGACTACAAGCTCCCCCCGGACTTCCGCGGGCGTTTCCAGTGGCATCCCGACACCTCCGATGCCCACCTGAACGGCCGCCGTCTGTCGCTGCGCACGCAGCTGCGGGCCGTCCCCATGCGCATCACGCGCAAGGAGCTGCGACCGGCCGCGCCGCGCCATCGGACCCGTTTCGATCTCGAGATCGAGGGCAACCACAGTTACCTGGTCGATCATATCGCGGTGCACAATTCGCCCGAGACCACCACCGGCGGCAACGCGCTCAAGTTCTACGCGTCCGTGCGGCTCGACATCCGCCGCACCGGCGCCATCAAGAAGGGCGACGAGGTCATCGGCAACGAGACCAAGGTCAAGGTGGTGAAGAACAAGGTCGCGCCGCCCTTCAAGCAGGTGATGTTCGACATCCTCTACGGCGAGGGCGTCTCCCGCCACGGCGAGATCATCGACTTGGGCGTCCAGCAGGGCATCATCGAGAAGTCCGGCGCCTGGTACAGCTACGACGGCAACCGCATCGGCCAGGGCAAGGACAATGTCCGCGGCTTCCTGAAAGAGAACCCGGACCTCGCCGACGCCATCGAGGCCAGTATCCGCGCCGCCCTGCTGCCGCAGAAGCCGGCGGCCGGCGCCAGCGCCGAGCCGGATGCGGTGGGGACCGCGGCCTCCGACACCTGAGCCGCCACCGCTCCCTACCATGGACAGGCCCGATGCCCACAGGCCGCACGGCGAGCGCGGCAACACCCCGCAAGGCCCGGAGTCGGCGCTGCCGGACAGCGGCGAGGACGGCGACCTGGAGCCCGGCGCCGCCGCCCCGGTGGACACCGCTGCGGAGATCCGCAGTCGCGCCCTCAAGCTCCTCACCAGCCGCGAGCATTCGCGCTACGAGCTGTGGCGCAAGCTCTATCGGCGCGGCTATCCCGCGGAGGCCGTGGCGGCGGTGCTCGAGGCGCTCGCCGAGGAAGGGCTGCTGAGCGAGGAGCGCCTGCTGGCGGCCTATGTCGCCGAGCGGCTGGAGAAGGGCTTCGGGCCCCTGCGCATCCGCTCGGAGCTGCACGCCAAGGGGCTTTCCGATGCCGCCATCGATCCGCATCTTGCCCTGGAAGAGGCACGGTGCCTGGACCTGATGGCCCGGGTGGATGCGGGAAAATTCGGCCGCAGGCCCGCAGATGACCGCAAAACGCTGGCAAAGCGTGCGCGCTTCCTGGAATATCGGGGCTTCCCGGCGCACCTGATCGCCCGCGCCCTCGACCTGTCCTGAGCCTGCGCCAAAGCCTGCGCCAGAGGCCGCATGGACCCCGCACAGACACGCATCATCCATTTCCGTCGGGCGGTCGCCCGCAGTGCCCCCACCACGCCCCGGGGCGCCGCGGCCGGCCCGCCCGGAGCCAGATCATCCGAGTCGTTCCCATGAAACGCAGTGCCGAGCTCCGATCCGCTTTTCTCGACTACTTCGCCGAGCGCGGACACACCGTCGTCGAGAGCAGCCCGCTGGTGCCGGGCAACGACCCGACGCTGCTCTTCACCAACGCCGGCATGGTGCAGTTCAAGGACGTCTTCCTCGGCCGCGAGAAGCGTCCCTACACCCGCGCCGCCAGCTCCCAGCGCTGTGTGCGTGCCGGCGGCAAGCACAACGACCTGGAGAACGTCGGCTACACCGCCCGGCATCACACCTTCTTCGAGATGCTCGGCAACTTCAGCTTCGGCGACTACTTCAAGCGCGAGGCCATCGGCTACGCCTGGGAGTTTCTGACGCAGGTGCTGGGCCTGCCGCCCGAGAAGCTGTGGGTGACCGTCTACACCGAGGACGACGAGGCCGCCCGCATCTGGCTCGATGAGATCGGCGCAGACCCGGCACGCTTCTCGCGCTGCGGCGAGAAGGACAACTTCTGGTCCATGGGCGAGACCGGGCCCTGCGGCCCCTGCTCGGAGATCTTCTACGACCATGGCCCGGAGATCGCCGGCGGCCCGCCGGGCTCACCGGACGAGGACGGCGACCGCTATGTCGAGATCTGGAACCTGGTCTTCATGCAGTACGACCGCGACGCGGCAGGCAAGCTGACGCCCCTGCCGCGGCCGTCGGTGGACACCGGCATGGGCCTGGAGCGCCTCGCCGCCGTCATGCAGGGCGTGCACAGCAACTACGAGATCGACCTCTTCCAGGCACTGATCCAAGCCGCCGCCGAAGCCACGGGCTGCGCCGATCTCAAGTCCAAGTCCCTGCGCGTCATCGCCGACCATATCCGCTCCGCCGCCTTTCTGGTGGTGGACGGCGTCACGCCGGGCAACGAGGGCCGCGGCTATGTGCAGCGGCGCATCATCCGCCGCGCCATCCGCCATGGCTATCAGCTCGGCTGCACCGAGCCCTTCTTCCACAAGCTGGTGGCGCCCCTGGTGGCGGAGATGGGCCAGGCCTACCCGGCGCTGGCCGCCAAGCAGGCCCACGTGGAGCAGGTGCTGCGCGCCGAGGAAGAGCGCTTCGCCGATACCCTGGACCAGGGCCTCAGGATCTTCGAGGAGGTGGTCGCGGGGCTGCAGGGCGACGTCCTGCCCGGCGAGGCCGTCTTCCGGCTCTACGACACCTATGGCTTCCCGGCGGACCTGACGGCCGACATCGCCCGTGAGCGCGGCCTCGGCGTCGACCTCGCGGGGTTCGAGCGCGAAATGGCCAAGCAGAAGCAGCGCGCCCGCGCCGCAAGCCAGTTCGGTGCCGGCAGCGAAATCGCCATCGAGCTGGAGGGCGAGACCGACTTCACCGGCTACGAGGACATCCTCGACCAGGGCACCGTGGTGGCCCTCTACCGCGACGGCGAGGAGCGCGAGCGCCTCGCACCCGGCGAGTCCGGGCTCGTCGTGCTGGACGTGACGCCGTTCTACGCCGAGGCGGGCGGTCAGGTGGGCGACCGGGGGGAGCTCACCACCGATGGCGGCGCCTGTTTCAAGGTGGACGACACCCAGAAGCACGGTGACGGCATCATCTGCCACATCGGCCACATGGCCGGCGGCGAGCTGCAGGCGGGCGATCGCATCACCGCCCGTGTGGACGGCGAGCGCCGCCGCGCCACCGCGCTGCACCACTCCGCCACACACCTGCTGCACGCGGCGCTGCGCAGCGTGCTCGGCGACCACGTCCAGCAGCGCGGCTCCCTCGTCGGTCCCGATCGGCTGCGCTTCGACTTCACCCACTTCGAGCCCCTGACCCAGGCGCAGCTTCAGGCCATCGAGCGGCTCGTGAACCGCGAGATCCGCGAGAACCACACCGTCGAGACCCGCATCATGGACCTGGAAGACGCCAAGGCCTCCGGTGCCATGGCCCTGTTCGGCGAGAAGTACGGCGAGCAGGTGCGGGTGCTGCGCATGGGCGACTTCTCCACCGAGCTGTGCGGCGGAACCCATGTGCGCGCCGTCGGCGACATCGGTCTGTTCAAGATCACCGCTGAGAGCGGCATCAGCTCCGGCGTGCGCCGCATCGAGGCCGTAGCCGGCGAGCGGGCGCTGGACTGGATCGCGGACGAAGAGGCCAGGCTCGCGCGCATCGCGGCCCTGGTGAAGGGCGCCACCGCCGACGCCGACGAGCGCGTGGCCCAGCTGGTGGAGCGCTCGCGCAAGCTGGAGAAGGAGCTGGAGCAGCTGAAGGCGAAGCTCGCCAGCAGTGCCGGCAGCGACCTCGCGGACAAGACCGTGGAGGTGGACGGCGTCAAGGTGCTGGCGGCGCGGCTCGACGGCGCCGACCCCAAGTCCCTGCGCGACACCATGGACCAGCTCAAGAACAAGGTGGGCTCCGGCGTCGTGCTGCTGGCCACCGAGAGCGACGGCAAGGTCAACCTCATCGCCGGTGTCACCAAGGACCTCACCGACCGCTTCAAGGCCGGCGACCTGGTGAAGGCCGCCGCCGAGAAAGTCGGCGGTCGCGGCGGCGGCCGCCCGGACATGGCCCAGGCCGGCGGCAGCGACCCAACCGGTATTCCGGCAGCCCTCGATCTGGTGGGCGAGTGGGTGCGGTCCAAAGCGGCGAGTGTCGAGTAGCGCGGGTCGCGGTGCGCAGACCCGCCGCCTCGCCGCGTCGGCGGCCACACCAGCAAGCGTCACGCTCCTGACTCGCAGCAAAGAGCCGTGTCTGCGCAACGTCGCGAAAGTTGTTGCGGTCGCGCCGCGTGGCCGCGGAGCCTCTGAACGCGGAGCCTCTGAAAAGGAGCTGCGCAACACGCAAAAAGCGCGATAACGCCCGAGCAGACCGCAAAATGGCCCCGTTTCGCGTCTTTCGTGGATTTCGTCGTTTCAAAACTCCGGTCCTTTCTGCGGTCGCCCTGCGTTTCAGTGCTGACATGACCAGCGAGACGCTCAGTAACGTGCGACACTGCAACGCGGCTCGGCAAAAATGCTGTGTAGGCGTTGCGGCGCTCCGCCGCTTCGCGCCTCGAAACTCGTCACTCGCAACTCGCAACTCGCAACTCCGATGTCCTTGATCGTCCAAAAATACGGCGGCACCTCGGTGGGCAGCATCGAGCGCATCCAGGCCGTTGCCGCCAAAGTCAAAGCGAGCCGTGATGCCGGCCACCAGGTGGTGGTTGTCGTCTCCGCCATGTCCGGCGAGACCGACCGGCTGCTCGGGCTCGCCCATGGCCTCCAGGCGCAGCCGTCCCCGCGGGAGCTGGATGTGCTGCTGTCCACCGGCGAGCAGGTGACCATCGCACTGCTCGCCATGGCGCTGGAGGCCCAGGGCTGCCCCGCGCGCTCCTACACGGGCGCGCAGGTCCAGGTCCGCACCGACAGCGCGCACAACAAGGCACGCATCACCGATATTGACGGCGCCCGAGTGCGCGCAGACCTGGACATGGGCCGCGTCGTCGTCGTGGCGGGTTTCCAGGGCATCGACGAGCAGGGCAACATCACCACCCTGGGGCGCGGCGGCTCCGATACCTCCGCCGTTGCCATGGCCGCCGCGCTCAACGCCGACGAGTGCCAGATCTACACCGACGTGGACGGCGTCTACACCACGGACCCGCGCATCGAGCCCAGGGCGCGTCGCCTGCCGCGCATCACCTTCGAGGAGATGCTGGAGATGGCGAGCCTCGGCTCCAAGGTGCTGCAGATCCGTGCCGTGGAGTTCGCGGGCAAGTACCAGGTCCCATTGCGGGTGCTCTCCAGCTTCGAGCCGGGCGAGGGCACGCTCATCACATTCGAGGAGAACGACGTGGAAGAGGCCAAGATCGCGGGCATCGCTTTCGCCAAGGACGAGGCCAAGCTCACCATCCTGGGCGTGCCGGACCAGCCCGGTGTCGCGCACAAGATTCTGGGGCCCATCTCGGCGGCGAACATCGAGGTGGACATGATCATCCAGAACATTGCCGCCGATGCGCAGACCACGGACTTCACCTTCACGGTGCATCGCAACGACTACGCCAAGGCGCTCGCCATCCTGGAGGACACCGCCAAGGCGCTGTCCGCGCGAGAGGTCCACGGCGACGAGCACATCGTCAAGGTGAGTCTGGTGGGCGTCGGGATGCGCTCCCACGCGGGCATCGCGAGCCGCATGTTCGAGGCCCTCGCGCGCGAGGGCATCAATATCCGCATGATCAGCACCTCAGAGATCAAGATCAGCGTCGTCATCGACGAGAAGTACCTGGAGCTCGGCGTCCGCGCCCTGCACGACGCCTTCGAGCTCGACCAAAGTGTCTGACGCTGACCGGTGTCCACGTTACTGCCTTTCGTCGGCTAATGACGCCGATGCGCGCCGTCGGTCCGCTGGACACCGCAAATGAAAGGGATTTGCGACTTGTTCCCGACACGGGACTGATGCGCCGAAAAAAGGCCAACTGCTACAATCCATAGCTCGGGCGGCATCGGGCCGTCCCGTAACTTGGTTGAGTGCGGTCCCTCGATACCGGTCGGCCGGCACAGGAACAAAGGCGCCACCGGTTCGTCGAAGGACTTAGCCGAAAGGACCTTAGGGAGACAACTATGTTGATACTGACCCGTCGTGTCGGGGAGACCTTGATGATCGGGGACGATGTCACCGTCACCGTTCTGGGCGTGAAGGGCAATCAGGTTCGCATCGGCGTCAATGCGCCGCGCGACGTGGCTGTCCATCGCGAGGAAATCTACGAGCGCATCAAACGCGAACAAGAACAGGCCGCCGCTCAGGGCGAGAACGCCAGCGTGCCGCCCGGACACAGCAGCTGACCTCAAGCCGGCCCGCCTCCGGCGAGCCCACCGCAGCGCGCGCCGGCGACAGGCCGGCACACCACCGACGCTGCCATGGCAGACCTGAGGCAACCCGACAGCAGGCCAGCTCCCTCAACCCCCGGCCGGGACCGAACCGGCCGTTTCCCGAGGACCACCGGCGTCCCTCGCCCGCCGGCGGGCATCACCCCTGCGGCTGCCGTACCCCGTGCAACGCGAGAGACGGCACGCACGTGCACGCGCTCACGTCATCCGCCCACCTGACCTGTGTTGATCGCGCGTCAGGTTGCGCCGATAGGGTTGGACCAGAGACCGGCTGTTCCTGCTACAATATCCGGCCCGAACGGAGAGATGGCCGAGTGGCTGAAGGCGCTCCCCTGCTAAGGGAGTATGGGTTAATAGCCCATCGAGGGTTCGAATCCCTCTCTCTCCGCCATCCATGCAGGCTATCTACCTGAATTGAAAGGAAACGCGCCGGACGGAATCGGCTCATACCCACAAACCTACCCACAAGACAGCGTGCTCTAGGCTTCTTTGGTGCTCCTTTGCACCCCAAGACCTGGTCTTGGCCATGCTTTGAGCCTGTTTCAGCGCTTCACCGCCCGACCTTGATGCCGTCCTGCCGGTGCCGACCTTGTCGACCTCCACCTCGACAGCTCAGCAGCGGCGGCGCGGGTGATGCCGAATACACAGTCTGCAATGCATAGACAGGCGGAGGGTTTAGCAATTCTTGATCCATGCCATCTAGTCTATGAATCACGGATCTTTAGCCTGGCGTTTTGGTACGACGGCTCTAGGGTCGGGTGATGGTGGATCGGCACCAGGTCGGCGCTAGCCTTGTTCTCTCTCCATGTCTCGCCCCCTAGTCCTTCTCGCAGCTATCGTGCCGCTGCTCGCCGCAGCAGAAACACTAATCGGTGGAGTCGACCACGTACGCGACGGCGACGCCCTCGTGGTGTCTGGTGTGCCGATCCGGCTTCAAGTACAAGTGCCTCGGTGCAGATGTTCCGAGACAGCTTCCGGGCGTTGCCGTAATCGCCTTAGCCGAATCCGCGATAACGACCATAGCATCGGGGTCTGCCGTCTCGATGACGGGAGGGACATTGCAGCCATCCTCGTCAGTGAGGGGATCGGGCGGGATTGCCCGCGATACAGCGACGGGCAGTATGCCGACGACGAAACCGATCGGTCGCGCAACCTACTGTTGCCTCGATACTGTCGCCCGCGCTGAAGTGCCAACATCCCTTGAAGGCGCAGGGCGATGTCGGGGGCGTGTCCATGGCACAAGATCGAAAGTGCGCCCGGCGGGCTGATACGGCGGCGGGCGAGAGGCGCGATTCGAGAGAGACCCCGCGTTGCTGCCGCCGGTCTCGCAGCGGAACAACATGCGGCCCTGAATGGCGAGCTGGGCGTCAGGGGGATGCGCTCGGGCACTGTGTGAACCGCGTGCAGCCGACCAGGCTCGGGCGGATGCACCCGCGGGACGGGCTGTAAGGCCGCACTGCGAGATATCTGGCAGCGGTTGGGAGCCCGGTTGGCGTCCGAGGGCGAAAATCCCGCCCTCATCGCACAGTTGGCGAATTTTGGGGTCGCTGGTTGATGTCTAGGGCAAGATGCCCTAACCTCACTCGTAACACGGCCCCTCCCGGTCAAGCCGCTTCGGCGGGGAGATCGCGGAGGGGTTCTTTTTTGCCGGCACCTGCCAACGCTCTTAACCTCGCCAGATGGCCTCCCAGCCCAGCGGGGCGCCAAGATCGGTCAGACCCAACCCCAGGTGGTTTAGGTCTGGGAAGCATTGAAGGTGCTCGTGCAAGCGTGCCGGCCACGTCGATCCCGGATTTACGCGTTGTAGAACGTGCCGAGCGATCCGCAACAGAAGGAAACACCTGGCCCTGGCATGCTTATCCTGCTCGAAGTGGACAACCCAGGGCACCTCCGCCGCGGGCGGGAGCTTCGGCTGATCGACGATGTTCCTGTTCCACAAGCGGCTGTGGTGGGCGCACACGTTACGCAGATAGTTCAGACTGCGTAGCCAACTGGCAAAGACCCTTCCGTCCGCAACGCCGTATTTGGCAGCGATGGCGTTCTGCTCCTGCACGCGCATGCCGGCGTAAAGCTTGGACATCGCGCCGAAGTCCCAGACCTCGCACGATACCCAAACCGCCAGCGGCAGACCGTACTTGGCCTTGTTGTGGCGGACAAATTCTTCCTTGGAGCGAACAATGAGCTGCGCCTGCTTGTCCAGCCACGCATGATGTCCAGTCAGGCCGGTCTTGGGGTCGAGCCGACGGCTGAAGGATTCGTGAAAAAGCTCGGGGCGCAGATAGGCGAAGGCGTCCAGTCGGCCGAGGGTATGGGAGATGTCCACCCGCAGCGCGATCTCGATCCGCTCAAGGGCATCCATCGCCAGCAGTCGCAACTGCTTGTCAAAGACATAGAGTAGGACCGCTTGCTCGAACGTCGCGCCGGGCTTGAACTCATCAAGGGCGATCGTCTCGACCCGCTTTCGGTCTCGGGGCCTTCCGCCCGGTCCATCGAGCAGGACCAGGGGGCCGGAGCGCTCCCGGAATGGAAACCAGTAGCCGCTCAGGCGGTAGTAGCCGATACGTTCGAGGTACTCCAGCGCCTTGGCGCGGTCCGTCACCAGCAGGCCGCGGTCCGTGAGCTTCGCGAGTTGGTCCTCGTAGCTCAGCCAAGGCTTGCTGTAGCCCATCTCAGGCGGCATCTCGGGCGATCGTGGAGCGGGGCGATGTTTCGGCACAGATGGCAACGCAATCGATCTGCATCAGGCGGTCGGCGTTCGCCACCAGCCATTGCCGCGCCCGCTCCGAGTCCGGGCACAGGCTTTGTACCGTCAGCCAGAAGCGCTGGGAGTGGTCAGGGATTGCCAGATGCACCATCTCGTGGGTGACCATGTAGCGGAGCACGTCGTCGGGCGCCATGATCAGGCGCCAGCTGAAGGACAGATTGCCGAGGTGCGAGCAGTTGCCCCACTTTGTGCGCTGGTCCATGACATAGACTTGGTTCGGCGCCCGATTGATGCGCTCGCCAATACCGATGATCAACTCCTCGATGCGTGCCTTCGACTGACGCCGGAGCCAGCCTTCCAGTGCCTTGCCCAAGCGAGCGGGGTTATCCTGCGAGGTCACGATGCGGACCGTCTTGCCGTCGAACACGATCCGGCTTGCCGCCCGCC
>PR_CR_10_Liq_3_inCRDRAFT_1000480_pt1 | contig 10894 bp, 8 predicted proteins | sample PRCRCaboRojoPR_2_FD_10240 | JGI IMG/M metagenome (IMG submission 10240)
GGCAGGGGCACGATGGACCCTTCCAGTGGAGCTATTGGCTCCTCAATCGTCATAGCGGAACGATGACCGCCCAGGGAAGATGCAGCGCTCGCAGCAGCGCAAAGGGCCAATGAGCAGCAGAACAGCAGGGGAAGTAGGGTTTTCATAAGCTGAGGTTTCTACCTCAAAATAAGGAACTTTGGGTGAGCGTGCAAAACGGGAGCTGTAGATGTATGCGTAACAAATGGTACTGCTTGAATAGCCCGGCAGCATGCGTGGATAAGCTGGAGCAGAGCGGGAAGCTCCACCCCAGCAGCTATCGCACTTAACTGCAGAGGGTTGTCCCCTAGGATTGGGTCACTTTCTGTTTTTTGTGCAATTGGTTATATACACGCTGTGGATAACCGTTTTAGCTTGTTTTTTTGAATAGATGTAACTGCCCGCCCGTATCGGCTGCCGCCAGATAATCGCCATGTACTTTGGGCATGCCGATTTGGTATAGCCCTTCGCCGGGATGGTCAAAAGCCCACTCCCAGTCTATCTGCCGGGTACGCCAGTTGAATGCCGCGAGCTTGATATCGTGCCCGAGCGTCCCGTCCGGCTTTTCGAATACCTCGTCTGAGGAGAAGTACAGGTGGTCGCCCTGACACACCGGCCGGGTCATAGCACGCAAGCGCCTCGACTTAAACCCGGAGGTACAGTCCTGTGCCTGCAGCGCTCCGGTCTGCAAGTCGATCTCCCAGTAGTAGTAACCGGTCAGCCCCAGTATCTTGCCTGCTTCCTCATGCANCACACTATGCGCGGGGTTCGGNAATACCGTNGACTGCTGCGGGCCAANGGTGGTGCCGGTGGGGAGGGTGTGCCAGGATTGNAGGAGTTGGCCGGTGGAGAGGTCGAGGGCGGCTATGGCGCACTCTAAAGTAAGAAATAACTTACCTTTAGAGACGGCTAATATTTTATAAGTATTGCCTTTACTTTTGTCTTCTTCCTGAAGAGTATGACTTAACTCGGCAACCTCACGTAAATCCTTTGCCCATTCAATCTCTTCACTAGAAAGGTTAATTTTCTTGAGCTTGGTAAGTCCCTCTTTTGAAAATAAATTATTGTTGCATGTCTCCAGTCTTTCGAAAAATGGCTGGGTAATAATTTTTCCTGACTTTAGAAATAACACTCCTTCCTCTTTCTCAACAGGATAAAAGTTAACAAGTCTTGAAAAAAAGACTCCGCAGTCTTCCTCTTCATTCATGAAACCAGAACTCACAACAAAAGTGCCGTCTGTTTTTCTCGAAGCAGTCATTTCTAATTGATTATCAAATAAATAACTACTTTTACGTTTGTTGGAAGTAGCAATAAACCGGGAGTCGTTAAAACGAGTTATTTCATCTAATCCTTCAGATAACTGAACTTTAGCCAGAGGCTTTTTCTCATAAGACATTCTTATTAACACGTTGCCTTCAGCGATAACGAAGCTATCTGGGAAAAGAACAAACTGTGATTTGTAAATCTGTAATATGTGAGTTCTATTCAGCATTTTAGTCAACCTTTATAAAATCAAAGAATGTGCTTTTCCAAAAATCTGGATTATTCATAGCTAATTGACCCAGCTCCTGACCGCTATTGATATCAATGACCTGACCACCATCTAGTACTATCCCATTGAACATTCCTGAAGAGGGGTTCGTATTATTGACTACGTTAAATAAATCATCGGCCTTTACACCATCACTAAGCATATTCTGAAATTCCTGCCTAATGGGCATTCCCCACTGCGGCGACATCCGAAAAAAACAAAGCCGCCAAGCCCACCAAAGAACGGGTTCCCCCGCTTTCTCAGGTAGCCTTGGCGGCCTTTTTTAACGATGTTTTACTATTCGTTATTAGTTCCGGCGCCGGTTATTACTCCGTCGCTTATTGCGGTTGCCTCCGTTGGATGAACGGCCGGAACGCTGCCCTCCGCCACGGTTTTGTCCATTGCCATTAGCTGGCTCCGGTGCCGTACCATCATCCGGAAAAGGGTGTTCGTCGACCACCGGAATAGACTGCCCAATGAGCTTTTGAATGTCTTTGAGGTAGGCGCGCTCTTCCGCATCGCAGAAGGAAAGGGCTACGCCGCTTGCATCCGCCCGCCCGGTGCGGCCGATGCGGTGTACATAGGTCTCTGGTACATTAGGCAGGTCGAAGTTGACCACGTAGGACAGTTCGTCTACGTCGATGCCACGCGCCGCAATATCGGTGGCGACCAGTACATTCAGGTTGCCGTCCTTAAACTTTTGCAGTGCCTTTTGGCGGGCGCCCTGCGACTTATTGCCGTGGATAGCGGCGGCATTGATGCCTGCTTTATCCAGCTGATTGGCGATGCGGTTGGCTCCGTGCTTGGTGCGGGAAAACACCAGGGCTGAATCCACATCATTTTCCTTAAGCAGGTGCAGGAGCAGTTTACGCTTGTCCTTTTTAGTGACGAAGTAGACATTCTGCTCTACCCTTTCGGCGGTTGCCTGCTCCGGTTTAATGGTGATGCGCTCCGGATGCCCCAGAATGCCCTTGGAGAGCTTCAGGATTTCCGGTGACATCGTAGCAGAGAAGAACAGAGACTGCCGGTCTTGCGGCAACTGCTTCACGATTTTCTTGATGTCATGGATAAAGCCCATGTCGAGCATGTGGTCAGCTTCATCCATTACCGCAAACTGCACATGTTTCAGGCTAATGTAACCCTGCCCCATAAGGTCAAGCAGACGCCCGGGAGTTGCGGTAAGAATGTCAATGCCTTTGCTCAGGGCACGAGTCTGCGCCCCCTGCTTTACGCCACCAAAAATGACCGTATTGCGCAGGTCGAGAAACCGCCCGTAGGCAGCAATGCTCTCATCAATTTGAATAGCCAGCTCCCGCGTAGGCGCAACGATCAGGCACTTGATTTCACGCCTGCGGCGGTCCCAGCTTTGGTCCTCATACATTTGCTGCAGGATGGGAATGGAGAAAGCTGCAGTTTTGCCGGTGCCGGTCTGCGCGCAGCCAAGCAGGTCTTTACCCTTAAGTAGTTTTGGAATGGCTTGCTGTTGGATAGGTGTGGGCTGTTCGTAGCCCTGAGCACGAAGTGCTTTAAGAATGGGATCAATAATCCCGAGATCTTGAAAAGTCATCGAATAAATTGAAATGCCTAAGCTTAAACAGTTTGACGGGAATGGGAGGTATCAATCATTTATAAAGGTATCTTACCTTGCCGTCTCACCCACTAAAGATAGGTCAGTTAAAAAAAGGTGGGAGTAGGCTTTTGTTGGAGCACGCTCCCCATCTCCGGGTAATCTGTTACCCCTGAGAGATGAATGCAGATGCAAATATACTCTAAATAGTTGAGACTATTCTAATATTGTCCGATCTGGAAGAAAGTAATAACTTTGCACACTGATTTTTCTGACAAAACTGAGGTATGAATATGAATAGTGTAAAGTTTTGGATACTGTTTGGCGTCATCGGCACACTGGTTTTCAGTTCCTGCGATGACGATGGGTTCGATTTCAACATAGCAGAATGTAAGCCGGAAGAATTTTTGGATAATTGGTCCATGGAGGTGATACAGCCAAATATTGCGTCTAACTTCCTGCCACAACTTAATAATGCAGACTTCACCACCACTTCTGTGGGTTACGCTGTAGGCGAGCTGGGCACACTGATCCGCATCAGCGGCGATGGGGCGGTTTGGGAAGTACAGCTCACCGGCCAGGAAACGGATGCGCTCACGGTACAGGCTTTGCTATCTGTAGACTTCTTTGCGGAAGACCAGGGTTTTGCCGGCGGGTCGGACATTTTGCCTCAATTTAGTGAAGAGCGCGATTCCGGTGCAGTCTTTCTCTCTACCGTTGATGCCGGAATGACCTGGGAGCGCCGCTATGTGGACGAGGTGCGCCGGTTTATGGACCTGGAATTCTACAATCCACTGCTTGGTTTGGCACTAGTCCTGCCCGAAAGTGCAGGCAGCAATAGCGATTACAGCATCGCCCGCACAGAAGATGGTGGCGAAACCTGGGCGATTGAGGACCTGCCGGAAGAATTTGGCTTCCCTCGTTTCCAGCGGGCCAGCAACCGTATTTTCATCCCAATGAACCGCCGGTTCCGCTTTTCGGATGACCGGGGCGAAACCTGGACAGAGCGGACTACGCCAGTTAATACCATTGAGGTCTTTTACTTTGCTACGCCTGAGGTGGGCTTCGTGGTGGGCGAAACCACCGCATTCAGAACCACGGATGGCGGACAAAACTGGGAGGAAATGCCCCTGCCCGTTGAAGGCGGTGGCGGCATTATGCACTTTGTGGATGAGAATCAGGGCTTTTTCCTGCGCAGCGTGATCAGCCAGGAGCCAGAGACCGGCATCAACTACCTCAGTGGCGTGCAGACACTCGAAACGCAAGATGGGGGCGCTACCTGGACCGTGGTGGCAGAAGAAAGCGGCTGCCTGGTCAATGGGGAAGTGACTTTCCCTTCTTCCGTCATTGGCTATGTAGTGAACCCGAATGCCATTTACCGTTTTGTAAAGCAATAACTGCGATGAGCCCACTTTTTAAAAAGCTGAACTGCAAAGAAGAGGGGTTCCTTATCGTACTGAATGCACCGGATAATTTTGCGCCCTATCTGGAGGGGCTGGAAAGAGCGGCTGAGATTGCCAACAGCCTGAGCACCGCACCCGAGGTGACCTGGCTGCTGGCATTCGTCACCCAACCAGACGAAATCGCTACAATAGCCCATCAGCTAAGCAGCAGGCTGGCAGGCGACCCAACGCTATGGTTTGTCTACCCCAAAAAAAGCTCCAAAAAGTATGATTCCGAAATCACCCGGGACCACGGCTGGGCTCCTTTGGGCGCGCTCAACCTGAAGCCCGTCCGTCAGGTGGCGGTCGACGAGGACTGGAGCGCCCTGCGCTTCCGCCGCGTGGAGCACATCAAAAGCATGAAGCGCCGGAGCAGTATGCGGATTAGTCCTGAGGGGAAGAAGCGGGAGGGCTAAGCTTTCATCAATTGCTCTAACAGCCACTGTTTTTCAGTAAGCGGCTGGGTTTGTTCAATCCTTGCCCTGAGCGTCTCTTTAGCGGAAAGGAGGTGTGGGTTCAGGGTCAAAATCTTCTTTAGCAGGGCTGCAAAGTTGCGATAATTGTTACGATGATAAGTCAGGATATCTTTGCGGGCCAGAAAGGACGTCATGGCCTCCAGCTGAGGCTCCAGCGCGTCCCATGCCCCGGTGACATAAAGCGTTTTTTGCAGCAGGGTTTTAGCGGCCAGATTGAGCAGTAAGTCCTTGTAGTTAGCGCGCTGTAAGAGTTGAAGGACATCCCCGTAGTGCCCTTTCTCATAAGCGAGTCTCGCCCGGCTGAAGCTGTACATGCTGTCCTGATGCTCTTTAGGCAAATGCTTTTTATAATCTTCAATGAAGGAGGCCGCCCAATCCAACGCCCCGATAGCAACCGCAAGCGCCACCGCATTCCGGTACGTGAACCGGGACAGGAAGCCATCCGAAAGCAGCACACCGGAGGAAAGCCCTTTTTGGTAAAGGTCCAGCCCCTCCCGGGCAAACTCCAGGCTACCGGCATTGAACTTACGGATGCAATAGTTCAGCCCCAGCAGCAGCAGGTCTCTCGTTTCAGATTCCGGAAAACGGGTCCAATGCTGAAGCAGATGATCCTTAAAAGCCTGAAAGTCCTTTTCTGTGCCACCGGGCGACAACGCGTAATAACAATGATAGTATACACCGATGGCAGGCAAGTCCAGCAAATTTCGCTGTTTGGCGAAAGCCAGCACTTCCTGCAACAAGCCAAAATCATATTCCGCTTTGTAGACCGCCTGATGGCTCAGCAGAAAACAAGTCTGCCGTAATTTTTGGGCAATGAAAGCGATGTCTGTGGTATCGGATATTTCCTGCAGGTTAAGGCTACTGACTCGTTTTTGACCGGCCGAGAAGAGGTAATCCTCCCATTGTACCTGATACTGCCACTCATAATATTCTATGTGACGAAGAGGCTGCTCCTCTATCTCCTGCCGGGCCTTTCGGATGGTTTGCTGAAAGTGCTTTGGCAGCCGCTTCTCCCGGTAGGCTGACGACAGTGACACCCGCTGCTGAACAGAGGGGAGCAGATGGGGGGCAAGCGCCAGATACTGCTCTACCAACTTCATCAGCCAACTCATCAGGTAGCGGATGCACTGTGCATCATAAGGCTGATCCGGAAAAAGATGATGGAAAGCGGCTTCTTTAGTGGGTATTTCTCCTATCCAGTAAAGCCGCTCCTCCAAAAACGCCCAAAATGCAACCACATCCTGACGTTGATTGAACAGCGGAGAACGGACCATTTTGCCAAAGGCTGTTACCTCTTTTCTGCTTAATTGCTCTAATATCATGAGGAGCCGGCTTCCTTTCAAGTTAAACTAATTTATATGTATTTGATAAAAAATTATTGCTTACCTTTCAATAAAAGCAATTAGGCTTAAATCTAAACATTTGCCTTTGATAAATGGCATTTTTTGTATTTGTATTCCGGTCTCGCAATCCTAATATTTGTTAAAAAGAAAGCTATGCGGCGTTCCCTACTACTCATTGTACTCCTCGGCCTGACTTATTCTGCCCAATTTCTGCATGCACAAGGCTGGAAAAAAACCTTCAGCATTGAAGACACTACCGGCACTGCTTCATACAGCCTGATCCGAGATGTAAAAGCCACCGCTGATGGCGGTTACTTATTGTATGGACAGGCATTTTCCAGTAATCAGCTCGCGCTTTGGAAAATCGACACCTACGGGAACACTCAATGGTCAAAGACATTTGGAGCAGGAGCCGAAGCTTATGGCTACGCCAGCAATATGCACCTCTTAGGCGATAGTGCAATATACATCAGCGGACGTTTTTCAGACGCTGATCAACTTTCACCTCAGCACGGGGTCATGCGTCTCAATATGCAGGGAGAAGTGCAATGGCTCGAACGCTACTATGTTAGTGATACGCTGACCACCCTCTCCACAGCATTTACTCCCACCACTGACGGGCACTTCATCACTGGCAGTGAAACCCTGGCTGGCGACAGCTTACTCATTCATTTGCACAAAATCGATCAGCAGGGCAATGTAGTTTGGGAGAAGACCTACCCTCGTTTTAGTTATTGGGATGAGGTTTTGCTTCCCTATGTGGCGGATATCACGCCATTGAGTAGCGGGGGGTATATTGCAACCGGAAGTAATATTTCAACGCTTGGCCTGCAGTCTTCTCATATCATCCGATTGGATGATAACGGTGAAATGCTTTCACAATTTAACCTGATGGGAGTTTCAGATGAAATTTATACTCATCGCGTGAAAGAGACTTGTGATGGTAATTATATCGTTTGCGGAAGCTCGGACGGCAACTTCATATCACCCGGATTTGTAAAAAAAATTACGCCTCAAGGTCTGGAAATATGGAATCGGAACTGCCCTGCACCAGCAACTGATATTGAACAAACACCTTCTGGCGATTATCTCATTGCAGGAGGGTTCGGGGAGTACGCCTGGGGTTCAAATCTTTTCGGAAGCTTTGTTTATAGTTTCCGTGAAAATGGGGATAGCAATTGGAGTTTTCATGACTTGCCCTCCTTTACCTCTCACGGATTTGCTGCAATTACAACGGGAACAGATGCCAGTTGCATGGCAGCAGGCATCAATAACTCGCAAGCTTACGCTGTCAAACTGGACAGCCTGGGCAATGTATTCACCCATACCCTGCAGGGCACCGTGCAGCGCGACGAAGATGGGGACTGCGCACCCGATTCTACGGCACTCCCGCTGTCAGGTTGGAACATTACCGTTTCCAATGGCACGACTGATTATTATGCAACGACCGACTCCAACGGTTTCTACTCCATGACCGTGGATACCGGAAGCTATTCGATTTCGATTACCCCGCCGAATGCGCTGTGGGTCCCGTGCCAGGCGGTCATAGATACTGTACTGGAAAATTTCTATGAGGAGACAGTAGTTAACTTCCCGGTACAAACCCAGGTCGATTGTCCGTTAATGTCCGTAGATGTGTCTGTCCCCTTTCTCAGGCGCTGTTTCCCCAACTCCTATTCGGTCCGCTATTGCAACGAAGGCACTACTGTTGCTAACAACGCCGCTGTGGAAATACAACTGGACGAACACCTTACCCTGGAGTCGGCTGAGCTTCCTTACTCGGAAACCGGGGATCAGACGTACCGATTCGAGCTGGGCGACCTCCCCCCGACTACCTGCGGGCAATTCCGGTTTACGGCACATCTGGATTGTGATGAAACACAGCTCGGGCAGACTCATTGTGTGGAAGCGTTCGTCTTTCCTGATACCCTTTGTGTACCCACGCCCCCTGCCCCACTCATTGAAGCAGATAGCCGTTGCGATGGCGACTCTGTCATTTTTACCCTTCGCAATATTGGCGACGCAGACATGGCTGACAGCGCGCCCTATATCGTTATTGAAGACGACGTTATGTTTCTTACCCAGCCCTTTGAGCTGGAAGAGGGAGATTCTATCGAAATCCTCCGCCCTGCCACCGGTGTCACCTACCGGCTGCAGGCGCCCCGTAGGCCCGGCTTTGCCCCGGGAGAACTGATCAGCTCAACGCTGGAGGGTTGTATCTCCGATAATCAGGTGATTTCTTTGGGCTTTTTCAACAGCTTCCCCTTGTACGGCAACGGCGGTTTCACCGATTTGGAATGCCGGGCAAATATCGGTGCCTATGACCCCAATGACAAGCAGGGCTTCCCGGCAGGTGCCGGGCCGGAGCACTTCATCGAGCCGGACTCCCGCCTGGAGTACCTGATCCGTTTCCAGAACACGGGTACAGATACAGCCTTCAATGTAGCTATTCAGGATACGCTGTCAGCATGGCTAGACCCTGCTACCATTACTCCCGGTGCAAGCAGCCATCCTTATAAGTGGCAACTGGCACAGGATGGCACCCTGCTTTTTGAGTTTGCCAATATAATGCTGCCTGATAGCAACGTAAATGAGCCGGCTTCCCATGGATTTGTAAAATTTGGCATAGACTTAAAAACCAATACGCAACCTGCCACCGCTATCCACAACCAGGCCGCCATCTTTTTTGACTTCAATGCACCAATTTTCACCAACAAGACCGTGCACCGGGTGAATGTTGACTTCCTGGAAAACCTACTTGCCGCAACAGAGCAGACTCACTTGTATACGGGTAAGGTTCAGGTAGCTCCCAATCCGGCTTCCCAGGTCATCAGATTCGAAAAAACGGAAGAACAAAACTCATCCGCCCTGATTGTCATTTACAATTCTAATGGGCAGCGCCTTGGTACATACCCTTTCCAGACAGCCGAGAAGCAGATCCCTGTGGATCAATGGCCCGCCGGGCTTTATTTTTATGACGTCCGCTTCGGCACTGGACATACTGCTGGACGGTTTGTGATTCAGCGTTAACGGCAGTGAGCAGGTAAGCGGGGAGCAGTGTAAGAGACCTGCTTAGCTCGAAGCCGGGACAATCGGTCTTCTAAATTCCTGGTGCGCCCGATGTAATACTTCCCATCACTGCACTTCAAGGTATAAACGTAAAACTGCTGCTGTTCCATGTTTTATTGAGGTTGGAGCGCTGGGAGCGGACGCTGTCCGCCGTAGCCCGATGGGAGAATATGCTTTTAATTTAGGAGGATAAATATGGGCAAAAAAGCCCAACTTCCCTACGGGCCTATCCATTAAAATGGATTTTGGCGCATAAAGCTACGTCGGGCGGAGGCGGAGGAGGAGGGATTGGCTTCGCCCCTCCCTAAGGCGGGGAGAAACAAAAGCTGAAGGAAAAAGCACTACGTGCTCCTTTTTTATGCCCTCCTGCCTTAGGGAAGGGCAACCTTCCCACGGCAAAGGGCATAAAAAAAGCCACCTTTTTCAAGGCGGCTTTTTCCTTCAGCTTTTGCGGAGGAGGAGGGATTCGAACCCCCGATGGTGTGACCCATGCCGGTTTTCAAGACCGGTGCATTCAACCGCTCTGCCACTCCTCCGGTTGATTTTTCTTAAGCGATTGCAAAGGTAAATTTATTTTGGAAACTGCACAAGAGCAGGAGCAAAAAAAAGCAGCCCGAAGGCTGCTGCTATACCCAAAACAATCCATTAATCATGTTAAAAAAACTCCCTAAATCTTGGTGCTTAAAGCGTTATGTCTTCACTGAGGCAGTCCTCAACCTGATAGAATCCGTACACTAATGTGCCGTCCGGCCCTACTTTTGGTGTATTACGCTCCTCAATGTCCTTAGTGTCGTAGATGTAGTGTGTTTGGTTAGACCCCTGATGATTGCCTGCAGTAACAAATGCAATCATCAAAATTCCCAGAATCGTTGTTAGTGCATATTTCATTGGGCTAAACTTTTGATTGTCAGTTACATCTACATATATGCCAAAGCTATGCCAAAAACTAAAAAATGCTGATAATCAACGTCTTAAACAAAGTAAAATTCAAAAACTGATCTAACAGGTAGAGGTTATTCCCAAAATGGGAATTCCAGGCATCAGAATAAGTAGAAAAGCAGGGCGGCTATGCCAAACCCTACCCCTCCCAGTACGGCTGTCAGCACAGTCCAGGAGCGGAAGGTTTCTTTTTCGCTGAGCCCGAGGTAGGATTTCACCAGCCAGAAGCCACTGTCATTGACATGGGACAGTACTGTGCCACCTGCCGCAATCGCAATAACTACCGCTCCCAGCTGCCCGGCGCTAAAATGTACACCATTGCTCAATAGCGGTGCAGTCAGGCTGGCTCCGGTTATCATAGCGACCGTAGCGGAGCCTTGTGCCACCCGGATCAAAGCGGCGGCGAGGAAGGCAAAGACTACCACGGGCAGCCCCGCCGCTGTCATAGAAGCGGCAATCTGCTGGCCTGCGCCCGTGTCCACCAGCATTTGTTTGAAGACGCCGCCTGC
>PR_CR_10_Liq_3_inCRDRAFT_1000482_pt1 | contig 10862 bp, 5 predicted proteins | sample PRCRCaboRojoPR_2_FD_10240 | JGI IMG/M metagenome (IMG submission 10240)
TCATCTAACGCAAAAGGCTTGGGCAGGTAATCATCGACGCCCGCATCGAACCCCGCTAACTTATCCTCAAGGGCATCGCGGGCAGTAAGTAAACAGACGGGCACCTCGTGGTGCTGGGCCCGCAAATCTGCCACCCAGTCGACCCCAGAGCCATCTGGCAGCATCCAATCGACCAGCAATACCTGGGGCCGATGTTGCTGCCACAGGGCGGCGGCGGCCGCTACCGATGCTCCGTGCCACACCTGATAACCGGCACCCACTAAGCGCTCGGTAATAAGGCGAGCAATATCGGCATCGTCTTCCACAAGCAGCACCGTGGCTATGGGGGCGGCAGCGGACTGGAGCTCTTCGGGTGACGACCCTACTACTTGCTGCTCTAACTCATTTTTTTTCATGTTTTTAAAGATTTTCTCAGAATTTTTCCCGCAGCATTACCTATCGGCAGCGCCGAGCCACTACTACTTAAACCGAAAACAACAACTGAGAGCAACCGTGTTATGCGCCACATGAAGCAACCCTTAGCCGCAGCTATTACTGGCATCGTGACAGTCGCCAGTGCCAATACCCTAGGGGCCGCTGATGGCGATGATGCCGCACTGGAAGAGATTCGGGTCATCGGCACCGCTATCACCCGAGGGGAACTGAATTTAAACGCCCTGCCCTTCGCGGTTCAGCGTTTTACCCAAGACGATCTGTCGGATGCGGCCTTTTTCTCGGCGGTGGATCTTTTGGAAGATCGCGCCACCAGCGTGAGCACCAATGCGGCTCAAAACAACCGTCTGCAACCGGATGTGCAATATCGGGGCTTTACCGCATCGCCACTGCTGGGCTTGTCTCAAGGTTTGGCGGTGTATCACAACGGTGTACGGGTTAACGAGGCCTTTGGGGATACGGTTAACTGGGATCTACTACCCGCCAGCAGCATGGAAACCCTCGATTTGGTCGGCGGTTCAAACCCGGTCTACGGTTTGAACACCATTGGCGGCGCACTGGTGGTGAACACCCGCACAGGCTTCAGCAGCGAAGGCGGCAAAGCCAGCGTGACCCTTGGGGATTACAGCACCCAGGATTACACGGCCAGCTATGGCGCCAATAACGGCGAATGGGGGTTTTTTATTAGCGCCGATGCCATGGATGAAGATGGCTGGCGTGACTTCTCAGAATCGGAAGCCCAAACCCTGTACTCGGCGCTCAGCTGGCGCGGTGCAGCATCGGAGCTAGATGTATTTTTCAACTACGGTGACAGCAACCTAAAGGGTAATGGTGCAGTGCCCCTCGATTTACTGAATGCCAGCCGCAGTGCCGTGTTCACTCACCCAGATCAGACCGAGAACGAGCTGATGATGACCAGCGTATCGTTCCGTCACGCCTTCAGCGACAGCAGTGAAATCAGTATCAATGGCTTCTATCGCGACCTAGAGACCCAGACCTTTAACGGCGATGGGTCTGAGTATGAGGAATGTGGCGAGGACGACGATGACGACGGTGCAGATGACGCGGCTGGCGAAGCGCATCCATTCGAGGGCTTCCTATGTAATGAAGACGACGAACCGGTTACCGATAAGTTAGGAAATAGGGTCGATGAAGACTTCAATGCCATTAACAACCGCAGTAGCCGCCAGCAAGAGAGCTATGGCTTCACGTTGCAGTACTTGGGCCGCGCCGATACCGGTGCCATTGGCCATGAGTACGTGGCAGGGGTGGATTGGTTTAAAGGCCGAACGGACTTCGCCTCTACCGTAGAGTTTTCGGAGCTCACGGAAACACGGGGTACAGTACTAACCGGCCGGTTCGACGCCGACGGCGATACCAACCTGAAAACCCAGGTGGAAACCTGGAGCGCCTTTGTCAGCGACAGTATGGCTCTGAATGACGCCACTACCCTTACCCTGTCGGCTCGTTACAACAACACGCGTACACAAGGGAATGACCCCACAGGCCAGCGCCCGGAACTAGCAGGGGATCATCGCTTCAAAAACTTCAATGCGGGCGCGGGAATTGTCTGGCAAATGACTAATACGCTCAGCCTATACGGCGGCGTGCAAAGCTCTGCCCGCACCCCAACACCGGTAGAGCTTGCCTGCTCGCACCCCGAGGCGCCCTGCACCCTGCCCAACTCGTTCCTTGCAGATCCGCCGCTCGATGACGTGCGCGCTGTAAGCACCGAGTTCGGTATTCGGGGCAGCTGGGGTGCAATCGATCAATTCCGATTGGGTGGCTTTGTTATCACAGCCAATGATGACATTCTGTTTCAAACCACCGGTGGCGTTTCCAGTAACGAAGGGTTCTTCCAAAATGCTGCCGACACCCGTCGCGCCGGCCTCGAGCTCGAGTTGGCCGGTGGCAATGAGGTTTGGGATTGGTACGTGAACTACACCTATATGCAGGCCACTTTCGAGGACGACTTTTTCTCGAGTAGCCCCAATAACCCCCAATCGGAGAACGACAGGTTATTTGTGAGCGCTGGCAGCGATATACCCGGCCTACCCGATAGCAACTTGAAGTTCGGCGCCGCCACCCGCATTACCGACGCGCTGCAAATAGGGGCCGATGTGCGCTACATGAGTGGCGTGTATTTGCGCGGTGACGAGGCCAACGTGGATGACAAAACCGAAGATTGGAGTGTCATTGATGTGTACGCGCGCATGAATTTGGGCAACAAACTTTTCGTAGAAACCCGCGTGGATAACGTACTCGATGAGGACTACGAGACCTTCGGCCTTTACGGTGAAGCGGATGAGGTGCTCAGCAATATTCAGGACACCAGTGGCCGCTTCCTCGGGCCCGCCATGCCACGGATGTGGTGGGTCACTGTGGGGGCGCGGTTCTAACGCGATTCTTCTGGCGCTTATGCGGCTCTTCGGAGCCGTCTAGATAATTGAAGCGGCAGCCGACACAAGCACAAGCCACCGCAACCCGTCGGTTGCCACACACAACCACCGCGCTCTACCTTCCAACCACCAGGCAGTAGCCACCCCGGTCCACACCAGTAACAACCACCAAACCCAGTACTGGCTTTGAGTCAACGACTGAAACTGACCAAAAGCTAACAACCCTGTAGCCAGCGCCACCTGAGAGCCCCCGTAGATCTTAACCGCTTGACTCACAGGCGGGTCGTATCGCTGAAAGGTCGACAAATCAGCTTTGGCCCGTGGCCATTGGGCTGCAACATCGGCAGGTTGCCAGCCCGTTCTTGCAACTAATACCCGCCAACGGTTGGCCCATGTGCGGGTGCGCCACATGTCTAACAGCATGTCTTGATAAATATGGGTTAGCGCCATTACCGGATTCCAGCTCTTAATAGCACCACGAATACCGTAGACACATGGCTCGTCGGACAACTCGCGCTGGTAGGTACCAAATAGTCGGTCCCACACAATGAACACACCGCCGTAGTTCTTATCCATGTACTCATCATTCTGGGCATGGTGAACCCGGTGGTTCGAGGGGCTCACAAACACGTACTCGAACCAACCGAGTTCCGGCACGTGCTGGGTGTGCACCCAAAACTGATAGATAAGATTCAGGGCGCCCACGGTAATGACCACTTCAGCGGGGATACCCACAAGGTACATAGGAATATAAAACACCCAGCTTAGTAGGAACCCTGTGCTGGTTTGGCGCAGTGCGGTGCCCAGGTTGTAATCTTCACTCTGATGATGAGCTACATGGGCCGCCCACAGTATCTGCCGCTCGTGCCCCATACGGTGCAGCCAGTAATAGCAAAAATCGTAGAGCACAAAGGCAAAGACCCATGTGAGCCAGTGATCTGCTGGCCACAACGTGCTATGAGTAAAATCAGTGATAAGCCCGTATACGGCACCGCCCACACCCAGCAATACAAACTTGCGGGCTTGGCTAAGAATCCCCAGCATCAAACTGCTGAAGGTGTCGTTCATGCGGTAGGTATTGTTGCCCTGGCGTAGCCCCCAGGCGAGCTCAGCACCAATGGCGAGTAAGAAAAAAGGAACGGCGTAGGCGATAAGATCCACGATGTGCCTCTTAAACATGGGTGCCCAGGGCTCTGGGCACCCACAGCACTAGGTTCAGAAGGTGTAGGCCACCTCAAGTTCCCACTGGCTCATCTCTAGACTGACTTGCTGCGTGGGATCAAACAGGTTGGGCCCCGTCACGGTATTCGATGGGGCGTACATTACCGCCACCGAGATGTGATCGCCACTGTCTAAGTCGTAGCAGAAGCCACCGGTGAAGTGCTCTTCAACCACCGCTGGGGCCAAAATGTTGATGGCCGCGTTTTCCTCACTGATGGGTTGCTCACCGTAGTTATAACCCGCGCGCCAAGTGACTTTGGGCATGTAGGCAGGAGACCATTCCAAGCCAAACTGGTAAACGGTGACGTCATCCCAGCCAAAACCGAAGCCTTCGCTACCGCCCAAACAGTTCTCGACGTTGCTACCACCCGCAGTAGGACAACCACTCGATGCTAATCCAGGGCTCGGAAATACATTGGTCATGGGGTTCGCAACCGAGGCGACATCGCTGTAGTAGGTACGCTCTACATCGAAATGCAGCTGAAGCTGGGGCGTAGCCTGTAAGCTCACACCAATACGTGCTGTGGCTGGAATATCGAAATCACCGCCCTCGGCAAACAGGTCGCTGTACTTCGAGAACTCCTCCATGTCGGTTTCGGTTTGGTAGGCGGCCTGAAACGCCAATGTATCGCTGACATTCCAAATAGCACCCACCTTTACACCGAAGCCAAAGCTATCGTCGGAGCCGTTATTGGTTAGGCCAGTGGGCATGCCAGGCTCGCCCGTAGTAACGAAGCTTTCGGCATACGTCTTGGTGTAAGGCGCGAACGTCGCAACGCCCTCGGCTTCAAACATCTGATAGGCGATGACAGGGGCAATCCCCACCGCCACATCCCCAAACTTCACACTGTAGGTCAGCTCTAAGAAGGCTTGGCTTAGGTTTACACCAGCGGTGCCCGCACCAAAGGTGCCGGGCATGGTCATGGCCTCTGCTGGCCCTGGGCCATCGGGGTCAAAGGTGGCGCTACCGCTGGTGTACTCGGTGTTCATACCACCACGGCCGTAAAACGCCACGGTGAATGCTCGGGTGTCGCTCAAGTGCCAGTTCTTAGCAATGTACGGAATAGGAAACAGCTCGTTGTCACTGTCGATACCATCGGCGTTTAAGGTGAAAGCACCCATCTGGCCGTCCAGCTCGCTCTCGGTGGTGCTGTATTCCCGCATGGGTGAGAACAGCGCCAAACCAATATCTAGGTGTTCATCCACCAAAATACCCGCGGCTGGGTTGTTGGCGACATCAATGGCCATGTCTGGCATGGCATCGCCTGCCCCCGCCATGGCCTTGCTGTGGGTGCCAACCCCGTGGGTGAAGTATCCATTGGTGGCGTGGGCGGGTAACGACAGCGCTGCCCCTACAGCGGCTGCGAGTACCCCAACTCGTAAGGGTGCGTTCATTGGGTTTTCCTCTATGGGTTTATTGCGTTGTTATAGCCCGTGACGTCGAACATCACTACGTGCCAAAAATACACCAAAGCCCTGCTAATGCCAAAAAGAAATAACTGTATTCCAAATTTAGTGGTGCTTCTTACGCCCCATCGGCTGTTTGGCAAAAGCTGTGCAAGCCTGTGGCAGAGGGCAATCAGCAGGTGCAAAGTATGACAGTGCTGCTACTGTAAGGCGCACAAGGCCCACAGCACAGCCTTGCTGGCACAGACATGGCTCGTCTGATGCGATTATTTCGTGCACCTGAGCTTGGGCTGACGCTGACAACAATAACAACCCTCGGTTATCGAGTTAATACCGGACACAGATTATGGTCTATTGCAGTATCGCGTTGCCTCAGCTCTTTCATCGTAGCCGCTCTTATTTTAGCCGCTCTTATTGTAGCCGCTCTTATACTCAGCACTCTTGTTTTCCGCGCTCTTATTCTCTGCCCTTTGCGCTTCCCTCACCACAGCTCAAAGTCTGGCTGACTCTTTTTGTGTGCCTTGCAGGGCTCACAACCCTCAATGCGCAAGCCAATGACAGCACCAAATGGCAGGCCACCATCGAGCGGGATCGCTGGGGGGTGCCACATATATATGGTAAAACCGATGCGGACGCCGCCTTTGGCCTTGCCTATGCCCAAGCGGAAGACACCTGGGATGTGCTGCAAAACACTATTCCTTACTACCGAGGCAATGCAGGTGCCCTCTTTGGCCCTGACGGAGCCCGCTCGGATTTTCTTGTGCACTGGCTCAACCTGTGGGGCACACTAGATGCCCGCTACGAGCAAGACTTAAGCCCCGCCACAAGACGTTACGTGGAAGCCTTCGCCGCAGGTTTTAATCAGTTCGCCGCCGATAACCCCAAACGGGTAACACTCGATATTCTGCCCATTACCGGTAAAGACATTGTGGCAGCCCATATGCTGCGACATCTGTTCTTTTACGGCTTTGACAAAACCGTAAAAGAGGTCTTGGGCGATAAACAAGCCCAGCCAGTTAGCCCGCCGCCGGTGGTAGCCCAGCCCCATCAACCCACCGGGTCCAATGCTATTGCCGTAGGGCCCGGGCGCAGCAGCGACGGCTCTACCATGCTGATTATTAACTCCCATCAACCGCTAACCGGGCCTGTGGCCTGGTACGAAGCCCATGTGCAAAGTGATGAGGGGCTGAACGTTATGGGCGGCCTGTTCCCGGGCGCCCCCGCCGTTGGGGTTGGCTTCACCCCAACTACCGCGTGGGGAGCAACGGTTAACCAACCGGACTTGGTCGATGTCTACAAACTAGAGATGCACCCTAGCGAAGACTACCTGTACCGCTACGATAATCAGTGGCTAGAACTAGAGCGCAAAGAGGTAGACATTGACGTGCTCATTTGGGGCTTTATTCCCTGGTCGGCCACTGAAACCGTGTACCGCTCGGTGCATGGGCCTGTTCTTGAGAGCCCTCATGGCTGGTACGCGGTACGTTACGCGGGTATGGATGAGTTGCGCCAAGTCGAGCAATGGCTGGCCATGAACAAGGCTCGCAATTTTGAGGAATGGCGCGCGGCGGTGGCGCTTAGCTACATTCAGAGCTTCAATTTTGTTTACGCAGGAAAAGATCAGACCATCTACTTCGTGCATAACTCAACCATGCCCAAGCGGGCCCGGGGCTGGCAGTGGCAGCAGTATCTGCCCGGAGACAGAAGCGAACTGGTGTGGCAAAGCTACCTGCCCTTCAACGAGCTGCCCCAGGTCGAGAACCCACCGTCGGGGTTTATTCTTAGCACCAACCAATCGCCGTTTCATATCTCAGCGCCTGGCAGTAACCCCGATATTAGTGCCTACCCAAAGGAATCGGGCTGGCCCACACGCATGACAAACCGCGCAGTGCGGGGGCTTGAGTTATTCGAAACCCTCAAGACCGTAAGCCCCGAGCAGCTATTAGCCATTAAACACGACAACCAATACTCGCCCAATTACCGGGGCATGCAGTATTTGCAATCGGTATTCGCGCTTTCTGTCGAGGACCCCACTTTGGCATCGGCGCAGCTAATACTACGACGTTGGAACGGTGCCACTGATATTGATAACCGAAGCGCTCCTTTGGGGGTCTGTGTGCTGTTAGCCGAGTGGGATGCCGAACGCAATGGCGTACAGCCACCAGCGCCGATTGACGTGCTCAAAGATTGCGTGGACAAAGTGAAAACTCTTGCGGGCCGGCTGGACCCCACTTGGGGAGACGTGAACCGTCATGGGAGAGCCGATGTACACCTGCCCTTAGCAGGTGGACCCGACACACTGCGCGCCGCTTATGCGGGAGAGGATCACGAGGATCACCGCCACGTGACAGCCGGTGACGGACTGTATTATTTGGTGCGCTGGGATAGCACAGGCCAGCAAGAAATATTAGGTGTGCATCAATACGGCAATCATTTCGATGACCCTAATCACCCCCATTATCAGGATCAGGTAGAGGACTATGTGGCCGAAAAACTGCACCCGGCATTGTTCACTGCAGAACAGCGCCGAGAGGCCATCACTAAAACCTACACGGTGACCCAGTCTCGCTGATAGCTTGACTGACCCTAGATGGCGGCGCTGAAGAATACGGCACCCACCAAGAACAGCGACGTACAACGGCAGCTAATAACGGCGGCCTTATATAGGAAAAGGCAGGAGCGCTTTTAATGACTGAATCCATGACTGAATCTGAGCCCCGCGAGGATGAACCGGTTACCGGCGCCAAAGCCCTCATTACTGCCTTGGCAGATGAAGGGGTGGATGTCTGCTTTGCAAACCCAGGCACGTCAGAGATGCAATTAGTGGCCGCCATCAGCGAAGAGCCCCGTATTCGTGCGGTTTTAGGGCTGTTTGAAGGTGTGGTCACCGGCGCCGCCGATGGCTATGGCCGCATGGCAGATAAGTCCGCGCTCACCTTGCTGCACCTAGGCCCTGGTCTCGGTAACGGCACAGCCAACTTACACAACGCCCGGCGCGCCCACTCGCCGGTGCTCAATATGATTGGGGACCACGCCACCTACCACCGGCAGTACGATGCCCCCCTCACTTCCGACATTCACGGCTTTGCCGCACCGGTGTCTGACTGGATAGGCGAATCGGAATCACCAGAACATTTGGCCGAGGTGGGAATACAGGGTTTGCGAGAAGCCTGCGTCTACCCCGGTCAAGTAGCCAGCTTTATAGCACCGGCCGATCATGCCTGGAGCGCCGTAAAGACCTCAGATCAAAACGCGGGCACCAATGAAGCCGCCACAGCTCTGAAAGCAGTCCCCAAAGCGGACGACGCAGCCATCGAAGCTGCGGCGGAAGCTCTCAGGAATAGCCAAAGCAGCTGCCTGTTTTTGGGGGGTATGGCACTAAGAGAAGAGGCACTGTTTGAGGCCGGTCGTATTGCCGCCGCCACCGGTGCGCGATTGATTACCGAGACCTTCTGTACACGATTACAGCGGGGGGCTGGGCGGGTACCTGTAGAACGCTTGCCCTACTTCGGCGAGCAAGCCTGTGACTATCTTGCGGGCTTTGATGCCCTGGTATACGTGGGTACCAAAGCCCCCGTATCGTTTTTTGCCTATCCCGGAAAACCCAGTTTATTGGCACCACCCTCAGCTAAACAGGTAACCTTGGCGTCCACGCGAGTCGATGCGCTGGATGCCCTACAGCGACTGGCCGCAGCACTTGACGCGCCACTCGAACCTGCGGTGCTGCAGCCACGAGTCACCCACGCCATTGAGCCCGGGCCTCTCGATGCAATGGCCATTGGGAAAATCATAGCTAACCATTTACCCGCCAACGCTATCGTGTCCGATGAGGGCGCCACCAACAGCCTAGGGCCCTTTCTATTCACCGGCAGTGCCGAGCCCCACGACTGGCTAATGCTCATGGGCGGCGCTATCGGCCAAGGCCTACCTGTGGCGGTAGGCGCAGCTATGGCCTGCCCCGACCGGAAAGTAGTTGCGCTACAAGCCGACGGCTCGGCTATGTATACCGTGCAGGCCCTTTGGACCATGGTGCGTGAACAACTGGATATTACCGTGGTACTGCTAAACAACAGCTCCTACGCCATTTTGAACATTGAAATGGAGCGAGTGGGCGCCAGCACGCCGAATGCTGATGCCAAGCAATTGTTGGATTTGTCGAATCCTACGATTGACTGGGTGAGTATTGCTCGAGGGATGGGGATGAGTGCGGTGCGTGTTGATAGTGTGGATGACTTTGGTGCCGCGTTTACCCGCGCGATGACTCAGCGAGGGCCAACACTCATAGAAGCCATACTCCCAGGCTAGTAACGCTTGTATGTGTTAATCCGGGAATGTTGCAACGCGCCTAGAGAGCTGTTCCCTGCTACAGGAAAATACTGGCGTTTAATCACGCTATGGTTACACTGCAGCCATGAAACGAAGTATTGCGTTACTCGGATGCTCGTGGGCCATAACCACCCAAGCCCAAACCGTGCCCTCCGAACTCCTCGACATGTCTATCGAAGACCTACTGCAGACCCGGGTAGTCACCGAGGCATCGGCACAGCTGCAGCGCAGTACTAACTGGCATCTAAGCTACACCGTGCAGCGGGCTAGCTTTGGCGATTACTACGAAGGACATCGCCACACGCCGGCTCAAGATTATTTGTGGCAGCCCCAGCAAGGGCCTCGAGAGGTCGGTGAATACCTTGCAGTCACCCCCAATATTCACCAAACGGTGCACGTGCTGACCTTACGCCGTGATTTGTCCAGCTCCACCTCGGTATCGCTACAGGTACCTTGGATTGAGCAGAGTACCGACCATATATCGGTTATTCCCAATTGGACGGCCTTTACCGTGCACTCTGAAGATATTGGCGATACGCGATTGGGTATGAGCCACCAGTTTGCAAGGCGCGGGNCTAGCGCNTGGACNGTNNATGCGGCCATCAGCCTTCCCACCGGCTCTATTAACGAGCGCGCCAATACCCCCGCAGGGCCAAGTAGCCTACTGCCCTANACCATGCAGATGGGTTCAGGGACTGCTGATTTGAGCTTGGGGTTATCGTGGCAACGTAGCCAGTCANATGTCACNTGGGGGGTCGATGCCAATGCCACCTTGCGAAACGGTCGCAATAATCACGATTACCGGCTAGGCAACAAACACGGTGTGGGTATTTGGGTATACGGCAATGTGTGGCCGCATATTCAGCCGGGTGTGCAACTAGCGTGGCACCACACTGGCCGCATTCGCGGGGCAGACCCCAACATTCCAGGGCCCGACGCCAGTGGCCTTTATCCGACAGCGGTGCTCAACCCCAACAATTACGGTGGCGAGCGTTTAGATGCCACTGCGTTCGTTCGCTACATGCCCCCAGAGCAGCCCTGGTACGTCGATTTGCAGTACATGCAGCCGCTTCAGCA
>PR_CR_10_Liq_3_inCRDRAFT_1000484_pt1 | contig 10828 bp, 8 predicted proteins | sample PRCRCaboRojoPR_2_FD_10240 | JGI IMG/M metagenome (IMG submission 10240)
ACCCCGGTAGCTGGGCCGCAAGCGCACGGGAAGCCGCCGAGGGCGCCGACGTGGTCTGCTTGTGTGTGGGAAACGATGACGATGTGCGCTCGGTGGTCTACGGCGATACCGGCGTTCTAGCCAGTATGGGCCCGGAAACCCTGCTCATTGATCACACCACCACCTCGGCGGAGTTAGCCCGTGAACTTCACGCCGTGTGCCACGAAAAGGGCGTAGGGTTTTTAGATGCCCCTGTATCGGGTGGGCAAGCGGGTGCAGAAGCAGGCCAACTCACCGTCATGCTAGGTGGCAACAACGACCATGTGGATATGGCTATACCGGTGCTGCATTGCTATGCCAAAAGCATCAAACACATGGGTGGCCCGGGCACGGGGCAGCTCACCAAAATGGTGAACCAAATTTGTATTGCGGGGCTTGTACAAGGGTTAGCCGAAGCACTTAATTTTGCCCAACGTGCGGGGCTCAATGGCGAGGCCGTGATCGAAGCCATCTCACAAGGCGCTGCCCAAAGCTGGCAAATGGATAATCGTTACAAAACCATGCTGGCGGGTGAATTTGACTTCGGCTTTGCCGTCGATTGGATGCGCAAAGACTTGGGCATTGTGATGAAAACGGCCAATGAGGTGGGTGCTGCATTGCCAGTGACTGCATTGGTAGATCAGTTTTATGCGGATGTGCAGCAAATGGGGGGTGGGCGTTGGGATACCTCCAGCCTCATTGCTCGGCTCAAGACCAAGTCATCGGCCTAAGCCGCCCGAAGCGCCCTACCCAACCGCTCACGCCCAAGGCTAAGGGTAAACTCACAACCATCCCACGCTTTAACACCATTAATCCAAACCGCATCCACAATACCCTCGGGGCGGTTTACCATTTGGTCGTGGTTGAAGATTTCTCGGTGAATAAGCTTGCGGGTTTTATCGGGCTCCCAGCCATCCATTGCCGCTGGGTTAATCAGCACCATATCGGCTTGGGCACCAATGTCTAGGCTGCCCACATCTAAGCCAAACCGCTTTGCGGGTTCTTGGGTCAGGCGCTGCACCATACGCGCCACTGTATTGTCATCGCGATCGCGGGCCAACTTGAGCGAATGTAAATTGGCATCGAAGAACGCCATGTTCGTAATATGGGCACCGGAGTCATTGAAGCCAGGTAAAGAGCCCTCATCGAGCAGATAGTCTAAGGTGGCTTTGTTACCCACATTGCCAATATCGGCGTAGAACCGGAAATGGCGATCGTAAGTGCGCAACATGTGGAGCATAAAATCGGCGTCATCACGCAGCTGTGCGGGCATGACATCGAAGGCCTCACGCTCGGCATCGGAGCGTGCCGCCGAGGCATCACCCTGTTTGTAACGCTGCACACGAGACATTATTGTCGCCATGCTCTCTCCGTCCCATTCAGCCACGGGAGCACCATCGAAAATGAGCATGGCACCGTCGCGTATCACCAAGCTATCTGGCATACCATTACGGGTCTTCCAGCTTGCGAAATCACCCCCTGTGCGGCCGTGCATCCACTCCTGTCGAAATAGCTCTACCCACTCGGGATCATTCAGAATACGCAAACGCCCTTCAACATCGTCGTATTCTCGGGCAATGAGCTTGGCACAGCTTTTTAGCTCTTCAAACAGTGGGCTCACAATGCCGTCGGACCAGACTCGGAAGTTGGTGCCCAAGGCCTGGAAGTGGATATCGCCTTTGAACAGTCGCGTGTTTAACAAACGGGCTAGCTTCAAAAACACACCGCCCGATTTAGGCGCCACCGCCATCTCCATGGCAGACAGTGCCGATGTTTTTAGGGTTTTACCAAACAACCGGCCACTGGTAAGGGTGAAATAGAACAAGCCTAGGAGCCTGTTCTCAATAATTGGGGTGGTTTGCCATACACGATCGTAGCGACGAACAATGCGCAATAGCCGTTTCAGTTCACTGAAGCTAGCAAACTGGGTGGGTATTCGCTTTTCGGTGTTGGGGTCATTGGACAGGTAGTGAAACGGCAAACCATCGGTTGAGAGACCCAAGTACCCCTGCTGCATGGCTTGCTCCAAAAGGGCCTCCATGGCCTGCAACTCTTGCTCGGTGGGTGCACGGGACACACTGGCCTCTAACCCCATCACTTCAATGCGCAACATAGAGTGGGGCACAAAGGTCGCGAAGTTGGGTCCCAAGGCAATGTGGTTGAAATGATCCATATACTCGCCCGTGGTGCGCCAGGTCATGGCTTCGGCGCATTTACGTAGTACGGGTTTGGGGATGTTTTCTACACGGGTGAAGCAATCGACAATGGGTTCTTGGCCATCGGTTTCTTGGGTGCCAAAGCAGGTCCCCAGACTACAGTTACCCGCTATAACCGTGGTAGTGCCGTGGCGAACCACCTCGGGTAAACCGGGCTCTACATCTACCTCTAGATCTAGATGGGTGTGAATATCGAGCATGCCGGGCAGCAGCCATTGCCCCGTGGCATCAACCACCTCTTTGGCCGCCGCCTCAGGTAAGCCCTGCCCCCGGGCCGCTACTCGGCCAGCACGCACCGCCAAGTCCTGGATAACAGGGGCCGTACCCGAACCGTCGAAGACTTTGGCGTTACGAATCAGCAAATCCCAGCAGATATCAGTCATGATGTCCGTCGTCACTCTTATTTTTGGATGGCTTAAAATCTAAACCAAGACACATTGGCGTGCCAGCCCTTAGCTACCTACAAACGGCACTGGACAGGCATGAATCGGTTACAGTTCGACCTATGCAAACGGAATATGGCTTTTGGCGCAACAAGTCCCTAACCGAACTCTCAACTGACGAGTGGGAGGCCCTGTGCGATGGCTGCGGTAAGTGCTGCCTTAACAAGCTACAAGATGACGATACCGGGGACATCTACTACACCCGGGTGGCCTGTAAGCTATTAGACATTCCAAGAAGCCGCTGTTCTGACTATGAAAACCGGCTAAGTCGTGTACCCGACTGCCTTGATCTTCGCGCGCTGGAACCCGAGCAGTACCACTGGCTTCCGGCTACCTGCGCCTATCGCCTGGTGGCTGAGGGGGAAGACTTACCCAGCTGGCATCATTTGCAAAGCGGTAAACGTAGCCTTGTGCACAAAGCCACATGTACCGTTCGCGACCGCGCCATCTCTGAGGAAACGGTCAATCCAGATGACTTGGAAGACCATATCATCCGCTGGGTCGACCGGTAGCCCAATAACTGCGTAGATCTCACTTACAAACACCTCAGTAACAAATACCTTACGACAAACATGCCGCCACCCAAGGCACACCTTTATGCGCAGTCAAGACCTTGACGTACTGACACAGGCACAACAGTGGTTAAATGCTGGGGAACGCCCGTGGCTTTGCACCGTCGTTCAGACGATTGGCTCTTCGCCCCGCCCTGCGGGCTCACTGCTGGCGGTTTGTAACGGCCAGCTCATTGGCAGTTTATCAGGGGGCTGTGTCGAGGAAGATTTACTAGAGAAACTTGCGAGCGGTGTATTCAATGGCGAGGTACCCGAGCTTTGCCAATATGGTCTAAACTCCGAGGACAACGAGCGCTTAGGACTGCCCTGCGGGGGCAGTATGAAGGTGTTAGTCGAGCAATTAACACCTTCCAATGCTGAATGGGTCGAGCAAGTCACCACTAACATAAAGGGTCGACAACGCATCGTTCGGGAAGTCTGTCTGACCACAAGAGCAACCACGCTTCACCCCGCAACCGCATTCGAGCCTTTAAGCCTCAGCAACAACCGTATGCGCCAATGCTTTGGGCCCAGAACGCGACTACTGCTAGTGGGTGCCGGCCAGCTGGCCCAAACCCTTTCCAGCCTTGCGCTGGCCATGGATTACGAGGTGGTGGTTACCGACCCCCGGGAGCAGCTGCTCAATGACTGGCCGGGACCCCCGGTAGAAAAAATTCTTGGGCTACCCGACGAGGTGATACTGCGGCAGCAGGTCGACGCCGATACCGCCATCATTACCCTGACCCACGATCCGCGTATTGATGATATGGCGTTGTTGGAGGCACTTGAAAGCGAGGCTTGGTACGTGGGTGCCTTGGGCTCAGTGCGCACCAGCGATGCCCGACGCGCCAGGCTTCGAACGCTTGGACTCACCGATGCTGCCGTTAGCAGGTTACATGCACCTGTGGGGCTAGCTATTGGCAGCAAAACACCCTGGGAAATTGCCGTAGCAATAATGGGAGGCCTCACCGAAGTTCGCCACCAAACTAGAAAAGTCTCCGCGAGCAAGGGCACTTCGTGAGAAGACGCACTCACCTTGCTGGCGGTGTAACTCGGCAACGGCCCACAGCCGCCAGACTACTTTAAGAACTCTGAAAACAGGCCCTAGGTTGACCTATCAACGGCGAATTCCAAAACACTGCCAGAGAAGCCTAGTATAAATAGTCCTTAGCTTTGTACTCATCGTGGCAGGCTTTACAGGTGCCCCCGGTGGATTTCAATTGGCGCTTGATGGCAAGTTCGCCCCCATCGGCGGCTACCTCTGCCAGGGCTTTCGCCTCGCGACGAAAATCAGCTAGCTTCGACTCGAAATCGTCCATGTTCATCCAAATATCGGGCTTAGCGCGGGTTTTGCCCTCTTCCGAGCCGGGCGCAAACCCCCGCTCTACGTGAACGGAAGAAATGGCTGCCAAGTCATTGGCCCACTCAGCAAATACCTGACCATCCCAATCAATTTTGCCCTTGGCCATATCGGCCATGGGACCAAAGGTCATACCGACCAAGGCAAAGTAAGACTGGCGCAAGGACTGCATGGGCTCAGACTTATCAATGTGGGCAACGGTGGGCACGGCGACAGCAGCCGACAAACAGCCTGCGACGAACAAACGCTTTAGGTTCTGGGTCATGACGTCTCCTTGTGAGAGTATTAGTGCATAGAACGTACGCCGCTCAGCATAGTTCAGTTTTGTTAGGGCGTCATGGGTAATACAACAACAGGACAGTGCGCATGATTGAATTCACGTTAAACGGTCAACCTGTGGTGTTCCACGACGACCCCAATATTCCGCTGCTGTGGGCCGTGCGTGATGATTTCAAACTGAAGGGCTCTAAGTTCGGCTGCGGTGCTGGGCTCTGTGGTGCTTGTACTATGCATGTAGACGGCAAGGCGGTGCGCACCTGTGTACTACCGGTGGCCAATGTGGCGGGCAAATCGGTGACCACCATCGAAGGCCTGGGAAACCCTAGTGACATGCACCCCCTGCAGCAGGCGTGGGTTGATCACAACGTACCCCAATGCGGCTACTGTCAGAGCGGTCAGATTATGTCAGCGGCAGCGCTGCTTGCGCAAAATCCGGCAGCCACTGCCGATGATGTCGACAACGCCATGTCGGGTAACTTATGCCGCTGTGGTTGTTATCCGCGGATTAAAGCGGCGGTGCTCTCGGTGGCGGAGGAATCCGCATGACGACACAACCGTTATCAAGACGCCAGCTCCTTAAGCGCGGCGCACTGTTGAGCGGTGGCTTGGTCGTTGGTGTGCAACTGCCTGGCTGCTCCTTTAGCGGACCACTACCCATTGAGGCGGCCGATGAAGGCTTCGTACCCCACGCTTTTCTGCAAATCAGCCCAAACAACGAAATTGTTTTTTATTGCCCTAGCGACGAAATGGGCCAAGGTGTGCGCACAGGGCTGGCCACTCTCATTGGTGAGGAGTTAGACCTACATCCCACCGAGATGGTCGTGCGCTCGGCGGGCTCTCACGAGGCCTATGCCAACCCGGAATTTGGTATCCAGCTAACCGGTGGCTCCAATGCTGTGCGCGCGTTTTATACACCGCTGCGCCAGACGGGCGCGGACACCCGCGCGCTGCTGTTAAACGCTGCAGCAATCGATTTGGGTATTCCAGCACAGCAACTCAGTACCGATAACGGCCATATTGTGGCCGGAGACCAGCGCTACCCTTATGGCGAATTCATTGCGACGGCAGCGACCCTAGAGCTACCCGAAGAAACGCCCCTGAAACCCGCAAACCAGTTCAAATACATTGGCACTGAGTTCACTCGGGTCGACGCGCTGGAAAAGTCAACGGGCACAGCCCAATTCGGCATCGATGCCGACATATCGGGCATGGTTTATGCAGTGGTGGTACGTCCGCCGGTGGCCGGCGCCAAGCCTCTAAAGGTAGAGCGCGAGCCGGTGCTTGCCATGGCAGGCATCATTGCCATTACCGATATATCGAGTGGTATTGCAGTAGTCGCAGAGCGTTATTGGTACGCCCAGCAAGGGGCGAAAGCACTGCAAGTTGAGTGGGAACAAATACCCCTAGGCAACATCGACTCGGCCACGGTAAAAGCCGATCTTGCTGCTGCCCTAGAGGGTGACGATATTATCGAAGCCACAAGCGAGGGCGACATAGACGCTGGACTGCAAGCGGCCACACACCAACACAGTTCCGATTACTATGCGCCTTTTCTTGCCCATGCACCCCTGGAGCCCGTCAATGCCACCCTGCGCATTGAGGGTGAGCGCGCCGAGCTATGGACCGGCGTGCAAAGTATTCAAGCGGCACAGGGCCTTGTTGAGCGGGTAACTGGCCTTGCGCGGGGTAACATTACCGTCCACAACTTGTACTTAGGCGGGGGATTCGGCCGCCGCGGCACGCTTACCCACATTGTAGAAGTAGCGGAAATTGCCATGGCCGTACAAAAGCCCGTGCAGCTACTGTGGTCCCGAGAGCACGATATTCAAAACGGACTGTACCGACCCGCCTCGTACATGCGCATCAGCGCGGGCATAGATGATACTGGGCGCATTACTGCCTGGCATGCCAGTAGGGCCGGTGCCAACATTACCGGCGAGACCATGACCAATATGCTGCCCGCCATGTTTCCGCGTATGCCAAAGTCGATGCTCACTGGGCTAGCCGGCAGCTTAGATTACGTATTCAGTAATTGGGCGGTAGACCCCTCAAGCGTTGAGGGCTTGCATGAGACCTATGACTTACCCAACGCCCTAGTCACCCATGCCACCGTAGACCACGGGCTGCCGACTACTTTCTGGCGGTCTGTGGGCCATAGCTACACGGCTTTTGCTGTGGAATCTATGATTGATGAGCTAGCAGAGCAAGCGGGCATGGATCCCATCGCTTTCAGGCTTAAGAACACTGACGGTAAGCCACGCATGCACCGGGTTTTACAGCGTACCGAAGAACTCATGGCGGACTACCCATTGCCCGAGGGTCATTATTTAGGCGTAGCTTGCCATAGCTCTTTCTTTACCGATGTCGCCCAAGTTGCAGAGGTATCAGTGAGTGACAGTGGCGACATTCGTGTGCATCGTGTTACTTGTGTGGCCGATGTGGGTACAGCTGTAAACCCCGATATTGTGAAAGCACAACTGGAGGGCGCGGTGATGTTTGCACTCACCGCTACCCTTTACGGCCGTATCGACTTAGAACAGGGGGCAGTAGTTCAAAGTAATTTCCACGACTACCCGTTGCTGCGGATGAATGAAGCGCCACAGGTGGATGTGCACTTGGTGGACAGTGGGACAGAACCTACGGGGATTGGGGAGCCGGGGGTACCACCGCTGGCGCCTGCGGTGGCTAATGGGGTTTATCGGGCATTGGGAAAACGATTACGCACTCTGCCTTTACGTGTTACTGCCAATGTCTAGATCGCAGACATCCCACCATCCACCGCCACACACTGGCCGTTCATAAAACTATTGGCCGGGGACATCAGCATAAGCATCACCTCCACCATTTCTTCAGGTGACCCCATTCGCTTCATCGGTGAGCTTTGGGTGAGAGCGTCGACCTTGTCACCGATCTCGGTGTTGGTGACCAAAGGGGTGGGTGAGAAGAACGGGCAAATGGCGTTCACCCTTACCCCTTGCTGGGCATACTCGTAAGACGCGGTCTTGGTTAAACCCACCACCGCATGTTTCGCTGCCGCATACGCCCCAATGAGCGGTGCAGCACCAATGCCAGCCATAGAAGCCACGTTCAGCACAATGCCACCCTGGGGCTGCTGCGCCAGCATTTGGCGGATACCGTGTTTAATGCCAAAGAACACCCCTTTGGCGTTAACAGAGTAGTTGATGTCCATATCCTCCTCGGTAACGTCAATAAGCAGCCTCGGCGGGGAACCCAAACCTGCGTTGTTCACGATGATATCGAGCCGGCCAAAGTGACTGACGGCCGTATCAACAAGGGCTTTGACCTGTTCTTCTCTGGCTACATCGCAGGGCACAGCCACTACGCCGTCTAAGTCCGCCACCACTTGCATTCAGGGGCTCAGCATTAATGTCACCCACCACCAGTTTGGCGCCCTCGGCGTGTAGCTTTTCAGTCAGGATCTTGCCAAACCCGCTGGCAGCACCCGTTACGATAATGACCTGATCTTTGAACACGTCCCAACGCGACATCTTTATACTCCGTTATCGTTTGTTTTTAGTGTAGTTAAGCCCTATGCCAGACTTTTTGTTTTCTAATTTCAGCCAACACTACCAGCAAAACACGGGTACCGTGCAATTGATGGAAGACTTGGGCCGCGCGGCGATGATGCCAGGACCAGTTTATGCCATGGGCGGCGGCAACCCTGCCCACATTCCAGAATCAGAGCGACTGTTCCAGGCTACGCTCAGCACCATCATTCAAGACGATGCCCAGTTCGCCGCCATGGTCGGCGAGTATGACGCCCCGCAGGGCAATAGCGGCTTTTGCTATGCCCTGGCCAATACTCTAAGTGACCGCTTCGGCTGGGACATTGGCCAAGATAACATCGCCATTACCAACGGCAGCCAAAGTAGCTTTGGGCTCTTGTTTAACGCCTTTGCCGGTCAATTTCCCGATGGCCACTTCCGAAGGATCCTACTGCCTCTAACGCCCGAGTATGTGGGCTACGCGGATGTGGGGCTTGCCGAAGCTTCCATTTTTGATGGTCACAAGCCAGACATTGAGCTGCTCGATGAGCGCTTCTTCAAGTACCGGGTGAACTTTAGCGACCTAAGCATTGATGAACGCTTCGGCGCGGTATGTGTATCGCGCCCGACTAACCCCACAGGTAACGTCATTACCGATGATGAGTTAGCTCATTTAGCCAATGCCTGTGAGAGCGCCGGCATACCGTTCATTATCGATGGTGCTTACGGCCTGCCCTTTCCTAACATGGTCTTTACTAAGGCCACACCGCTTTGGAATGACAACATCATTCTTTGCCTCAGCCTCTCGAAGCTCGGTTTGCCAGGCCTGCGCACAGGCATTGTGGTGGCCGCCCCAGAGGTCATTCGCCTCGTTCGTAACGCCAATGCCATCAACCAGTTGGCACCAGGTCGTGTGGGCCCAACCCTTGCGCACAGGCTCCTTCAAGACAACACGTTAATGCACCTGTGCGACAACACAATCAAACCCTTCTACGAGCGCAAACTGCAACATGCTCTGGCTGTTATAGACCATTGCATGGCCAATATACCGGTGCGTATTCATAAGCCCGAGGGCGCATTATTCCTGTGGCTTTGGTTTGAAGGCTTGCAAATCACCAGCTACGAGTTGTATCAAGCGCTGGTGGATACAGGGGTCTTTGTTATACCCGGTGAACACTTCTTCCCAGGGGTGAACGATAATAACTGGCGGCATCGCTACGAGTGTATTCGTGTGAACTACGCTGGTCCCGACGCTACGATTGAACAGGGCATGGCGCTCCTTGCTGAAGTGGTACAGCGGTATTTGCCCTAGAGCGACAATCGACAAAAGCGTCTTCTTTAAGGGGCCACACTCAAGGTCAAAAACACTGGTCCAAAGCGAGTGTCTGGACAAGGCAAGTGATCCAAAGTGAGACCCATACCGCAGTATCGGTAATTTTATTGATAATTATTCTCATTCGCTTTTCATTTCCCATTTGGCTCGTTACAATGGCGTCCTCGAATGCGGTTGCAGTACCGCACAGCAGCACCCTTCAGGAGCCAAACGAAATGAACAAGCGGTTGTCTACATCCCTCTCACTGGCTGTCTCAGTCGCCAGCACCCAATTCGCCCTAGGCGCGAACACAGCCACTGAAACAAACGAGATTGAGCAGGTGCTAGTAAGGGGTGCCTACTTTGGCCAGCAAGTTGCCAGCGGGGCTAAAACGCCGACACTGTTGGTGAATGTGCCTCAGAGCATCTCCATTATGAGTGCTGATCAAATGCAGGATCAGGCCATGACCAGTATTGCCGAGGTCATGCAGTACACACCCGGGGTCAGCATTGGCCAAGGTGAAGATCATCGGGATCAGATTACCCTTCGAGGACAAAACACCACCGCCGATTTCTTCGTCGATGGATTGCGCGACGACGTGCAGTACTTCCGCCCCCTTTACAACCTAGAGCGGGTTGAGATTTTGCGGGGCTCCAATGCCCTCTTATTTGGCCGCGGTGGCGGCGGTGGCGTCGTGAACCGCGTGACCAAAGTGGCCGACACCCAGGATTCTTTCACCACGGTAGGCGCTAATATCGACAGCTTCGGGGCTACTTTAGCCACACTGGATACCAATGTACGCATCAGCGACAATCAAGCATTGCGTATTAACGGTATGCTGCAAGGCATTGAAAATCATAGGGATTTCAAAGACGGCGAGCGCTGGGCTATAAACCCCACCTACACCCTTAAACTAGCCGATAGCACCCAACTGGTAGCCTCGTGGGAGACCATTGATGACGACCGGATTGTCGACCGGGGTGTACCCTCAACAAACGGCCGCCCAGTAACGGGCTTTACCGAGACCTTCTTCGGTGACCCCAACCTGAACCAGGCCACCTTCGAAGGGGATATTGTACGGCTTCGGCTTGATCATCGCTTTTCCAGTAGCTGGACCAGTAACGCCACGGTGCAATGGGCCG
>PR_CR_10_Liq_3_inCRDRAFT_1000491_pt1 | contig 10751 bp, 12 predicted proteins | sample PRCRCaboRojoPR_2_FD_10240 | JGI IMG/M metagenome (IMG submission 10240)
AAGCGGAAGCGAAACCCAAAGCGGAAGCGAAACCCAAAGCCGAAGCGAAACCTAAAGCGGAAGCAAAACCTAAAGCGAAAGCAAAACCCAAAGCGGCGCCTAAGGCTGCAGCAAAAGATCTTGCTTCATTGACCGTGGCTGAATTAAAAGCGATGGCCAAAGAAAAAGGACTCGAAGGGTACTCAAGCTTGAAAAAAGCAGAACTCATCGCGTTGATTGAAAAAGCATAACCCACATATGATGCTAAAACAGGAGAATTCTCTCCTGTTTTTTTTACGTCTAGCAAGGCCCCGCTTTCATTGACAAAGCCCTTTGACAAGCCTATAATGAGGGTAGAACTACAGGGTTGGAAATCACTCATAAGCGACCCCAAATTATTACATAAGGCACTGAGGTTTTAGTGGTGTTGAAGACCCAAATTTGGGAATCCTAAAGCTAAAACAAGAGGTGACCCCCCTAGTAGACGTTCGGTTCTGCTATTGAGTGATTTCCAAGTCTGTAGTTCTTTTAGGAGATTGACATGAAGAATATATTGCATCGATTTAAAGGTCCATTGCATGTTTTTTATACCATCTTATACGTGAGTGTGGCGCTCGTCCTCACCCTTTTTAATAGCGAAATGATCATGGTTCCCGTCGTCGGGGTCATCATCATCCTTTTTGCCTTGTACCGCTTGTGGGTGTTGATCAAACGGACGGAAAAAACGCTCACAGTCAAATTATATCTGGCTGAAATTGCGCTTCAAGTCGGCATCGCGGCCGCTTTTATTTACATCGCATGGGTGGCTGGGAACTCGTTAGGCGTCTGGTTCGGATATTTACTGGGCGGTCTTTTCATCGTGCGCGGAACTTTGTATTTTTATGGCACACGCGTCACCGATCACACGCAAGATTTAGCGACGTTTTTCATTCACATTGCCGCATTGATCGCAGGGACGTATCTCATTTTAGAAGGTACTTTCACCCCCGCTGTGATGAGTGGTATTGTCATTACGGTCGCGCTTAAGCGGGCTTTAAAAACAGGATTCATTGCCTACAAAACGTATAAAAATCCCCCGGCGAAAGAACCAGAAGCCGTGCAAGATTTAAAATCCATTGAATGGCAAGAAACGGAGACGAACGCCAAGGAGGCACCCTCCCATGATGCATGAGTTATGTAACAGTCTGCAAAAGATATCACTGAACCACAAACGAATCATGAACCGCATGCTTGAACCGTATGACCTGACCTATGCCCAGTATTTGACACTGAAAGAAATTGAGCAAAACCCGGGCATCCTCGCCCAATCCCTCATTCCCTTATTGGATTCTGATAAGGCCACCTTATCGGGCATTCTCAGGCGATTATTTGAGGCAGGATGGATTGAAAAGAAAAAAGACCTCACCGATCGCCGCAAGCAGCATCTTCAATTAACCACGAAAGCGGTCGAGAAACTGAGTACCATTCACGATCTCGAATCACACTGCGAGACGGTGTTACTCCATACCTTGTCGCCCCGCGATCAAAAGCATTTTACCCACATCATTGAAGAACTCGTCATCAATCAACAAAATTACTTAAGCGAGGAGTCTCATGCATAAACATCTGAAAAATTTAACGATGTTGGATGCCATCCCATCGTTTGAAAAAGAAGTCCGAGACTACATGAAAAAAACCTTAGAGGGTGCGGCGGAAATCAGCACCGACCGGCTCGGGTCTTTCATCAGTAAAACCGGGAATAAAGGCCCCAAAGTGATGATTGCGGGGCATATGGATGAAGTCGGATTCATCGTCACCTCGATCACCGATGAAGGCTACATCAAATTCACCCCAGCAGGCGGATGGTGGTCGCAAGTCATGCTCGCGCAACAGTTTAATATCACCACGCAAAAAGGCGATAAAATTCGGGGCGTCATTGGCGCCAAAGCGCCCCACATTTTGACCCCAGAAGAACGAAAAAAACCCGTGGACATGGACGACATGTTTTTAGACATCGGCGCAGAAGATAAAAAAAGTGTGCAAGCAAGAGGCATCCGAATCGGCGACATGATGACGCCTTACATTGAGACCACGGTCTTATCCGATGCCAAATATTATCTGGGCAAAGCCTTTGATAACCGGGTGGGATGCGCCGCGGTCATTGACGTCATGCAGCATTATCAAAACGCCGCCCATCCCAATCAACTCTATGGCGTGGCCACCGTGCAAGAAGAAGTCGGGTTGCGCGGCGCTAGGACCAGTGCCTATCAAGTATCGCCCGATATTGGCATTGCCGTAGATACCACAATTTCTCATGATTTCCCCAAAGGCTCCAAAGAAACGGCGCTGGGTCAAGGCCCCGCCATCATGATTCGAGATTCATCGATGATTGGGCATAAAGGCCTCCGTGATTTTGTCTTAGACATCGCGGACAAAGAAAAGATTCCCGTCCAGCTGACTTCGCTCACCCGTGGAGGCACCGATGGGGGTCAAATGCACCTCGCGAAAAACGGGGCGCCTACGATTGCATTTTGCTTACCGGTCCGGTATTTACACTCCCACACCTCGATGATTCATGAGGATGACTATCATCACCTCGTAAAACTTTTAATTGCGGTCATTGATCGACTGGATGACGCGGCCGTAGAAGCCATCACCTACGATGCCTAAAGCGAGAATCATCGCCGGCACGCATCGCCGGTTGATGTTTGAAACGGGGGATTTACCCCACACCCGGCCCGTCAAAGATCGCGTCAAGGAATCGCTCTTTAATCAGCTTGAACCGTTTCATTACGAACGCATCTTGGACGCGTTTGCGGGCGTCGGGAGTTTATCGTTTGAAGCGATTTCCCGGGGGGCTTCTTGGGTGGATGCCGTGGAAAAAGCCCCCGATACGTACCGTGTACTCACGCAAAACATTCAACGCCTAGAGATGCCCGTGAAAGCCATCCGCATGGACATTAAGGACTATCTCAATGGCCCTCCCCACCCATACGATCTTGTGTTTTTAGACCCCCCCTACCGTGCCCCGTTGTTGACGCCGGTTTTAACCCAGCTTAAAGCCGCCGGCTGGCTGGCAAAAGAGGCCGTGCTGGTATGTTTGCACGAAACGTCATTTGAGGCCCCCGGGTATCAGGTTATTAGCACCAAGCGCGTGGGGAGAACATCCATCACACGACTCAAGGAGGCCGCATGAAAACGGCATTATATCCAGGGAGTTTTGATCCCATTACCAACGGACACTTAGACATCATCGAACGCGCCTTAAAACTGTTTGACAAACTCTACATTGTGATCAGTGTCAATCCCGATAAAAAGACGCTTTTTACGGCGGCCGAGCGGGCCGATATTTTAGAGCATGTGCTCAAAGATCATCCGCAGATTGAAGTAATCATCAATGAAGTTCTCACGGTCCAAAAAGCCAAAGAGATGAAGGCCTCGCACATCGTTCGAGGATTAAGGGCCCTCACCGATTTTGATTATGAGTTCCAGCTGACCAACGCCAACCGCGTGCTGGATAAATCGATTGACACCGTCTTTTTCATGACCGACAACCAACACGCGTTCTTAAGTTCATCGGCCGTCAAAGAAATTGCCCAATTTGGCGGGGCGATTGATGCGTTTTTACCGCCTTATGCGGTGAAGAAAATGCGAGAAAAAATGAAATAAGCCCCAGTTTAAGGGCTTTTTTTATATCATTTTGAAACCTGTATTACGAATTTCTTGGCGCTTATTTAGAAAAATGTTAAACTAGCCATAGGTGATGCTATGAAACCCATTGAAGAGTTATACCAAAAATTAAGGGAAAAAAACATTCGAGTGACCCAACAGCGCCGCGCCATCATTGATGCGTTGGATGGCAAACACCTGACGCTTTATGATTTGCATCTGGCGATGAAAGCCAAAGGCTATAAAAACCTCGGCACGATTTATAACAATCTGGATTTTCTCATGGACCAAAAAATCGTGACGGAAGTCTACATTAAAGGCAAGAAGCACTACGATTTAGTGGTCGGTGAACAAGGCCATCACAGCGCCGATCAACACATTCACCTTTCCTGTTCAGTGAACAATAAAATTGTCGAAATCGACGATAAAGACCTTTTTGAAATGATCAAGAATCATGAAATATTCAAAGGCTTTAACATTTCTAAAATGCAAATTGTGGTCGAAGGCGAATGCCCCAATTACGACCCCAAAACATGCAAAATCACCAGCGCCTGTCATGTGGCCCATCTAACCTAGGATTTTCCTAGGTTTTTTTTATGCCTATGTTTACTTGAAGGCCAAGTTGGTCTATACTATTAAAGCTTGTGTTCCGGTAGCTCAGCTGGATAGAGCAACGGCCTTCTAAGCCGTCGGTCGGGGGTTCGAATCCCTCCCGGAACGCCACTTCAGGCGGTAGTGGTTCAATGGTAGAACGTCACCCTCCCACGGTGAAGACGGGGGTTCGATTCCCCTCTATCGCTCCAAGACCCTCGGGTCTTTTTTTTATGGATGACTCTCAGTATAATGAGGGTACGTTCCGGTAGCTCAGCAGGATAGAGCAACGGCTTCCTAAGCTGCAGGTCGGGGGTTCGAATCCCTCCCGGAACGCACCATGTGCAAGGAGTCAGGATGAATAACGCCCAATTTTTAGAACGGTTTAAAGCCATAGAACTTTCATTGCGCGTCGAGCTTGAGCTCTCTGAGCGTGACCACATGTCATTCAATGAGATGGTCTATCGGTCCCGTCGCCGAGTGTTTAAATCGTCGTACCATCAAGAGATATTAGAAAATGCGGCGCAACTCAGGAACATGTTGTCGCATAAACACGATGTGGCCAATATTCATCCCGCGTTTGCCAAGCAGTTTGAGGTGGTAGCTCAGCGGATTTTAACCCCCTTAAAAGCCGAACACCGGATGACGCCTTACCGTCATGTGGAACGCTTGCATCTTTCAGATCCTTTAAACAAAGCCATCACCATTATGCGGAAGCATCGCTTTCAAAATCTCCCCGTCCTTTTGAACGACCGGTGCGTGGGGATGTTTAATGAAAGCACGCTGTTTTATGCGTTGCAAGCGACCCAAGAACTTCACGTCGACCTCAACACTCCGGTTGAAGCATTCGAGGGGCATCTCTCCATGGAAGATCACCCCACGCATCTGTATACGTTTGTCTCGCGTTCCACCACCTTGGATGCGATTGCCGATCAATTTTCTGAGTTTCTCACCCAGGATCAAAAACGCTTAGAACTGGTCATTGTGACGGAAAACGGTAAAGCCAGTGAAACCATGTTGGGGATTCTCACCCCTGAAGACCTCATCGATATTTACATGCAAGATTAAACGCATAAAGGTACAAAGAATTTCACGGTGAGTGATACACTTTATGTATGCAAAAAACATCGCGTGATTTGACTCAAGGGTCGATCCTTAATCACATCAAAGTCATTGCCATACCGGCTTCGGTCGGTTTTTTGTTTAATACCCTTTTTAACGTCGTGGATACGTTATACGTGGGGCGACTTTCAACCGAAGCCTTAGCCGGGTTATCCTTATCGTTCCCCATCTTTTTCATGGTCATCGCCCTCACCAGCGGGATTTCCCAAGCCATGACCGCGCTCACCGCTCACGACATTGGCAAGAAGAAGTTTGATGAATACCACGTCCTGATTAAAAATGGGTGGGTCTTGACCGTTTTACTCGCCCTCGTCCTGGCGGTCTTAGGCATTCTTTTGGTCCCGAGTTTATTTCGGTTTATGGGGGCCCAAGAAGCAACGGTGCGGCTGGGCGTTCGCTACACCCGGACCATTTATTTGGGGGCTTTATTCTTTGCGTTTAACTATCTCATGAACGGCATTTTAAGCGCGGAAGGCAACACCAAGCCATTCCGGAATTTTCTCATCCTCGGGTTTATCCTCAACATTGGCTTAAACCCCTTGTTTATCTTTGGCTGGTTTGGCCTTCCCAGGCTTTCCACACTCGGGGTGGCCCTGGCCACCGTCATCGTCCAAGCCATCGGTACGCTTTATCTTTTTAAACAACTGATGAAGTCGGATTATTTTGTCTGGGCGGAGTTTAAAGCGGCCAAACGTTCCTGGCATTTTCAAAGTGAAATCATTAAGCAAGCCCTGCCGGTGTCGCTTTCCAATGCGACGATTGCACTGGGGGTCTTTGTGATCAACTATTTTGCGGTGCTTTATGGGGGCGATCAAGCCGTGGCGGCGTATGGGGCGGCTTTAAGAATTGAGCAGTTACTCTTTTTACCGACGATTGGACTGAACATCGCCGCGCTTTCCATCATCGCGCAAAATTACGGAGCCAAAGCTTACGGCCGGATGAAAGAAACCATCCAAAAAACGGGGACCATTGGCCTCATCATCATGGGCAGTTCCATGGTCATCACATTTTTGCTCGCCCCAGTCCTCATGCCGCTATTCATCGATGATGGTACCGTCATCGACATTGGGGTCAATTACTTGAGAATTGCCACGGTCGGCTTTACATCGTATATCTTCTTGAATTTATCGGTGTCCACCTTGCAGGCCATTAAAAAGCCGGGGTTTTCGGTGTTTATTGGGATTTACAGACAAGCGTTCCCCGCGGTCATATTCTATCTGCTGGGCGGGGTGTTAGGCTATGGCGTCAGCGGCGTATGGTGGGGCATTGTCATCATCAATTGGAGTGCCGCATTCATCATTGTGCCTTATACGATTTATCGGTTTAAACGCGCCACCACTTCAGACAGTGAAACGGCCATTTTATCTTGACACTCACGCCATTTTTAAGATACAATTGTTCTTGCAGCTGTGGAGGATTAGCTCAGTGGGAGAGCACTTGCTTGACGTGCAAGGGGTCGATGGTTCGAATCCGTCATTCTCCACCACCTGCGAGTGTGGCGGAACTGGTAGACGCGCATGGTTGAGGGCCATGTGGCCGCAAGGCTGTGGGGGTTCAAATCCCCCCATTCGCACCAATTTAGATACCTGAGGGTGTCTTTTTTTTTGGCCAAAAAAAACCACCCATGATGGGTGGTTGTTTGAATTATAAGGCTTCGATGGTTTTTAAGTATTCTTGGATGGGCTGATTGCCGACGAGTTCGTGGGTGTCATTGATGACGATTTTGGGCACGCCTGAGACATTATATTTTTGCGAGAGTTCCCCAAAGGTTTGCGCTTCGATCATTTCACTTTCAATGTGAGGATGGCTCATGGCCAACCGGTGCGCATTGGAGACGGCGCCGGGGCAATGCGGGCATGAAAGCGTCACAAAGACTTTGATGTTGACGGGTTTTTCAAGGTTATCCAGCCGGCTTCCAATGGTGGATGCCAAGCCAAAATCAATGCCGGACATGTCCATCAAGGCCGATAAGAAGGAGTTGATTTCGTGGCCTGCAGGAATGCCGTTGAACTTGACGCCTTGGTATGCATCGTTTTTATCCAACATGACAAAACTGGGGGTCATCGTGACACCGTATTCTTCAGCGAGCGCGGCATCTTTCTTAAGGTCTTTTTCGACATAGGTAATTTTTTCCGATAACGCGGCCACTTCGGAAAGAAGTTGCCGGGTCTCTTGGCAGGTGTTGCACGGATCTTCTTGGGTGAAAAGGACCATCGTGACGTGATCTTGCATTGGGTTCAAATACTCTTTAACTTGTTTGGTAACATCTTCATTTAATAGTTTATCCATGGGATTCTCCTTTATTTTTTGTGGTGCATCAGATATTGGGTCGCAGCCAAAGCCGCCACCGCGCCTTCTGAGGCAGAAATGATGATTTGTTTATACGGTTGGGTGGTGACATCGCCGGCGGCGTATAAGCCTTCCAGTGAGGTCTCTTGGTTGGGGGTGACGATGACTTCGCCTCGTTCGTTGAGATCCACGAGGCCATTGAGTAATTCACTCTTCGGAATGTTTCCGATTTCCACAAACATTCCATCCGCTTCAATGATGCGCTCTTCGCCTGAAGGTTTATCCAGCACGCGCACCCCGCGCATCTTGGTATCCCCGAGAATTTCTAAGATTTGGGTTTCGAGATTGATTTCTAAACCGTCGATGGATTTGAATTGATCCAAAATGATTTGATCGGCGCGCCACTGAGAGCGGTGCACAACGGTGATTTTTGACGCCCAGGCGGCTAAATCCACGACCGATTCCGCGGCACTGTTGCCGCCGCCTGCGACAATGACGTGTTCGTTTTTAAAAAACGGTGCGTCACAGGTGGTGCAGTAAGAAACGCCTTTATTGGCAAATTCAGCTTCCCCCGGGACGCCCAGTTTACGTGGAGCCCCCCCGGTGGCATAAAGCACCGTTTGCGCGGTGTATGTTTCGCCATTATCTAAGGTGATATGAAAATCGTCCTTTTTTTCGAGGCGACTCACCAGATGGCCGGTTTTAATGGGCACGCCCAGTTCGAGCACGTGGTGGTGGAACGCTTCGGAGAGCTTGCCACCCGTGGTATGTTCGATGCCAATATAATTATCCACTTCGCTTGTGTTGTGCAGTTGGCCGCCAATTTCAAGGGAAAAGACCGCCACTGAGAGTCCTTTGCGAACCGCATAAAGTGCTGCGTTCATGCCCGCAGGGCCTCCGCCAATCACAGCAAAGTCAAAGTGTTTTTGCGAATCAAAAATGGACTGCTCGGATTGCGATTCGACCGCAAAATCAAACATAGTTCCTCCTTTCTAACGACCTTTGATGACAAGATTTAAAGCCTCTTGCAACGTGGCTTTATCAAGGTCAGATTCAAGATTAAGAGCTTGCAAGATATTGTCCGCTGTCAAAACCCCAATCGCTTTGTCAATGCTGGAGCGAATGGCTTTGAGTTGCGTAATAATATCTTCACACGCGAGATCATTTTCCATCATATTCAAGACGCCGTTCATTTGTCCTTGCGCCCGTTTAATACGATTTTTAACATTTTGATCACATATCATAGGATTCTCCTTGCATTTATCCGAAAATCAGTATACCCTATGGGGTATAAAAATGCAAGGAATACTATTGTTTCAAAGAAAAGTTCTTTCCTTGAAGTCTTAGCCTAACACGCCTATAATAAAGATGAAAGAAGGGATACCAATGAAAAAATTATTTTTAACACTCACGCTCTTGGCGGTATTTACCTTGGCCGCCTGTTCACAACCGACACTTTCCAATGAGACGCCCACCTATAATCCTCAAGATGCATCCACCATTATGACCATTGACATTAATCCATCGATCACATTTACGTTAGATGAAGATGGGGTCATTACCTCCTATGTCCTCTCGAACGAAGATGCCGAGATTGTGGCTGCAGATTTATCGTTTATTGGTTTGACGTATGATGAGGCATTAGATTTATTCTTAGATGCGGCGATTGAGACCGGCTATGTTGACGTCACACGCAGTGACAACGTGGTGGTCGTGACCATCACCCAAGAAGCTGAAGCAGACTATGAAGCATTCCAAGCGGAAGTGGAAGCCAAAATTGCGGATCACTTAAGCCAAAGCGGCATTCAAGCGGCCGTGGAAAACGGTCAAGAATATTATGAGGAAATCCGCGAACTCGCCGAAAGCAATGATATTTCTGTGGGTCGTGTCATCTTAATTCAAGCGGCCCTACGCAATGACGAATCATTGACCTTCGAAGAAGCCCTCGCCACCGATCCCGAAGTACTCAAAGAAACCCTTAAAGCAGATTTTGATGCACGTATAGAAACCTACAAAGCCGAACGCGAAGCAGAGGCTGCGGCAGTGAAAGAAGAAATCAAAGCACTCGTCGAAGCTCGGATTGAAGAATACCGTGCCGCGGTAGACGCTGGGGAAGTGACGCCTCCGGAGACAGCTGAAGAACTCAGAAATCAACTGCTTGAAGAATTCAGACGATTCAAAGAAGAACTCGAAGCACTTCGTGAGTCTAACCAATCTGAATAAAAATAAGTTTAAAAAGCATACCATGGGTATGCTTTTTGTTTGTGCAAGTTGCATAAAATGAAATTTAATTTTTAATCTTGTAAGCGTTTCTATTTGTAATCACGTGGTCGTTGGAGTACAATAAAAGCATCTTTACACTATATCAAGGAGGAACAAATGACAGGTTTAAGCAGCTTGGCAGTATGGCAATTTGAAGTTGTGCAACATGTTTTAACCTTTGGATTTGCTGCGATGGGGGCAGCACTTCTGTACTTTGTACTAACCATCAAGAACAATGCACCCAAGTATCGCCCATCCAGTGTACTTAGTGGTGTCGTTATGGTATCTGCTTTCTTACTCCTATATTTACAATCACAAAGTTGGGCAGATGCTTTTGTTTTGGAAGGCGGACAATATGTCGCTTCTGGAACAAGCACGTTCACCAATGGATTCCGTTACTTGAACTGGTTGATTGATGTCCCACATCTTCTCATCCAAATTCTTTTCGTAGCGGGCATTGCTGGAGCAGCCTTCAGAAAATATCTTGTTCGTTTCACCGCATCGGGTGGACTCATGATCGTGACTGGTTACATTGGTCAGTTCTACGAACCAGGTCGTGGGGCCGAAACAGACATCACATTGTGGATTGTATGGGGTGTCATCTCCACTCTCTTCTACATTTGGGTCTTAGTCCTCATTACGCAAGTCATTAAAGAAGGCCGTGCAAACATGAAAGGCAGCAAAGCTGAACCTCTGTTTGCAGCAATCTTACCACTTTTCTATGTTTCTTGGACCATTTACCCAGTAGCTTATGTAATGCCTTTATTCGGTGGCTCCGCTTCCGAAGTGGCAGCACTCGCGATTGTGGCACAACAAGTGCTTTACACCATCGCCGACGTAACATCCAAAATCTTCTACGG
>PR_CR_10_Liq_3_inCRDRAFT_1000492_pt1 | contig 10750 bp, 9 predicted proteins | sample PRCRCaboRojoPR_2_FD_10240 | JGI IMG/M metagenome (IMG submission 10240)
CAGCTGCCGGAACTGGCCCGCCGGGTCCGCGACGGGCGACGCAACCATGACCACGTCGCCGATCGGCTCAACGCCAGCCCATGGCTGACCGTGCCNGAAAANCTGGCCCCGGAACAGCGCGCCCCGGATTCCATCCAGTTCAACCTCGTGGGCATGACCGAAGACCAGATCGGCGCCTTTGCCAAGGCCGCCGCCGCGCGTGGCGTCAAGGTTCAGATATTCGGGCGCAGCACCGACAATGCCCGCGCCTTCTGGAACTGGCAGTTCCTTGGCCGCGACTGGGACCTGCCCCAAACCCGCGCCATGTTGATGGCCGCCTGCGACGTGCGCCTGCCCGCNCGCCTGAGCGTCGATGAATGCAGCATTGTCGCGGGGGAACTCGTGGCCGCAGCCCAGGACGCGATGACCGCGCCCGCCACCGCGGTCGCCGCGGAATAGCCTAGCCGAGCACGCGCAGCTGCCCTGCCAGCCAGGGCAGTTTCTGCGTCGCGGGGTCCACGATCATCTCGGATAGCAGCCCGCGCAGGCGGGCGGCCATGTCACCGGGCATATCGCCAAGCACATCGCGTCGCGCCACCAGCGAAATCCGGCGGCTGAGCGGCTCGAAGGGCAACGGGTGCAGGTCTACCTCGTCGCGGAACCGCGCGGCGTGGGACCACCCCAAAGGTGTCAGGATCGACCACCCCGCCCCGGCCGCCACCATCGCCAACACCGCGTGGTAACTGTCCAATTCAAACCGGTGATTGAGCGTCAGGTTCTGCCGCACGAGATGACTGGCGATCATCTGCCCCATATGGTGGCGGGTCGTGTACTGGACCATAGGCATCCGTCGCAATTGCCGGAGCATGTCCCCCTGCCCCAGCGCGCCCTTGGGCGCTGCGACCACGAAGGGTTCCTCGAAGAGCGGATGCACCTCCATCCACTCGGCGCCGGACCCGATATCGCTGGCGACGACAACGTCTAGCGCGCGGGACTGAAGCAGCTCGAACAACCTGTGCGAGGCGCCGGTTTCCAACAGGAATTGGCAATTCTTCAGCTCTTCGCCCATGTCCGACAGCAGGCGCGGCGTCACGTCGGCGTCGAAATCCTCGATCATGCCCAACCGCAGCCGCGTCAGGCGCGACAGGTCGGCCATGGCCAGCTCGGCGCGGGCCTGCTCGGCCTCGCTGAGGATGGCATTGGCGCGGCGCAGGAACATNTCNCCGGCCGGGGTCGGGATCACGGGCCGCGCGTTACGGTTCAGCAACGTCGTGCCGATCGCCGCCTCGAGGTTCGTCAATTGCTGCGAAACGGTCGCCGCCGAGGAGTTCAGGCGCTTTGCGGCAGCAGAGATCGACTGTTCCTCCGCCGTGGCCACGAAGACCTCGACGCCCCAAAGCGTGATCTTGCCGGATGCTGCCGCCATACCTGCCCCTTTCCCCTGCAGATTAGCCCCGCCACAACGGCAATTGAAAGCCCCGTCAAGCGCGCCTAATCTCGCGTCAATNATCCAATGGAGGCGGCCCATGCCCGACGACAACATCAATTCCTGGGAAGGCCGCGCCGATGCCCGGTCCTTCTATGGGTTCACCGACCTGCCGACGATCCACGAGCGCGGCGCGGTGATCGTCACACATGGCGAAGGACCCTATATCATCGATGTGCATGGCAACCGCTATCTCGATGCCAATTCCGGCCTGTGGAACATGGTGGCAGGGTTCGATCACCCCGGCCTGACCGAGGCCGCAAAGGCCCAATATGACCGCTTTCCCGGCTATCATGCATTCTTCGGGCGGATGTCCGACCAGACGGTGATGCTGTCGGAAAAGCTGGTCGAGGTGTCCCCCTTCGCCGAGGGCAAGGTGTTCTACACCAATTCCGGGTCCGAGGCGAATGACACCATGGTCAAGATGCTGTGGTTCCTCTGGGCCGCCGAAGGCCAGCCGCAGCGCCGCAAGATCCTGACCCGCAAGAACGCTTATCACGGAGTCACAGCGGTGTCGGCCTCGATGACCGGCAAGCCCTACAATTCGGTCTTCGGGCTGCCGCTGGACGGGTTCCTGCACCTGACCTGCCCGCATTACTGGCGCGAGGGGCGCGATGGCGAGACCGAGGCGGAGTTCACCGCCCGGTTGGGCCGCGAACTGGAAGAGGTGATCGCCCGTGAGGGGGCCGAAACCATTGCGGGCTTCTTTGCCGAACCCGTAATGGGCGCCGGGGGGGTGATTCCGCCGTCAGAGGGCTATTTCAAGACAATTGCGCCGATCCTGAAGAAACATGGGATTCCGCTGATTTCGGACGAGGTCATCACCGGCTTTGGCCGCACCGGCGAAACATGGGGCTGTGAAACTTATGATTTCATGCCAGACGCGATCATTTCCTCCAAGAACCTGACCGCCGGGTTCTTTCCGATGGGGGCCGTGATTCTGGGGCCAGAGCTGTCGGATCGCCTGCAAGCGGCCTCGGAGGCGATCGAGGAGTTCCCGCATGGGTTCACCGCTTCGGGGCACCCGGTGGGCTGTGCTATCGCGCTCAAGGCCATCGACGTGATCATGAACGAGGGGCTGGCCGAGAATGTCCGCGCTCTCACCCCGAAATTCGAGGCCGAGCTGGCGCGGCTTGCCGAGCATCCGCATATCGGGGAATGGCGGGGCAAAGGCCTGATGGGCGCCCTGGAGGCGGTGGCCGACAAACCGACCAAAACACCCTTCGACGGGTCGCTGTCGGTCTCGGAACGCATCGCCAATGCCTGCACCGACCAGGGGTTGATCTGCCGCCCCTTGGGGCAATCCATCGTTCTGTGCCCGCCCTTCATCATGACCGAGGCCCAGATGGACGAAATGTTCGGCAAGCTGGAGGCGGCGCTGGACAAGGTTTTCGCCGAGGTCACTTAAGGCGGCGCGCTCCGCAGGCAGGTCGGAACGTGGAGAATGAGGTCGCCGTCGCCGCACGGGTCGCGCGGAAGTGCGTCACTCCGGCTTGCACCAAATGCGCACCCGCGCCCATTGCGTGATCGTCTGCGATTCCGGACCGATCAATCTGATGGGGCTTCGTTCTACTTGCCCATCTTCGACAGCTTGTCCTGAAGCTTGGCCAGCTCGGCCTTGATCTCGTCAAGGTCTTCATCGTCATCGGCCTTGCCGGATGAAGGTTCGGGCGTGGCCCCCGGCCCGGTGGAGCCCATCACGCCGCCGGTCATGGCCTTCAGAAAGGCCTGCTGCTGTGCCTGCATGGCCTCGAAACCCGGCATTTGCGACAGCGCGCCCATTGGCCCCATGTTCTCCATCATCTTGGACTGGCTTTCGCGCAACATCTCGAAGGATTGGGCCAGGAATTGCGGGACCACGGACATGGACTGGCTGGTATAGGACCGCACCAGGTCCGTCAGCACATCGACCGGCAGAACGCTTTCCCCGCGGCTCTCGTGTTCGGCGATGATCTGCAGCAGGTACTGGCGTGTCAGGTCATCCCCGGATTTCAGATCCACGATCTGCACATCGCGCCCATCCCTGATGAACGAGGCGATGTCTTCCAGCGTCACGTAGTCGCTGGTCTCGGTGTTATACAGGCGACGACTTGCATAGCGCTTGATCAGCAACGGCTGGGATTTGTCTGCCAAGGTTTCCCCTCCTCAGGCCCTTTTTGCGGTGCAGAGAAGCGTGGATGCCTTTGCAGAAAAAAGCAAGGGCGAGCTGCATGTGCAACTCGCCCCGCGTGACGTCGGCCCTCAGGGAGGAGGAGGAGGGCCGGGCGTTTCGTCTGACTTACTTCGCGGCCTTCTTGGCAGCGGCAGTCACCTCGGCGGTGGCCTTCTTGGCGGCGGCGCTCATGTCTTCGGACATGTCCTTGCCGGCGGCCATCATCAGTTCCAGGGTCTCGGTCTGGACCTTCTTGGCGATCTCGGCATAGGCGGCCATGTGCTCGGAGGCAGCTTCGGCAGAGGCCGAGGCGAAGTCGGTCATGGCTTTGGCGTAGTCGGCCGGTTCGCTCTTGGCCTTGGTCATGTCGTTCATCTTGGCCAGGGTGTCCTGGGCCCACTTGGCGCTCAGGTCGGTGGACTTCTGCGCGGCGTCGATGGACACAGCCGACAGCTTCTCGGCCAGGGTGGTCTGGGTCTTGAAGGCATCTTCCATGGCCTTGGTGTCAACCGGGAAGGCACCCATCATGTCTTTCATGACAGCGGTGAAGTCTTGGGTCTTGGTAGCCATTGGTATGGTCCTTTTGGTCTGGTTCGCGGGACGATCCCGTTTCTGCAACTGCAAGAAATCTAGATGCTGCGCTGCAGCAAATCAAGGTTTTTTCTGCATTGCAGCAAAAAATTCACGAAATCTGACATAACTATTGAAAACAATAGCTTGGACTGAAATATCCCGCGCAAAAAGGACGTCAGGACGTGATTTTCGGCTTATCGGCGACGACGTAGGTGCCGGGCGCAGGCGCAATCGGAGGGTGAGTCTTCGATCCCGGTTCGCGCGCCTCGACCTTCTTGCCGGACCGCTTTCGCAGCCACTTTTCCCAATGGGGCCACCAGCTGCCGCCGTGCTGTTCCGCACTCGCCTGCCAATCCTCGGGCGACAGGGAAAGATCGTCATTGGTCCAATAGCCATACTTGTTCTTGACCGGCGGATTGACGATGCCCGCGATGTGGCCGGACCCGGCCAGGATGAAGGTCTTGTCCTTCGAGCCCATCTTCTGAATACCGCGGTAAGAGCTCTTCCAGGCAGCAATATGATCGGTTTCGCAGGCGATGGCGCAAAGCGGCACCTGCACATTTTCGATCTTCGCCGTGTGGCCGGCCACCTCGAACCCGCCGCTGGCGAACTCGTCTCGCTGGCACAGGCCACGCAGGTATTCCACCGCCATCTTCGCGGGCAGGTTCGTGCCGTCGCCATTCCAGTAGAGCAGGTCGAAGGCCGGCGGGCTTTCCCCGAGCATGTAGGACCGGATGGCCGGTTGATAGATCAGGTCATTGGACCGCAGGAAGGAAAAGGTCCGCGCCATGTAGAAACTGTCGAGATAGCCGTTGTCCGTCACCTCGGCCTCGATCCCGTCCACGAAATCGTTGTCGAGGAAGACGCCCACCTCGCCCTGGTCCGAGAAATCGGTCAGCGTGGTGAAGAAGGTGGCGGAATTGACATAGTCCAGCCCGCGATCCTTGAGGATGGAAAGCGTCAGCGAGAGCGTGGTCCCGGCGATGCAATAGCCGATGGCGTTGACCTTCTTGACGCCGCAAATCTCTCGCACGGTTTCCAGCGCGGTGATGTAGCCATCCTCGATATAATCGGCCATGCCGACATCTCGATAGGTGGCATCCGGGTTCACCCAGCTGACCACGAACAACGTGTAGCCCTGGTCCACGATCCATTTGATCAGCGAATTCTGCGCTTTCAGGTCGAGGATGTAGAACTTGTTGATCCACGGCGGAAAGATAATCAGCGGTGTGCCGTGCACCTTCTCGGTGCTGGGCGCATACTGGATCAGTTCAAACAGATGATTGCGAAACACCACCTCGCCAGGGGTCGTGCCAAGGTTTTCGCCAACCTTGAACGCCTCTTTGTCGGCCAGGTTGACGATGAGTTCGCCCTCGTTGGCCTCCAGGTCGTGCACCAGGTTTTCCAGCCCCTTGACCAGGCTTTCACCTTCCGTCTCGACCGCGCGCTCCAGCGCATCGGGATTGGTGGCCAGGAAATTCGTGGGCGACATCAGATCGATGATCTGCTGGCTGAAATAACGCAGGCGATTCTGTTCACGCTCATCCAGCCCCTCGATCGACTCGACCGCCTGCGCCACCGCATCGGCATTCAGCATGTATTGCTGCTTTACGAAATTGAAGTAGGGGTGCGAATCCCAGAGAGGGTTCTTGAATCGCCGGTCGCTAGGGGTGTGGTCCTCGGGCGCCTTTATCTGGCCACTGGCCAGCGCCTGTTGCGCCTCGACATAGTGCTGGAGGGTCTTGCCCCAATACCCCACCTGCTGCTCGATCAGCTTGGCGGGGTTCTGCATCATCTCGGTCCAATAGGCCGTTGCCGCCTTGGCATAAAGCTCGTGACCGGGGCCTTGCAGGTCGTCGCGGACCTGCCGTTTATGGGCAAGGGCATTCACAAGGCGCTGCGTCAACTCCTCGATCCGGGCCATGTTTTCTTCCAGCTTTGGAAGGGCCTCGCCCGCTGCCGTGTCGCTGTTTTCGGATTTCGACATTGCCATGCGCCCCCTCGACGCGTAGTTTGCAGGTGCAGCATCTGCCCCCTGGCTCCCCAAGGGTCAATGCGACCTATAGCACAATCGCAAGAAAATGCATCTTGCGCGTGACGCCGGAGACGCCCGTGAAATACATGATGACCTACGACATGATGGAAACCGCCCGCAACACCAACGAGTGGCTGGGCGCCACCGCGAGGGCCATGGCCTCCTATCCGGCCTTCTCGATGTGGCCAAATCCGGGCATGGCGATGCTGAAAGCCTGGGGCGAGGTGACCGAACGCAGCTTTGCGCGCATGGTGGCCAAGCCCGATTGGGGCATTTCCGCCGTTCCGGACATGGACGGCAAGGACCACGTGGTCTCGATCCGCAAGGTCGTCGAAAAGCCCTTCGGCGACCTGATTCATTTCCGGTGCATCGGACGCCACGAGCGCCCGCGCAAGGTGCTTTTGGTGGCGCCGATGTCCGGGCACTACGCAACCCTGCTGCGCAAGACCGTGATCTCGCTGTTGCCCGATTGCGAAGTCTATATCACCGATTGGCACAATGCCCGCGACATTCCCGTTTCGGCCGGCAAGTTCGATATCGAGGATTACACGCTCTACGTCATGGATTTCATGCGCGAGCTGGGCCCCGACACCCACGTGATCGCCGTTTGCCAGCCGGTGCCCCTGACCTTGGCCGCCACCGCCTATCTGGCAGAGCTGCACCCGGAGGCACAGCCGCGGTCGCTCACCCTGATCGGCGGTCCCGTCGACCCCGAGGCCAATCACACGGAAGTCACCGATTTCGGCCGCACCGTCACAATGGGCCAGCTGGAACAGTCGATGATCCAGCGGGTCGGCTTCAAATATGACGGGGTCGGGCGCAAGGTCTATCCGGGGCTGCTGCAACTGGCCTCTTTCATCTCTATGAATGCCGAAACCCATTCCAGGGCCTTCAGCAACCAGATCATCAAGGCCGCCAAGGGCGAAGCCGGCGACCATGACAAGCATAACACCTTCTACGACGAATATCTTGCCGTCATGGACATGACCGCCGAATTCTATCTTTCGACGGTCGAGCGCATCTTCAAGGCCCGCGAGATCGCCCGAAACGACTTCGTGGTCGATGGTCACAAGGTGGATTTCGGCGCCATAACCGACGTGGCGGTCAAGATTGTCGAAGGTGAGGAAGACGACATTTCAGCCCCCGGCCAATGCCTGGCCGCTCTCGACCTGCTGACCGGCCTGCCTGACGAAAAGAAAGCCAGCCACCTGGAACCGGGCGCGGGCCATTACGGAATCTTCGCCGGCAAAAGCTGGCGCAACAACATCCGCCCGCTGGTTCTGGATTTCATCGACGCCAATTCCGGCCCGCGCGGCAAGGTCCGGCTCTCTGCCGTAACCTGACCGCGCCCTAGCGCAGGACCAACGGCTGCCTGAGCCAGGCATGCAGGGCGGAAATGGTGCCCTCGGGATCTTCCAACATCACCGAATGGCCGACGCCTTCCAGCATTTGAAAGGCCGCGTAGGGAATAAGTTCGGCCAGGAATTCCTGCCGCTTCCGCGGCACGACCTGGTCCAGTTCCCCGGCCAGAACAAGCGTCGGCTGCGTGATCCGGCGCAGGCTGGCCTGGTGGTCCCTCCGGCGCTGCATCGCGCGTTGCTGGCGCTCAAAGACATCGGCGCCCAACGCCTGCGCCATCTCGGCCAGATACGCCAAATGGGCATTCCGCTCCGGCCCCGCCGCCACCTGACGCGGCAACACATCGCGGCTCAGCACCTCCTCGAAACGGCCAGATCGCGCGGCCACCATCAAGGGTTCACGGTCGGCGGCCTCTTGCGGCGTGTCGCTCAGCGGGTTGGTGCCGATCAGGGCCAGCCGGTTGACCCGGTCGGGCGCGCGGCGAAAGATTTCCAATGCGACGACACCGCCCATGCCATGCCCGGCCAACGCGAATTTCGCGGGCGCACCGGACAGGATGGACGAGGCCATCTCTTCGATCCGGTCCCCGGTCCAGATCGGGGCGAACATCACGGGACGGCCATAGCTGATCACCGTGCTGACTGTCGCCCAGCCCCGCGCATCGGACAGCATATCCGGCAGAAGCACCAGTGTTTCGATCATTCCTGCCCCGAATTTCGGCTTGCCTGTGCCGCCAGAATGTTCACGCGGACCGGGCCGGTGCAAGCCCCAATCGGTCAAGCAGCGGGCAGGACCCGTACCGCGCGGGGTCGATACAACACCCACAGCCCAATAACCGCCAGCGCCAGGATGCCTGCAGGCACCAGCGTCACCGAAACATGCAGCGCACGAAGGGCGTCGGCACTTTGCTCGGCCCGGCCCTCGGTCGTCTCCTGCCAGCCAAAGGCACCTAGGATCAGGCCCAGCGCGCCCGGCGCCAGCGCATTGGCCAACTTCTGTCCGAACAACCAGATCGCCGAGAAACCGCCCTCGATCGCCGCCCCGGTCCGGGCGCGGGTCACGTCCATCAGGTCGGGATACATGGCCCAGGGGATCTGCTGGTAAGCGCCATTGGTCATCCCCGCCAGCACGAACACCCCCGCGATGGCTGTCACATTGACCGAGGGCAGTGCCGCGAACAGGCCGAAGAGCAGCAGGATATAGAGGCAAAGCCCCAACACCAGCGCCCCCAGCTTGCCCAGCGTCGCAGAGGCCCAGACCCAACCCGCCTGGCTGAGGATCGAGCCCAGCGTGAACGAGGCGAACAGCAATGACAGGACGGTCAGGCTCTGTGCCAACGCCGATAGCGGCGTGTCGCCGGTATCCGCAATCAGGTAGAGCGCCGCAAAGGGCAGCCCCGCGGTAATCAGGGCAATGGCCAGCGTCATCACCCCGTAAAGCGCGGCCAATACCATGAAGGGCCGGTTGCCGAGAACATGGCGCAGCATGTCGGCCGGGCTGACCAGGGAGGGCGTCGGGTGACGCGGCGCCTTGCGAATCGACCAGGCAGAAAACCAGATCGCCCCCAGGATCAGCGGCGAGACGACAAGCGCGGCATGGGCATGGCCGCCGTTCGCCGCCAGCCCGGGCACCAGCGCGCCCCCCACGAGGATGCCGACGCTGGCAAAGCCCATGCGCCAGGCGGTCATCTGCGACCGCTCGCGCCCGTCCTCGGTAATCTCGCCGGCCAGGGCACCGTAGGGGATGGCCACCATGGTAAATCCCACCGTGGCCAAACAGAAAAAGCCCAGAACCCAGGGCAGCGCCGCCGTGCCCCGCAACTCTTCGGGCACCGCGAACAGCCCGACCATGCCGGCCACCATCACCACCGCACCTGCCACCATCCAGGGCGCACGGCGCCCGAACCGGCTGTCGGTGCGGTCCGACAGGTAGCCGATCAGCGGATCCGTGATCATGTCGAAGACCAGCACGGCGGTGGTGGCCGCCCCGGCGATCCCTGCCGGCACACCCAGATACGAAGTCAGAAAAGCCAGCACCAGCAACTGCTTGACCACCACGAAGACGACCACCCCCAGGTCAGCCAGTCCCCACCCCGCCTTCTGTCCGATCGTCAAGGCCATTGCACCCTCCCCAACAGCTCCGACGCCATCTCAACACCACGGCTCCCCGCATCCAAAGCGAAACGTCGGGTCACAGGCCCGCTTCTTCGGGGCACAAATACCGTCGGGGGGAATTGGCCCGCAGGGCCAAGGGGGGCAGACAGCCCCCCTCCCGAGGCGCAGCCGAGGCAAACCTGTGCGGCGCAGCCGCCCCGCTAGATCCGTGCCAGCACCTCTTCGACGCTTTGGGCGATCAGGGCCAGGCAATCGGGATCGGAAAACCGGTGATCGGCCCCGTCCACCAGGGTCAGGCGCATGTCCGGGCCCTCGGCATGGTCCAGCAGGCGCAGGGCAACGGACATCTCCACATCCGCATCCGCGGTGCCCTGCAGGAACCGCACCGGGAAAGGCAGCGACAGCGGCGCGCGCAGCACCAGACGGTCGCGCCCTTCTTCAATCAGGCGGCGGGTGATGACATAGGGCTCGCCATACTCCGAGGGCAGCGCGACCCGCCCGTCGCGCTCCAGTGCCGCGCGCTGGTCGGCATCGAACCCTGCCCACATGCTGTCCTCGGTGAAATCCGGCGCCGCGGCGATGGTGACAAGCCCCGCGACCTGGCCCGGTCGCTCCCGCGCGGCCAAGAGCGAAATCCAGCCCCCCATGGACGACCCCACCAGCACGACCGGCCCGTCGATCCGGTCCAGCACGGCGCAGGTATCCTCGAACCAGTCGCCGATCGCGCCATCGGTGAAGGCACCGCCGCTGATCCCGTGCCCGGAATAGTCGAAACGCACGAAGCCCTGCCCGCGGTCCTTGGCCCATTGCTCGAGATACAGGGCCTTCGTGCCCTCCATATCGGACTTGAACCCGCCGCAGAACACCACGGTCGGGGCCACGCCCGCGATCCGGTTCCAGGCGATACGCCGTCCCTGCGGGGTTTCGAATTCATCAGCCATGTTCCACCTCGTCCAGTCCTGCCGCGATCCATGCGCCCGCAAGAGACATCACAAGAAACGCCCACAGCGCAAGGGGCACCGACATAGCGGCCAGACCCGCGCTGACCGCGC
>PR_CR_10_Liq_3_inCRDRAFT_1000494_pt1 | contig 10732 bp, 9 predicted proteins | sample PRCRCaboRojoPR_2_FD_10240 | JGI IMG/M metagenome (IMG submission 10240)
CTCCCAGCTTGAGAGAGCTAATTCAAGAGCCGGAACCAGCTTTTCAAGATGCCTGCCGGTAAGAGCGGAGATATTGACTCTGGGAGCCCAGGACACGTGAGCAAGCTCGATTTCGATTTCTTTTTCAAGGTAGTAGCGTCGTTCATCATCCAAGGTATCCCACTTGTTGAAAGCAATAACCAATGCTCTGCCGCTATCCAAAGCGAGCTGAATAATCCTTATATCCGCCTCACTAATTGGTTCATTTGCATCAATCAAGACAACCGCAACCTCGGCTCTTTCTAATGCAGCTGCGGTTCTCAACGAAGCATAGAAATCAGCTCCGTATTGTCGGTGGGTCCTTCTTCGAATACCCGCGGTGTCAATAAAGCGCCATGCTTTTCCGCCAATTTCCACCTGTTCATCAATCGGATCCCTGGTTGTTCCCGCAATATCGCTAACAACCGCTCTGTTTACTCCGGTGGCCTTGTTCAGAAGCGAGCTTTTTCCAACGTTGGGTCTTCCAATTAGAGCAACTCTTCTTGCTGTGGTGTCAATTTCGTCGGCTACCTGAGAGCTTTCAGGAAGGTTTCCCACCACCACGTCCAATAGGTCAGCAACTCCCCGACCATGCAGCGCGCTGACTCCATAAGGCTCACCCAAGCCAAGAGACCAAAGACTTGCAACTTCTGGATCTAGACGCTCGTCGTCGACTTTGTTGGCAACCAGATAGACAGGCTTGCCTGATTTTCTGAGCATTCGAACAACCTGCTCATCACTGGCGGTAGCGCCCACCATTGCATCAACAACAAACATCACCGCATCACTGAGTTCAACGGCGACTTCGGCCTGTCCTGCAATTGATGCTTCCAGGCCTCGAACGTCAACTTCCCAGCCTCCGGTATCCACCAGTGTGTACTCTTTATCGTTCCACTCAGCTCTGTAGCTAACTCGATCTCGTGTGATACCTGGCTCGTCTTTTACGACAGCTTCACGCCTTCCAAGAATTCTGTTTACAAGGGCCGATTTGCCAACATTTGGTCTTCCAACTATGGCAACAACTGGAGGTGGTGGCCTGAAGCCCGTTTGCTCCAGCTCCCGATCCAGAAGATCAAGGTCTTCCTCATCAAGCTCAAACTCTTCAAGCTGCTGCTTGTAAAACTCTTCATCCTCGAATGAATTCTCATCCAAAAGGTTTTCCACCAACTCCAAAACCCGGTCCACCACCTGGTCAAAACTCATCAGGGTCGAGTCAACTAGCTCAACACCCTCAGCTGGCTTATTGAAATCTACTGCTTGTGAATCACGCTTATCTCTTTGGGAAACGGTCTTCGAGAGGTCATCACCGGATAGTCCAGTCTCCCCCGCTCTTCTTGCGAGTCTGACCTCTTCATCGGCGGTGAGAAGTATTCTGAGCTGTGCATCGGGTGAAATCACAGTTGTGACATCTCGCCCCTCAACGACGATCCCTTCTCTGCGGCAACTTTGAATTCGCTTTTGCGCATCGGCGACCATCCAATTACGGACTATTTGATTTGTTGAGTAATCACTTACCGAAGCCGAGACCTCAGCTGAACGAATCTCTTCAGTGACATCGCTCTCCCCGAGACGAACCCAGTAGTTTTCTGGGTCGTCGCTAATTTGGTAATCAAACCTACTAAGCAGGGTCTCCGTTTCCAGCTCTGGATTTCGAAGGGCGAAAAGGGTTAGTGCGCGATAGCCGGCGCCAGTATCCAAATATCCATAGCCCAAGCTTGCGGCAACCTCTTTACTGACAGACGATTTGCCACTTCCGGCAGGACCATCGATTCCAATTACAAATTCACTCAAGCTAATCTCCAGCCCAGTTCAGTCAGCTCGGCGACGAGTTTTTCAAAACTCTCGGGCAGAACATCCAATTCGGCCAAGCCTATCTGAGCACCGGGCGAGTGCTCCAGTCGCAAATCCTCAATGTTTACGCCAATCGAACCTATCTCATTGAACAAGTCGTCCGAGCTCTCCTGGTTTATCGTCAACCATCACAACAACTGTTTGGTAACCGCGGTTTTTGCCCCCGTGCTTACCGGGAATTCTGGCTGCACCGTCATTGCCTTCAGTGAGTAATTGATAGACCCCTTTGAGGCCACCGCCGCTTGCTAGGGACTCTATCTGTTCCGCTGCATCATTTAGGCGGTCGGCAACAGACCTCACAAACGGAGCGAGTGATTGGGAGTTCTTTGCCAAAATCTGCGTCCACAGCTCTGGATTACTGGATGCAATTCTGGTCATATCCCGAAGCCCTTGGCCACTGAGTTCAATGTCTTGTTGTTCTTGATCGAGAAGCTCCGAAGCAAGAATGGAGCTCAGCAGTTGAGGCAGATGAGAGGTGAGCGCTACCGCCCTATCGTGTTGTTCAAAACTTAGCTCAATGGGTGTCGCTCCCACTAGGCGGACAAGGCTTCTGACTTTATACAGGGCATCGGTGTTATTTTCTTCGGCGCAAATCACCCAGGGCCTGGAGAAAAACAAATCTGCTTGAGCAGCGATGGCCCCGCCTCGCTCACGACCGGCCATTGGGTGACCACCAACATACCTTCCGGTATCGATAGAGAGCCTTTTCAGCTCTTCCAAAATTGAACCCTTCACGCTCCCCACATCTGTCACAACAGCACTGGGGTGTTTCTCTATCTCGAAGGCAATCTGGGCAGCGGTTTTATCTGGCGGCAGGCAGACCACGACCAGATCGGGCTCGCCATCTATGGCTTCACCACCCGCACCATATTCAATAGCCAGCCGCAGATTTGTTGAGGAATTATCCTCCAACCAAACAGGGATATCGTGCCTTCTTAGCGCCAGACCGATACTGGTGCCGATTAGTCCAGCACCAACAATTTTGACGCCTCTAAGTTCACTCACTGCGCGAGATCCAACCTCAATGCCTCTGCACCGCGAAGGTAGATGTGCTTTATTTCACTTCTTGGCAGATCAATGTCGCAAGTCATCATCAGACGAATGACCCTTGGCATTGCGCCATCGACATCCATCTCAATTCCACACATCAGCGGAACATCCCCTAGTCCCAGTTCCCTGGCGGCGAGAGCTGGGAACTCGCTATGAATATCTTGGGTTGCAGAAAAATAAATTGAAACCAGCTGCGATGAGTGAACATCGTTGTCGTGCATCACTTTCGTAATAAGTTCAGCAGTTCTCCTAAGCAGATGATCGCGCTCATCCCGTTCCAGTTGGGTTGCTCCGCGAATTGCCCTGTAAGCCATATCTAGTCCTTTTTGCTGGTCGCCTCAATCAAAGCGCTAACCTCCAGCTTACCCAGCTCGCGGGCATCGCCTGGACGCAAAGTTCCAAGTTTTATTGGACCAAACTGCTGCCTGATTAGGTCCTTTACAGGATGCTCCACCTCGTCAAGCATCCTTCGGACGATCCTGTTTTTTCCGGAGTGGATTGTTATCTCCACCAAACTCATTTGATTTCCACTGTCAATCAACTTTGCCCTATCGGCCCTGATTGCACCATCCTCCAGCTCAATTCCTGACAGCAGCTTGGCAATTGTTGCCTGCTGCACAGTTCCCTGAACTCTTGCAACATAGACTTTCGGTACTTCGAATGAGGGATGCGTCAGCTGGTTGGCTAATTCTCCGTCATTAGTCATCAACAACAGACCCGAAGTGTCAGCATCAAGACGCCCCACATTGAACACTCTCTCGTATTCACTGAAGAAATTACTGAGATCTTGCCTACCCTCATCATCACGCATGCTGGATATGACACCAAGTGGTTTATTGAACGCCAAATACAGCTTTTCGGTATCAACCTGTATGGGCTTACCCCTAACCTCTAATTTGTCAGTGGTTGGGTCAATCTTTGTCCCAAGCTCGGTTATAACTTTGCCGTTTACCTTCACCAAGCCTTTGATTATCAGCTCTTCGCTTGCTCTCCTGGACGCAACTCCAGCGTGAGCCATTGCCTTTTGCAATCGCATCTCAGTCATCAAATGATCCTGTGTCAGGAAGCATGGGTGAGATTTTTGGAAGCTCTGAAAGTGAATTGATTGCCAAAAGCTCCAAGGTGTACTGAGTTGTTTCAAAAAGTGCGGCCCCGGTGTCCTGATCGGTCTCGCGATGCTCAATCAGTCCTCTGGATTGCAGAGTCTTTATCGAGCTGTCCACGCTAACCCCACGAATTTGAGAAATTTGCCCACGAGAGATTGGTTGCCGGTAGGCGATGATCGCCAATGTCTCCAAAGCAGCTTGAGAGAGCTTGCTAGGGGCCTCCGAGGACAACAACTTCTCCAGGCCCCAGTCGTGTTTTTGGTTTATATAAACTCTCCAGCCACCACCAACTTCTCGTATTTCGTAACCTCTCCCAACGCCATCAGCATGGTCACCCAACTCCTTGCTCAGTGCCTCGATCTCAGCTTGGACCTCAGCAATGGGAGCCTGCACCGCACCCGCAATAGTTACCGTTGGAAGAGGTGTTTCGGCAGCAATCAAGATTGCTTCAATGGCAGATCGAAGTTGTGGATCACTCATACTCATCTCCAATCTGCTCGGAAATGGCAGGTATTTGCAGAAGCTCAATAAGCATTGACTCACCCTCTGCCTGACTGAGCTTCACTGCAGACTGCCTGTAAAGCTCAAGAACTGCCAAAAAACTCGCAACGATCACAGGCTTCGGTTGATCGGTGATCAACTCGCTAAACCTCTTAGGCCCACTGCGAAGCTTTAGTGCGATTCTTTCCGCCTGATCTTTGACGCTAATTTTGTCAACATGCAGGTGGTCTACTCTTGGCGAATCATCAAATGAGAGTAACTGCTCGGCTAGTTTGGCCAGAGATTCGGCATCCGAAGTGAATTTCAGAGGTGGCTTGATGTCTTTGTATTTGTTTTCCAGACTCGCCATTCGCTGAAATCTTGTGGACTCGCTGAGGAGTCTGTGTTGCAACCAGGAGGAGGCTTCTTTGAATGCCTTGTATTGCAGCAATCTTGCAAACAGTAGATCTCTGGCTTCGAGCGCCCTTACGTCTTCAGCGTCAACGAGCTCGCCACTTGGCAAAAGACTAGCCAGTTTGTAATCGATTAACGTTGCCGCAACCACCAAGAATTCGCTCGCCCTATCAAGACCGAGTGTTTTTTCAATCCCACGAACATAGACAAGAAATTCGTCGGTTACCTTGGAGAGGGCAATTTCGGTCACATCCAGTTCATGTTTAGAAATCAACTGCAAAAGAAGGTCAAAGGGTCCTTCAAAATTTTCTAGCTGGAGCTGAAAATCATTGGAGCTCTCAAGCTGCAAAGCCACGCGCCACCATCTCCCTGGCAACCCTGCGGTAGCTCTCCGCGGCGGTTGAGTTAGGGGCGTATGAAGTTATCGCCTTTTTGGCAACAGTTGCATCTGGGAATTTCACCGTCCTGGAAATAGCCGTATCAAAAACCTGGCCACTGAATGCCTCCTGCAGTCTCTCTAAAACCTCCTTGGAGTGCAGAGTGCGAGGATCATACATAGTCGGCAATATTCCATCAGTCTGCAATGCGGGATTCAGTCTTGAGCGCACCTTTTCAATGGTCTGTATCAGCAGTGCAACACCCCTAAGAGCAAAATATTCTGTAGCCATTGGAATCATCACTCCGTGGGCAGCAACCAAAGCGTTTACAGTGAGCAAGCCAAGTGAGGGCTGGCAGTCGATGAAAATCACGTCGTAATCATCTAAAACCGGACGAAGAATGTTTGCCAAGATGCTCTCTCTGCTCATTTCGCCAACCAAATGCACCTCGGCAGCACTGAGGTCGATATTTGCAGGGACAACATCCATGTTCGGGTGATCCGTATTCTGGATTGCATCATTTATTTTTAGCTTGCTATCCATCATCAGGTCATAAATTGTGGTGGCATCATTGGCGTTCACACCAGTGGCAGCGCTCAGCGCCCCTTGCGGATCAAAATCAATTAGAAGCACCCTGCGACCGTAATCTGCCAAAGCGGCAGCAACGTTTATCGTCGTGGTGGTCTTTCCAACTCCACCTTTTTGGTTGCACATAGCTACTACACGGGCGGGTCCATGAGTCGATAATTCCTCCGGAACCGGAAACTGTTTAGAAGAAATATTCACCAATTGAACCTCCGCTCAATAGCCTACCCCCGAGATCGCGGATGGGCCTCCATATACGCCCGCTTTAGTGAGTCTATGGTGATAAGGGTGTATATCTGGGTGGTGGAGACACTTGAATGACCCAGCAATTCCTGCACAACCCTAATATCCGCCCCGCCCTCCAAAAGATGGGTCGCGAATGAATGCCGAAGCGTATGCGGAGACACCTCAAGCTTTGCCTGCTCTCCGGCTTTGGAAATTATTTGCCAAATAGACTGCCTGGAGAGTCTCCCCCCGCGTTGATTGAGAAATAATGCAGGTGTTGGCCTAGATAGCAATCCAGGTCTTACTCTTCGAAGATAAGAGCTGACCGCGTTTTCCGCGTAGGAGCCAATTGGAACCACACGCTCCTTATTTCCTTTTCCTCGAAGCCTAATTAGTCCACTGTCGCCAAAATCATCAACATCCAGATCAACAACTTCGCTAACTCGAGCGCCGCACGAATACAACAGTTCTAAAACCGCTCGATCGCGAAGCTGAATTAGCTGGCCACTCTCCGGCTGCAGAGAGCCGGCTGCATCCAGAAGCTGCTCGACATCGTGAATTGAAATTGCCTTCGGAAGCCTCATTCCGAGTTTCGGAGATTTCACCAAACTTGCAGGATTAGATTCGGTAATACCCTCCTCCAGGAGGAATTTATGAAAGCCTCTGACAGATGCAAGTATTCGAGCAATCGAAGAATTCGCTTTACCTAGTCTTTGTAGATTGGCCTGGAAACTGAGGATGTCGCTTGAAGATATCGCTTTTGGATCGTTCTTTGAAACCCTTTTTAGGTAATCCAGGTAATTTGATAGATCCCGCCTGTAGGCGGATAGGGTGTTGGAACTTAGTCCTCGCTCAATCGCCAGTTGGCGAAGATACTTCTCAGCGAGTTGCTCCAAATTTGCTAATCCCTAACCTCAAACAAAAGTTGCTCCTGCTGCCTCTTCAGCCCGGCCTCGATTAGACCCTTGAAAAGCGGGTGAGCTCGGTCTGGCCTAGAGCGGAACTCGGGGTGCGCCTGAGTTGCAACAAAATATGGATGCTCATCTTTTGAAAGCTCCACGAACTCCACTAGGTTGCCGTCCGGACTCGTTCCACTAAAGACCAATCCGGCCTCGGCTATCTGCGACCTATAAGAGTTATTAACTTCGTAGCGATGACGATGTCTTTCGCTTATCTGCTCTGATTCGTATATTTCACTCACCAGCGAGCCAGGTTGAAATTTAGCCTCAAACATTCCTAGCCTCATGGTTCCGCCCATATCCCCATCAGCTAGCACGTCTACCTGCTCCGCCATGGTGGCAATCACGGGGTTGGGAGTCTCTGGATCGAATTCTGTTGAGCTCGCATCTTTCAGACCAGCAACATTCCTTGCGTACTCAATCACCATGCACTGAAGACCTAGACAAAGCCCGAGGGTGGGAATTTGTTGTTCTCTCGCGTATCGAATTGCTCCCAATTTGCCTTCAATGCCACGAATTCCAAATCCGCCTGGAATGCACACCGCATCCACCTGCGAGAGTTTTTCTCTAGCCCCCTCCAAAGTTTCACAGTCATCACTTGCAACCCAGTGGATATTTACCTTTGCTCGATTGGCAAAGCCACCCGCACGTATCGCCTCGGTAACACTTAGATAAGCATCAGGCAGATCAACATACTTTCCAACAAGAGCGACATTTACCTCGTGAGCAGGATTGTGAACCGCATTCAACACTGGTTGCCAATGACTCCAGTCAACATCCTCTGCTTCTAGGCCTAGCTTGTCGATGATGTAAGTATCCAAACCTTCGTCGTGAATCACCACGGGAATGTCATAAATACTCTTGGCGTCGGCGGCGTTGACAACGGCGTCTGGGTCAACATCCGACATCAACGCAATCTTGCTCTTGATGGAGTCCGGTAATTCCCTGTCGCTTCTACAGACAATCGCATCCGGCTGAATACCAATGGATCTAAGCATCGCAACTGAGTGCTGGGTTGGTTTGGTTTTCAGTTCGCCGCTCGGTCCTAGATATGGAACCAAACTCACATGAACAAAGAAGACATTATCTCTTCCAACATCGTGTCTTATTTGCCTTGCGGCTTCCAGAAACGGTTGCGATTCAATATCACCAACGGTTCCACCAATTTCGGTAATTATCACATCTGGTTTGGGGTCATCATCGGCCTGCGCCCTCATCCTGCGCTTAATCTCGTCAGTGATGTGCGGAATGACTTGAACCGTGTCTCCCAGGTAGCCACCGGCTCTTTCTCTAGAAATCACCTCTGAGTAAATTTGCCCAGTTGTTACATTGGCTTTTGCAGAAAGGTTGATATCCAAAAATCTCTCATAGTGACCGATATCCAAATCGGTTTCTGCTCCGTCATCGGTAACAAACACCTCACCATGTTGAAAAGGATTCATAGTGCCAGGGTCGACATTCAAATAGGGGTCAAGCTTCTGCATGACAACCTTCAAACCGCGAGCCCGCAGGAGATTTCCAAGAGATGCGGCGGTAAGTCCTTTACCCAGAGATGAGGCGACGCCGCCAGTTACAAAGATATGTGAGGGAATCCCAGAGCTTTCTGCCATGGAATTTCAATCTAGCACCTGATGCATGCCGTTGGCGACAAAGAATCAAGGATTTTTTGCAAGCTGTATTAATTCTTTGGCGTGAGACAGTGCTGAGTCGCTTGAATCCAAACCAGAGAGCATTCTTGCCAATTCACTCTCTCGTAAGCTGCTTTCAACGGCTTGAACATCACTTTCAACAAATCCCTGTCCACTATCTTTTCTCACTACCAAGTGATTATCGGCAAACGCCGCCACCTGCGCCAGGTGGGTTACGACCACTACCTGACAGTTCTCACTGAGTCGCTTTAGCCTTCGACCAATCTCAATTGCGCTCTGCCCACCAACCCCACTGTCAACCTCGTCAAAGATCATTGTCGGAGTCGGTGACTTACCTGCAAGCACAACTTCAATGGCAAGCATTATTCGACTCAGCTCACCGCCACTTGCAGCCTTCGATATCGGTCTCGGTGTTGCACCCTGATACCCAGCCAGCAGTATCGCCACTTTGTCTGCGCCCTCTGGTCCGAATTCTGTCTCTTCGAGCTGAACTACAAGCTTGCTCTCTGCCATTGCAAGGCCTGCAAGCTCAACATTCACCTCCTCTGATAAACCGCTCGCAGCAAGCGTTCTTTGGTCTGTGAGGGCTTTTGCAGCATGCCCCAGCTGAGACTCAACTGCCGCCACATGCTGCTCTAGTTTTTCAATCTGTTCATCGCCGTCTTGCAAGTCCAATAGCTCGTTCGCCCAGGAGTCGGATCTTGCAATCAGGTCTTGAAGGGTGCCGCCGTATTTTCTCTCTAGGGCTAATAGTTTGGATTTTCTATCGTTGAGCCTGTCAAGCTCTCCTGGTTCAGCGTCCAAATTTGATAGGGATCTAGATATATCTATAGCCAGCTCAGAGGTCACCACCGACATCTCCTGAACTCGCTGAGCCATATTGCTTATCTCTGCATCTTTTCCCGCAACGCTCTCCAGGTTTCTTCTTAGCTGGGACAAAAGCTGTTCAATGTCGAATCCTTCACCCGATGAGCTGAGCAGATCACGTGATTGGGCAAGCGAGGATCGAATCTCCTCAATGTTTTCCAACCTGTTGAGCCTCTCCGATATAGAGTCAAGCTCATCCGGCTTGGGTTCAAGTTGTTCAATTTCATTCAGAAACTCTGTTATTTCTAAAATCCTGCGGTCTCGGTCTTGAAGTGAAGCTTGCAATTTTTCAAGTCTCGCGTTTGCATCAATCCAGGATTTATAAACCTGCTGATAGCTTTTTTTGACCTGCAGCAATTCCTGACCACCGAAACTATCCAAGGCATCACGCTGGGTTGCGCTGGATCGCAATCTGATCTGTTCACTCTGGCCATGAATTACAAACAAGTTGTCCGCGACCTCGCTGAGGCTTCCAGCTGGTACGTTGGCTCCGCCTATGATTGCGCGTGACTTACCCTCAGAGCTGACTGTTCTGGTGATAACCAAATCGTCATCCACATCCGCGCCAAGTTCAACAAGTCTTTGCCTTATTTCACCCTCTGGCCTGTCCCAAATGCCACTCACCCTCAGCTGTTGGGTGCCATCACGCACCTTTGAGCTGTCAGCCCTTGAGCCCAGCATCAACTGGAGAGCTGTGAGCAGCATGGTTTTCCCTGCTCCGGTTTCACCGCTAATTACGTTTAGCCCCGGGGTTAGTTGCAATTCAGTTTGACTAATAACCCCAAGGTTGGAAATGGAAATGGTTCGAATCAACTATCGGGACCCCTCCAGCCCGCAACCGGCAAATTGAACTTGCTTACCAAACGATCTGCAAAGGGTCGATCTTCAAAAACCACTAACTCGACTGGAGTCGGAGATTTATAAACCTCAACTCTTGAACCTGGGGTCATCTCAAAAGTTCTCCTGCCGTCACAAAAGATAACTCCGTGTCCCGTATTTCTTTCCAGCACCTCTACCGCCAGGCGAGAGTTCCGGTCAACTACAAGAGGTCTTGAGAACAGGGCGTGCGCACTGAGAGGAACAACCAGCAGCGCCTCCACGTCCGGCCAAACAATTGGCCCTCCAGCACTGAAGTTATAAGCTGTCGAACC
>PR_CR_10_Liq_3_inCRDRAFT_1000495_pt1 | contig 10692 bp, 8 predicted proteins | sample PRCRCaboRojoPR_2_FD_10240 | JGI IMG/M metagenome (IMG submission 10240)
ACTGGCAATGACTGGCTCTGCTTTTTGACCAGCCTCAATTACCTCGGCGTGAGACAGCGGTGTTTTTTGAATCCCGGCGGCCAAATTTGTAATCAAGCTCATGCCAAACACCTCAAGGCCCGCCTCCCTGGCGGCGATTGCCTCCAGGGCCGTGGACATGCCAACTATGTCCCCGCCCATTGCTTTGGCCATTTTCACTTCGGCAGGGGTTTCATAATGGGGACCTGGGAACTGAACATAGACTCCTTGGTCAAGAGTTTCATCAACTTCAAGGGCTATTTTTCGAATTCTTGGTGAATATAGATCTGTTAGGTCTATAAAGTTTGCGCCACTCAGTGGTGAGTGGGCAGTGAGATTTATGTGATCAGAAATAATCACCGGCTGCCCCGGTGACCAGCTCTCTTTGATGCCCCCAGCTCCATTTGTAAGAACCATCACTTCAGCGCCAAGAGCTGCAGACACCCTTACCCCGTGGCTTACCGCATCAACTCCATATCCCTCATAGAAATGGGTTCTTGCGCCCACTACCAGTGCATGCTTTCCGCTGGCTAGCTTTATGACCCGCAGTTTGCCGGTGTGGCCAGCAACGCTTGGTTTGTGAAAACCAGGTATCTCGGATGCATCAATGCTGGCTATCTCTTCACCTGCAAGGTCGGCAGCCTTTGCCCAGCCAGAACCGAGCGTGAGCCCAATATCTATCGACTCAATATTTGCATCATCTTTTATTTTTTGAGCCGCGTCCTCTGCGAGCTTTTTGGAGTTTCCATCCGAACAGTTTATTTGTAATCATGCAAGCCAAGATTGGCGAAGTGTTAGACAATAGAGACGTGGCTCAAAAATTTCCATCGCACAGGATAGTAATCATCGGCGCAGGACCGGGAGGATTCGAGGCTGCCCTCGCAGGCAGACAGCTCGGGGCAGAGGTAATCCTGGTTGAACGTGAAGGCTGGGGTGGATCGGCGGTCCTAACAGATGTTGTTCCCTCTAAAACCCTGATAGCGGTGGCGGATATCTCCAAGCGTTTTTCAGAAATCGAAGAATTGGGTTTGAAAACTGCTGGTGCCCAGATAGAGGTTGATTTGAAAGCTGTCAACCAACGTCTGAAGAATCTGGCTCGGGAGCAGTCGCTTGATATGCAGGAACAGCTTGAACAAGCTGGAGTTCAGCTGATTACGGGCACAGGCAGGTTAGACGGAAACCACGCGGTTATCGTCTCGCCAAATGATGGAAGTAAAGAAAAGCGAATAGAGACCAAGACAATCATTGTCTCCACCGGGGCACGACCCAGAGAGCTTGAATCAGCTGAACCGGATGGTGAGAGAATTTTCAACTGGAAGCAGCTTTACAATCTCGAAAGCCTTCCCGAGCATTTGATTGTGGTCGGATCTGGTGTAACCGGAGCCGAGTTTGCTGGAGCATACCTAGCACTTGGGTCAAAGGTGACTCTTGTTTCCTCCAGAGATTATGTTTTGCCGGGTGAGGACAAGGATGCTGCCATGGTTTTGGAAAACGTATTCAAGCGTGGCGGAATGCGGATTATGAACAAGTCTCGTGCCGAGAGCGTTGAAAATACCGGAGACGGGGTTCGGGTGACACTCAACACCGGAGAGGTGCTAATCGGCTCTCACTGTCTAATGGCGGTCGGGTCAATCCCCAACACCGAGGGACTGAATCTTGAAGAAGCTGGTGTGGATACAAACGAGCACGGTCAGATCATTGTGAACAAAGTCGCTGGAACTTCAAGAGCAAATGTTTATGCCGCAGGCGATTGCACGAATTTTTTGCCGCTGGCTTCGGTTTCAGCCATGCAGGGAAGAACTGCGGTATTTCACGCAATGGGAGATGTCTCCACCCCAACACAGCTTAGAAATGTCACCGCAAACGTTTTCACCTCACCCGAAATTGCCTCTGTTGGTTGGTCTCAGGAATCCATTGAAAACGATGAGGTTCGAGGGTTTGTTCACAGAATTGACTTAGAGAGCAATCCCAGGGCGAAAATGATGGGGGTTCAGGACGGGTTTATCAAGCTCTTCGCCTCCACCGGCGGAACTGTTATCGGTGGGGTGGTTGTTGCGCCAAGAGCCAGTGAGCTGATCTATTCGATTGCGGTGGCAGTTGAGAATCGTCTAACAGTCGATGACGTCAGTGCTGCCTTCGCTGTCTACCCATCGCTCTCTGGCTCAATATCTGATGCCGCCAGAGCATTGCACGTGCCAATAATTTAGTCTTCGATTTCCAATATTTTCGTGCCTGCAGAGAGGGTAGTTCCCGGCTCAACAGTGAGGCCAGAGATTTTTCCACTTCTGTGAGCGGTTACTGGCTGCTCCATCTTCATGGCCTCCAAAACCAGCAACAGGTCACCCTCGTTTACGTGATCACCTTCATTTACGGCAACCTTGACCACATTTGACTGCATTGGGGCGAAAACTACGTTCCCCTTGATTCCAGAGTGCGATGTTTGCTGGTGAGACTGTTTGCGCCTCGGCGGTTTTCCAAAGTTTGTACCTTCTCCCAACATCCTCGTTGGAACTGAAACCGATACAAGCTGACCATCTACTTCTACGCTGATTGTTTTTAGAGTTTCTAACTCCTCGGTTTCGGCGATGCCGGACCAGGGTGCGATTTCGTTGTTCCACTCGGTCTCAACCCATCGGGTGTAAACACCAAAGTCTGCTCCCTCAGCGGTGAAGGTCGATTCATTGACCAAGAGTCTGTGGAAAGGGATCACGGTTGGAATTCCGTGAACTTGAATCTCTTCTAAAGCCCTGCGGGACCTTTCAAGGGCCTGCTCCCGGCTCTCGCCGGTAACAATCAATTTCGCCAGCATGCTGTCAAAGTTGCCACTGACCTGGTCACCAGATTTCACTCCGGTATCAAATCTAACTCCGGGGCCGGAGGGTTGCTGAATACTTTGAATCTTGCCGGGAGTTGGCAGGAAATCTCTTCCGGGATCCTCGCCGTTGATTCTGAACTCAATGGAGTGACCTCTGACTTCTGGATCGGAATACTCAATCTTCCCGCCCTCCGCGATTCTCAGCTGCTCTCTAACAAGATCAATCCCTGTTACCTCTTCACTGACGGGATGTTCCACCTGAAGCCTGGTATTCACCTCCAAAAACGAAATTGTTCCATCGGCTCCAATCAGGAATTCGCAGGTTCCGGCACCGGTGTAACCGGCCTCCCTAAGAATCTTTTTTGATGCCTCGTAAAGCTCTGCGCTCTGTTTATCTGAAATAAATGGTGCTGGGGCTTCCTCAACAAGCTTTTGGTGTCTTCGCTGAACTGAGCAATCCCTGGTACTGATAACCACTACATTTCCAAACTCGTCTGCAAGGCACTGGGTCTCTACATGGCGAGGCTTGTCCAAGTATTTTTCAACAAAGCATTCCCCTCGTCCAAATGCCTGTACAGCCTCTCTTGTTGCAGACTCAAAAAGCTCCTCAACGTCATCCCCCTCGCGAGCAACTTTTATTCCTCTTCCACCGCCACCGTAGGCGGCCTTAATGGCAACGGGGAGTCCATATTGCGAGACAAAGTCTGTCACCTCGGCTGCACTCTTGACCGGTTCTTTTGTTCCTGGCGCCAGCGGTGCTCCAACTTTTTCAGCTATCTGTCGAGCGCTTATTTTGTCGCCTAGTACTTCGATTGCCTCCGGTGATGGCCCTACCCAAATGATTCCTGCGGCTATTACCGCCCTTGCAAACTCTGCATTCTCAGCTAGGAATCCATACCCGGGATGGATTGCGTTTGCACCTGTTTTTTGAGCAATTCTGATGATTTTTTCAATATTCAAATAGCTCTCGGCAGCTGTTAGCCCCACCAGCGAGTGAGCCTCATCGGCCATCTGTGCGTGCACGGAGTTTCTATCGCCATCCGAGTAAATTGCAACGGTGGGGAGACCGCTGTCGTGGGCAGCTCTGATGATTCTGACTGCAATCTCGCCACGGTTTGCGATGAGCAGTTTTTGAATTCTGCGTTCCATAAGGGGAAAGCTTATTGGTCAGAGACTGAAAGCTTGGAATTATTCCCAGAAATCGGTGTATTCGTGGCCGAGTTCGGTGATCATTTCCCGTAAGAGTTTTAGTGAAAGTCCGACCACTGTGTGGTAGTCACCCTCAATGCGATCAATGAATGCCCCTCCCAGGGAATCGATGGTAAACGCACCGGCGACCTGAAGAGGTTCGCCGGAGGCGACATATTTTTCTATTTGGTTGTCAGTTATATCTGAAAACCAAACTTTTGTTGCGCTGAACCTGGTGATTGATCTTTTCGTCTTAAGTCAATCAGCGTTTGTCCACTGTAAAGCATGCCGGTTTTTCCACGCATGGATTGCCAGCGCCTAATTGCCAGTTCACTCACTCCCGGCTTACCCAAAATTTGACCTTCAAAACTAAGAGCCGAATCCGCTCCGAGTATCAGAGTGTCTTCCTCTGACGTAGTCTTTTCTGCCACATCCTCCGCTTTGGCACGAGAAAGAGTTGTGACGTAGTGCTCGGGGTTTTGCGCTTCAACACCTGTTAAGACTGCATCCTCATCAACTTCGCTCGGTTGAACAATCGGTGATAGCCCAGCATCTTTAAGAATCTTTAGACGAGCGGGCGATTGACTGGCCAGAATTATCTTGGTCATCGTGTAAGGATAATACGTCCCTGTAATTCGCTAAGGTTTTAGTATGCAAAGGCGAGGCGTCTCAGTAGCGATAGTCGATGATCATGAGGCTGTCCGATATGGGTTCGCTGGCGCATGTGAAGAATATGGACACACTCTGGTGGCTTCTGCAGCCACGATTCCGGAACTTTTGGAGAAGTTGGGCAGAAAACGGGTAGACGTAGTGGTCATGGATTTATCTCTGGCTGACGGGTCGTTGATAAGCGAAAATGTCAGGTCCATAATCTCAAAGAGAATGCCTGTTTTAGTTTTTTCCATAGCGGACAAACCAAAACTGGTGAGGGCGGCTATGAAAAATGGGGCTCATGCGGTGGTTCCAAAAAGTGAATCGATGAAAGATCTAATGAAATCAATCGAGCTCACCTCCAGAGGAGTTTTCATAAATAATTCAGAGACCACCGCGGCAATTGACACCGATCAAGATTTCAAGGCCGCGCAGCTTACCGAAAGAGAGCGAGAGGTTCTCACTCTCTATGCAAGTGGCCTCGCCCTGAAGCAGGTGGCCTATCAACTCGGGGTTGAACGATCGACAGCCAAAGAGCACATAGATCGGGTCAGGCGAAAGTATTCCAGACTTGGAAGGTATGCCGGGACCAAAATAGATCTGCTAAGGAGAGCCATCGAGGATGGCTACATCAACGAGGAGATGCTGTAGGTGGAATCACTTTCCTACTCAGCTCGAGGCAACGTTGAAAAGATAATTTTCAGAGCATTTAGTGTCGCTGTAATCTTGACCGGAATCGAGATTATTGGAAACGCCATTTTTCAAAGCTCAGTGTTACTGCCAACAAACTGGATATTGGTTGTCTTGGTCATTTCTAGCCAGCTTGGTCTGGTTTATGGGGCGTGGTTTGGAACCAAGCCAAAATTGTGGATGGTTTTTCACGGGATTACTCCAGCTGTAGTTATCTTGCTTTGGCCGATCTTGGCCACAGACGGCTCTGGCCTTCCAGAAGATTTCAGACCTTGGGTTTGGTGGGCAATGGGTATGAGTGCCATATCCATCAGCATTGCTTTCAAGCAACCATTCAGTCTGATTGGTGCAATTGCTGTAACACTTTTCTGGTTTTTCTTCTCGGCAACTGAACTGGGAGGAGCGATTGAACTGGAGCGTCGAATTCAAGACAGTGTTTTGGTTTTGATGCTTGGGGGCGTCTTCGGATCTTTAGCGGGGCTGATCATTGAACAATTTGGAAAAGTTGATCAGGCAAACTCAAAGAGCTTACGTGATTCTGTGGCCAGAGCCCAGGTCGATGCAACAGAGCGCGAGCGAGGACTGGTTGATGCGCTGGTTCATGACAGGGTCCTCAACACCCTTCTTTTGGCATCGAAAGCTAAATCCACCGGGGAGCATAGGTCGGCCGCCGACTCGGCCCAACAGGCTCTGGTGGAACTTTCCAGCATGCGGGAGCTCTCCGAGGAAAGGTCTTCATATTCATCGCTGGCCCTGGTGAAATCATTAAATTCAGCAGCTAGGGAAATAGGTGATGTTGTCATAAGTAGCTCTGGAACAGGTTCTGTTGCTGTTCCGGCTGAAGTGGGCGAGGCTTTGACACAGGCTGCTTTGCAGGCCATTGAGAATTCGAGGAAGCATTCACTCGCGCCTAGGACCTATTTGCACTCGGAGAGCAACTCCGAGCGAATAACAATTAGTGTCAAGGACTACGGAAAAGGCTTCAGGTCATCCCGCGTGAGTAGAAATAGGCTTGGAGTTAGATTGAGCATCATCGGCCGAGTTGAGGCAGTTGGTGGCACTGCAAAAATTCACTCAATTCCGAATGCGGGCACGGAGGTGTTTCTTTCATGGACTCGCTAATGGTCTCTCGGGTCACCATCTCGGTGGTTATTTTCCTTTACAGTTGCTACCACGCTTGGCTTGGTTTATCCAGCCTTAATGCGTATTCGATGCCCAGCCTCGCAATTGGGTTCATCGTCGCCTACCTGGTGTTTTCGCTTATTAGTATCTCTTTCTACGCAGGATTAAGAATCCCAACCTGGTTAGCTCTCACTAATTTGGCCTTTGTAATGGCCACGCCTTGGATTTTCACGCAGATGATAATTGTGAATGAAACGGCGAGTTATTCGACCTGGTTTGTGGTTGGATTGGCAACCCTCCTTGGAATTACATCCTTCAGGGGGCACGTAATCATCGGTTGGCTAGGATTTTTCGCCATCGCCAGCCAGGTCATCATCTGGGGAGGGATTGGAACGCTTCTCAACGCAGGAATCGTGGGTGCGCTCTTGATGGTCTTTGCCGGTCACGCCTCAGGTTACGCGATTAGAACGGCGGATCGTCAGGCAGCTGAGTCAATTGAGTCTCAAAGAGCTTTTGAAGTCGGTGCAGCCGGCAGAACCGCGGCTAGAAAATTTCGACAAGAGCGAATTCAACAGACCCTTCAAAAGGCAGAGCCAATTCTCACTGAAATCGTCGAAACCCAGGGGCATCTCGACTCGGACCGATCTGAAAGCGCAAGACTGTTGGAGGCAGAGCTTCGAGATCTGATTCGGGGCCGGGGTCTGATTAACGAAAGGGTCAGCGAGGCGGCAAAAAAGGCGCGAGCTCGAGGGGTGAAGGTGGAGCTTTTGGATGAGGGTGGACTTGAAGAAGTGGATGAGGTTCAACGAGCGGAGATTCTCGAGAAGGTGGCAAAGGCCATAGATGCCGCAGTGGATGGAAAGATTACCATTCGCTCTCCACAGGGAGAGTCTTGGAAAGTTTCGATTGCGGCAATGAGCCCTTCAAGAGAAGAAATGAGTATTTGGGAGAGGATTTAGACGTCCGAAACGGGTGACCCCCCAACAGCCACCCGGCTCGGACTCTTTTAGTTTCTCAAGAGCCTTACAGAGCTGGTGGCGGTTTTCAGGAAAAAGTGTTCACCTTAATGGGGGACAAGTATTCTGGGCTCTCGGCCCTACTGCCCGGGCTTTTTTCTAGTCATGGAGGAGCGCTTCCATTCCCGTTTTGCTTCGTAACCAGTGGGTTTTTCGGCTGATTGACCTCGACCCTCAAGGTTATTAATAACTGAAATCAGTGCTGCCTTCTTTGCCGAGCTCAGTTGCGTTTGGATTCGAATTTCAGGCATTAGAGAGGAATGTTTCCGTGCTTTTTTGGAGGCAATTCTGAGCGCTTGGTTCTCAGTGCTCGCAGGGCCTTGATTACGCTAGGTCGGGTCGCTGAGGGTTCGATAATTCCATCCAGCTCGCCCCGCTCAGCAGCTAGGAAAGGACTTGCGACACTATAGGTGTATTCCTTCGCCAGTTGCGATCTGACCTGCTCAATATCTTCACCGGCTTCAGCTGCTTGCTTGAGTTTGTCTCGGTAAAGAATGTTCACAGCGCCCTGACCTCCCATTACGGCGATTTCCGCGGTTGGCCAAGCCAGGTTTATATCGGCGCCTAACTGCTTGCTACCCATAACGATGTATGCCCCACCATAGGCCTTTCGGGTTATCACTGTTATTAGTGGGACCGTGGCCTCAGCGTAGGCGTAAAGAAGCTTCGCACCTCTTCTGATTACACCCGCCCACTCCTGGTCTGTCCCTGGTAGATAACCAGGAACATCCACGAGAGTCAGGATTGGAATGTTGAAACTATCGCAAAAGCGCACAAACCTAGCTGCTTTTTCTCCAGCGTCAATGTTTAGAGTGCCCGCCATTTGCAGAGGTTGGTTCGCGACGATTCCAACTGTTCCACCATCCACGCGAGCGAAGCCTACGATTATGTTCGGTGCGTATAGCGGCTGCACCTCCAAGAAGTCGCCGTCATCCACTGTGGCCTCAATAACCGTATGCATGTCATAGGGCTGGTTTGGGCTGTCCGGAATCAGTTGGTCAAGCCTCATGTCTTGCTCTGTGATTTCCAGCTCGTGCGCTGGTTCATAGGACTGTGGATTCGAGAGATTGTTTTCAGGNAGAAAGCCAATCATTGTTCGCACGTAATCGATGGCGTCTTCCTCATCCTCAGCAAGGTAGTGGGCAACACCACTGGTTTCGTTGTGGGCTCTTGCTCCACCTAGCTCCTCCATACCGACTTCTTCTCCGGTGACGGTCTTAATCACATCCGGCCCGGTGACAAACATGTTCGAGGTCTTATCAACCATCACCACGAAATCTGTTAACGCAGGTGAGTAGACCGCACCACCTGCAGCTGGCCCCATCACAATCGAAATTTGCGGAACCACACCACTGGCGAGGGTGTTTTTTCTAAATATTTCTCCATACTTGCCCAGGGCAACTACACCTTCTTGGATTCGGGCGCCACCGCTGTCTAAGATTCCGATTATCGGAACCCCGGTGTCAATCGCGATTTCCATTATCTTTATGATTTTGTTGCCTGCAGCCTCACCCAATGACCCCCCAAAGATTGTGAAGTCCTGGCTGTATACCGCGACCTGCTTTCCGTGAATGGTTCCCAATCCGGTGACAACACTGTCTCCATAGGGCCTGGATTTTCCCTCAGACGATCTATCCCGGACGAATTCATCGATTTCAACGAAGCTACCTGGATCGAGCAATTGCTGCACTCTTTCGCGAGCGGTCTGCTTTCCCTTTGCTCTTTGCTTTGCTATCGCCTCTTCACCCGCACCATTCATCGCCTCCTGGTAGCGCTTTTTGAGGTCCGCTATTTTGCCGGCCGTTGTGTCCAGCTCTGGATGGTCTGTCAAGATCTCTCCAACTTTATGATGCGCACTACTTTAGTAATGTTTGTATGGTCCGAAGGGAATGCATGGACCTTAAATTATCAACTGCTCATTCAAGCAAGCTGGTTTATTTCGACCAAATCGGCTCAACCAACCAGTATCTGATAGAAAAAATCTCTCAAAACTCTGCAGACTGGCCTGACATGAGCGTTGTTTGCGCTAGCGAGCAAACCAGCGGTAGTGGACGTCATTCCCGAGTTTGGTCATCCCCGAGCGGGGCGAGCCTCTCCTGTTCATTGCTTATTCGAAACCCCAGAGGTGCCGCTCACTGGTATGGGATTTTGCTTGCCATGGCAGCAGTTATCTCTCTCAGATCTCAGGGCGTTGAAGCTGGATTGAAATGGCCCAACGACGTTTTGGTAGATGGAAAGAAGTTGGCTGGAGTTCTAGGTCAGGCCAGCTCAGACTCGCTCGTGGTCGGAATAGGCCTCAACCTTCAGCCAATCCAGATTGATAATTCAATATCACTTGCGGAGATTGGCTTGACCCAGGATTTCGATTTTCAACTTTCAAAAATCTTGGGGGAGTTCTCAACCCTTCGAAGGGACTACGATGTGGGCAGCGTTGCGGCGGTTTTGGAAAGATTGAGAAAGTATTCACATACCCTTGGTCTTGAGGTTCGGGTAACCACGGATGACAGAGTTATAGAGGGGCTGGCTACCGATATTGACAATCAGGGACGGTTGGTTATCAATGATGGGGAAGAAATAATCTCAGCAGGGGATATATTGCACCTTCGAAGGTTGGGAGAGGTTTGAGAGTCGGCGTTATTGGCGGAGGGCAACTCGCGCGAATGATGATTCCCGAGGCAATCGCACTGGGAATCGAAATCAAAGTTTTTGCAGAGGCCGAGGGCATGTCTGCCTCAATTGCAACAGTCAACGTTGGTGATTACAACGAAGCCGAGGAGCTTGGTTGGTTCGCCGATGGTGTCGATGTTCTAACCTTTGACCACGAACATGTCCCAACTTCGGCGCTTGAGCAGTTGGAAAGAGTTGGGATTAGCGTCCAACCCCCCTCGAAAGCATTAGTTTTTGCCCAAAACAAGCTTTTTATGCGCCAGCGTCTATCCCAAGCCGGGTTGCCAATGCCTGGATGGCTTGAAGTGCAGACCCCTGAACAACTGAATGAATTTATCGCTACACAGGGCGGCAAAGTTATCGTCAAAACACCAATCGGCGGTTATGACGGAAAGGGCGTCAGNTTTGTCTCAANNGCAGACGAGGTNAGCGATTGGTTTTCAAGTTTGAATAAGCTCGGCGGATCATTGTTGGCCGAGCAGTTGGTTGATTTTGAATCTGAGATTGCGGTTTTGTCAGCAAGAA
>PR_CR_10_Liq_3_inCRDRAFT_1000496_pt1 | contig 10687 bp, 11 predicted proteins | sample PRCRCaboRojoPR_2_FD_10240 | JGI IMG/M metagenome (IMG submission 10240)
GCGTAAAAGCTTAGCACCATTCAGCACTCACGCTAAGGGCGAACTAACCAACCAAGAAATTTATTTTTACTAGATTTGTCATATGGGAAACGAGTCCTCAATTATTGAGCAATTAGAGCCTGGAAGTCAGGCTCCGGACTTTGTTATTCCGAACCAAGACGGCCTCATGAAGTCTTTGGAGGACTTTCGAGGCAAAGGTCTTGTTCTCTACTTCTTTCCCGCAGCCGCTTCACCAGGGTGTTCCAAGGAGGCTAGCGATTTTGACCACAATTTTGAGAGATTCCAAGAGCTGGGGTATCAGATTGTTGGTGTGTCGCCAGACAAGGTTGAGAGGCTGAAAGGCTTTCACGAAGTTCTTGAATTGAAATTTGATCTCCTGAGCGATTTCTCAACTGCTGTTCACAAGCAATTTGGAGCTTATGGAGACAAAAGCGTCTTTGGGCGCCTTTATAAGGGCGTTCTTCGATCAACCATGATTATTGACACCGATGGAAAAATCATCCACGCGATGTATGGTGTGAAATCAACAGGTCATGTGGAGCATCTACTTGAACTATTGGCGAACTAGTTCTGTTCTGAGATTTGTCTACCCAGATTTCTACTGAGCAAAATAATAAGTGCAACAATGGCGGGCCCTAAAAGCAACCAGCCCAGCAAAGAATCTCCGGGGATTATTGCAAGCCCCAAAATTACAGTAAGAATCTCTGCAACTATCGAGGATGAAAATGCCCAGCGCTTTTTTTGAAAAACCCCTGTGCTAGTAGCTGACAGCCAGCCAATAGCTGCAACCATAACCAACAACAAAGACACAGCACTCACCAAGTCATCGCTGCCTTGAGTGAAAAACTCAAATACCCAAAAGCCTGTCAATGTTGCCACCCCAAGTGTTTGGAGAAGCAGGATTGCAAATAACGCAAGTAATTGAGCTGAACGCATAATTTTTCTCTAACTATTGCTTTCGTGGATGGACTGTGAAACCATTTTCAACGTTACTTTGCAAACGGCAAAGTCGGCAAATACCGACGGCGACCAAGGAATAACAAAACATATGGACATGTCTTGGCTGAATGAAGCTCGATGCCTCAATGAGGATCCAGAACTATTCTTCCCGGTGGGAAACACCGGGCCCGCCCTGGAGCAAATAGAACAGGCCAAATCAATTTGTCGACAATGTGATGTGGCAGCCCAGTGCCTTGAGTATGCGATCCGCGAAAATCAGGACACGGGTGTGTGGGGCGGTCTTAGCGAAGACGAGCGTCGGTCACTCAAGCGTAAGTATGCAAGAGCCCGCAGGGCTGGCTAACAAGGAATAGATAGCTTCACTCTGGTTCCACCACGGATCGGTGCTGTCCAAGTGATATTCCCCCGAAGTTCCCCCTCAACCAGGCTTCTAATAATCTGAGTTCCAAGCCCTGAACCCTCTTTGCCCTCAGGCATTCCATGACCATCGTCTGTAACCTCGACATCTAAGCGCTTGGAATCTCGACTGACAGTCACAGTCACAACTCCACTCCGGTCCCTTAAGCCGTGCTCAACCGCATTTGAGACAATCTCAGTCAAAGCAATAGCGAGCGGAGTCGCTCGCTCACTTGGCAACACCCCAAACTGCCCTTCAATGTTGGTCTCAACGGTTGCATGGTAGCTTGCAAACAATTCACCTACTAGACGGAGTATTTGTTGGAATACTGCATCAAATTCGACATCCTGTTGACTGACCTCACTTAGGGCCTCGTGAACCAAACCAATTGCGTTTACCCTCCTGAGGGCCTGTTGAAGGGAATTCCTAACCTCTTCGCTTTCTGATTTCCGAGCCTGTATTTTCAACAAGCTGGAAACCGTCTGCAAATTATTTTTCACGCGGTGATGAATTTCCCGAATGGTTACATCTTTGGTCATCAACTCGCGCTCTCTATCTCTCAGCTGAGTGACATCGCGAACCAGGATTAAGCCACCTATCCTCAGACCCTCTTTCATCAGCGGAATAGAGCGGATTGAGATAGTGGAACTCAAGGTGCTCAGGTCACTTCTCCAGCTGTCTTTAGCGCTTAGCACCATAGGTAGACCCTCATCCACTTGGAGAAGAGAGTCATTACCTTTGACTGCAAGTTCAGCGAGAACTTCGCCCTCCAGCTCGCCCTCAATTCCTGCACGATTAAACGCACTCAATGCGTTAGGGCTTGCAAATGTCACGCGTCCATCGGCGTCGACCCTTATCAGTCCATCGTTAGCTCTGGGGGCTCCTCTTCGAGGACCGGTGCCTGCATCTTTGTTTGGAAAATCTCCAGTGCTGACCATGTTCAGCAGATCATTTGCACACGATAGATACGCTTTTTCAAGTTTGTTTGAATAAAACCCTGCGCGGTTCGAAGTGTGTCGGGTAATTACGGCGATTGTTTCTTTGGCTGGAGATATCACTGGTATCGCAGTCAACTGATCAGGGTTGTCATAATCGCGACTACCTGCAGATGTGGAAATTTGGTTTTGCTTCCAGGCTATTTCAATCTGCACTTCCCAGTTCCTTTGCGGGAAATTTCCAGTGATGTCTCGGTAGAAGCGAGTAGCAGCAGAAGAGGGCCGGGCGTGTCCAGCAGCGATAAAACCCTCAGAGGTTGGAACCCACATAACCAAATCGGCAAAAGCCAAATCGGCGATCAGCTGCCAGTCCGCCATGAGTGCCTCAAGCCAAAGAACACCTGACTCGTCTACTGAGGTTTTTTGCCAGAAAGAACTCACTCTGGAATTCTACTCAGACAGCTCCTGCCTGTTTTGGATCAGTCTGCCCACAGCCTGACTGATAGGACTTTTTCTAGACAGCTCCCCCACTGAGACCGCCTTGGCCATTGACCTAATCAACTGCTCATCATCTTCGATAACTTCGATCACCGCACTACCACTCACCTCGGCAATAATCGATTTCATTGACTTCTTGCCTCCCGCGCCAAGGCTGCCGGGGCGATATTGGTTGGCAACTAATTGTTCAGTCATCGGCAACCAAAACAGTTTGGCGATGCCCTCTGGATCAGCCCGGAAAACGCCATAGACGACGTTTGATTCGGACAGAACCTCCTGCTGAAGAGTGAAGATTGTGGTGTTTACTACTTGAGGGAGCATTTGCCCCATATCCACCACCAGTTCATCAAACCAGTCCAAAAAAGATCTCAACATTGACGCTGGTGATCCTGTCTTAATAAATTCAAACCTCCCCTTAGCGGGCAATCCCGCCAGAAAATAGAGGTTTTTGTGCTGTTTTGCCTGAACTGTGAGTTCAGATATGACCGTTGGATTCAGGCGCTGTTGCTCAGCAAGCCTTATCCCCGCCTGCAACCCACTGGGATACTCATCAATTGCCAGGTAGACCATCAGTGTTGGATCAAGTAGGTCAAAGTCAATTAGTAGGGTTTTCCTTCCATGCCCTGCAAGCTGAGTTGCATATTCCAGAGCGAGCATGGTCGCACCACTTGAGCCAGTGCCCCAGAAACTGGTGACTTGCGAGTTTTCGAAGGAAAAGAGTTTTTCAGGTTTTTTCATTTGCCCGGCTCAACAAGATAAACCCGGTCGGCAGCGGCCATGGATTTCAAAACTTCAGGCAGAGTGATTTCGGGAATCGAAATCTCCACAAAAGGAAGATCATCCGCAAATAGTCCCTCGCTAGGCTGAACACTTATAAGTCTGCCCAGACTGATTTGCTCGGCTGGCTCCAATTGTTCAAACTGTTCTCCCCTTACGACCCAGACCGAAACCTGATCACCAATCATCAAACTCTCTGCAATCGGCAATTCGGGTTTGAATCGAATTACCGAATAACCCGGGGTGGCAAATTCTGTTACCTGAGACCTTGCCAGCACCTCGCCAGCAGAGATCGACCTTGCAAGAACTCCACCCGATGGAAAACTCTCGATAGAGAAATAAGACCCTGCAGCTATCCCCAGATCTATGCCGACAGTATCAAAGTCAACAATGGAGAGCTCGGTTCCCTCCGCTAGATCCTGTTTTGCCACCAGGACTTCGGGAATGGGGCGAGCTAATTGCATATAAAGAACTACTAACAAAACCACCCCCAATGCGGTGGTAACCAACACCAAAGGATTAAGTCTGTTTCTTAGTCTTTTCAATCGCATGGGATAAACAATGTCCTTCTTTGCAAATTGTGAGTAGGGGTTTTCCACAGGCGCTGACTTTTTTAGAAAGTTATCCACAACCTCCAAATGGGGTACTGGTGAACATCAAATCTTTTGGCTATCTTCGAAATCTCAATCCAGAACGGGGGTAATGATGAACGAAAAAGCAGAAGAGCTAAGCAGGGCAAGACAGATTGTTGCCCAAATCGGACAGGTTTATGCCGACATTTTGGGTGGCATGAGACAACCCGAGCAGTTATCAAAGTGGTTGAGCGAGGAAACCTACTTGCAGGTTGCGCACGAGCACATCATGAAGCACAGATCAAGAGCAAGAAACAATCAAGCGAATCAACGTGATTTCTTTCGTGTGCTGAAAGCTGAAATATTTCCAAGTCGCAAAAACTCGATTGAGGCAGTGGTTTTGGTCAAGTCGCCAAAGTCAATTCAGGCAATAAGTATGCGCCTCGACATTGTCTTCACTCGCTGGCGGGTAACCCACATCGAGCTGATTTAGGACTTGAAAAAGGAACTGCCAGGCCCGGTCTTGGGAGGCTTCTTTGCCGCGGCTCGGCGCTGAGCACGGTTCAGATTAGGCTGCGCCGTTGGCTGCCGACTAGGCCCCGGTTGACTTTCCTGGACCTGGTCGCCTTTCTGGACTTTGACTCCACCGCCCTCAGTTGGTGCACTGAGGGTCAATTCGCCCTGCTTTGGCGCGTCAAGCTCGGGGGCCTTTTTCAGCTCAACTTTGAACATTGAGGAAACAGTGTCTTCGCGAATTCCGGACATCATGTCAACAAACATGGCGTGGCCTTCGCGTTGGTACTCGACGAGCGGGTCCCGCTGGGCCATTGAGCGAAGACCTATGCCTTCTTTCAGATAGTCCATCTCATATAGGTGATCTCTCCATCGCCTGTCCAGAACACTAAGGATTACTCTTCGCTCCAAATCGCGCATGATTTCCGAGCCCAACTCATCCTCTCTGCGCTGATAGGCGAGTTTGGCATCGCTCAGAATTTCCTCCAGAAGCCATTCCCTAGTGACTTTTGTTCTTGATCCAGCCTCGGCCATGACTTCTTCAATCTCAAGCCCAATTGGATATACCTTACGAAGTTCCTCCCAAAGCTCCTCCAGCTCCCAGTCAGCATTACCGGCAGGTATTTTCTCCTCAACAATTAGCTTCAGTGAACTCTCAAGAAATTCCAGAATGGTCCCTTGAACGTCATCTCCTTCAAGAATGCGCTTGCGGTCTGCATAGATGGCAAGCCTCTGGTTGTTCATGACATCGTCATATTTCAAGATGTTCTTTCGAATCTCAGCATTCCTACCCTCAACCTGTGACTGAGCAGATGCAATCGCTCTGGAGACAACCCCGGACTCTATTGCCTGGTCATCTGGAATGCCTCCTCGGTTCATGATTGAAGCGGCCGCCCCAGAGTTGAAAAGACGCATCAAGTCATCGGTTAGAGAAAGATAGAAGCGAGACTCTCCAGGGTCACCCTGACGGCCCGAACGACCTCGGAGCTGATTGTCTATTCTCCTTGATTCATGCCTCTCAGTTCCCAAGACATAGAGGCCGCCAACTTCCCTTACCTTGTCCCCCTCGCTGGTGACCTGCTCAGTAACTCTCTGGAAAATAGCATCCCATTCAGCTTCATAGCGTTCCGGATCCTCATTGGGATCGAGTCCCTTGGCTTTGGCCTCAGCAACAGCCAAGAATTCTGCGTTTCCGCCGAGCATGATGTCAGTTCCGCGACCTGCCATATTGGTAGCAACTGTTACCGCACCCAGCCTTCCTGCCTGGGCGACGATTTGTGCCTCAGAGGCATTGTTCTTAGCATTCAAAACCTCGTGTCGAATACCCTGCTTGGAGAGGAGGGACGATAGGTATTCGCTTTTTTCAACACTGGTAGTACCAACCAGAACTGGTTGCCCAGTTTTGTTTCGGTCGACAATGTCATCGACCACCATCTGAAACTTGATCTCCTCGTTTTTATAGATCAAATCAGATTTATCTTGCCTAATCATTGGCTTATTGGTTGGAATTGGGACCACTCCCAGACCGTAGGTAGACATAAACTCTGCTGCCTCGGTCTCCGCGGTTCCAGTCATTCCAGCCAGCTTGTCATAAAGCCTGAAGTAGTTCTGAAGGGTGATTGAGGCCAGTGTCTGATTCTCGGCCTTGATGGGCACGCCTTCCTTTGCCTCAATAGCCTGGTGCATACCCTCGTTGTATCGTCGGCCAGGAAGAATGCGGCCTGTGTGCTCATCAACAATCTGCACCTCATCGTTGACCACAACGTAATCCTTGTCTTTTTTGAAAAGAACCTGGGCTTTGATGGCGTTATTCAAAAACGAAATAAGGGGTGTGTTTTGAGCCTCATAGAGATTGTCAATTCCAAGGTAGTCCTCAACCTTTTCAATTCCAGGCTCCAATACGCCCACAGTTCTCTTTTTCTCGTCAACTTCAAAGTCTTCATCAACAGTCATTTGCTGAACGAGTTTTGAAAAAACTCCGAACCACCTGTTCGCATCCCCTTGGGCTGGACCAGAGATAATCAGAGGGGTTCTGGCCTCATCGATCAAAATTGAGTCAACCTCGTCCACTATTGCAAAGAAGTGGCCGCGCTGAACCAAGCTTGACTTATCCAAGGCCATGTTGTCCCGCAAATAGTCAAAACCGAACTCATTATTTGTTCCGTAGGTGATGTCGGCCAAATATTGTTCTTTGCGAACCGTGGGCTCCTGGCCCGAGATCAGACATCCAGTGGACATCCCCAGAGCCCTAAAAACTCGTCCCATCAAATCAGACTGATAACCGGCCAAGAAGTCATTCACAGTAACGATGTGCACACCTCGTCCCGCGATGGCGTTCAAATATGCCGGAAGGGTTGCAACAAGCGTCTTTCCCTCACCAGTTTTCATCTCGGCAATATTGCCCATATGCAATGCCGCGGCCCCCATGACCTGAACGTCGTAAGGCCTCAGTCCAATTGTTCTCTTGCTGGCCTCCCGAACCGCGGCAAATGCCTCAGGCATTAGATCATCCAGGCTCTCACCCTCGGAAAAACGCTTGCGGAAGTTTGCCGTTTCCTGCTGCAGCTCATCATCCGTTAGATCCTCAAAATAACCCTCAAGTTCATTTACGTTTTTGCTGATTGTTTTGAGTTTTTTGAGAATGCGGCCCTCGCCGGCGCGCAATACCTTCTCTATGACTGATGCCAAGTTTTTCTCCTGATTAGATAGCTCTAGTCTAAAGGTTTCACTTCAGGCTAATTACCCCGTAACTCCATCCCTTTCTGCGATAGACAACGCTCACCTTATCGGTGTCAGAGTTATGGAAAAGATAAAAGTCGTGCCCGACAAGTTCCATTCGATCAACTGCCTGCTCAGCAGTCATCGGATGAGCTTTAAAAACTTTTTCGCGGATTACAAATGGTGGTTGATTTTCGTCAACAATTGGAATCTCGCCGGTGGCGGCCTCCAAGACATCTCGCTCCACTGGGACAACATCAATATCCGCGAAATTATTGGCACTTAGCTCACTTGCGCCCTTGTTGTGGTGTCCGCTTCCGCGATGGGCTTTGTGCTTATCCGCATACCTTCTGAGTCTTTCGGTAAGTTTCCCGAAGGCAATGTCAAATGCCGCGAACTTATCCTCCGAGCGAGCCTCTGCTCGAACAACATGCCCGGGCTCGTAAACAGTCAACTCCACCTGCTCGCGCTGGCCATCGTTTCGATCGTGCTCATAGCGAGTTATTTTTATATGCAGCTCCTGAGGCTTGTGCGCAAGCTGTTCCACCTTGCCGCTGCGATCCTCAACGTATTCCCTAAACCTGTCAGATATGTCTAAATTCTTTGTGCTGTATCGAAGTTCCATGATTCCTCCAGTATCTGATCAGTTGCTTCTTTATCGACTAGTTTGCACCTTTTGTGCTGGTTGAGCAAAGCGCAAAAATGCCCCTGACTTCGCCACCGGCTTTTTCTACAGCTCTGATCATTTCCCGAGTTGTTGCACCGGTTGTAATAACGTCATCAAACAGGAAATAGCTCCCCCCGCTGTTCACCCTGAATGCGTTATCGATGTTTATCTGTCTTGTTTGATAATCCAGCCCCTGCTGATAATCAGTTTGTTTTACTCTTCGAATCGCTCCACTCACCTTGAAACCAGCGAACTTCGCCAGTTCGTAGCTTGGATTGAAACCTCTTTTTCTGAATGCTTTGTTTGTGGAGGGTGGCACTAGGCAGACATGGTCATGAGAGGGATGCAATCTCTGACTAGCCAGTCGACCAAGAACCTTCAGGTAACCAAACTGATTATGTTGCTTAACTTTGGAAAGCGCCTCTGAAATCAAGCCTTCATATCTGAAGCCGGCTCGAAAACTAAAACCCTCTCGCTCCTGCTCTGAGCTCAAGCTTGCCGTTTTCGCACAATCTAAACAAATGAACTCGTCATATTTTTTGCAACCTAGGCAAAATATAGGAAAAATCTCAGACAGCATCGATCAATCATCATGAAAAATCCGCTGATTATCCGTGGAATCTTGAGATTGTGGAAACTACCTTGCGGTGTTTATACCGGTGCCGTCGGTTACCAAAACCCGCCAGGAGTTTCCAAACCTTGACCACACCTCTCCAAGTGGACTCAAAACATAAATTGAGCTAGCAACGGTGGTCAAATCTTCGATAAGAACAGGTGGACTCACTGCATCCTCTGTCTCTCCCAGCAGTGAACCAACAGACAGAATCGTTGAATCAGTGACCGAGCGTTCGACTAAAGCNACNTGGTTTTCTCCCAGCCANGAGACCAATTGNGGCCTTGCTGAGCGAACCGAGATAGGGTCAGTCAGCGCACGGGGTTGCCCATCACTATCTCTGATCACTCCCCTTACCTGTAGCTTCGGGGTTTCATCTTCAAGAACTATTTCGACTAGTCGGGCCCCCTCGGGGGAAAGAGCGAAATCAATACGAGTTGGACTTTCCGACTCGACCAAAGTTGAAAGCTGGCCGTCTTTATAGACGTTTACTCCGCCCTCGGCTGCCACTGACCACAAAAAACCATCTGCATCAAAATGCGGTTTGAGAACTCCCTCCCGAGGATCGATCAATTGGTTCTCGCTGGAATTTAGGCTTGCCAAATAGAGACCCTGGTCATTGACCAAGGCCAAAGTTTGATCTGCTTCCGATAGAGCAATTGCGTTGGGCTGCAGACGAATGACATGCGTACTAGACCCTGCAACGGGTATAGCAGTGGAGCCATTAACCCGGTACACACTGGATTCACTGAGCATGACAGGTGCTGCTGGCGAACTAGAAAGTTGTGCAGGGGTGATGGCTTCAATTTCCTGAGGGTTTCTGTCAACCAGAATCTCGACCTCACTGACGGTTGGCAGAGAGGTGAGAGTTCGATCGATTTGTGCTTTCATCAGTGACCTCATTGAAGCATCTGCATTCAGCGCCTGAGAGGAAAGGTCTACTTCAGCCTTTGCATCGTTGATCGGCACAGAATCGATGGTAAGTGAGGTTTGTTCGGGTATAGCTGACCTCACTGCCCCTGAAAGCCACTCGGATGGCCCCTCTAGCAGAGCGCGCACCATTCTGGTTGGACTGGAGCTTCTGACTGGGAACCAGCGAACATCGGGAACTAAGTAGCGATATCCCCTATCAAAAAAATAGATCGGATAGCTTTGGTAAACCACGGCGAACACCGGTGAGCTAACAACTGTCAAATTCGGGGCTGAATCAATTCGCCATTGTCCCTGCTCCCTAACTAGATTAAAAAATAGCGAACGCTGTTCGACTTCTTGCAGCGGTCGATACTGCCCAAATTCATCGACTGTCGAAATAGTTCTTACCGTAACCAGCTGACGATTCGACCCCAGTTGCTCATAAGTTGGGCTGGAAGAGCGAATTAGCACCTCTTGCTGTGGGTTCCAAGTTGCAGCGAAATCTTCGGTGAGGAATTCTCTGGCAATTGCGTAGTCATTTTGAGGTCCGATGTGGGCATTTATGAACCCAGAGACAATTTCCGCTTGACTTGCATCTAGATCGGGACCGGAAGGGGAGTAAAAAGCAAAATCTTCGCCGGCGCCAACCTCAACTACCGGACCACTTGCAACTGGACCTGAATTCGGAAGCTGCGCACAACCGGTCAGTAAGACCACCAAGATTAGAGCGAGTTTCTTCATGTCAACTCCTGACTTGGCTGAAGCGGGAGAGGGGAATCTGTAAGTCGATATCCAGACTTCACCGGTAAGGTTAGCCGGAAGCTGGTGCCTACGCCCTTTTCTGACCAGACCTCTAGCCAACCGTTGTGAAGGTGCGCGTCTTCCATTGCAATTGCAAGACCAAGTCCAGTCCCACCGACACTTCTCTGCCTGGCTGGGTCTGCCCTCCAAAAACGGTCGAAAACTCTCTCCAGCTGTTGCTGATCCATGCCGTCTCCCTGGTCGGAGACAGTAACAGCCGAAGCGTGTCCATCGCTTGCAACGGAAACAGAGATTGGCTTCCCCTGACCATGCTCAACAGCATTTGCCAAGAGATTTCTCAAAAGCCGCTCTATTCGTTTCGGA
>PR_CR_10_Liq_3_inCRDRAFT_1000498_pt1 | contig 10671 bp, 9 predicted proteins | sample PRCRCaboRojoPR_2_FD_10240 | JGI IMG/M metagenome (IMG submission 10240)
ATCTAAAACATCCCCATCGAGTAACGCGACGAGCCACTGCACGGGCCGCAGAAACTCGTGGCGACTTCGGCCCCAGCGCATCTTTTTCGACATCGGGATATTCGCAACTGCTGCAGCAATAATGTCGCCGGCGCATTGCTTAACAGCTGCCCCCGCCAAGGTACGGATTAGACCAAGACGCGGGCCCTTATCAGAGGGAAGTTCCTGTAGCGCCGATGGTTCGATCCCTTGCTTACGGGCAAAGCCCAGGGCTGCGGGTGTCCAATCACCGTTCGCATCTTTGGCGGCGGCTACTGGAGGACCCAATACTTGTTGCTCTTGGTCGGGGGCTCGGGTCGCTAATGCGGTGACCAATACCCCCAGGCGACGTGGTGTTGCGAACCATTGAATATCACCGTAGTGCAACTCGCGCTGTTCGAGGCCCAGTGCGATGTTATCGCGCAGGGCTAGCGCCATTCCCTTTAACTCTCCTGCGGGGAGCTCTTCAGTGCCAAGCTCAAATAACAGTGTTGTCGTGTTCATCGTGATGCCTCCAGCGCTTGTTCCCGGAGATCTGGGTCAGCCTGAGGAAATCCTAAATTGGCGCGGGTCTGCCAATACGCTCCCGCAACCGCTTTTGCCAGGGTACGGACCCGCAAAATGTAGCGCTGACGCTCTGTCACCCCAATGGCGTGCCTGGCATCGAGCATGTTGAAGGTATGGGATGCTTTCATGACATGTTCATAAGCGGGCAAGGGGAGTGTTTTATCCACTAATCGCATCGCTTCACGTTCGTGAAAATCAAATTGGCTGAGCAGCTGATCGACATCTGCTTCTTGAAAGTTATAAGTGGATTGCTCTACTTCGTTTTGGTGGAATACGTCACCGTAGGTCACCGCTCCAGCGGGGGTTTTTGCCCAAACCAAGTCATAAACCGATTCGACTTGCTGCAGATACATCGCAATGCGCTCAAGGCCGTAGGTAATTTCGCCGGTGACGGGGAAGCACTCGATGCCGCCGGCCTGTTGGAAGTAAGTAAATTGAGAGACTTCCATACCGTTGAGCCATACCTCCCAGCCCAGACCCCATGCCCCCAACGTGGGCGACTCCCAGTTGTCTTCAACGAAACGCACGTCGTGAAGGAGTGGATCGACCCCCAGGGCGCGTAAGCTATCGAGGTACAGCTCTTGAAAGTTGGCCGGACTGGGCTTCATGACCACTTGAAACTGGTAGTAATGCTGCAATCGATTGGGGTTTTCCCCGTAACGTCCATCGGTGGGGCGTCGGCTGGGTTGTGTATAAGCAGCGTTCCAATTTTCAGGGCCAATCGCCCGTAAAAAAGTAGCGGGATGAAAGGTACCTGCTCCTACTTCTAAGTCTAGTGGTTGTAGAACAACGCAGCCGCGGCTGGCCCAAAAGTTCTGCAAGCGCAGAATCACATCTTGAAAAGTGTCGGATATCACGGGGGACCCAAGGTTTAACGATAAGAGTGGTTAGTATACCTGCCAACGGGGCGGCATAATAAGGGACCGACGTCCCGTGCTAAACGAAGGAAGCTCTGTGTCGACGCATTTTCGCACTGCATTACGTAACAAAGCAGCGTTGTTGCTGTTACGGCTATTGCTAGTGGTCACAGGTAGCTTACCCCTTGCCACAGCTCGACGACTTGGCCGTTGGTTTGGGGACTGCTATTACGCCTTAGGCACGCGGGGACGCCATGTTGCAACCACAAATATTCGTCTAGCTTATCCCCACCTTGATCAACATCAGCGGGATCGGATGGTACGGGCCACGTTACAAGAGTCGGGTGCACTTGCCTTTGAAATGGGCCACGTCTGGTCTCGCCCTTGGGCGCACACGCAACGATTGATTGTTGAGACTGAAGGGGTCGATTTGGTGTTGGCCGCTTTGCAGCAGGGTCGCGGTGTTATCGTGCTCGGTCCCCACTTGGGCAACTGGGAGGTATTAGGGCTGCACTTGGCGACACTCGGCAATATGGTGGCATTGTTCGAGCCGCCCAAGATCGAGAGTTTGGGCTCCCTCATCAAACAGGCTAGAGAACGCAGCGGCGGTCGATTGGTACCGACGACGGCCCGAGGTCTCGCCGGTCTCGCAAAGAGCGTCAAGTCGGGGGGGATCTCCGGCATCTTGCCGGATCAAGTCCCTGATAATCCCGCCGGCGGTGCAAACGTTCCGTTCATGGGGGTCAACTGCGCGACCGCTAGTCTGGGTTGTAATCTCATTAAACGCTCAGGTGCCATTGCTTTTATGGGCGCGGCTTATCGCGTGGCGCATGGCTTTCGGGTTTGTTACCGTGCAGCCCCTGACGCCATCTATGCCGACGATAGTACTACGGCGCTATCCGCCATGAACTCAGCTGTCGAGGCCTTAATTGACGGTTACGAAGCGCAATATCAGTGGCTCTATAAGCGTTTTCGGCAGCAACCCCCGGCTGCCATTGATCTTTATGACCGCCAATATCACCAAGACTAGAAATCGTTTTTTCCATCAACCACCAGCGGAGACACACCCATGAAACCATTTGCGGGCAAGCTCATCGCCGGCCTCATCGGTTTAGTGACCCTAGGTCCAGTGGGTTTGTTATTCGGTCTTGCTATTGGACATGCTTTCGACCGAGGTTTGTGGCAGGCCTTACAGGCCGCCAGTCCCGAGGGCCTCGCCAGCGTACAGCGGCAATTTTTTGATACCACGTTTACCTTGCTTGGCTACATCGCCAAAGCCGATGGGCGAGTGAGCGAGGCCGAGATTGCACAAGCGGAAAATTTGTTTCGGCAGTTGCGCTTAAACCCAACGCAACGCCAATCGGCTATTTTGCGATTTAAGGAAGGTTCTGCAGAGGGTTTTGACCCTCAGGCGACCGTGGCGGCCTTTGCGAGCAAAGTGGGTCAGCGTCGACAGCTACAGCAAACACTTTTCTTATTTTTAGCATCCATGGCCCTCGCCGATGGCGATGTTTCCACTCCCGAGCGAACGGCACTGCATCGAATCGCTGGTTTATTGGGGGTGTCCTCGGGCGAGGTTGATCGCTTAGTTGCCATGATTGCCGCCCAATCACGTTTTCACACTGGCGGTGCCTACGATCGAGCAGGGGGCTATGGCCATCAAGGTTCCCCCAGTCCAGAGCAACGCTTGAAGGACGCGTATCAAGCGCTTGGAGTTGATCCCTCTGTCACCGATGCCGAGTTGAAAAAAGCCTACCGAAAATTAATGAGCGAAAACCATCCCGATAAGCTCATTGCCCGGGGTGTGCCCGACGAAATGGTTAAGCTAGCCACTGAGCGCTCTCAGGAAATATCAACGGCTTACGATGTTATTCGCGAGGCCCGTGCCGGGAGGTAGGCTTCAAGGTCGCCAAAAAGCGGGTGTAAACAGCACGAGAAGCGTGAAGACTTCGAGTCGACCTAACAGCATTGCCACACAGAGCAAGATTTTGCCCACTTCATTGACCGGTGCGAAATTCGCTGCAACGACGCCCAATCCAGGACCCAGATTATTCAGTGATGCCGCCACAGCAGAGAAGGCTGAGGTGAAGTCCAGGCCGGTTGCCAGCAGTAACAGCATGATAGTAACGAAGCAGAACATGTAGACGGCAAAGAAACTCCATACCGCGCTTACCACGGATGGTTCTACCCGGCGTGCATCCAGTTTTAGGGGAATGACAGCGTTGGGGTGCAACAGCTGTTTGAGTTCTCGTATGCCTTGTCGAAAGATCAATAGTAGTCGCATCGCCTTAATGCCACCGCCGGTAGAACCGGCACAACCGCCCATGAAGGCGAGCATCAATAGCAAAAAGGGCAAAAAGTTTGGCCAAGAGGCGAAGTCTCGGGTCGCAAATCCAGTGGTGGTTGCGATAGATACGGTCTGAAACATCCCGTGAATGAGGCTTTCAGCGGGGTTCAGGGTTCTGGTCACCATGAGCGTGCCGCAGGTAGCGATCATTGCCAGCAATATGACCCAAGCAAAAAAGGTTGTCTCCGAGTCCCGTCGGTAAATCATCAAGCTTCGGCGTTGGTAGGCAATAAAATGCAGGCTGAAATTAACCGCCGATATCACCATAAAAACCGTACAGATGAACAAAATAGCGTCGCTCTCGAAGTAGCCCATACTGGCGTCATGGGTGGAAAAGCCACCGATGGCTACGGTCGAAAAGGCATGGCATACCGCGTCAAAGGGTGTCATACCCGCAAGCCAATAAGCGGCGGCGCAAACGGCGGTTAGTCCAACATAAATAGTGAATAGGGCCTTGGCGGTCTCGGTGATTCGCGGCGTGAGCTTGCGGTCTTTCGATGGGCCTGCGCTCTCTGCGCGGTATAGCTGCATGCCGCCAATGCCAAGCATCGGAAGAATAGCCACGGCCAGCACAACGATGCCGATACCCCCCAGCCACTGCAGTAGTTGTCGATAAAGCAGTATCGATTGAGGAAGTGTGTCAAGCCCAACAATGACGGTTGCCCCCGTGGTGGTTAGCCCCGAGATTGACTCGAAGATGGCATCGACAACTGACAGTTGAAGGGCATCTGCGAGCACAAAGGGTGTTGCACCAAAGACCCCAAGCACAATCCAAAACAAAGCCGTTACCAGGAAGCCGTCGCGGATCTTCAGGTCTGTGCGCATGTGCCGGTTGGGCAGCCATAGCAGTACGCCGGCGATTAAGTTTAGTCCAAGGGCCGAGGCAAAGGGCGCTGCGGAGCCATCCCGTGCGAATAACCCAAAGGCCATGGGTGGCAACATGGCAAGACTGAAAATCATCAGTAAGACACCGATAATCCGCAGGGAAACACGAATATTCATTAGATAAAACCGAAGCCCACCGCAAACAGTCGCTCGACATCGGAGGTGCGATTTCGGTCAGTAAGGAACAGTATGACGTGGTCCTCCGACTCGATGACGAGCTCACGATGGGCGATTAACACGGTTTCACCCCGCAGGATGGCACCAACCGTCACCCCCGGGGGCAAAGCCAAATCCTCGAGGCTTCGGCCCACCACCTTTGAGGATTGGGCATCGCCGTGGGCGGTGACTTCAATAGCTTCAGCGGCACCACGGCGTAGGGAATGCACATTGCTGATATCACCCCGGCGAACGTGGGTTAACAGACTGCCAATAGTAATTTGTTGTGGTGAAATGGCGATGTCGATTTCTTCACCCACCAGATCTGCATAGGCGGCATTGGTGATAAGCGTGATGACTTTTTTTGCGCCGAGTCGTTTTGCCAACATCGACATCATGATGTTTGATTCATCGTTGTTGGTTAATGCGCAGAACACATCCGTGTTCTCGATATTTTCCTGGAGCAGGGCCGCGGGTTCATTGGCGCTACCGTGCAAGACAATCGTTTCTTCCAGCATTTCCGACAGCACGCGACAGCGGTCGTAGGACAACTCAATGACCTTTACTTGATATTTCTTTTCGAGTCGCTGCGCCAGCGTGGCACCAATATTACCCCCACCCGCAATCATTACTCGACGATAGGGCTCATCAATGGCGCGTAGTTCAGAGGTCACTGCACGGATATTTTCCCTGGCGGCGATGAAAAATACTTCATCGCCATCTTCCACCACCGTATCGCCCTCGGGGATGATAGCCGCTTCGTGACGCCTAAAAATAGCAGCCACCCGCGTATCGACCCTGGGCATGTGCTCACGAATTTCCTTCAGTTGGCGACCAACAATTGGCCCACCTTTAACAGCTCGCACCGCCACCAGACGAATTTTTCCCTCGGCAAAATCGAGCACTTGCAGAGAACCGGGATTGGCAATGAGCTGCTCGATATTGTTGGTGACGAGTTGCTCGGGGCCAATAATGACGTCTACGGGTATTGCCCCTGAGTCGAACAAGGCCTTGGCTTGGGCTAAATAGTCAGTCGACCGAATACGGGAAATTTTGGTCGGGGTGCGATAAAGGGTGAACGCCACAGTACACGCCAGCATGTTGATTTCATCACTGTTCGTGACCGCAATGAGCATGTCGGCATCTTTGGCACCGGCATTGAGCAAAGTGCTGGGATGCGCTGCATCCCCATGGACCGTGCGTATATCGAGCCGTTCCTGAAGCGCTCTAAGGGTATTTGCCTGACTGTCAACGACAGTGATGTCATTTTGTTCGTCGGCTAGGTGCTCTGCTAACGTGCCGCCAACCTGGCCTGCACCGAGAATAATGATTTTCAATGACTAGTTACCCCCTGCCAGAAAGCACGCTCAAGTCGCGCCCACACCTTAATCAATGCGCGTGGGCTTGGTAAGCCCCAAACATGGCATTCATTGGCGTTGTCTATCCACTCCAATCTTATGCAGTAGGCAAAAATACAGGCCATCTCCCCCTGTCACCTTGGGCAAACGCTGCAGGCCAAATTGGGTTTTGTGTGTGTCAGGTGCTTCAATGGGCTCGATCAAAGCGTCAGTTTGGCGATTAACAAAACGCCCTATGACGTCGTCGTTCTCCTCGGAAAATAGTGAACAGGTGACGTACAGCAGACGTCCTCCGGGTTTAAGCACCGGCCAAAGGCCCGTCAGAATGGCAAGCTGCTGCTCTGCAAAACCCACCAAATCGTCGGCGGTTCGCAGTAATTTGACATCAGGGTTGCGGCGCATAACACCTGACGCAGAGCAGGGCACGTCGGCTAAAATAGCGTTGACTTGCTCCCGTCCAAGCTGTTGCACCCCGAGACGGGCATCCATCTGAAAAATAGTTGCGGGTATATGTAAGCGTTGGCAATTTTCACGGATTCGCGCTAGCCGGTCACTGTTGGCATCAGCGGCCATTAGGGTGATGTCGGGTGTCAGCTCGAATAAGTGCCCAGTTTTACCGCCGGGGGCCGCGCAGGCATCGAGTACGGTCTCCCCCGACCGCGGCGCCAGTAGTGTGCCGGCGAGCTGGGCAGAGGCATCTTGCACACTCACCCAGCCCTCGTTGAAGCCCGGTAAATTCCCAACATCGGTAGCACTCTCAAGGGTGANTGCAGAAGCGATGTTTGTNTCGANNNACGCGGTAATACCATGCTCGTTGAGCGTCGCTACATAGTCGACCGCCGAGACCCTTTTTTGATTCACCCGCAGCGTCATGGGTGGTCGATTTCGGGATGCATCAGCAATCCGGTGGGCCTCATCGGGCCACTGGCGCTGCAATACTTGCCAAAGCCACGGTGGCAATGCCTGATGTGCCGCTTCGGGTAAAGCCCTTTGCCATGTATCGGCGTTACGCATCCACTGCCTTAGCATGCCGTTGATTAAACCGGTTGCCCAAGGCTTCTTCAGGCGTCGTGCGCTTTCGACCGTCTCAGATACCGCGGCATGCTCGGGAATACGTAGCTCACTGAGCTGGTAAATCCCGAGTGCAAGCAGGCAAAAAATGTCGTTGTCTTTGTTGCGCAGCGGCTTGCGTAATTGTGCGCTCACCAGCGCTTCTAAGCGTGGCCAAAGTCGCAGACTGCCGTAGACCAGCTCTTGGGTGAGCGAGCGATCATCGGGGCGGGTTTTTTCCAAATGTGCGGGCAGGGCCACATTAAGGGACTTTCCCGACAACACATCCGCCAGAACCCGAGCAGCGGCGACCCGGGCTGAGATCTCGCCACTCATCGGTGACAGCTTTGCAGTCGATCGCCCGGGGTGAACAGATCGGGATTGCCATTGATAAGTTGTGCTACGTCCAGGGGTTTTCCTCCCGGTAGTTGTGCCCGGGTGATGAGCAACGCCTGTTCGGCGCATCGCACCAGTAGACCGTTGCGATCGACGCGCAAAATGGTTCCGGGTGCATCGTTTGTTGCTGGAAGGCAAACCGATTGGGCGGCGTGGATTTTAAGCCGATGGTCATTAATGTTGCTGAAGCAACCGGGGCTCGGGTGTAGACCTCTGATCAATTGATCGAGCACGACCGCGGACTGGTCCCATGGAATATCGCCTTCGGCCTTACTGATCTTGCTGGCGTAGGTTGCTTGTGCATCATCCTGCTTTTCACCGTTGGCGATCGCCGTCTTTGGATCTGACAGCACGGCTAACAGCGCGGGTGGACCGATTGCCGCCAGCTTATCGTGCAGGCTGCCACTGGTTTCATCACTCGCCAGCGTCAGTTCCACCTTGTGTAGCATGGGGCCGGTATCGAGACCCGCGTCCATCTGCATGATCGTCACACCGGATGTGGTATCACCCGCCGCCACGGCACGCTGGATGGGCGCCGCTCCTCGCCATCGGGGTAACAGGGACGCATGCACATTTAGACAAGCCATTGCGGGTACATCGAGCACCCACTGGGGCAGTAGTAAGCCATAGGCAACCACCACCATAATGTCGACCCGCAATGCCAACAGTTCGTCTTGCAGTGTCGTGTCCCGTAGCGAAACCGGTTGAAGCACCGGGATATCGGCTTTTAGGGCGCGGGTTTTCACGGGTGAGGGCTGCTCTTTTTTGCCCCTACCGGCCCGTCGATCGGGTTGTGTCAGCACCGCCACGACATCGTGGGGGCTGTTAAGCAGCGCGTCTAGATGCCGCTCGGCAAAAACCGGCGTGCCTGCAAACAGGATACGTAAGGCCACCGCTTAACTAGCCCTGACGCCGGTGTGCTTTTTCGAGCTTGCTCCGGATGCGCTGACGTTTTAGCGGTGATAGATAGTCGACGAATAATTTACCTTCGAGGTGATCTATTTCGTGCTGTAGACAGATGGCGAGTAGACCGCCTAATTCTTCCGTGAAGGGCTTACCGGTTCTATCGAGCGCCTGCACCTTTATGCGTTTCGGGCGCTGCACGGTTTCAAAGAACCCTGGCACAGATAAGCATCCCTCGTCATATTCACCTAGTTCGGGTTCGATCACCTCGATTTCAGGGTTGATGAAAACCCAAGGGCTGTCCCGATCCTCAGAGATATCCATAACGATAATGCGCTCGTGCACATTGACCTGAGTGGCCGCCAGCCCAATACCGGGCGCGTCGTACATGGTCTCGAACATGTCATCGATGAGTGTGCTTATACGCTCGTCGACAACCGCCACGGGTTCAGCGCGTGTTCGAAGACGCGGATCGGGAAATTCCAGTATGGGTAGTAATGCCATGTACTTAACCGATAATTCAGGGGGACATTGAATGACGCGGAATGGCAGCATTTGTGCTTGCCTACCGTCCGAGCCATGGTCAGACTCATAGTATAACGCCGTGACCAACAGACTGCTGCGATCCCAGCTCAGCATCCGCGTCAAATTATTCGGAGTATTATTGTGAATCGCCGATCTCAGACACAGTCGCACCGAGCCCGTCTTTTTTCTTTCATCGGACCTTTGTTGCTTATTGCTTGTTGGTTGTTGATGGGGTTTGGGGCCGCGCAGGCACAATCGGACACCCTGAAGTTACGCTCAGACATTCCCCTGACATACGTGGTGCAAAAGGGCGATACCCTGTGGGATATCAGTGCCATTTTCCTTGAAGAGCCCTGGCGTTGGCCCGAGCTTTGGAATACCAACCCAGGCATCGACAACCCCCATTTGATTTTCCCGGGGGACGTACTGACTTTGCGTTGGCAAGACGGACGCCCACAATTGGTGTCGACTAAGGGCGATGTGCGACTGTCCCCGAAGGTGCGTAGCGAACCCGTTGACACTGCTATACCGCCAATACCCCGAGAGCAGATTGATCCGTTTTTAAAGCGTAACCGGGTGTTGTCCGCGGGCACCTACGAGGAGCTCGCCTACCTAATTGCTGGCAACGCCGGCCGCTTACTCAGTGGCTTGGGAGACCAAGTTTATGGCCGTGGACCTGTGTCCGGCGTCGATAAAACCTACAGTATCATTCGTAAAGCCGGCGCCATTGTCGACCCCATTACCGGTGAATTCTTGGGGCAGTCAGCGACTGATATTGGCACGGTATCGCTGCAAACGCCCTCAAAGCCAACGTTGGAAGCGGGCGCTGTTAAAACCTTTGAAGTTACCCGAATTACTGAAGAGGTCCGAATCGGCGACAGGCTGTTGCCCGCCGAAGAGGGTGTGGTAGACGCCTACTTTCAGCCGCGCGCACCCGCTGTCGAGATTGAAAACGGCTTCATGATCGCGGTTGACGGGGGTGTTACGCAGATTGGTCAAATGAATATCGTCACCATCAATCGAGGCGCTCGAGAGGGTCTGGTCACCGGTGATGTGCTAGCCATCTATCAAACCGGTGCCACCGTGATTGATCCGGTTAAGGGTGACAAAGTCACATTGCCCGATGTGAGGGCAGGGGTGCTGATGGTGTTCTCGGTTTATGAGAAAGCCAGTTTCGGCTTGGTGCTATGGGCTGACCGACCACTGGCGGTGGGTGACAAGGTGAAAAACCCCTAGGGATTCAACCGTTAATTAAGAGGCAGGACGCCTCGTTATCTAATGCTGCTGCTCAAGGAAGAGCTTTATGGCACATGTGTTTGGTCACAACGCCGATGCTGATAGTGCATGGATCGGTTTCTTAACGCTCACGGATCTGAGCCCTAGTACCCGGCGCCGGCTGTTGCGGGCTGGTTGGCATCCCGGCATCGACCTTGACCCCGCTGAATGGGGTGAGGCGGTGATTGCACAGCTGCGGCGGGTCGAGTCGGGGCTGGTGGATATTCGATGGCAACCGCCGAATTGGTGCGAAAGCCCGGTGACCCTGTTAACACTTGCCGACGCTGCTTATCCGCCGCAACTAGCTGCTTGTATCGACGCTCCGCCTGCGCTT
>PR_CR_10_Liq_3_inCRDRAFT_1000501_pt1 | contig 10643 bp, 8 predicted proteins | sample PRCRCaboRojoPR_2_FD_10240 | JGI IMG/M metagenome (IMG submission 10240)
GTACCATGAACAACGTGCTTTTTGGCAATGCTGAGTTTGGTTTTTACGAAACTATTGGCGGGGGAGTAGGCGCTACGGAAGGCCTTGCAGGTGCTTCTGCTGTGCATCAGCACATGACCAATACCCGCATGACTGATACAGAAATTATGGAGTTTCGTTACCCGGTTCAAGTGCGTGAATTTGCCATTAGGCCTGGCTCTGGCGGCAAAGGCAAGTTTCCCGGTGGCTGCGGCATAGTGCGTGAATTATTCTTTAAGAAGCCTGTAACCTTAACCGCACTAAGCCAGCATTGGCAACAAGCCCCTTATGGTATGAAAGGTGGCCAACCGGGCGCCACCGGTCAACAGTTTTGGCGCAAAGCATCGGGCGAAAGCCAAACCTTGGCGCATGTAGAAACCGTAGAGCTGAATGCAGGCGACAGCTTTAGAATTGAAACCCCAGGAGGGGGTGGTTTTGGAAAACCGGAATAGCTTTCTTTGCTTTATGAAGATTGCAGATGAAAAGCGGCAGCTCCGTGAAAGAATCCTAAGGCAACGGAGGAATCTAGACCAAGGCCAAAAAGAAGTGTGGGACCGCGCTATTCTTGAGCAATTAAAGCAGTGGGAGCAAGGCCTTTCGGCTGATGTGATACACGTGTACTGGCCCATGACTGATGAGGTGAATCTAAAGCCATTGTACCAGCAGTGGATCAAAGCCGGCAAAAAATTAGTATGCCCTAAAACCTTGCCTAAAGGCCTGCTCGAAAACAGAATTTTGAGTGATTTAGAAGATTTGGAAGAGGGTGTTTTTGCAACCTATCATCCGGCTACAGCCCAGGTTTACCAAGGCGCTTATGATTTAGTGCTAGTGCCGGGTTTGGCCTTTACAGCCAGTGGTCATCGGTTAGGCTTTGGCGGAGGCTACTACGATCGGTTTTTAAAGGAAGCTCCCATTAAACACACCGTGGCTGCGGCCTATCCCTTCCAGATTTTGGAGCACCTTCCGGTGGAAGTACACGATCAAAAAATAGCGACTGTATTGTACCCTTAGCGAATCTAAGAGGCGTCACCTTTTTGGTAACCAAACCCATTTGTTCACTTTATTTTTACGGAGACATCCAAGTTTCGTGAGGAAAATTTGGTTTCGCGGGGCAGCTTTTAGCCAGGTCAGTTTGCCATTAGGCTAAAGCGGCTGCAGAAAAATTGAACTAGGTCAACCCAAGCTGCCTTAAAACAACAGTCGTATAGCTTGTAAGCTAAATGGCCAGGATTGGGAGACTACTTAGGTTACTTGTAGTGCCAATTTAGATTTTCTGTAAGTGCTTGATCTGGCTTGAACACCATGGGTACCAGCACGTAGCCGAAGAGGGGCCATTAAGGCTGCCATTTACAAATGGCCCGGATGCGTATTTTTTTGTCCTAAGCGGTTAGGTAGTAATCTTGGTGAACGAATCCCTTATGTTTGCGGGGCGGTTTCATTGGCGTTTAAAAACAACCCAAGACAAACAGAAAGCCCTATTTACAAAAGGGCAGTTTTGACTGGAAGAGCCTGCTTTAAATGAATTCACTGTTTACCAATTCAAAGGCATTATTTTAGCCCACCTTTGTACAAGTCACATGTTAATCTTTGGTGTAGTAATACCTTCTTATAATCGCTCTGCAATGCTTTTACAGTGCCTTAAGTCTTTAGAGGCACAGGAATTGCCAAAAAAGCAGTTTGAGGTAATTGTGGTAAATGACGGTTCTACAGATAACACCGCAGAGGTTCTTCAGGAATTTAAGCATCAAACCAAGCTGAATTTTCGATTTTACAATCGCCTAAATTCAGGCCCGGCCATTACCCGAAATTTTGGGATAAGCAAAGCACAAGCCCCCTGGGTAGTTTTTTTAGATGATGACTGTGTGGCGCCCAAAGGCTGGCTGCAGGCCTACCGGCAAGAAATTGAAACAACCCATGAGCCCTACTTGAGCGGCTTTGGCGGCAGGGTAACCGCTTTGTATCCCCAAAAGAAAGTTAGTGACTTTTTTGAAGCAAGCGGGCTTACCCGGCAAAATCTCTTTAGGCCTGGCAGCAATGAGCGCCTGCTGAACGCAGTAATTACGGCCAATGTTTGTTTTAAAAAAGAGGTGCTGTTAGAAGTAGGTGGTTTTGATGAGCGCATGCCTTTTCCCGGAGGCGAGGATTTAATGCTCTCACAAATTATAGGGGAATGTGGTTATAAAATCAAGTACATTGCAAAGGCCTTTGTTTGGCATGAAGACAAAAACAGCTGGGAGGCCACCTTTAAGACTGCCCATAATTACGGCCGGGGGGAATACCTCCGCTTAAAGGCCGGCATGTTAGACGTTCCCCCGAATTTCAACCAGGTTTTGCCCTATATTATTGGCTACCATCAAAAAGTGATTGGTACTAGCTCAAAGACAAGCTTGTTACGCAGGTGGGAATATCGAAGAAGAGTAGCTCAATTTTTCAAAAAGTTGAGCGAGGGCTTTATGAACACCAAGGCGCAATTTAAGGAGGTGAAAGAGGGCCTCCTTTCGGTAAAGGAAAATTACCAGCGCCCACCAAGGGTGGCCATACTAGTTCAGGTAGATGATTTTGAAGACGCCAAACGAGCCAACCAATTATTTGGCTTAAAGGAGTATAGAGTAAAGTCTAATTTAGAGTGGCACATTCTTTTTTCTCAAAAGCAGATAGAATTACCCTGGCCTCAGGAGCAAGCACCACAACATTGCTATTTATATCAGGGTAAGGGAGCCTATAACCAAGCTGTTTCCAGGATAAATAGACACAAGCCTATCCAGGCCGTTTGCACCGTTCCCAAGGGGACCCTGGTATTTCCATCTTATTTACACCTATTTCATCAAAGGCAGTCAAGCTTTACAGAGCCTATTCTTTTTCTTTCGGCTCAAGCCGATGGAGCAGGGATTGAAGCCAACTGGCAAGGCTCTGGAAGAGCTTTATATCTAGATAGGGTGCTGGAGAATATTCAATTACCCTGCTTTACCTGCCACCCGCTCTTACTGAAGCCACTGCAACAAAGCTCAATAAGCATTGACCAGGCCTTTTATCAACCTTTAATGGAGGCCTTTTATCAAGAATACCGTCTGGTCTGGGGCCATGTTAAATGCCTTCAATCTGCCCAAAAGCTATCCATTCGGCCAGAAGAACTTACCGAGATTTTCCCATTAGCGGTTCGCCTGCTGTATTTAAATCAGCGTAAAGCACTAGCGGACTATCGTTATTCCAAAATTTTACCGGCCTTATTAGGGCTCAAAATACGCTTGTTTAAATTAGCTCACTTAAAAAGTAAAAAGGATGGTGCGTCACTTAGCCCGAAAACTCTTTCAAAGGTTCATTCCCACTAAAACCTTTTGGCGGGTAAACCCTAAAACTTCCAAAATATCTCAGGCAAAAGATCGGCAAGACCTTGAAATGTTGGGAGAGGTGGCCTACAGCACAGTGGCCCAAAATGATGCAAGTCCTGACCCAGAGCAGACTATTGTAAGTAAAAACGACTTTTTTGAGTTCTACTGGCATGCCCAAGCTCCTGGCTTACTTATACAACAGAAATATCCTTCGTCTGCTGAACCAGAGTATTTAAGTTTTGACCAAGGCTCCTATTTAATCACTAAACTTTATGAGTTTGGCAAGGCCCACAACATTGCAGGCCTTAACACCCTACACTTTAAGCAACTGGATTTATTCTGGGGTTTAATGGGGCAAGCTAATTCCAATGCCTTGGGAATGACGGTAAATAACTGGCTATTTAAGCAGTATTTCAACAGTCATCTTCAATATCTCGGTCACTTTAACCAGCTAATAGAAAATGGACTGCCCAATTACGCTCCAGAGCAAGATCAAGATAGAATTGGCCGGTATTTTTGCCGTGTATATTACAATGAGTGGCGGGCTTTGGCGCCTCATTTAAAGGGTCCCGTAGATATTCATGATTGTGGAACCAATATCGCTCTTTTCCCAGCTTTAATGTCTGCTTTTCCCACCTTTACCATAGAGGGAGAGAAGGTAGAGCTAAAAAGCATTACAGCGTCAGACATTGATTGGACCGGGGAAGAGTACATTAAAGCGATCCATAAAAGGCAGCCTGAAAACTATCCCTTAGCCGTACATTTTAAAAACATTGATCTTTTAGGCGACCTCAATGAGTTTGATAAATGTGATTTGGTTTTCTTCAATGACGTTCTGGAGCACTTGCCTAATGATGAACAGTCTTTAAAAGCATTGAAAGAAGTCTGGGAGAAGGCTCGGGTAGGGGTAGTGGTGCACGTGCCCATTGAAGAAGAACCCAGCACCATTTGGGACCATTTTATCACCTTTAATGGCGATAAGTTAAGAGAATGGTCTAGTCATTTAGAGGGGGCTCGCCTGGTTTCTGATGAGGTGGAAGATCATGGCGAAAAGCTGACCGATCAAGGATACTTGATTGCCCTAAAAAGCCATTAGCGGTGAGCGTAAATCATACCGGTATCCACAAAACCGGGATTAACCGGGTTTCTTGTACACACGAGTTTGAATCCTGATTCGCGAAGAATTTTTACCATATTTTGAGGGCTTTCATGCCACTCCAATACAATAGAGTGGAACTGTGGTAATAATCCTGCTTCCTGCCAGCTGGGAATAAGGACCTCTTCAAAGCCCTCACAGTCCATCTTTAAAATTAGTGCATCCTGTTGATGTTCCTCCAAAATTGGGGGCAGTACTTTGCGCCAGTCTTCAAGAGCTACTTCGCTTTCTACAGCCTCGTGTGTGCTATTCCATTCCACCCCTCTCGCAATTTTTTGCAGGCCTTCGTTTTTGGGGTTGAATACCACCATAGCTGAAGGCTGAATGCTAGTTTTCTGGGTTTCGGCCGCAAGAGCCAACCCGAAAGGCCAAGCCTTGATTTTAGAACGGTACTTAGGGTTTAAGGCGAAGTTTTCTTGCGCCCGTTCCCGGGCTAATTCCAGTGGTTCAAAAGCATGAATCTTCTTAACCCGTTCATGTGAAGCAAAGAACAGACTGGTAAAGCCAATATTCATACCCACGTCTAGAAGAATGCTATTTTCAGGCAGGTCTACACCGTAAGTTTGGTGGCCATACACTTCCTCCAATATGAATAGATCAACCGCTGTTTTAAGGGGCAATTTTAATCCGTGAAGATGTGCGATTAGCCCACCCTCAGGTGCGGCAGAATAGTGTAAACCCAGCTCTGTCTGGAGTCTAACCAAAAACCTACTTTGATGAATAAGGTCCATATTTTCCTTACTCGCTTTAAGCGGAACCCCAATTTTTTTCAGGAATAAAAAATAACCGTCTTTTTTATTGCAACCCTTAATTTCATTGAGCTGCTGAGAGTTTAGGTTTTTGATAAACCCCCATGGAAGCCAGGTGTGACTCAAGCGATATAAAATTTGATAAGAAAGGGAGCTGGCCGCAGCCAGGAAATAATGTAAATCTTTACGGCCAATAAAAGGAGTGTTGTTGAGTAGATAGGCCGCCACTGCAATAGACGCCTTTAACTTGCCCAAGATATGGCCTGGGAAATGAACCCATAAAATGCTTAACAGGCCCCAAAAGATGGATAAGCTAGGATGCTTAACCTTTTTTTGGTCCACACCAATAGCCTTTAAGTTAGAAGAAATTTCATTGCCAATACCCCCAATTTTTTTAAAAAACTTAATTCGGGTAGACTGGTGAAACTCTCCTAATGCCGCTGCCTTAAGCACAAAAAAGTAATCGAAGGCAAAGCGTTTCTTAAGTGGCAGGCTTTGGGCTATCTTGGTTTTAAAGACACCGTAAAAACTGTTGTTCCAATACAGGATTTCCGGAAATATATGACGAAAGCGCTCAACAGGGCTCCTAATTCCCAAAGTATGCACGTACTCGCTAAAACCCTCAAAATCTTTAGGACGCACCTGGTCATGCATAAGGCTTAAAGTGCCAGACCAAACAATGTGCGGGTGTTCCTCAAAAGCTTGCATACAGGTGCTCACATAATCAAGGGTCCAGTGGTCGTCATCACAGGCCCAGGCCATGTAAGGCGTTTTAACCTTCGCCAGAAGAGCTTTGTGGTTTCCTACAATGCCCAGGTTTTCAGCATTCCGAAAATAAAAAACATTAGAATGATTCTGTTCCAATTTGCGACCTACTTCTTCTACTGCCGGATTAGGGGACGCATCATCGCCAATTAAAATCGTAATAGGAGCGTAGTCTTGATCAAGAAAAGTTTCAACCGTCTTTTTTAATCCTTCAGGGCGGTTGTAAGCCAATACACAAATAGTTATTGCCTTTGTACTGGTGGTCTCTAGTGCATTCATGATTGAAACAAAACTACTGAATACCCTCCTCTGAAATCTGAAAATTTATATTTTTCTTAGCGCTTTCAAAGCAGCTGCTCAAATGGGTGCAACGCCACTTTTCTCAGTAATTATCCCCACCTACAATGACGCCCATTTTTTACCAGAGGCGCTAGAAGGGTTGCTCGGGCATAGTAAGCCTTTAGAGATAATTATTGTGGATGACGGCAGCACAGATCCTGAAAGCATATCGCGTCTTAAGGCATTGTCAGATGAGTCTATTCAAGTAATCCGACAGGAAAATGCCGGACCTGCTGTAGCACGAAATCACGGGATTGAACTGGCTACCGCGCCTTACATTTTAGCTTTAGACGTAGACAATAAAGTGAACCCAAAATTGCTGGATCAAGCAGAACTTGTTTTGCAAAAAGAACCCAAGGTAGGGATAGTGTATAGCGCAAAATATCTTTTTGGTGAAGAGGAGCGAGTGGTATACCCGGGCCCCTTTAAAATTTACACCATGCTAGAATACAATTACATTGATACCTGCGCGGTTTTTAGAAAAGAGGTATGGGAGCAGGTTGGCGGTTTTGATCCCAATCCTGAAAGCTATGAAGACTGGGATTTTTGGTTACAAGCCTATAGCCATGGCTGGCAATTTCACTACCTCAACCAACCCTTATTTTGGTATCGGGTACGCCAGGCTCAGTCCCGCAACCAACTGGCTAATCGTAAAAAGGAAATAGGTCAGGCACGTGTCCTGCAGCGTAATAAAGAGCTTTACCTTCAAACCATCCGCGAACAGGAGGCCGTTTTAAGAGCTTATGAAGACTCCTATTTGTTTCCATTTCTTATGCGAATCAAGAAAAAGCTTAATCTGTAGCCTTGCGTTTTAAATAGCCGCCCGGGTTAAATGACATTCCAAACTTTTCACAAGAAGCATCTACCTTAAATTCCGGATGCTGAGGTAAAAATTTTTCCAAAGCTTCCTTAGGGCCCGGACCGTGTTCTTTTAACACGGGGTTACCGTTTACGTTGGAGTCTTCACATATTAAATACTGTCCCGGTGTAACTAAAGAGTGGTATTTATCTAGCTCCTCCAATACGTGTTCTTCGCTGTGGTCGCTATCTAAAATCACCATGACCTTTGAATGGTCATTGACCCGAGTTTTCAAGCGCGCTAAAATAGTTTCCGATAAACTAGAGCCTTGCCAAAACTCCACCCGAGGATGTTCTACACTACGACCGTGTGATTCAATATCAATTGAAATCACCTGACCATTTTCCACTAAATCCAACATATTGCCCAGGAACAAGGCAGAGCCACCTTTATAGGAGCCGGTTTCAATGATAAGATCTGGTTTACACCGATGGATGATTTCTTGGTAAACCCAAAGATCTAAAGGATTCTTGGCAATAGTGACGCCCATCCATTGCGTTTCTGTTAACCAAACGCGACTTTCATAATAGGCTTTATGAAACTTTTCCTGAATAGTTTTCCGAGATTTTTTTCTGCTTTGAAACATAGGTTGTTTTTTAAGGCTTTTGCCAATAGGCACCTAAGCTGTCAATGATTTGTAATTTGGCCTCAATTGCATGTTGGGCCCGATAGTATTCTACTGCTTCCCGGCAAGGTTTAAGGCCAAAGTCATCAATAATCACAAATCCACCCGAACTCACTTTGGGGTATAGCGCATTAAGGGCATCAAAAGTAGAGTCGTATAAATCGCCATCTAATCGCAAAAGGGCCAGTTTTGATATTGGGGCCTTTTCCAGCGTTTCATGAAACCAACCTTTCAGAAACTTCACGTTAGGACCTAGTAAATCCAGTTTCTTAAAGTGATTTTTTACGCGGTCTCCATTAATGGCTAAATTCGGGTAGGTTTGGGCGGAAACATCCCCAAAAAAGGATTGATCAGAAGGGTGGCTTGATACGGGTATCCCCTCAAAAGAGTCTGCCAGCCAAAGGTTGCGATCTTCCTCTTGATAAGCTTTTAGCAAGCCCTGCATGTACATGGCGGCCCCACCTTTCCATACGCCACATTCCATTACATCGCCTTCTACCTTGTTTTGAAAAATCCTTTCAAGGCAATACCGAATGTTTTGCATTCTTTTTTTTCCAATCATGGAATAAGCAAAAACAGCCATAGCCACATCATCATCAATGTGTTTTCCTTCTTGCCGCTGCTCCAAAAAGGCCTCACGCTCTTCAGGAGTAAACTCTTCTTCAATGGCGTGGAGCTTCAAGGCCAATTCTTTTTTAAGCTTGTCTGGTGAAGCTTTGGCTTTAAAAAAACGGGGTTTCAAGTTTTGAGTAGTCTGAAGGTGATGGTCTACCAAAAATTTAAGGGCAAGCTCTTGCTCCAGATACACTTCATTGATGAGCACTTTTTCTAAAAGTTGAAGATAGGCCTCGTACCCAGCGCTAATGGTCATCCTGATAATTTTGGGCACAAGATAGTAATCCGACTGCATTATCAGCGGTAGCTAATTATCTTTGTGGTCTTATGCATAACCCACCAGAGTTGGTAGAAACCTCCGTGGTTATCCCCACATTTAATCGTAAGGAGTCTTTACGGAAATGCCTGCTGTCACTGCATCGGCAAAAGCCCGTTAACTTTAGGTGGGAGGTGGTTGTGGTAAATGATGGTGGGGCAAGCCTTGAAAATTTACGGAATGAATTTGATCGAGGCCGGTTTAGATTTTTAGACCAAAAGAACACTGGCCCAGCATTGGCCAGAAACAGGGGCGTAGCTGAAGCGAAAGGCCGTAAGATTCTGTTTTTAGATGATGACTGTGAGGCCCACGAAAACTGGGTAGAGCAGATGACCCTGAACTTAAAAGCCAAGAGTTTATTGGCCGGTAAAACCATTAACAAAAGCCGAGCCTTTGCCTGTAGTGAGGCCAGTCAGGTTTTACTGGATTACCTGATGTTAAGCCTTAAGGGAACCACAGAATATTTTTTCACCTCTAACAATTTGGGTGTAGGCAAAGAAGATTTTCATCAGCTGGGAGGTTTTGATGGCGATTTTAAGAAAGCCGCAGGCGAGGATAGAGAGTTTTGTGTGCGTGCGCATTTTCAAGGTTATACTTTAGAGCGCTGTTTGGATGCTCAAATTGAGCATTCTCACGAGTTATCTTTTAGGCGTTTTTTAAAGATGCATTTCAAGTATGGCAACGCTACCCATACCTATAAAAACGTAAAAAAGAAGCGTGCCATTACCTACAAGACCCTCCGCATTAGAGGCTTCCATCTTAAAATGCTTTGGTATCCACTAAGCTTGCAAAAATACCATCTCCCTTACCGCGTTTATCTTTCCTGGCTCATAGGCTGGAGCCAGGTGGCCACGTTGGCCGGATTTCTAGCGGCCAAAATACAGCGCCACTAAAGCTAGGGGAGTTTAGGCCCCGTGATAAAAGGTAAGCCTTAATTCTATCTTTGTAGTCCATCAAATTAAGCCCTATGAAAATCCTGCATACGGCCGATTGGCACATCGGTAAAAAACTCCATAAACACGAGCTTTCGCAAGACTTCTCGCTGTTCATAGATTGGCTCTGTAAACTGGTACCCGAAAGAAGAATTGATTGCTTGCTGGTTTCGGGCGACATCTTTGACTTGGCCAATCCAAGCAGCGAGGCCCGCTCGGCTTATTACCAGGCGCTCGTGCGCCTGAGCCGACTGCACTGTAAAATCATCCTTACCGGGGGTAACCATGACTCACCGGCTGTGCTCAATGCGCCCAAAGAATTACTTCGCAACCTCGATATCCATGTGGTCGGCAATTTGCCCGAAAAAGCCGATGACTACCTCATCCCTTTGGAAAAAGACGGGCAGGTAGAAGCTGTGATCGCAGCCCTGCCGTATTTGCGTAATCNAGACCTCCGTCAAGCGGACGAGCAGGTAGATTATGCCTCCAGAATTGAGGCCGTGCGAGCGGGGATTGCCAGGATTTTTGAGGACACGGCAACAGCCAGCAAACGGCTTTATCCCGATGTAACTGCCATTGCCATGGGCCATCTCTACGCAGCGGGGGCCAGTACTTCTGAAAGTGAACGCGATATTCAGATCGGGAATGAGGCCAGCTTTGAGGCGCAGCAGTTTGGCGATTATTTCAGCTACATCGCCTTGGGTCACATTCACAAACCGCAAAAGGTAAATGCCCTGGTACCCACTTTTTACAGCGGATCTCCTCTCCCACTTTCCTTTAGCGAAAGAAGCGACCAAAAACGAGTATTACTGTTGGATTCCTCTTCGGGCTTTAAGCCGGAAAGCATAGCCGTTCCTGAATTTAGAAAGTTGAAAAAACTGAAGGGAAACCTCAGCCATTTAAAAAAGGATTTAAAGCATTTACCGGCCGGTGAGCCTCT
>PR_CR_10_Liq_3_inCRDRAFT_1000503_pt1 | contig 10642 bp, 7 predicted proteins | sample PRCRCaboRojoPR_2_FD_10240 | JGI IMG/M metagenome (IMG submission 10240)
TGCGCGGTCTCCCTGGTCATGCATCCGGCGATCACATGGGGCATAGGCCAGGCCCTTGGCCTTTCGACCGAGGCGTTGCGCTCTGCCGTCGTGACCGGAGCCATGGCACCGGGCGTCAATGCCTATCTCTTCGCCAACATGTACGGGGTCGCCAAACGCGTTACGGCCTCGGCGGTTCTGATCGGGACTGGTCTTACGATCGCAACCGCAACGTTCTGGCTGTCGATCCTGCCCTGAACGAAAAAGGCCGCCCAGAGGGGCGGCCTTTGGAAGAGCGTTCGTCTTGCACTTAACCCGGGCTCATCCCGCGCAGCCGTTCGGAGCGGCGGCGCAGAAGTTCCACCGTGGTCAGCAGGCAGATCGAAATCGTGACGAGGATCGTCGCCGCCGCCAGGATGGTGGGGCTGATCTGCTCTCGCAGGCCGGTGAACATCTGCCAAGGCAGGGTCTGCTGCTGTGCAGAGCCCACGAAGAGCACGACAACCACCTCGTCGAAGGACGTGATAAAGGCAAATAGCCCGCCCGAAATGACACCCGGCAGGATCAAAGGCATTTGCACCCGGAAAAAGGTGGTCACGGGATTGGCACCCATATTCGCCGCAGCGCGGGTCAGGGACTTGTCGAAGCCGACCAACGTGGCGGTCACAGTGATGATGACAAAGGGCACGCCCAACACGGCATGGGCAAGGATCACCTTGAGATAGCCGACGAAGTTCTGGTTGAGGCCCAGGTTGGCCTGAAGCCAGTTACCAAGCGGCGCATAGAAGAAGAACATACCGGTGGCCGAGATGATCAGCGGGACGATCATCGGCGAGATCATGATCGCCATGATCGCCTGCCGGCCCGGAACATGGGTCTGCGACAGGCCGATCGCCGCAAGGGTGCCGAGGCTCACCGAGATCAGCGTGGCAAAGGGCGCGATGATCAGCGAGTTCTTGAGCGGCGTCATCCATTCAGCGCCCGACACGCCCCACATCTTGCCCACGACGACACCGATCAGCGTGCCGATGATCGCAAAGACCACGATCTTGCGGACGCTGCGTTCGGCATTGGGCAGCAATTGCACCAGCCCCCCGATCACAGCACCGATAACAGCGCCATAGAGAAGCCCCTGAAGCGGATGCCCCCCGCCGCTGAAGAAGTCGCGGTAATGCTTGAGGCTGTAGCCCTCGGCCTTGAAGGCCAGCATTTCCGGCGTGAAGGTAAAGAAGTTCTGCGCGTTGAAGCTGAGCCACATGACAGGGATCAGCGGCGCGATCAGGAAGAAGAAGACGAAGGCGCAGATGAACAGGAACACGTTGTGCCAGAGCGTCTGCCCGGCGGTGTAGTAAATCGGCACCCCGGCACGATACTGCCCCGAGCCGATCCAGACGGCGAACCAGCCCATCGACAGGCCCACGACGGCCCCGCCGATCAGACCACCGACGCCACCGAAAACCAGTCCGACAAGGCCGAACAACGCCGCCGTTCCCCAGGCCGCCTTCCGTCTGTTCAGCTTTGGTGCTTTCGCCAACGCCGCGGCCAGAACCGCCCCGACCAGGGCGCCGATCACGAAGCCAAGCCCCGGCTGACCGAAGATGTTGCCGGTGATGAAGCCGAAGCAGCCCCCCAGCACCGCCACGATGGGCATGGTAAAGGTAAGAAGCGACGGGCGCCCCACGTTCACGGTCAAGGCACTCATGGTCTCAGCCCCCCAGTTTCACGTTGTCGATGCCCACGATCCGGTCGTAGAGCCAGTAGAGGACCAGGACCACCACCAGCAGGATCGAGCCCAGGGCGGCCGCGAGGCCCCAGTTGAGCGAGCTGGAAATGTGGTATGCGATCCGGTTCGAGATGAAGACACCATCGGTGCCACCGACGATCTCGGGCGTGATGTAGTAGCCGATCGACAGGATGAACACGAGGATCGAGCCAGCGCCGATCCCAGGCACAGATTGCGGGAAGTAGACGCGCCAGAAAGCCACGAAATTCGTCGCCCCCAGGGATTTTGCCGCCCGCAGGTAAGACGGGTCGATCGTCTTCATCACCGAGTAGAGCGGCAGGATCATGAAGGGCAGCAGGATATGCGTCATCGCGATGATCGTGCCGGTCTGGTTGTTCATCAGGATCAATCGGTTGGCATCATCCACGAAGCCAAGCCACACGAGAATCTCGTTGATCACCCCTTGTTGTTGCAGCAACACCTTCCAGGCCGATGTCCGCACCAAGAGCGAGGTCCAGAAAGGCAGAAGCACCAGGATCATCAGCACGTTGGCGGTGCGCAGCGGCAGGTTCGCCAGCAGCCATGCCACCGGGTATCCCAGCAGGATGCACGACCCGGTGATGACCAGCGACATGAACAGTGTCCGGTTGAACAGCTTGATATAGAGTTGCCGGTCCTCGGGTTGCGCGGTCACGCCCTCGGCGCTCAGCTTCAGGTCGACCGCTGTCAGGAAATATCCCGAGGTGAAGCGCGGCGAATAGACGGCAATCGTGTCCCAGACCTCGGGGTCCAGCCAGTCCTCGTCCATCTCGGCGAAGGCTTCACGGAAACCGATCTGAGGCAGCTGGTCCATGTTGGCCACTGCAGCCTGGAGCTGTTCGGCACCGGGGCCGTCATACGCGGCGATCGCGGCGGCGGTTTCGGGGTTGCGCAGGTCCATCCCCAGCGCCCCGTAGACCGCTTCCCAAGGTTCTTCCTCCGCGACGACATCCTCGTCCTCGATGGCGGCCCAAATGGCCCAATCGGTGTAGGCGGTGGTCGTCCAGGGCAGCATGTCGATCATGGCCGAGGACGGAACGAAACCGACATCCCCGTCCATACCGCCACCGATCTGTGCATTCCACATGTCGCGGCGTTCTTCCAGAAGGCCCTCGCCCCCTTCGCCGTTCATCATGGAATACCAGAAATCGGCTTCTTCGAAGGCCGGATCGATCTCTTCCAGCGGGTCCTGGTAGGTCTCACCGATATCGTCGAGACGACGTCCCGAGGTGCGGAACAACGAGGAAAGCCCGGTCTGTTCATAGTTCAGACGGGTGCCGAGCTTGGTGTGCTCCTTGGCCTCGGACGCGTTGAAGAGGTCGATGAAAAGATGCTGAAAGACCAGTTCGTCGGGCGCTTCGCCAGTGCCGGCTTCCCAGTCCTGGATCGCGGCGACCGTGCCCGGCATCGTGTCCGATACGATCTGGTTCTCAACCGACCGGAACAGCATCGACAGGATCGGGATGATGAAGGTCAGGACGACAAAGAGAAGGAGCGGCGCGATCAGGGCCAAGGCGCGCATCTTCTCTCGTCTGAGGGCGCGGGCCAGGCTTTGCTTCAGCGGCGAGCCATCCGCGGCCAGCACCGGGCCGGTATCTGTGCTATCACTCATCGTTTCCCCGTCGGTCTGCCGGATTTCCGGTCTGTTATTCAAAAGGTCCAAACGAATTGGAGGTGGAGGGGCCGGGAGACCGGCCCCTCCGAAAGGTCAGCTCTTACTGAGCCAGCCAAGCCTGGAACTTGGCGTCGATGTCGTCACGGTAGTCCGCCCAGAACTCGTAGTTGTAGAGGAACGTGTTCTTGGAGTTCTCCGGATCGGTCGGCATGTGCGGCGCCATTTCGATGCCGAGTTCAGCATGGGTGCTGACCAGCGGAGCCGAGGAGGCACGGGCCGGACCGTAGGAGATGTACTTGGCCTGATCCGCCAGACGCTGGGTGTCGGTGGCGAAGTAGAGGAAGTCTTCCACGCGGGCCAGACGCTCGTCGGACAGACCAGTCGGGATGATCCAGCCGTCAAGGTCGAAGACCTGCGCGTCCCACATCATGCCGATCGGTTGATTCTGCTCCACGATGGCCGAGAACAGGCGACCGTTGTAGGTCGAGCCCATGAACACCTCGCCGTCAGCCAGAAGCTGCGGCGTGTCGGCGCCTGCGGACCACCAGATCACGCTGTCCTTGATGGTGTCGAGCTTGGCAAGCGCCTGATCCTGGCCTTCGTCGGTGGCCAGCACGTCATAGACGTCTTCCTTGGCGACACCGTCGCAAAGCAGGGCCCATTCCATGTTGTTGATCGGGCGCTGTTCCAGCGACCGCATGCCCGGATAGGTCTCGGTGTCGAAGACGTCGCAGATGTCGTCCGGCGCATCGACGCCCTCGGGCACCATGTCCGTGCGATAGCCAAAGGTGGTGGAATAGACGATCTGCGGAATGAAGCAGTCGCTGACGATCAGATCACCGAAATCATCGCTGGCATCGGTGCCATCGGGCGCGGGCGCCAGAAGCTCGTCATGGTCGACTTCCATCGCAAGGCCTTCGTCGCACAGGCGCAGCGCGTCGGCGGCAACCACGTCGACCAGGTCCCAAGTGATGTTACCGGCCTCGTTCATGGCGCGCAGCTTGGCAACGGCCTCGTTGGAGGATTCATCCCAGGTGATCGACACCTCGGGGTTCATTTCCATGTAGGGCTCGGCATAGGCATTGATCTGGGACTGCTGGTAGGCACCGCCCCAGCTGACCATGGTCACGTCATCGACCATGTCCTGGGCGCCGGCCATGGAGCCAGCAGCACACAGAGCGGTGGTCGCGGTAAGGGTCTTGAGAAGTTTCATTTCATACTCCCGTATAGTTCCCGGTTTCTTTTTGCACATAGGAACGGCAACCGGGCCTGGGCCGTTCCTTACTCGACATGCGCCAGATGCATCAGGCGTCAAGCGCACGACAATCTTCAGCCAGCCAGCCGATCTTGATCTTCTCGCCGGGCTGGAGGCGTTGCTGGTCGGGGGCGTTGCGGGTCTTGATGATGAACTCGTCATTACCGGCAACACGCAGCCGCGTGCGGAAAATGTCACCCATGTAGATGAATTCCAGCACCTCCGCATCCAGGGTATGCGCCCCTTCCTGAAGGCGGTCCTGATTGTATTCCACCCGTTCGGGGCGAATCGAAACCTGGGTTCGGTCGCCGACCTTGTCGACATTGACCGGCTTGGCGTCGATGATCTCGCCATCGTCGAGTTCAACGATGCAGGTCTCGCCCTTGAGCTCCTTGACCGTGCCCTCCAGCGTGTTGTTCTCGCCGATGAACTGGGCAACGAAGCTGTTTTCGGGGCATTCGTAAAGCTGGTCCGGCGGGGCCAACTGCTGAATCCGGCCATCGTCGAACACGGCCACGCGGTCCGACATGGTCAGGGCCTCGGTCTGGTCGTGGGTCACGTAGACCGTGGTGATCCCGAGGTTATGCGCCAGGTGCGTGATCTCGAACTGCATCTTTTCGCGCAGCTGCTTGTCCAGCGCGCCCAATGGCTCGTCCATCAGCACCAGCTCGGGCTCGAAAACCAGAGCGCGGGCCAGCGCGACCCGTTGCTGCTGGCCACCCGAAAGCTGCGCCGGGCGGCGCCCACCGAAATTCCCCATCTCGACCATATCGAGGGCGCGCTTGATCTTTTCCTCGCGCTCGGACTTGCCCATGCCCCGCACTTCCAGCGGGAAGGACAGGTTTTCGGCGATCGTCATGTGCGGGAACAGCGCATAATTCTGAAACACCATGCCGATCCCGCGCTTGTGCGGCGGAATGTCATTGATCGACATGCCTCCCAGCCGGATATCGCCATGTGTCGCGGTCTCGAAGCCCGCCAGCATCATGAGGCAAGTGGTCTTGCCCGATCCCGACGGCCCAAGCATCGTCAGGAATTCGCCGCGTGGCATTGAGAGGTTGAGGTCCTTTACGACGAGCGTTTCGCCATCGTAACTTTTCTGCACACGTTCAAATTCAACGAACGCGTCGTTGGATGCTCCATCGGCCAAGCCGTGTCTCCCTGTTTCTTGACAGCTTGTCGCTGCACTTACGTTGAGTGACTAAACCAAGCCGGGGCATGGATTGCAACGAATTAGATGAACAGGCCACGAAACCGGGACGATTCACGCGTTTTCGACCGGTTTTGGCCTGATGCGCGCACTTTTTTCCGGCGGTTTGCGCCGATAACCATCCATTTTCCTGCAAGACATGACTGCGCAAGAATCGTTCGGAAGGTCATTTCCGCGACGCTTTCGCCCCTGTGCCACCTTCCGCAGTTCCCTCCCTCGTCTATTGAAAGACGACGATTCCGACGCCGGCCGCGACCAATCCGACCCCCAGTGGCAGAGTAAGAAACGCGCCGATGCGTGGTAGTTTCTCCAGGGTCATCAGAACCATTGCCAGCCCCATGAAACCCAGGTTCATCGTCCCGCCCACGAAGCCGAGCAGCATCAGCGCCCAGCAACACCCGACGCAATCCAGCCCCATTCGCAGCCCATTGTGCCATGGCCCCTCTGACCAGTGCTGCATGAAGAACGGCAGGGGCGCGCGGCAGCGGCTCAGGCACGCGGCCTTCAGAGCGGAAAACTGGTACAGTCCCGCCCCGACCAGAAGGCCGGCGCTCAACCAGACTGAAAGACTCACGCCCAAACCACTGACCATACCCCCGCGGTAAAGACCCACCTGCAACAGGGCCGCGGCGAGCGAGAAACCGGCCCAGGCGGTCAGGAACCCCCCGACCAGCCGCCAGAAGCCGCGCATGTCGCTGTCGGGCAAGTCGTCATAGGTGGCGAATGCCGGCAAGGCCGTGGGCAGCATCATGGCCGCACTCATCAAGGCCCACATCAAGATCACTGGCCAAAGTCCCGAGGCCCCCATCGCCCCACCGCAAAGCAATTCGATCAGGGAAACGCCATAGGTGCCTTCCAAGCCCCGCAAGGCCGGCGGGATAGCCATGGTGAACAGCACCGCCCAGCAAGAAAGCAGCAGGCCGAAAAAGCCGAGCCAATGCCAGGTTCTAAGGGAGCGGATGCGCGAAGCGAGCACGAGCGGAAACCTCCTGCCGGGACGGGATCAGCGGCAAGGATGCCTCAGCCCCCCGGGCAAGACAAACACAATCGGCCCGCGGCACAGCTGCGCGTAAGTTTCATCAATGGAGAGGAGAATGGTGCGGTCGAGAAGACTCGAACTTCCACGGGTGTTACCCCACAGCGACCTCAACGCTGCGCGTCTACCAATTCCGCCACGACCGCACTGTCTGAGGCTTGGTGAGCGGGTCTTTAGACAAAGCCGGTCTGCACCTCAAGCACAAAATCCGGCCTGCAATCGCGAATTGCGACCCTACGGGAAATGGGGCAAAAGACCGTGGGCCGGCAATGACGGGGCCACGGGGCACCGAAGCGGGGCACGAGAATGGTGGAATGGATCACGACACCCGGTTTGACCGGCTATGACGAGGCCGTGCGCTTCATGGAGGAGCGCGCCTCGGCCATTGCCAATGGGACAGCAGACGAATGTATCTGGCTGGTCGAACACCCGCCGCTCTACACCGCCGGAACCAGCGCCAAGCCGGCCGACCTCGTCGATCCCGACCGCTTTCCGGTCCACGAGACCAAGCGCGGGGGGCAATACACTTATCACGGTCCCGGTCAGCGCGTGGCCTATGTCATGTTGAATGTCGGGAACCGGGGCCGCGACGTGCGCTGCTTCGTGCGTGACCTTGAAAACTGGGTCATCGCGACCCTGGCCGAGTTCAACATAAAGGGCGAGATTCGGCCCGGCCGTGTCGGCGTCTGGATCGAGCGCCCCGAAAAACCTCCCCTGGCCGATGGCAACCCCCGTGAGGACAAGATCGCCGCTATCGGCATCCGCCTGCGCAAATGGGTCAGCTTTCACGGGATCAGCATCAATGTCGAACCCGACCTGGACCATTTCACAGGCATCGTGCCCTGCGGCATTTCAGATCACGGCGTCACGTCCCTGGTGGATCTTGGCCTGCCGGTGACGATGGATGATCTCGACGTGGCATTGCGGCGCAGTTTCGATGCGGTGATGGGCGATTGATCGCGCCCCCCGCCCCGGCACGGCGACGGAAGACCCCGTCCCGATCCGGGCGTTCGTCCATAGCCCACCGGGCGTTGTATTTTTCTTGTTACCGCTTTGTCGCCTTTCTGAAACGCGCGCTGCTTAGCGTCCTCGTTGGAACGATTCCAACCGCTGCTTTCAGGAGAGACCAATGAAAGATATCGACACCGTCAACATGTCCGCTGACGACTGGGACGAACAGAATTTCCCGCGCCCCGATGCCAACGAGTTCGACGAGGTCGTCGAACGCGCCATCTCGCGCCGTGGCTTCCTGGGGGGCGTGCTGGCCTTTGGCTCGGGTGCCGCCGTCATGGGCACCGGCCTGCTGGGCACCACCTCGGCTCAGGCCCAGGCCGCCGCCAACCGCTTTCCCTTTACCCCGATCGACATCCAGACCGATTTCGACGTCCATGTCCCCGAAGGCTATAACTGGAAGGTTCTGGCCCGCTGGGGCGACGCGCTGATGCCCGAGGCCGAAGGTTACGACATCACAGAGGGCGGCCCGGTCGCCGGGTCCGACATGGTGTTCGGCGAAAACACCGACGGCATGGAAACCTTCACCTTCCGGGGCCACCAACTGATTGCGATCAACCATGAATACACGAACCGTGGCACCAACCTCCCCGCAGGCCAGGACGGAACGCCCGCAAACGCAGACGACGTGCGCAAGTTGCAAAACCTGCAAGGCGTCACGGTCATGGAAGTTCGCGAATCCGACAACGGATGGTCCATCGTCACCGACAGCCCCTTCAACCGCCGCATCCACCACAACACGCCGATGAAGATCGTCGGCCCCGCCGCCGGTCACGACCTGCTCAAGACCGAGGCCGACCCAACCGGCACCGAAAGCCTTGGCACGTTCAACAATTGCGGTTCGGGCAAAACGCCGTGGGGCACCTACCTGACCTGTGAAGAGAACTTCAACGGCTATTTCGGGTCCACCGAAGAGGCGCAGGACCAGAAACCCAACGCGCTGGTCGACGGATATGCACGCTACGGGATCGGCGCCGATGGCTGGGGTTACGATTACCACAAGTGGGATGCCCGCTTCGACACCTCCAAGAACCCCAACGAGCCGCACCGCGCCGGCTGGGTGGTCGAGATCGACCCGACCGACCCGACCAGCACCCCGGTCAAGCACACCGGCCTGGGCCGCTTCAAGCACGAGAATGCCGAGGTCGTTCTGGCCCCCGACGGGCGCGTGGTCGTCTACATGGGCGACGACGAGCGCGGTGAATTCCTCTACCGGTTCGTGTCCAACGGCACCTACCAGCCCGGTGGCTCGACCGAGGGTCTGCTGGATGACGGCACGCTCTACGTGGCCAAGTTCAACGACGACCAGACCGGCGAGTGGCTGGCCCTGACCCCGGAAACCACAGGCATGGGCGCGGCCGATATCCTGATCTTCGCCCGCATGGCCGGCTCTGCCGTCGGCGCGACCACGATGGACCGCCCCGAATGGATCTCGGCCAACCCGCATGCGGTCGAGGCCTATTGCTGCCTGACCAACAACCGCAACCGTGGCGTCAAGCCAAATGCCGGCGGTGACGACACCCCCGTCAACGGCCCCAACCCGCGCGAGACCAACCATTACGGCCAGATCGTGCGCTGGAAGCCACATAACGATGACCACGCAGCCGATACTTTCGACTGGGATCTCTACGTGATGGCAGGCAACCCGACCGTATATGACAACATCTATGGCGGGTCCTCGAACATCACGCCGGGCAACATGTTCAACTCGCCCGACGGGATGGCCTTTGACAGCAATGGCCTTGTCTGGATCCAGACCGACGGGGACGACGACAACGAAGGCGACTTCGAGGGCATGGGCAACAACCAGATGCTGGTCGGGGACCCTGTGACCGGCGAGATCGCCCGCTTCCTGACGGGCCCGAACGGATCCGAGGTCACCGGCCTGGCCTGGTCTGCCGACCGCCGTTCGATGTTCGTCGGTATCCAGCATCCGGGCGGTTCCTGGCCTGATGGCGAAGGGCTGCCGCGCTCCTCGGTGATCGTGGTCAAGCGCGACGATAACGGCCTTGTGGGCTGAGCGGGCTGACCTGCCATAAAACAAAGCGCGCAACGGGCCACCCTGACCGGGTGGCCCGTTTGCCATTGCGCGGGCAGCCGGGGGCCGCCCACCTCACTTGCCGGGCAACGGGAATCCTGTTCCCCGTGATTTGATCTGCGTCAACGCACGGCGCGCCATGATTCGCCATAGAGCCTTCAAAATCGCGAAACTGCGCCATTTTTACCCATGCAATCTGTTGCATGGGTTGTTGCCTCGTTCCCGTGACCGCTCTAGAACCAACTTCGGAAGGGGGAGTCCGTCGTGACTCGTCCGCAAGGAGCTTACGCAGAGGAGAGCCACATGGCAGACGCCGCCATTCACGGCCACGAGCACGAGGACAACCGGGGATTCTTCACCCGCTGGTTCATGTCCACGAACCACAAGGATATCGGCATTCTTTACCTTTGGGTGTCCGGTATCGTCGGGTTCATCTCGGTGGCCTTCACCGTTTACATGCGCCTGGAGCTGATGGAGCCCGGCGTGCAATACATGTGTCTTGAAGGCGCGCGTTTCACCGCCGCTGCGGCCGGGGAATGCACGCCCAACGGTCACCTGTGGAACGTGATGATCACCTATCACGGCGTTCTGATGATGTTCTTCGTCGTGATTCCGGCACTCTTCGGCGGCTTCGGCAACTACCTGATGCCGCTGCAGATCGGTGCGCCGGACATGGCGTTCCCCCGTATGAACAACCTGTCCTTCTGGATGTTCGTGGCCGGTGTGTCGCTTGGCG
>PR_CR_10_Liq_3_inCRDRAFT_1000504_pt1 | contig 10641 bp, 8 predicted proteins | sample PRCRCaboRojoPR_2_FD_10240 | JGI IMG/M metagenome (IMG submission 10240)
GGTGATGTGGTAAAGATGCCTATCTTACCACGATCGCCCTGTTTTGGCAGCAGTTTTCGCCATTACTCATTCATTTAACTCACGGATTCAGGAAAAAACTGGTACGCTTGTTTGCAAAAAAACAAGTGAAAATATCAGAGACAAGCAAATGTCGTAACTCATTATCGCAGTATTGTGTTGGCGATGGGGTGGACATCGGTTTTGGTGGCGACCCGATTGTCCCTTACGCAATCTGCATGGATATGCCTAATCGTTACGCAAGCTATGAATCGCACGTTCAACATCTACATGGGGACGCAATAGATCTCCACTGGTTTTCCTCCAACGCACTGGATTGGGTCTACTCATCACATGTCTTGGAGGACTTTGAGAATACGGCGGCTGTCCTAAATGAATGGATACGAGTCGTTAAGCCAGGTGGCCATATTATTCTTTATCTCCCCGACGAACAAACCTATCGAGAGCATTGCCGAAGGCAGGGCAAGCCACCAAACCCCCATCATATACATGAGCACTTCAGTCTCCAGTACCTCAAGAATCTCTTGTCGGATCGATCGGACGTCACCGTTATTCACGAACAGTATCCGGTTGGAATCTACAGTTTTGAGTTGGTCCTGAAGAAGAATCCCTGATGTCGTGTCTTGTGATCAAAAATGATGGTATCGGCGATCTTATTCTGTCTTCCGGCTTAATTTCGTCTATCGGCCACTATTTTGGTGGGGATGTCCTCTGTACAGTACAAATTACGGCAAACTCATTCCGCTATGGCCAGACCAGCCGCATCTCGCAGTCTATTGAGGGATGGAGCTCCAAGGGCTGTCCATCGAGGAGGAAGCCGAGCAGACACAGGAATTGAGGGCCGAAGCGCTCGCGCAGGGCGACGAGGCGCTGGAGCAGGTCGAGCCCGTAGCGGAAGAAGCTAAACTGCGGTCGCTGAAGTGTTTTTTTTTCGCGAATGGGCTGTTGCTCATGGGCCCAGAGTCCAGCATGCAACGCCCAGGTACTGGTCAAGACGAGCAGGCCGAGCAAATTCTCCAAGCGGTCGGGCTTGGTGAGATGGGTGTCTTCGAGGTGGAAGCCATGGCCCTTCAGGGCGGCGAACAAGGTTTCAATCGTCCAGCGCTCGGCATACTCCTGCAGTGCATGGGCGGCATAGGCCTCACTGGCGATGAGCAGCCATTCGCCGTCTTCCAGGCGCTTGGCGCTCAGGTACAGGGGCTGCCCCCAGAGCCAAAGCGGCTTGCGCAGCACGCGTTGCTCGTGGACCTGCAGGTCTTGAAACGCGCGCAGCAACGGGGCCTCTTCGCCCGAGCGGGAGCGGCGGATGCGTGCATTGGCCTTCAGGCGCAGGCGAAACGGGATCTGCTGCTCACGCAGCGCTTCAACCCAGGCGCGCCCGACGAACTCGCGGTCGGCGAGCAGGTAGGCCAGCGGCTGCACCGGGAACGTCTCGCGCAGGCGCGCGAGCAACTCGACGCGCTCGGCGGTGTTGGAGTTGCCCGCCTTGGGCAGGGCACTCCAGAACAAGGGCAGGCTCAGCCCCCGGTAGGAGACCCCGAGCACCAGCAGGTTGATCTCGGCCCGCCCGAGCTTCCAGTTGGTACGATCGAGCGTCAGCACCCAGGGGCTGTCCTTGGGCAACAGCAGCCAGGCGATGGTGCGGGCGATCTCGGCCTGATCGATTGTGAAGGTGCGGAAAAATCGCTGCAGACGGATGTAGTTAGAGCTGATCTTCGCCCTCGAAGAGAACACCGGCGCGAGCCGCGCGAGGTTCACCGAGCGCACCTGTAGCAGCGCCAGGATGAAGCGGGCGAGGAACTCCAAGCGCGCGCCATGCCAGTTCAGATGGGTGCTTAGCACCCCACGGAGTGCCTTGACTGAGTCGAGTTCGGTCACGGTCAGAACAGGGGTTGGTGGGTAAAGCCCTATTTTATCAAGGAGTTAATTGTTTTGTACTGTACAGAGGCCGCGCTCTACAATCACCATATCCCGCAACGCAACCTCGGCCACGTCAGCCCCGTCCAAGCCCTCATGCGGTGGCATCAAGAGCAACCGGATCACTTCCTAAGCGACCCTGGTAATCTACCGGGACCGGACACCTAGGCACGAAACGCTGAAACCTTCATCTGTCTTTTTGAGAGCAACTTTGTATCGCATGGTCGCCTACTGGTTGTTCATGGTAGGGGAGGAGGAGACGCTGACGTCTTGCGTACCCCGCGGAGTAAATGGCGGGGCATCCTGCCCCACACCGGCACCTCGAATTTTTCGAGGTGCCCAACGTGCGGAATTATAGGTTGTCGCCGAGTGCCACTGTGGTTTGAAACGCTGCGCTCGCTTCATGGTTGCCTGGGTCTTACAGACGGGCAAGGGTCATGCCCAATCGGACCCAAGCTCGATAGATGATGAGGCGGCAGTCACCGGCAGCCGGTCTTTGTCTGATCCTTGAGTACCGGTGCAGCCTTGAAATGGCTGAGCGCTTCCCGGTGCGCGCCCTGGTGATTGGCCAACCCTCCGGCCTGAGTCCAAGCGCGCATCGCCGCCTCGGGATTGCCGGCTCCTTCCCAATGCTGGGCAAGGATCGCAGGTGGCGTGGCCGCGAATTCACCGGAACTGATCAGTTCAGCAATGCGCCGATGGGCTCGACGTCGATCGGCTTTGACTAGCGATTGATAGGCGGTCTCCCGGTAGAGCGCGTGACGAAAGGCGAAGCCCTTGTCAATACTGCCAGTCAGAATGCGCGTGTCACGCAATAGTTGCACGGCCCGGACGACTTGTTCTTCGGGTTGAGCGCACAGGCGCTTCAGCTGATCGAACTCGAATTGTCCGCCCAGCACCGCAGCTAGCTGCACGATGTTCTTGGCGCCGCTGATCTGATCGAGCCGTGCCATCAGCAGATCCCGTAGGCTACTGGGGATGATATTGCCCTTGACCGATCCCTGGTCGCGATACACCTGGGCCAGTTCTTCAGCAAAGAGCGGATTGCCGTTAGCGCGCTCCATGATCCAGTCTTTGTCGCTGGACTCCAGCTTTTGCACCTGGTTCTCCACCAGGGCCTTCATCTCGAGCGCCCCCAGCGGTTCAAGCTCAAGACGGGTTAAGCCCTCAGCGGACCAGGCTAGGGGGGGAGCCTGACGCGCCAACAGGATAGCCAGGATGCGTTGCTGTTTCATTCGACTTAGCGTAAGGTCGAGCATCTGCAGCGTTGACGGATCGCTCCAATGGACATCCTCGACCACAAGCAGCAGCGGACGTGAGGCGGTGAGCCTGGACAATAGCTCGCCAAAGGCATTGATCACCCGCGTCTGCTGCTGTTGCTGCCGCGGGACCTCCGCTCTCGTATCATTTTGGGTCTCGCCGGCCTCGAGCGGCTGTTCGAGCAGAGTTGTAAAGACTTCGTCGATCCGATCAATGGGCACCAATGGCCAGAGCGCCTGCAGCCCCTTGGCCAAGCGCTCGGCTCGCAGACGCCGCTCTTGATCGCGTTGGCACGCGCAGTGGTGCTGCACGAAGCGCCTCAATGGATGAAAGGGAATACGGCTGAATTCGGGCAAGCAGGTCAGCTCGAAGGCATAATGGGAGTCCTTTGGAATGCCTTGCCTGAAGGTATGGACCAGCCGGGACTTACCGATTCCCGCCTCGCCCGTGAGCATCAGAGCCTGCCCGCGGCCTGCGACGGCTGCTTCCCAGGAGCGCGCACAGGTTGCGAGCTCCCGAGCGCGTCCGACAAAGCGCGTGAGCGACTCGCTCGCCTTCACGCGTGAGCTGGCGTCAGTCTCTGATACTGCCCGAAAGATCTCATAGGATGTGGTGTCATCTGGCAGCGCGAAGGGGCCGAGGCTGCTCCAGTGAAAATAGCCCATGGCCAAACGCCTTGTGCTTGCGCTGACCACGACCTGATTGGGCTCCCCACACAGGCGCAAATGACTTGCCAGCCTCGAGGTGCGTCCAAGCGTATCTGGCACGGTCGGATCGGTGCCGGTGATGATGAGTCCGGTATGGACGCCGATGCGTCGGGAGAAACCGCTGGCCGTGTCTGCCGCCAACTCCAAGCCCGCGCGCACGGCCTGGATGGCCGCCTGCTCGAGTGCCTGAGGATAGCCGAAATAGGCCAGAACACCACCATCCTGCGTGCGGACCACATGTCCGCTGTGAGCGCCGATGATCGACCGGGAGTATTGAACCTGTTGATTCAGGAGATCGAGCAAGGCTTCGGGATCGTCCGGATCTTCCTCGGTGGGACAGACAAACTGACAGTAGAGCGCGGTGACTTGACGGCGTTCGGAGACGATAGCCGACCCTTGATGGGGCTTGGGCTCTGGCGGCGCCGCAGCAGGTACAGGTTGGTGCTGCCCGGCGGCGATCTCCTTGGACAGCTGTCGGGTGCGGATGTCGGGCAGCACGCCGAGCTCATCATCGAGAGCGCGGCGGTAGGTCTCATACTGCGCAAGCGCGGCGGCTGGCTGACCGGTGAGGGCCAGCAACCTCATGCAGCTGCGATGCCCCTCGTCGCTCAGCGGGTCGAGTACGACCAGGCGCTGGGCAAACTGCAACGCTTGGTCGTGGCGATTCTGGGCGTTCAGGGTTTGCACTAAGCGCTCGCACATCGAGACAGCGCGACGGCGTAACGCTTCGCGCTCGATCTGCAGCCAGCTGGAGTAATCTTCGCATTGCTCGAGTTCAATCCCGGCTAGGAGTTCGCCGCGGTAGAGCGCAATGCGTTGCGATAACGCCTCGATCAGCTGTCGATCTGCGAGTTCGTCGTCGACTCCCTCGGGAGGGGCTCCGGAATCGGCCCCAAAGTCGACGAGGTCAATGCAATGGTCACAACGCGGAGCCAGGCGCACCGAGCGTCGGTTGCACTCCACACAGGGTGCATCCCGATCCTGATCGCATAGCAGTCGGTGCAGACTCAGGAGCACCTGGCGCAGATTGTTGCGGCCAGCGGCTGGAATCAGGGTGGGCCACAGCAGATCGGCAAGCTGATCACGGGCGTGCCAGCGCCCCGGCTCGGCAGCCAGAAAAGCCAGCAGCGCCTGGGCCTTGATCGGAAGACTCTGCTGCGGCTCGGTTCCGGAAACGACCCGATTGATCGGCTCAACCTCGAATCCACCCAACAAGCGGATGCACAGTCTCAGGCGTGTATCCCTGTTCATCGTCGACCGGGTGCTCAAACTACATTCCTCGGCGATAAAGGCGCTGCGAGACGTGCGCAGCAAGATAACCCACGAGCCTCGGCAAGGTTGAATCGGAAGACAAAGCCTATGATCGCGCCTGCTGGGTAATCATTAACCCTAGCAGACTCGTGGGATCTTGGCCGATGTCCCTGGTGCTGACGGCCCCCGGAACTCGCCTCGATGCCGCATCGAGCCAGGGTCAGGCGCCAGAACTAACGCTGCGCTAACGCTCGGTTGCTAGCCTCTCTACTGTGGTTTGATCGGCGGGTCTGGCTCAGCGTCGTTTGCCGAGGATCGGAGCAACGCCCAGGATTCAGCCTCGATTCCGAGCCGCTGTCAGCCATTTCAGGTGCGGAGCAGACTCTAACCAGCGATGTCCACTGAGGATATCAAGGCCTTCAACCAACGACTGCTCAGCGAGCAGCATGTACGCACGGTTTTGGGTCGCTTCGCATTGTCGGATGTCAACGGGGTCCGCGCCTTTGCTGCCAAACTCGGTTACGTCTACACCGAACGGGATATGATTCGGGCCGCCACCGAGTTCGGCATGCTCGATGATGAGCTGACGAAGGATGGGGTCGACGCGGTAGCTGGTGGAACCGTGCGCGCCGCCGAAATGTTTGCGGGCGGGCACACGCCTGAGGTCGGTGTGGCCATCTTTGCTCGGATGATCAGGCGTTAAGGGCTAGTTCTCACAGGGCAATCGCATCATAGCTTTATAATATACTTCTAGACTCAGCATGATAGAGACGCCAGAATTCTGTGATTCTAAAACGTGGGGTAGCGGCAATGCCCGATGTCCAAGGGGAATTCGTCGCCGATCAGTCGCTCGTGGGGCGCTTCGCGGTGCTGGAGGGTCTCCGCAACGGCACGAAGCGACGTCACCGGTTGATCGACATGATCGTGATCGCCATCGCGGCGACACTGTGCGGTGCCGATGGCTGGGTGCAGATCGCACAGAGCGGGCGCGAGAAGGAGGCGTGGCTGCGGCGGTTTCTGGATCTGCCGCATGGGATTGCCTCGCACCACACCTTTCGGCGTGGATTCGCACTGCTTGAGCCATAGGCGTTTGAGCGTTGCTTTCGGGCCTGGGTGGCGTCGAGCCGCATGGTCATCCCAGGCAAGAGGATCGCCACCGACGTATAGTTGGCAGCCAAAATTGTCGTAGGCAAGATGGCGCGACATCAATCGGATTGATGGGGCGATTCTGAACAGCGACTCATGTTGGTCCATACTTGCCATAGTCGGGTAACCAGATGAGGTGGAGTGATGAATACGGGCCGCCGCACTGACATACCGGATGCTGCGATGATCCGCGTGCATCTTGCCGACGAGCGGGATGCCGCGATGCGGCTGCGCTTGGTGCTGCTGAACCTGGTGGTGGAGTTGCCGGCGTCGGTCACGCTGGCGGACGTCTGCCGCGGGATGGATGTCCCGGCGTCGACGGCCTACGTGTGGCTGCGGGCATGGCGCGAGCGCGGCTACGCCGGGCTGAGGCACCCGACGGAAACGCCGGGCCCCGGGCTGGGGCGTGCGCCGACGCTCGACGCGGCACAGTTGGCCGAGCTCAAGCAGCTGCTGGGTGAGCGCGACGGCTGGCAGGCCGCGGAGGTCCGCAACCTGATCCGGGCGCGCGGGGACGAGGAGCTGTCCATCAGCCAAGTCGCGCGCATGCTGCGCACGAAGCGCAAGATGCACTTCGGCAAGCCCGATCCCCATGACGCTCGCCGCCCGGCGGAGGCCGAAGAGCAACTCGAGCAGCGTTTGATCGAGATGTACAAGGACTCGCTGGATCAGGGGCTTGACCCGCAAGACATTGCCATCGGCTTCATTGACGAGAACAGCCTGCCGCTGACGGCCAACACGGTGCGCCTGTGGCACTTCGGCGACGGCCAGATCACCCAGAACACCGCCAAGCTCAAGGCCAACACCATCGGCTTCTATGCGCTCGTCGGGGAGAGTGTCCACGGCTTCCTCGACGCCTCCACTCAGGAGGACATCACCGCGTTCCTGCCCCGCATCCGCGCCGCCAATCCCGACTACGGCGTTGTCGTCGTCATTCTCGACAACTTCAGCAGTCATCACAGCGCCGCCGTGCAGGCCGCCGCCGACGACAACGACATCCTACTCGTGCCCCTGCCGCGGTACGCGCCGGACCTCAACCCGATCGGATGTATCTGGAGAGTGACGTGGAGTTGGACGATGTGACCGGGGGATATAGGCCTCCGCCTCACGCGCCTGGAGTTGTTCGTCCTTATCCTGTAAGGAAATCCTACTCCTAACCTAAAACAATGAATGCCTGATCGATGGATATCTCGGTTGAAAACCAATCCAATGCACTTGTCTTCGTGATCAAGGGGCGTCTCGACGGAAGTACCGCCCCGGAGTTACAGGAGACCCTGATAAGCCGGCTCGCAGGCGCACCCATCATTATCCTTGATTGCGCTGGGCTCGACTATATCGCTAGCGCGGGATTGCGGGTGTTGTTGATGGCCACCAAGGAGTGCAAGAAGAGCCGGCGATCGTTCGGCATCTGTCAACTTCAAGAGGAAGTGCAGGAAGTGTTCAGGATGAGCGGTTTTAGCTCAATTATCGACATCTTTGAATCGCGCGAGCAGGCGCTCGAGATGCTCGCATCGTCAGCCTGAACCGCGCCGCTATCCAGCGATGCTGAAGCTAGGCGCTTATCTGCTGTGCGCGGTAATGATCGCGCCCCCGTTGTGCTTCGGGGAAGACCAGCCACTACAGGTGGCAGGCGAGTCCCCGGTATCGGTGCGTATGGCCCTGCAATGGAGCCCCCAGAGCCAGTTCGCGGGCTTCTATCTGGCCCAAGCACGCGGCTATTACGCCGCGGCTGGAGCGGATGTGAGCTTCCTGCACGCCAACGCACGGCATTCGTCGCTGGAATGGCTGCAACAAGGAAAGGCTGAGCTGGCTACCGCCTTTCTAGCCGACGCTATGGTCGCGGCCGCCAACGCCGATGACGGCAGCGAGGCCCACCCGGTGCTCATCGGACAGCTGGTGCGACGTTCCAACCTGATGCTGCTGGGGTGGAAGGAGCTGGGCATCGCACGTTTGAGAGACCTCGACGGTCGGCCCGTCAGTCTGTGGCCGGGACCATTCTCAGTCGCAGTGCGCGCGCTGCTGGCCGACCGTGGAATCGAGCCTGAGGTCATCCCGCAATACGGGACCGTGAACCTCTTTCTTCACCAGGGCGCCGCGGCCTGCACCGCGATGGAGTACAACGAATACCATCGCGTCTGGCAAGCAGGCGTGGACCAGGATCGCCTGAAGGTCTTTTTGCTGCGCGACTTTGGGTTCGGCTTTCCTGAGGATGGCCTCTATGCACGAGCTGATTGGCTGCAACGCCATGGTGCTTTGGTAGAGCGCCTTTGGCGAGCCACGATGGATGGCTGGGAGTATGCCCGTGCTCATCCGGAGCGGGCCCTTGATCTGGTGCTGTCCGAGGCCGAGCGCGCCCAAGTCCCGACCAATCGTCCACATGAACGCTGGATGCTCAAGCACCTGCTCGCGTCCATCTTTCTCGACAGCAGCGAGGAGTCCCTGCCTCCAGCACGCCTCTCGGCCAGCAGCTATGCCGCGACTGCCAAGGCCCTGATCGGGGCCGCGCTGATCGACAAGGCACCGCCCGTTGCTGACTTCTGCCCTGGATGTCGCGCTGGAGATGAACGCTCATCCCTGAGCATGGAATCCCGTCCGATGGCGATCGACCCCCCGGATGCCCCCGCGGATGAAACCCGCTGACTCCATGACGCAAGCGGGTCTCGAGATACGCCCGGTGCCGCAGCGCGCGCGTCTGCGGAACCGCTTGCTCTTATCCACCGTGGGCATCGCCGGCCTCATCCTCTGCGGGCTGCTGTTGTGGAATTACCTGAGCTTTCGCGAGCGCCTGACCGAGGACGCCGAAATCCGCGCGCGCTTCCTCGCCGATGGTGCCGCGGATCGCATCGACGCTACCCTTGCCAGCCTGCAACACCTCGTTGACGGCATGGCGCTCAGCCTGACGGCCACTGAGCTGGATTTGACCCTAACCCAGGTGCGCACCCTGCAGGAACAGGCGCTGCGCCTGCAACCCGCGCTTTATGGTATCGCCTTCGCCTGGCTTCCGGAACGCAAGCCGCCCGACTGGACAGCATGGGCACCTTTCAGCTATCGCGCTGAAGGAGAGATTGTCTATAAAGATCTAGGTCGCGACAGCCGTGATTACATTGGCCGGGACTGGTTCGCTCTGCCGCGTTTCCTCGACCGACCGGTCTGGACCGAGCCTTATATTGCGACCACGGGTGTGCGCATGGTGACCTACTCGGCTCCAGTGCGCTTGCAATCGCCATATGGGTCCCGGTTTGCCGGTGTCGTCACCTGCGATATCGAGCTGGCCTGGCTCGATCGGCTGCTAGGCGAGCTGCCGTTGGGCGAAAACGGCTATGGCTTCTTGCTCAGCGGCAACGGCATGCACATCAGCCATCCGTTCGATGACCTGACCATGAACGAGTCCATTTTCAGTGTCGCTGAAGCCCGCAAGGATGCCGAGCTGCGCAAGGCTGGCCAGGCGATGCTCTCGGGCCGGTCTGGCATGCGGCCCTGGGTTGGGTGGGCCTCGGGGGAAAAGAGCTGGCTCGCTTGGGACCGGCTTTCGACTACCGGTTGGACCTCCGGGGTGTTGATCTCGAAGACGGAACTCAATCGGGACATTGCTCGCCTCACCCAGATCGAGGCGCTCGCCGGCGGCGCTGGACTGTTACTGCTCGTCGTAGCGGTCGGCTGGATCGCGCGTTCCATCACCCGGCCCATCACCGCGCTCAGTGAAGCGGCGCCCAGCATCGCTGCCGGGCGCCTCGATGAGCCTCTGCCCTTGCCCCGGGGGCAGGACGAGGTCGCGCGCCTAACAACCATCTTTCGCACCATGCGTGATGACCTCAAGCGCTACATGGCCGATCTGGAAGCCACTACAGCCGCGCGCGAGCGCATCCAGGGCGAGCTGCGCATCGCCCACGACATCCAGATGGACCTGGTGCCCAAGACCTTCCCAGCCTTTCCCGAGCGGGAAGACATGGACCTGCACGCTATTATTGAGACGGCGCGCGAGGTTGGTGGCGACTTCTACGACTTTCTGCTGCTCGACGATAACCTTCTCTTCCTGGCCATTGCCGACGTCTCCGGCAAGGGCGTGCCGGCGGCCCTGTTCATGGCCGTCACCCGCAGCCTGCTGCGTGCCGAGTTCAAGATCAACCGAGACCCAGGCCAGGTGCTGGCGCGGTTGAACGAGACCTTGGCCGACCACAATGACTCCTGCATGTTCGTGACCTTGTTCTGCGCCTTGGTCGATCTGTCCGATCGCACCGTGACCTACGCCAACGCCGGACATAACCCACCGCTGTGGCGGCACGCCGATGGGCGTGTTGACTGGCTCGACAGCCCTCTCGGCGTCGCCGCCGGCGCGGTCGGT
>PR_CR_10_Liq_3_inCRDRAFT_1000505_pt1 | contig 10614 bp, 7 predicted proteins | sample PRCRCaboRojoPR_2_FD_10240 | JGI IMG/M metagenome (IMG submission 10240)
AGCGCCGACACTCGCGCGCGCCGCAGTCACAGGGAAACTGCCTGAACAGCCGATCTTCGGTCTGCGCGTAATCGATGGTGAGCCGTTCCCCCGAGCGAATCGGGCGAATGGCCAATAGCTCGAGCGCGTGCATGTCGAGCACGCAATTGGGCGCACAGCCGTGTGCAAGCAGGCCCACCGAATGGCCGAGCTCGACATGCAGCCCCGGCAGCATCTGCAGCGTGTGCTGTCCGAGCGCGCGCGACACTTTGCCCTGAAAGCCGCCGACCAGCTCGCCGGGCGCGAGATCACGGCTCGCCACCAACGCAGCGCCATGCGCGCAGACCTGCCGGCGCCAAGCTGCTGTGTCCGTCATCGTAGGAGGCTCTTGCATCACGCTTGTGTCGCACCACCAAAGCTTACACAGTGGGACCGTCATCATCGCCGCGTCCAAACACTTGTCGCTCGCTCACCCATGGCCCTCTCATGCCTGAGCATCCGTATTGTTGTCTTCATCTGTGGGACCATCAGGGCAGGTGGACAGCGCGATGATCAAGACCCACCACCGAGGGTGACATGAACGAGCCACTGCTGCTGAACCTGAAAAACGATCTCTCCGAGCTGAGCCATCTCGCCGCGGCCGTCGAGTCCTTTGGCGAACAGCGGGGGCTCTCCACCAAGACCATCATGCACCTCAACCTGGCGCTCGATGAGTTGGTCACGAACGTCATCAACTACGCCTATCCCGATGACGCGGAGCACTGGCTCAGCGTCAGTCTCTGGACCGAGGCCGGCTCACTCCGGGCGCGGGTCGTCGACGACGGTATCCCCTACAACCCGCTGCAGGCGCCGGAGCCGGACCTCGATGCCGATCTCGAGGAGCGCCGGATCGGTGGTCTCGGCGTGCATTTCGTGCGCCAGATGATGGACGACATCCGCTACGTCCGTGCAGGTAACCAGAACCAGCTCACCTTGACGAAACACATGACCCCGTGACCCGTATCGCCAAGGCCTTGTCAACCCTGCTGCCGCAGCGGGCGCAGGCCGGGCGCATGGCGCTTCAGGCCCTCGCTCGAGGCGATTGCGAACCGACACCGCCCCCCAGTTTATACAGAAGCGTGGGCATACCGGCTTGACTGAGCATCCATAACCCTTGTCTGTGCGTCCATGGCGTGGTGACGGTCGAGCCCGCCCAGCGCCGCCTTGGGCATCCGCACGGCCGGCGCCGCGCTGCGCCGCTCCGCCCTCACAACAAGCAGGTTCCCGACTCGCCCGGCGGGCGCCGGTCGCACCGGCATCCCCACAACCACATGGACGCACAGACAAGCCTTGTGGACTCTCGGTAAAGCCGATGTGGTCACCCTGGCGTAGCCTGAGACCCGCAGCCCGTGCTGCCTGCGGGCCATGCATCATCACGCGCCGCTCAGGCATCGGCACCTGACTCAGGCGCCCTCACCAACGGAGCACGCCAAATGCACGAGCAATCGAATCAGTACCAACAACTCATCGCCAAGTGCTGGGCCGACGAGGCCTTCAAGCAGAAGCTCATGGCCGATCCCGCCGGGACGCTGGCGGCGGAGGGCATGACAGTGCCGGAAGGCGTCACCGTCCGGGTCGCTGAGAACACGGCGCAGGATCTCACGCTCGTGATACCAGCCAAACCGACAGAGCTGTCGGATGAGGCGGTGAGTGGGGTAAGCGGCGGTGGTTTTAGCGAACCGACTTATTACCTCACCCAAAATAGCTATATCTGCGCCTAAAGCGGTCGTTGGGTCAGACTAGGACGCTGACCCGAGCGCGCAACCCGCGGAACAGTCGACCATACCAAGGTCGTACGGACAGTCCGAGCCGCTGGCGATGGGCTACCGGCTCAACCATTATTGTCTGTCGGTCGATGGACGGTGCGGCGGTTGGCAATTTCTGACCTGGTCGGCAACGACAACCAAGCATCCGCCGCAGCCGAACCACAACCCATGCTCCAACGCCCCCGCTTCAAGCCCCACCTGACCCCTGCACGCATCCCCGACGAGGGCGTGCTGCTGCTGTCCGAGGAGGGCGCCCGCGCCCTGCACGGGCGGCCCTACGAACGCCTCGCCCCGCTGCTCGACGGCACCCGCACGCCCGACGACCTGGTGGCCGCGCTGGCCGACGAATTCGAGGCCGCGCACGTCTACTATGCGTTGCTTCTTCTGGAGAAAAACGGCCATCTCGAGGACGCCGCGCCGGCGATCTCCGCTGATATCGACGCGTTCTGGTCGCGTCTCGGCGTCTCGGCTGCGGTGGCGCAGGCGCGGCTTGCCGAGACATCGGTGCAGCTGCGCGCGCTGGGCAACAGCGACCCCGCGCCCCTGCGGGCGGCGCTGGAGCAGCTGGCCATCCCGCTCGGGGCGCCGGGACATGCGCCCTCCACAGCGCCGGCCCTGGTCGTGGTGCTGACCGACGATTACCAACGCCCGGAACTGACCGCGATCACGACCGAACTGCGCGCCGCCGGGCAACCCTGGCTGTTGCTGAAACCGAATGGCTACGAACCCTGGCTCGGTCCGCTCTATCGGCCCGACCAACCCGGCTGTCATGTCTGTCTGCTCAAGCGCCTGGTGCGCCACCGCACCGTCCAGGCCTTCGCCGCCCGGCGGCTGGCCCTGAGCGAACCCCTGGTCACGGGCCGCGCGGCGCTGCCGGCGACCCAACGCCTGGCCGCCGAGCTGGCGGTGCTCGAGATCGCCAAGCATCTGGTGGGCGTCTCGGCGGCGGTCGACGGCGCAGTGCTCAGTCTCGACACCAGCAGTCTGACGACGCGCACCCATCGCCTGTTGGTCGATCCGGCCTGCCCGGCGTGCGGTCAGCCGGTGACGCCGGCACGGCGACCCGTGCGGCTGGTCCCACGCCCGGCGCGCTTCATGCAGGATGGCGGCCATCGCAGCGTCACACCGGAGAAGACCCTGCGCGACTACGACCATCTGATCAGTCCCATCACCGGGGTGGTCAGCCAGTTGGTGCCGGTGCAAGCGGCCGACGGTCTCGCGCAGGTCGTGATCGTTGGGCACAACCCAGCCTTGCGGCTCGACCGCCTCGACCATCTCAAGCGCAGCCTGCGCCACGCCAGCGCCGGCAAAGGTGTCACCGAAAGCCAGGCCAGGGCCAGCGCCCTGTGCGAGGCCATCGAGCGCTACAGCGGCGAGCGCCAGGGCGATGAGATCATCGTCACCGCCAGCTATCGGCGGATGCGCGCCGAGCGGGGCGCGGCGGTCATCCACCCCAACACCGTGATGCGCTACAGCGAGCGCCAGTTCGCCGAGCGCGATGCCTGGAATGCCAGGCCATCCAAATTCAACCGCATCCCCGAGCCGCTCGATGACGACCTGCCCATCGACTGGACGCCGGTGTGGTCGCTGACCCACGACGCCGAGCGCTATCTGCCGACCCAGTTGCTCTATTACCAGGCGCCCGCCAGCGCCGACTGTGCGCGCTTCCTGGCCATGGGCTGCTCCAATGGCAATGCCTCCGGCAACAATCTGGAAGAGGCCGTCTTGCAGGGCCTGCTCGAGCTGGTCGAGCGCGACGCGGTGGCACTCTGGTGGTACAACCGCTTGCGCAAGCCCGGGGTGGATATTGCGAGCTTCGGCGAGCCCTGGCTGCTGGATCTGGCCGAGTATTACGACGGACTGGGGCGCGACACCTGGGCGCTCGACGTCACCAGCGACCTGGATATTCCGGCCTTCGTCGCCGTGTCGCGGCGGCGCGAGGGACCGCAGGAGCGGTTACTGTTTGGGTTGGGCTGTCATCTGGACGCGCGCATTGCGCTGCAACGCGCCTTCGCCGAGATGAACCAGATGCTCGGGATGGCACGCGACGGCCGGGAGACCGACGATCTCCAGCTTGAAGACGCCGAGACCCTCGCCTGGCTGACCACCGCGACGCTCGAGACGCAGCCCTACCTGGCCCCCGATCCAGCGGTTCCCCCGCGCACCCGGGCGGATTTCCCCGTGCGTCACAGCGGCGATCTGCTCGCCGATCTGGCCGTCTGCCGCGCGCGCATCGAGTCGCTGGGCATGGAAGTGCTGGTGCTCGACCAGACCCGCGCCGATGTCGGCATGCCGGTGGCCAAGGTCATCGTGCCGGGGCTGCGACATTTCTGGGCGCGGTACGGCGCGGGGCGTTTGTACGAGGTGCCGGTGACCATGGGTTGGCTGGAGCGCCCACTCACCGAGGATGCGCTCAATCCGATTTCCATCTTCTTTTGAAGGCAAGACCGTGATGCACCCTGCGCTCCATCTGCACCTGTGCCCCGGCGCCCGTCTCCTGACCGAGGGTGAGGACTGGCTGATCGTGCGCGGCGCGGACTCGGTGTTGCGCCATCGCGGGTCCGGCCCGGCGGCGCGCTGCCTGCTGCAAACACTCGCTGGCAGCGGTGGCCGCGCCGATGCGCTGATGACGCAGGCCCAGGCGACGGAGCCCGAGGTCATGGGCGCGTCCCTGTACTACTTGCTGATGGCCTTGGAGCAACGTGGTCTGCTGGCCTATGGGCTGGATCAGGACGGCCGGCGGCTGGCGACCCTGGAGCCCATGACCCCGGGGTTTCGCGCGCTCGCGCCGGAGGTCGATGCGGCGGCATCCTATCGGCTCTCGCGCTTCGCCGCGCTGAGCCGCGATGGCGAGGCGACCCTGGTCGACTGTCCGCTCGGCCATGCCCGGCTGCGTCTGCATGATGGGCGTCTGGCCGCCCTGGTGGGGCTGCTGGCCCGCCCCCAGACCGCGGCCGGGCTGGCGGACGCCGCGCTGGATCTGGACCCGGACACCGTCGCCGGCCTGTTGCGTCTGTTGCTGAGCCTCCCGGCCATCTTCCCCTGTGACGACGCCGGCCTGCTTCCCGAGGATCACGACCCGGCGCTGCGGCAATGGGAGGCGCATGACCTGCGCTTTCACGCCCGCAGCCGGATGGGCCGGCACGACTACCCGCTCGGCGCCACCTTCCGTTTCGTCGACGACCTCCCCCATGCGCCGGCCATCAAGCCCGCGGGCGCCGGCGCGCGGATTGCGCTCCCGCAACCGGATGCCGGGTCCACCGGGCCGGACTTCTTCGCGGTGGTCGAGGCGCGCCGCTCGCTCCGTCAGCCAGGCGCGCAGCCCCTGACCCTGGCACAACTGGGGCACCTGCTCTGGCACGTGGCGCGGGTGCAGCAGCACCGCCCGGCCGATCCCGAGGACCCGCGTCACTATGCAGCCACGCTGCGCCCGGTCGCCGGCGGCGGGGCCATGCACGAGTTGGAGCTGTATCTGACCGTCACCCGGTGCCGCGGTCTGGAGCCGGCCCTGTATCGTTACGATCCCTTGACCCATGCGCTGGAGTGGATCACCGCGCCGAGCGCAGAGAGCGCGGGCCTGGTGCGCGACACCATGCGCGCCGCTGCGATGGAGACCCCGCCGGATGTCGTCATCACACTCGCCGCACGCGTCGCACGCATGAGCTGGAAGTACGAGAGCATGGCCTATGCGGCCATCCTCAAGCACGTCGGGGTGCTCTATCAGCAGTGCTACCTGGTGGCCACCGCGCTGGGACTCAGCCCCTGCGCGATCGGTGCCGGTCACTCGGACCGTTTCGCCGCCGCCGTCGGCACCGGCTATTACGAAGAGACCTCTGTAGGTGAGCTCGCCTTGTCGGGACCGCCCGATGCACTGTAATTTCGCCCAATCATCGTTGTCTGATGGACTGGCGGTATCGCTCCATTGGGCGAATGTCGCGGATGGGATCTCAGCGCTTTATGCTTTCTGTTCGTTGTTGGATTTCTGCTCGGCGCGCCACGCTTCGATATCACCATCTCGTGGGTCTCGCGCCGGAATTGTTCCAGGGTGTGTGAATCACTCAGACCTTTCGCCGCCGCCGCGGCTGACCGGCCGGTTTGGCCGACGCCTTCTTTTTCCGCACCGGCTTCGGCTCCCCGTCGGAGACCGCCAGCACCAGCCCCAGCGCGACGGAGGTCACCAGCAGACTGCTGCCGCCCTGGCTGATGAAGGGCAGGGTGACGCCGGTGATGGGCATGGCCTTGGTGACGCCGCCGACGTTGAGCAGGGTCTGCACCGTGAGCACCGCGGCGATGCCGGTGGCCGCGAGCATGCCGAAGGGGGACTTGGCACGGGAGGCGATCAGGATCAGACGCCAGCACAGCAGCGCAAAGAAGACCAGCAACAACGCGCTGCCGATGAAGCCAAGCTCTTCGGCGACCACGGCATAGATGAAGTCCGACTCGGCGATTGGCGTGTAGCGCGGTCGCGCCTGGCTGAAGCCCTCGCCCCAGAGCCCGCCGGCGTACATACCGGACAGGCCCTGGAGCACCTGCCAGCCGGCGCCGGTGGGGTCGCTGAAGGGGTCCAGCCAGCTGGCGACACGGCGCTGGCCGTGGCTGAAGAACTGCAGCACGGCGTACCCCACCGCGCCGGCTGCGAGGGCGCCATAGACCAGATAGCCGACGCGCCTGCTGCCGGCGGCGAGCTGCAGCAGCAGCGCCAGCCCCAGGATCAGTACCAGCCCCAGGTCCCGCTGTACCAGCAGCAGCCCGAGCAGCAGCACCGCGAACAGCGCCAGCGGCCACAGGGCGCGCAGCGGCGGCAGCGGAATCCGCCCCCGCCACTTACCGAGTGCCTTGGCGTGGCGGTCGATGAAGGCCGCGGCGAAGACGATGACGGTGAGCTTCAGCACCTCCGTTGGAGTGATGAAGCCAGCGCCATAGACCGCACCGCGAAAGCGCTGACCGGTCAAGAGCACGAAAGCCACGACAGCCAGCGACAGCGCCGCCCAGAGCCACATGCCCGCGGCCAGCCAGCGATAGCGCCCGTCCAGCAGCGCCACCGTCACCAGCGCCAGGACCATGACCGCCGCTGGCAGCAACAGGTGGGCGGGCACCAGCCCGTCGCCGGCGTAGACACCCATGCGAACCTGTGCCAGCAGCCCGATGCCCGCGACGAAGGTCACCAGCGCCAACAGCAGCTGATCGCCGCGGAAGCCGGCGGCGACGAAGACGAGGTGGGCGCCGAAGAACGCGAGTCCGAAGCCCAGGGGCGGCACCAGATCGCTCCAGCGCACGGCAATCCCTTCCTTCGGCAGCGCACCGAGCACCATCAGGAAGCCGACGCCGACGGCGAAGAGCACCCACAGCAGCAGTTGTCGCTCCGGCGCGCGGGCGGCCCAACGCTCCGCCAGGGTCTCGGGACGAGAGGGCTTGGCCATCTGCAGTTCAGGGCGTAAGCGAGTCGGCGATGGGCCGCGGCCCGGGTGGGTGTGAGCCCGCGCGTCGGCGCGCCACACCGGGCGCGGGAGCACCCGGGCAGGGTTGACACCACGGCGGCGCTGTGACGCGCGCAGCCCGGACTCCGCCAGCGCTGCGCCGGCTCGAGCTCACGGCAAGTGGCCCCGCTGCTCGGCCAATAGGAGCAGATCCCGCGCGATGGGCGCCGCCGCCGTGGAGCCGTAGCCGCCGTGCTCGACCAGCACGGCAAAGGCCAGCGCCGGGCGATCGGCCGGCGCGAAGCCCATGAACCAGCTGTGCGAGGCACCGAAGGAATTCTCCGCCGTACCGGTCTTGCCGGCGATGGCGAGCCCGGGCGTCTCGATGCCGCGGCCGGTACCCTCGGCGACGGCGCGGCGCAGCATGACCTGCAGCTGCCGGGCGGTGGCGGGCTGCATGAAACGACCGACGGCGGCCGGCTGCTCGCCGGCGATCAGATACGGGCGCACGGCGACGCCGTCGTTGGCGACGGCGGCGGCGATGAGCGCCATCTGCGCCGGCGTCGCCAGCACCTTGCCCTGGCCGATGGACGCCTGCGCCAGCCCGTAGCGGTCGGCGTTCGCGATGCGGGGGATACGCCCGGTGCGCATGAACTGCGGGCGGCTGTTCCCCGCGCCGAGAGCAATGCGGCTATTGAACAGAAAGCGCTCCGTCGTCGCCCGGAAGGCGTCGTGACCCAGGTGGACGCCGAGCTGGGCGAAGAACACATTGGACGACTCCACCAACGCCGTCGTCAGCCCGATGCGCCCGTAACCCTGCCAGGTGCGCCCGGCGCGGCGGGCCTCGTAGTAGTCGTGGTCGCGAATCTTGCGATAGTGCCGGGACGTGGTCCAGCCGTCCGCGGGGCACTCGATGAGCCCGTTGAAGCCGCGGTCCAGCGCGTCGGCGGCGAGCACCACCTTGAACGTCGACCCCGGCGGATAGAGCCCGGCGGTGGCGCGGTTGAGCAGCCGCGCCTGCGGGTCCGCCCGCAGAAACAGGTCCGCCTCGATCCGGCCCGGGTCGAAGGACGGGTTACTGGCGAGCACCCGCACCGCGCCATCCTGCGGCCGCAGCAGCACGACGGCGCCCGCCCGCTCGCCCAAACGCTCCATGGCCAGGCGTTGCAGGGCCGCATCCAGCGTCAGGGTGACGTCATTGCCCTTGGGGCGCTTGCCTTGGGTGAGAAGCTGCCGGCCGAGGGCGCCCCAGTCCGCCAGTGAATCCGGCGTCCCGCCGTTGAGCTGGATATTGGCGGCGGCCTCGATGCCGGCGGCGCCGAAGCGTGGGTCCGCATAGCCCACCACATGCGCAAAATCCGGACCTAAGGGATAGTACCGTTGCGCCGTCGGCCCGGCCGGTGTCTGCACCACGCGGCTCTCGGCGAGCACGGTGCCGGCGACATCCAGGATGCGCCCGCGCTCGATCCAATGCGCCGGGTTGAACTGACGGCGGTCATGCAACTGCATGAAGGCGATGAACTGCGGCCGTGCCGTGCCCGAGAGTTGCCAGGTCGCCTGGTACGCCAGCACGGCGCCAAAGCCGGCCAGCATCAGCATGCCGGCGAGTGCGAAGCCCGCCCGCGGCTTGGCGAGGTGCTTCAGTCCGACGACGGCGCGCAGGTCCAAGACCCGTTTCAGCACGAAGATTGCCGCCAGTAAGAATACCGCATGCAAACCGAGGCGCAGCGGCCCCCAGGGGGCGGACTGGAAGAGGCTGTTCAGGAGATCCATTATCGCGTTGATGCCGGCCGCCAGCAGCCATGGAAGCTGAGCGGCACCACGTCCGGCAGGGCCAGGATGCACACCGGCCCCGCCGCCAGGGCGGCGGCATCGTAGATCCAGACCTCGCCGGCGTCGGCCCGGCCATCGTACACCACGCTGATGAGCCAGTGCCGGGATGGGTCTTCGGCATCCGGCACCACCACAGGCTCGGAAGGATACCGGCCATCGCCCAGGTCGGCGAGGGTGAGGTGGTCGTGGACGTGATCGAAGCAGGCCAGGGTGTCGTAGCGCTCGGCGGTGGTCTCCGTGCCGGGGCGGTGGGCGGCCATGTAGGTGCGCCGCCAGGGGCGGCCGGTCTCGCCATGCAAGACCATCGGGAACTCCACCGACCGCGGGCTCATCTGCGCATGCTCTTCGACGCGGGCGGTCTTCGGGTCGAGCGTCATGCGCCACAGCGTCGCCTCGGCCGGCGTCGTGGTTCGCCCGCTGGCCACTTCGCGCAGATGTTGGTTGGTGCTGAAGTCCGCATAGCGCGCGTGATCCAGCACCACCCAGCCCCCGTCCGCGCAGGCGCCGTTGCCGAAGTGCCATTGGTAGCCGGGCTCGGTTTCACCCCGCGCCACCAGGTCGAGGCTCGAGCGCTCGAACACGAGGATCTGGGTGCCGAGATCCGGGCGCCAGCGCATCGCCTCACCGTAGGACTTGCGCCCCAGCAGCACCGGCAGCACCGAGACGCGCACCGGCGGCACCAGGAACACCAGATAAGGGCCCGCCAGGATCCAGTCGTGGATCAGTGGCACAGCGTCCAGGTCGAAGTGGCCTTTGGCCCGCAGTCGCCCGCCGCGGTCGCAGCGGTAGAGCACCAGCCGGGCCCTGGGGCCGGGGATGGCCACACCAAAATTGTAGATATCGCCCGTCGCCGGGTCTTGCTTCGGATGGGCCGAAAAGGGCTCGGAGGATTGACGCTCGCCGCCGGGACCCGCCAGATCCGCCAGCCCTCGGGTGGCCAGGGTCTCGAAGTCCAGCGCATGCGGACCGCCGCCCTCCCACAGGGCCAGGAGGCGGTCGTTGAGCGCGATCACCGACGTGTTGGCCGCGTTCTTGAGCGGCCGGCGCCAATGGTTCCAGATGGGCCCGGGCGCGGTCATGCCGTAGTTGCCGTAGAGGAGCCTGCCTGCGGCCTCTTCGCGGCGGAAGCCGTCGGACCGGACATAGCGATAGTTGGCCTCGGCGGCGCCGTCCTGGAAGCGCACCCGCAGCACCGCCCCGTCGCCGTCGAACCAATGACCGACGTGCATGCCGCCGCGCGCCAGGCGTGCGGGCCCGTTGCGGTAGAGCGTGCCGCGCAGGCCGGCGGGCACCGCACCCCGCGTCGGCCGCAGCCTGGTGGTTGCGAACTCCCGGGCCGGTCGGGCGACGGCTCCGGACCAGAGGCGGGGTTGGTCGGTGCTCATGGCCGGTATTATCCCCGTGTGACGCTGACTTGTATCGGGCGGAGAGAGGGTCTAGGGTCTAGGGTCTGGGGGCGAGGTGCTCGCCCCGCGTCGCCGAGCGCTAGGAGGCTGTCCGACTTATCGGGCCGCAGGCCGGGTACAATAGGTCCGGGTTCACGCAGACGCGAGTGTGCAGCATGGCGGTCAATTTCGTGA
>PR_CR_10_Liq_3_inCRDRAFT_1000506_pt1 | contig 10606 bp, 13 predicted proteins | sample PRCRCaboRojoPR_2_FD_10240 | JGI IMG/M metagenome (IMG submission 10240)
CTGGCTTCTTTATGGTCGTTCACAGGTATATATTTGATGAGCAAGACAGGGGTGTTACAAAGGTTGAGATTAAGAAAACCAAACTAGAAGAAACAGGAGGAAAGAATACAACTATGGAGTCTCCCGTGGAATTTAAAATGGGTTCAGGTTTAGCTAGCTTCTACGAACTAACTTACAGAGAAGACCCTATCAAAGATTTCTACAAAGAAAATCAAGCTAAAATAGAGCTTAAAACTAACCACTCCCCACCCATAAGCAAAGAGAACGCTGATATAGACACCCACCCTTTTGGTGATGACGAAGATGAAGATGAAATATTTTAGTGTTAAAAACTTGTGGGTTGAGGTTGGGTTTTGTATTTTTACAATGGTAAAGTATATGGCACGTAACCATTTACAGGCCTAAGCAAAAGAGAAAATAATTTAATAACCGCACATAGTTTTTAAATGGCTGACAGGCTATGTGCTATATACTTTGTTAGCCACCGTTTTTATTATGATTTGGAAACAGATTAAAATATTTACAGCAGATGCAGAACAGTCTGTGATTATTGAACCGAATCCCGAGAGAACAGGGATGTGTCTACATAGTGTAGAGGAAAGCCCAAGCAATAAACAATCATTTGTTCTTTATATAACTTACGATGAAGCGAGAACTATTGGTAAAGAATTGATAAAGTATGCTGATGAAATGGAATCAAATGGTGGCTAACGGGGTGTAAAAAGCATTGTTCACTTAAACGCTTATTAATCAATTAATTAAAAATTATATATCAACAATTATGAATTTTGAACAACTACAAAGAAAAGTCCTTGATTGGGCTGATGCTAAAGACCTTCTCCATGAAGAGAACAGGTTTAAACAATGGGGTAAAACCTTAGAGGAAGTGCATGAGGTGTATATGGCTATGCTAGATAATAACCGTGAAGAAGTTATGGATGGTATAGGGGACACCTTAGTAACCCTCATAATACTAGCTGACCAAAATGGCATGGATGCGGTTAATTGTCTAGAGAAAGCCTACGATGTAATTAAAAACAGGAAGGGTAAAACAGTTAATGGTGAATTTGTAAAAGATGAGTGAGTATAACCATACCAACTCCCCTAAGCATTACGATACAGTCTTTGACAAGGAGGTGTACGAAATAATACATGATGTGTTAGGGGATGAGATGTTTAAAGGTTTTTGTTTGGGGAATATCTTGAAATACAGGTTAAGGGCTGGCAAGAAACCGAATGAACCTGTTGAAAGGGATATAGAGAAAGCATTGAAATACGAAGAGATAATTAAAAACAAAGGATTATGAAGGTGGAAACAAGTACATACCCCACACCCCTTGTGAAGCTATTAGAGTTTTGCGCTTGGGAGCTAGGGGTAGAACCAGAGGCTGTAAGGGGTAAATCAAGGAAGAAAGAAGTGGTTATGGCCAGACACTTCTACCGCTACCTAGCTAAGGCATACTTAGGTGGTTACTACTCCCTAGCGGTTATAGGGTCATTACTGGCTAATGCAAACCACGCTAACGTCTACAACTCATGTAAGAATGTTACCGACCTAAAAGATACTGAGGGTGGCAAGAAAGGCACGTATGGGTATCTATTCAAAACTTTAGAGAAAAAGTTTGTGGAGGAAGAGTTGCAAACCTTATTATTGCAAGTGCGTAAGACGGTGCTAAAAGATAGGTTTGAGAAATCAGGGTTGCTTCGCAGGCAACAAATGAAGATTATCAAAAGAGATAAGGCCGTTTCCGCTATGTATAATGAGTTTTTAAAAATATCCAAAACCTTGAAAGAGTATGCCGAGCATGACGGTAGAGAGGGCTTTATAAACGGGTTGAATAGCCTACTCCACGAAAAGAAACAGGTTATGCTTGGGTATAAAATGAATACGATTTAGAAATAATTTGAGGTAAGCACCTAAAAACAGTACGTTATGGGAAAAATTACTAAAGACAACAATGGTATAAAACATATTGTTCAAATAATATATTGATTATGAGTGAATTAACAGATAGGGAGCAAAAAGAATTACAACACTACAAAAAGCTAGTGCAAATCTATACATTAGCCAACTTGCTACTAGAGCAATGTTCGGGGTTTACATACAGTAGTCCTTTGGCGGTTAGGGAGTTGAAGAAGAAAACCAACTCTTACATGGCTTTCTTGGAACGAACTATCAAACGGCCAGTGGAGAAGCTATACCAAACAGATGAGGATTTATTCAGGGTGTTGCAAGATGCTTATGAGGTTTTATCTTTAGCCGATTTGGAAGATATGCCAAAAATTGCAGCTAAATATTTGGAAGAGAAAACTAAATAGCTTTTCTTTGTTGTAGCTATGGCAATCAATTACGAAGAAGAAAAAGCAAAAGCTATAAAAGCGGGTAAAAGAACCTTAAAAATTTACCCACCTATCTTGTTTTCTAAAAGAAACAGGAACTCTTCTTTTTCCATTAAGATATTTGATATCGAAATGATGCGGGATATACTAGCTGAAAACTTCTATCTTAATGATGTGGGGATTGGTAACTTAGCCATAGACTTTCAGATAAACCCTGATACTAAAAAGGTGTACTCCTACATTGACACTAGGAACTTACAATATGTGTATGGGCAGGAAAACCCCAACTTTTATTTGCTAACCGCAGAGCAACGCAAAAGAATTTTAGATGAGCAAGCTGAATACAGAGAGGAAAGAAGACGCAGAAGCTAGTAATCAACTACCTTATGTTAATTACTTTGTAGATGACCTACACGATGCGGTAGGTGAGTGCTTTCACTCTTGTTTTGACGATAGCTCAAACTGTATAGGGGTTAACAAGAAAACATTATCAAAACTATACGATTTACAATTCAAGGTGAATGACCTTGTAGACCAAGTAGAGGAAAATTTTAATTTAAAATTAGATTAACAGATGAAGCTTACAACTTACAAGATGAGAGGCGTTATTCACGACACTGGTGAGGTGCGTGAAGGTACAAACCGCAAAGAAGAACCGTATGCGGCTAGAACCGTTTGGTTAGACGAGCAAAAGGGCGGTGAGCCTATTGGCTTTGATTTCTACCGACAAGGAGATAAAACAAATTGGGTGACTACTAATTTCAACCATGAAGTAGGTGATCTAGTAGATATTGAGTTTTACATCCAAGGGGGGTCTTTTAAAACCAAAAACGGTAATGTTCTTTCTCAACCCAAACTTCGCCTATGGAGTATATCGGGGTTAAACAGAGAGGGGAGTAGAGTTACGGCTAAGAAGTCTAAACCCGCAGAGCCAGTTGGTACTTCAGACGAAGAAGATGATGACCTACCGTTCTAAACATGACGATTTGCATTGTCAATAAGGAGCAAGCGGTAAAACAAACTTCAGGGGTGTATTACCACCGCCTTTTAACCCCTAACGAATACATAGGGGTTATGGAAGGTAATAAGGTGTATATCACCACCCACTTTTCTACACTGCCTATCCATGTCAAGAAGGAGATTGACCTTGTTGTTTTCAGCAAGGTCATCCCTTTTTACACCACCCCTCTATTAGAGCTAGAAGAGGTGCAACGGTACGCAAAGGCAGTTATGGATATAGACGATGTTTGGTACGACCATGAAGGACATATTATGGATGGGGTGTTTAGCCAAATACTAAAATGGTCATACCCATACAATAGAGAACACGCTTTAAGAGAGTTGTTTCAAAAGGTAGATGCTATCACCACCCCTTCTAAGTTTTTAAAAGGTAAGGTGGAGGAGATTTGCGATACCCCTGTTTATATCCTCCCTAACCTTATAGATAAAAGGCAGCCGCAGTATAAGGTTGATAAGGTGGCCTCTTCAAAGTTTAGGGTGGGTTATATGGGTAACGCCATGCACCTACATGACTTTAAGGTTTGCGCTCCTGCCTTGTGTAAATTCATAGATGATGTAGGGCATGATAATGTAGAGTTTTACTATGCAGGCTACAACAAGCAAAAGGGAGATGTTCAGTTGAATATTGTCCTTAGCCACCTACCCAAAGGCTTTAAGAACATTACCGCTATCCCCTACACAGACTACCACAACTACGCTAGGTTCTACAACCATATAGATATAGCCCTAGCCCCACTTAGAGATATAGAATTTAACTGGGGGAAAAGCATATTAAAGATTACAGAGGCTTCGGTTATGGGTACGCCTATTATACCCTCTGATGTAGAGCCATACAGCAGTGAATCCCCGTATTACATTCCAAAAGCCAAAACCCATGATGATTGGTATATGATGCTTATGGATGCCTTTAAAGGGGGTAAGTCTTATCATATAAGAGGTATTGACGTTATGGATGAAGAAAGTATCCAGCCAAGAATATCCCTATACCAATCCTTAACAAATTCTTAACACAATACTTTTTGTTGTTTTGATGTTTTGTGGGTAATTTGTAGCTGCAACAGTGAAATTTTTATGAAAGCATTACTATTAGCACTTAGTCAAGATTTTCCCATGTGGGAGGAGTGTTTAAAACACAACCTCAAACTAGCGGATGTAGTCTTTATTCGCTTAGATAAAGACTTTAAGCTAGGGAACAGAGAGAAGATACTAAACCTTATAGGTGGTAAACCTCACAATATCTTCCTAACCGAAGAAGAGGAAATGAATAAATGGAATTGGCGGGAGGAACTGCTAACCCAAGTACACACAAACGCAAAGAGAAGCGGTATTAAGTGGGTTTTGTTTCCAGATGAAGATGAGAAGCTACCATTANATTTTGACTTTGACACAAAAGANGANGGGCAGTTTATGTTTGATTACAGCATGGTTGCAGATGGAACTCATACCCCGTACATCTACCCTGATAAGCCTCATGCTAAGATATACACCTACAACCCTTATTTAACCTACAACCCCTATCATCATTTCGCTAGGGTGGGTAAAGACGGGAAACCTTACAAAGAGATTAATACAGGGTACTGCGTTGAGCATTATTGCTTCTACAAGAAAGAATGGATGATGGAGAAAGAGGCAAGTATATTAAAGCGTTACCCCAACTATTTTAAAACTTTTAAAAAGAGATACAAATGAGTAGCACCCCAACCATATTACTTATAGATGCTGATAGCCTTATGTGGTCATCATGCTTTGCCCCTAAAGAGGTAGACGAGAAGTTTGAAACTGATTTAGACGAAGTAGAATATCGGTTTAATGAAAAGCTCATGTATATTGAGAATAGCCTAGAAGAGCAGTACGGTGGGCATTTTGATATTCAAGCTAGGGTACTATTCTTTGAAGGGGCGGGTAACTTTAGGAAGGCTATAAACCCTGAGTACAAAGCCAACCGTAAAGATGTAGAGATACCGCCCTTGCTACAACCTCTAAAAGATTTGATTAGGACTAAAGAGGCGTGGGTAAATATCTACCACACTTTTGAAAGTCATAATGTAGAAACAGATGATAGTCTAGTGGCCACCTACAAAAAGTGGAAAGGGAATGGCTATGAGATAATCATCTGCTCCTCTGATAAAGATTTAAGGACTATCCCATGTTTAGTGTATGACTACTACCACACCCGTCAAGAGTTGTTGAATATAGATGAAGAAACCGCTAGACATAACTTCTTTGTTCAGATGTTAGTCGGAGATAGAGCCGATAATGTTAAAGGGATAAAGGGTTTAGGGGTTGTTAAAGCAGGGAAAGCACTAAATGGGTGTTCTAGTACCTTTAGCTATTTAAAAGCTGTGTACGGGGCTTATTTAAAAGAGTATGGTAGGAATGCAAAGCTAGAGTTTGTAAAAGCCTATAATATGCTTAAATTAGTAGATGAGAAGATACACACCCCTAGCTTAGATGAGGTGATGTTTTGATAACTATTACATAAACCATCGTTTTAATATTAAATTTTTATGGAAACACCAATTTACCCAAAGATAAAAGTCATAGAAACTAGCACGAGTTTTAGTCTGATAACTACATTAAGAAAAGAAAAAGACGGGGAGTGGTATGACTGGGATTGTGTAGAGAGCTACAAAAAAAATGATGATGTGGATTTTACCTGCAAATATAAAGTTGAATTAATCAATAGATTTCATTCTACCGTTTATAATATTATCGTTCTTGGTAGAATTGACACAAAGCAAACAGATATGTACGGGGAGAGATTTTTTAGAAAATCTGAAAAACAAAATTCTGAGGAAGAAAGACTAAAACAACTACTAATGTTGTAGGGTTTATAATTTTTAGATTATGAAAGTAGCAGTATATACAGCCATGAGTGGGGATTACGATAATGTAAAACCACCATTGCACATTGATGAGGATTTTGATTATTACTTCTTCACCGACAATAAACACTTGGAAGTACCCCGCCCTTATAAAAAAGTAGTGAGGGATTGGGATATGAAAAGAGGGGATAAGCTAGAGAAAATATTAATCCCTAAAGAGATTAGGGGTAATTACGATGTTTGTGTTTGGCATGATGCCTCTATGTATCAAACCACATCTCTAAAATGGCTAGTTGAAAAAATGGATAGAGGGTTTGCCATACCCACTCATAAGACTAGGGATTGCGTAACCCAAGAGCTAGATGCTATTTCTTATTACAAGAAAGCAGATTTAGGCATTGTAAACCGTCAGGTACAATCTTACCTTAATGAAGGTTTCCCTGTAAACTTTGGGTTGTGGGAAGCAGGTTTTATGATTAGAGAATTAAACAACAGGCACGTAGAAACAGTTTGTAATGCTTGGTGGAATGAGGTGGCCTCTAAATCTATGCGTGACCAACTATCCCTCCCTTATGTTTTCTACAAGAACAACTTTAAACCAAACTATATACCCCGTAGTGCTATACGAGGTGTTTACTTTAGAGTTCAGCAGCATAAGTAGCCACCTTTGACATTTCGTACCTTTGTAGATATTTTAAAGGTATGGCTCAAAGACTGCAAGGACTTACTCTAGGTTTCTTAGATTTAGATAACGAAGAACGATTTATAAAAAAGGGGGATTACACCAACGCCTTGAATATTAGACGTTTCGCATCTAATAACGGGGTGGCTTACCCTGTAAAAAATGTGGTGGGTAGTCTAGCAGTTGGTAATAGCCTACCAAGTGGTGATAACACCTGCATAGGGCAAACCACCTTAGAGGAAGCTAACAATATCTACTTTGCTATCCACAACTCAAATGGAAACCACGGTATCTACCAATACAATACCATTAGTGATACTGTAACCACCATAGTTCAAGACTCCTACCTTAACTTCTCATTATCAAAATACATAACAGGGTTTAATGCTGTAAATAACCTAAAAGGAGATGGCATACTTTTATACTGGACAGATAATTTCAACCCACCCCGTAAGATAAATGTTAAAAGGGCTATCCTCCACAATCAAGGGGATTACACCAATGGGTATGCGGAAAACTTTAGCACAGGCTCAGATAGTATTAAAGCAAGGTACTACGATGCAGCTAAACACCCGCCTACAACCCCTATTGGTTTCACCGTTGTAAAAGACCCCACTATTGGTATAAACAATATTAACAACAAGACCTTTCAGTTTAGATACCGATACATCTATGATGACGGGGAACGCAGTGCATACAGCCCTTGGTCTAAACTAGCATATAGCCCCTTATTAAAAAGTAATGACACATCCACGGTTAATAGCTTTGATGACCAATATAATGCTATTGTCTTAGCCTACACCCCCTCTGAAACAAACAATGTAAAAGAAATAGAACTAACCGTTAGAGAGGGTAACGGTGGGGATGAGTTTTTATGGGAGACGGTAGATAATGTATCTAGCATTAGCACCATACGGTATTACAACAACACCGTGCAAACCCTAGTTAATACAGAGGATAGCCTAAAACCTTATGATGCTGTACCGCTATTAGCTAAAGCACAAGAGTTTTATGGGGATAGACTTTACTATGCCAATACCTTAGACGGGTATGACCAAACCAATGTTGAAGGTAGGCTAACCCCTGTTTACAATAGGGGGTTTGATGCAGATAATAAAGAGGTGATAAATGTATCTGTAACACAACAATTTTTAAACCCCAACATACTACCTATTGTAACCCTTGATTTGTCTAACGTAACCATAGAAGAGGGTAAGATTGTAGTTATACGTTTTTCATTCTTTACAAAAGAGGGAGATGATAACTTTTGGATAGGGTTGACATTAACTTATGCTATGCAAGTTGGTGAAACAAACAACAGCCTTTTAAACAATATTGCCCAACTTGTACGAAACTATATTTACCCCTCTGATGTAGCCAACAGATTTACAGGGGTTTATACATCTATTCAGTATGGAAATCGTATAATCAAAATATACTATGCGGGTGAGGGCGTTGCTGTTCAAAATACAGGGAAATTAAGTTCTGATAGCTTTGCTGTTTTGAGTGTTGAAGGACAACCCACTCATAAAGGCGGTTCTTTTCATCCTTATGGTATTGTTTACTACGATAGGGCAGGGCGAAGCTCAACTGTCAATAAATTAGACTCCCCCTATGTAAAGTTCTATTCAGAAAGAAGTGCAAGTGAGTATGAGTTTGGCGGGGCGGTAGACATGGCTTTAACTATTAGGAATACCCCACCCGTTTGGGCTACACATTGGCAACCCGTATATGCAGGGAATAAAAATGTAGATGAATATCTGCAATACACTTGCGCAGGTGTTTACAAAGGTTCGGGGCAAACCTCTAATAATGCCTTTGACCGTGTGTACCTATCCTTACGGAACTTTCAAGGGTCGGGAATATCATGGAAAGAAAGCACGGGCGCACTACCGTCTTATAACTACACCGATGGTGATAGGGTTAGGGTTTGGAGTTACTATGACGACACCTCAGATGAGAGAGTTGCTGTAAGCGGCCTTTTAGACTTTAAAGTGGTGGATTATGTGTTCCTCCCTAAAGACGATAGCAACCCTATTTACGATGATACCGATGCAACCACCAAAGAACGCACCTCTGGTTGGTTTTTAATATTGGAAAACCCTAAAATAGATGGTTGGGATGTTTCTTCCATAGGTAGCGATATTACAACTGAAACAAGTAATTGGTATAACGGGGGTGCTGATGAAGGGGCGTATTTTGAGATATACCGCCCTAAGTCTATTACCGAAGATCTTCCTTACTACGAGGTTGGAGAGAAATACGAAATAGGGGATGCGGGGCTTCCCACCCGTTATCATAAAGGGTCTGTTCGTAATCAATCTGAAACCGACATATCCTACACCGTTGTTACTGCGGGATTTAACATCATTGATATAAACCAACCTTTTAGCCTTGTAAAGCTAATTGTTGGGGATACCATACAATCCGTAGATGCTTCAAATAATGCACTATCCACCCATGTTATACAAGACATAGGGCCTATATCAAACGGTACACAAACAAGGTTGTATATAGATAATTCGGTTGCCGTAACCGCCACCACTATAAACTTAATAACATCAGGGGATGCAGCCGTATTACTAACAGGCGGGGATAGCTATTACAAACCAAGGGTCTTCTTTGAGGGGAGGAATGTGGTTACTTTCAAAGCGAATATCGTTGGGGTTGAAGATTACTACCTAAATGATTTTATAGATACAGGGGATAGTTGGGATAGAGGTAGAGCCAACGCCTTTAGCAAAGAACAAAGGCAATTACGCAGACCTAGCACGGTATGGGTGAGTGAGCCGTTTAGCCCCGACACCAACTATAATGGTCTTAGTGCCTTTAACCTTTCCAACACCCCATATAGAGATTACCCGCAAGGGTGGGGTGGTATTCAGGTTATGAAACAAAACAATCAAGGGCTTATTTTATGGCAAGAGGATAAAACCTCTAAGATACTTATTGACCGTAATGTTTTGGAAAGTGCCGAGGGTAATCAATCTATAACCCTGTCTAACAGAACGTTAGGGCAGTTTATCCCCTATAAAGGTGATTACGGGGTTGCCCAACAACCTGAAAGTTTATTTGGTAATGATGGGGATTGGTATTGGACAGATATAAAAAGAGGGGCGGTAATACGTCTTGCTAATGACGGGATAACCCCTATTAGTGATTACCAAGCCAGACAATACTTTTACAACACTTCAAGGGCATACCTATCTGATTATGCTAAGGTAAAAATAGTAGGGGGCTATGACGTGGAGAATGACGAGGCTATTTGGACATGGCCTAACGTTTCCACCACCACTATAACCGTAGACGGGAATAGCCTTATAGGTAGCTTCCCTAATGGCTCTATAAGCGGGGGTAAACTTAGCGCACCCGTAGACATAAACTACAAAGAACCCGCACGGCTAACCCATGCCAATGACCCTAGAACTTGGGATGAGCGTGTTGAGAATTGGGAGGATAGAGGTGGCCCTATTTACAACTCCGAGGAAATTATAGAAGAAGGTGCTATCAATGTATCTTTTGACGATATTGAAGGGGCGGATAGCAGTATCAATGCCTATGTAACGCTAAACACCACGGTAGGAAACTCCTTGACCTACGGCTCAATCCTTTTAGGGGATGGTGTGTTAGAGCTACCCACAGAAGACCCTAACTACCCCATTATTGAAGGGGAAACTGAGCAAAAACAAGCGGGGTTCACTATCGCCTTTTATGAACCCACTAACCGTTGGAGTACATA